>Ga0247841_10002915_pt1 | contig 32812 bp, 27 predicted proteins | sample LaCruzMarch2015__2_FD_192410 | JGI IMG/M metagenome (GOLD analysis project Ga0247841, IMG submission 192410) | Freshwater microbial communities from meromictic Lake La Cruz, Castile-La Mancha, Spain - LaCruzMarch2015_18m | ecosystem: Environmental > Aquatic > Freshwater > Lake | place: Spain...
GCGAACCCCGGGCTCATTTGTAAAGTTTAACAAGGCTATCGGGCTGCTTAAAAATAGCGGAATAAGGTTTATTGTAAGACTTGTGGTAATAAAGGGGAATTATAATGAAGTAATGAAAAATCATAGCGCTATTAAGGCGTCCGGGATAAGATGTGCGATAACCTCGCCCCTTCTTTTACGAGTAGACCATGATAAGGTCAAAAATGAGCTTATTAAAAAACAGAGAGTTGACATAAAAAAGATCGCGGAGTTTTATAAAAAATTTCCACAAGGCAGCCGAAAGACGCGGAAGAAGAAATTTTCCAGCTATCGGTATGTTGATAGCTGCCATTGCAATTCACTGGGAGGCATAGTTTTATCCGACGGCACATTTACCGCGTGTCATCTTATTTCAAAATCAAATTTTAATTTAAAAAACGTTTCTTTTATTGAAGCCTGGAAGAATTCTTTTAACGGAGAAACATTGTCATCAAAACAGGATATTGCCTGCGGGAATTGTTGTCACAAAAGCTATTGTCAGTGGTGTCCGGGCATAGCGTATCTGGAGACCGGCAATGCAAAGGCCAGGGTTCCTTATCTATGCAGCGTAATGGAAGCAATGGCTAAAAAATAGGAGGATAATTCGCATGGGAGATAATTTTTTAAAAAAGGTATACAAAAAAGACCCCGAGACTATTTATCGCCTGGTGGATGATGAGCCCGTAATCATTCCTTTAAGATCAGATGTAGATGTAAATGATTTAGGGGCGTTTTATATCTTAAAAAATAAAACAGCCGCTTATATATGGGAGCTTATCGACGGCAAGAGATCCGTGGAACAGATTATAGACTCGGTCCTTAAAAAATTCCAGGTCAATCCGGAAAAGGCAAAGACCGATGTAGTGTGTTTTGTTAAAGAGCTGAAAGGTATTAAGGCGATAGACAATATATGATAACAGCTAATTTAGATATAGATTACAGAAAGAAACTGATTCTAAAACGCCCTCTTTTGACGGGAGGGATAGGACTTACTAATTTTTGTAATCTGGACTGTATTCATTGCTATATTAAAGATGATAATTGTAACAATAGGCATGAAGAACTTAATACAAAAGAAATATTTAATATATTGGAACAGATGAAAGATGCGGGGGTAGTATATTTAAACCTCTCAGGAGGGGAGCCTTTATTCAGGAAGGATTTCAAGGATATCTACTTGTTTGCCAAAAAAAAGAACTTCGCGATAATCGTAATGACAAACGCCACTCTTATTACAAAAGATTTGATAGAGCTTTTCAAGAAATATCCGCCTTTAATGCTGGAAATCAGCAGTTACGGGGCGACAAAGGATACCTATGAGTCTGTTACGCGAACCCCGGGCTCATTTGTAAAGTTTAACAAGGCTATCAGGCTGCTTAAAAATAGCGGGATAAAAGTCGTGTTAAGGTTTATCACTATGAAGAATAACTATAAAGAGGCGGCCATGGCGGAAATATTTGCCAAAAAAATGGGAATGCGATATAAATGCAGTTATAATATATATCTTAGGCTAGACGGAGACAAAGCTAAGAATGCGGTTATAAAGAATCAGAGGCTTAATGCAGAAGAAACCGTAGATTTGTTCAATATTATGCAAGAGGATCTTAACGAATTTTATTCTTCAAAACTTCCTGAATGCGGTTCTGTAGCAGGGTGCGGAGCCGCCAGCATAGGCTGTTTTGTTGATTCCAAAGGGATGCTTATGCCATGTTATTACCTGGCTAAGCCCAGCGTATCTTTAAGAGAAACAAATTTTAAAAAAGCGTGGAAATCTATTGCGCTTGCAAAAAGCCCTATAATAGAGAAGCAGAAGGTTTGCAAGGATTGTCAGCATATGGTATACTGCAATTGGTGCCCCGGAATCAGTTATCTGGAAACAGGAAATACAGAGAAAAAAATTGAATATCTTTGCGGATTGATGGATAGGTTAGCTAAAATGAAGCTTATAGGTTGTCAATGAAATACTCGGACTTAATAATTAATTTGGGAGATATAGGTGTTTCTATGAGGGCGGATTCATCTAGAAATGCTATCAGGAAAGATAATTTATGTTCTCTGGCTGTTACTCGCAAGAGCCCAAAGTTGGCATTTACTGAAAAGTACTTCAGGTTTTTTGTCCCAAATAAAAGAAAGGTCACTTTACGAGTCAATAACAACTATTGGAGTCTGCATGAAAATCGTAATACCGAAATATTTACCCTTAAACCTTCCAGGGGCAATGGAAAGATAGTAGCGGTTTTTAATAACGATAAAGCCAAAGGGGATATCTATCTCTGGAAAAAAGATGACGATTGGCTTCGCACAAGGCTCGGAAGAATCATTATCGATAAAGTTGTTTCTAGAAAAAGAAGATTTATGTTTCACGCCTCCGGAATCGTAGACGGAGTCAATGGCTATATTTTTTTAGGAGAATCCGGCTCCGGGAAAACTACCATAGCCAAACTCTGGCTTAAAAGTAATGCCAAGGTTATTAATGATGACAAGCTGATAATTTATAAACAAGGAGGCCGTTTTATAATTACTTCAGGCGAAATATTCAGGAAGAATACTTGTGATACTTATTCAGGGCCCCGCAAAGCGATTTTAAAAAAGATCTTTTTTTTAAAACACGGCGTTAAAAATAAGCTCATTTCCAGGAATTGCCATGATGCGTTCGAACAGATGCTCAAAGATTCCCTTACATTAGATTGGGACAAAGAGACGTCAAAGAACATGCTTTCATTTTATTTGGACTTGGTTAGCAAAGTAAAGTGTTATGATTTAGAGTTCATGCCTGACAGTAGCTGCATAGATTTTATAAGAAAAAATCCATAAAAGGAGGTGATTGGAATGAAACATAAAAAGCCTTCCAAAGGAAAAAAATCGAAGGAAACTTATGAGTCTCCGGAGATGAAAAAGGTCAGAGTTACTAGTTATCACAGAATGGCTAGCACTCAAGCTGATAGTGATACTAGTCCTTATTCTAACCCTCCGCCCGTATAATTAGATCATAAGGTCCTTAGTTTCTACCTTGTCTGAGCCCTATGAAAAAGGAAGATCTTTTATCTGTTTTATTTTTTGAAACTTTTGCCAAAAAAAAGCCTATGTGTTTTGTTTTAAAAGGCTTAAGCATGTATCCTGTTTTAAGAGAAGGGGATGCTTTAACGGTGAAACCGATTGATTTTCATGAGGCAGAGGTCGGGGATATCCTGGCGTACCAGCATATTGTTACAAAAAAAATTATTGTTCATCGCATGGTTCAAAGAGAGACAAGGCCGGATCGTAATGTCATATTTACGGCTCCGGAAACAGGATCACGCCTTGTATATGACCGGCCTTTGACGCCTAATGAATATATTATATCCAGGGTTATTGCTATTGAGCGCGGGCCAAAAAAAAGGATAGACCTGACCAGCCCTTTCAATATTTTAAAAGCGAAAATACACACCTATATTTTAACCCATTTTTACATCTTAATCCGTATTCGGCGAAAATTTTATAAGATTATTGATAAGCTACTTCGGCAGGATTCCGGTCGTATTTCTTATATTTAATAAGGCTATAAATTTATCAATACGCCCCAGATAATTTCTTTTTATTCTGCAATATGTTTTGTAAGGGATGTTGCCTAAAAAAGGGCATTGCGAACAGTGTTTTTTTGCAGGGCATTTTTCGCAGCCTCTTTTTTTTCTTTCGGATTCTAAATAGCCAAAGTAGGCATTGTTTGTTTTCCTGAAGGAGTCCCCGAGTTTTCCTATTATTTTTCCATGAAAACAGGCGGTGAGGCAAAGCTTTTTATTAACTATTAACCTGTTAGGATCTTTAGCTGGGCAGTGATGGGTCCATCTGCAGGCATCCAGCAATATAAAGCTATTTATCTTTTTTGTAAAGATGGAATGAATAAAATCAGGCATGTTAGAAAGAAAATTCTCGAATTCTGCCACATCGCTAGCGCAGGAGATATCAAAAATAATATTCCTATGCGCAGGAGTTTTATTTAAAAATGTATCGGATAGTCTAAAATTATTTAGCCAGCGCCAGGAATCTTTATAATAATTAAAATATTTCCCAAGCATATTATATTGAATATGGCTAGAGCCATGAGACATGTTTAATGTTTTTGCCAGAGAGGCATGTTGTATGTTCATGCCTTTCTGCAAAAATATAGTAGATTCCAGAGGCACTTTATTTTTTAAAACAGAAACAGGCACTCTGTTTTCAAGAAAAAACATGGCAGGAGCGTATTTATTTGCTATGTTTTTGTTCAAAAGGCCCATAAGAAATGCGTTAACCAAAGAAGCCTTATCCTGTTTATTTATAGCGATATTTGCATTGCTTAAGAGAGGTATCTTTGATATCTGATTGACAGGCAGTGTGTTTAAAAATAATTGCAGCCATTTTTCAGAAGTTTTTTTATTGTTTTTCCCTAAGTTATCAAATATTTCCGTACCGGGGTACGCATGCAGATAGTTATAATAACAAGTTTTATTTTTAAGACGAGCTACGAAGTTTATTGTTTTTAATATATTTTTAAGATTTTCTCCGGGTAACCCCAAGATTATACTTATATCAACTTCAAACCCTATTTTTTTAGCCGTAAATACGGAATCTTTTAATTTTTTCAGGAATTTTTTTTCAGGCAGAAAGTTGTTTCTTTTTTTGTATGACAATCGTATTTTTTTTATTCGATAGAGGGTTTCCGGGTTAGCGGTTTCCAGCCCAAAACCTATTCTTCTGACCCCGGCCCTGTAAAGCAGTTTTAATAATTTTTCATCCACGTAGTCTGCCCTTGTAGTTATTGCTATCTTTAAATCAATTTTATTTTTTATGATCCCGTTACATATTTGCGTTATTCTCTTATTGTTTAAAGTAAAACAGTCATCGTGTATCCTTACGTTGCGCTTATTTTTTTCTTTTATGACGTCGTTTATTAGTTTCAGTTCCGCTATTATTCTTTCAGCAGAATGATAACGGACCGTATGTTTAGATAGCGCGGTACAGTTACAATAAGTGCATTTAAATATACAACCCCGGGATGTAATCAGGGGGATTTCTTTATCGTGTTTAATGATATTCTCGGGGTCTAAAATATGATTTAGATAGGGGGAAGGAAGCGCGTCAAGGCTGTATTCCCGGGACGCGAGATTCTGTGCAAAAACCCTATCCTCAGTTCGTATTATTTTATTGTCACGGTAAAAAGAGATGCCGGAAATATTATCAAAGCCGCAGCCTTTTTTAAAATTCTCAATAATCTCTTTTGTGGCAAATTCACCTTCGCCTCTTACGCAAATATCTATTTCAGGGATATTGCGGAGGACGATTCTATCGGAAAAAGTAGGCGTTGGCCCGCCTGCAATGATAAAAATATCAGGCTTACGTTTTTTGAGCTCTTTGCACAGTAATTTTATTAAAAAATAGTTTGTATTATAGCAGCTGAAACCGATAATGCCTGCTCCTGAATCTAAAATGCGGCAGGCTATCTGCGGTATGGTAGATGGTTTATAACTGTGAAATTGCCGTGCGGATATCCCTTCTTGTTTTAGATAGGCAATAATATATGCTGCTCCAAGGCAGTTAGAAAAATTACCGTTAGTGTAATCCGGGAAGATAAAAAGGATTTCTGGTTTAGCAGCCATTATGTTATAATCCTTATATAATTATGAAAAATAGCCCAACAATTCTTAAACACAGACTCTTTACGGAAAAAGATGTAGTTGCCGTAAATATGGAACGGAAAAGGCTTTTAAGTCTGCTCAGCGACAGGGTTTGCCATAGTTTTAAAGACAATAAAATCCACCACGGCGACTTGTCTCCGGGCTGCCTCGCTTGCGCAGAAGGAACCTGGTCATGCGCATTTATACATGATAAGTGTAACATAGATTGCTTTTTTTGTCCAGGCAGGCAAAGAAACATAGATGCGGATTCAATAAAGACGGGAAGAATTATTTTTAATAATCCGGAGGATTATGCGGATTATATAAAAATATTTGGATTTAAAGGCGTCGGAATCAGCGGCGGGGAGCCGCTGTTGGTATTTGATAAACTAGTGCGGTATATAGAGAATATAAGAAAAAAAAGCGGTAATAATATTTATATATGGCTGTATAGTAACGGGAAACTTGCAGATATTGAAAAGTTAAAAAAGTTAAAAGAAGCAGGGCTTAACGAAATCAGGTTTAATATCAGCGGCCGCAATTATGACCTTGCCTCTGTCAGGATGGCGGCGGGTATTATTGATAAGGTTACAGTTGAGATACCGGCAATACCCGAGGATTATGAAACGGTTAAAACATTGCTGCCAAGGCTTTGCGAAATAGGCGTAAATTTCTTAAATCTGCATCAGCTTGAAGTTTTCCCGGGTAACTATAAAAATTTTGTTAAACGGAACTACGCGCTTCTCAGCGCTTCTTATAGCCCTGTTTTTGCATCAGAGGTAACAGCGCTGAAGCTTTTAAAATATGCAGTAGATAAAAAAATAAAACTGCCGATTAATTATTGTTCTTTAGCGTATAAAAACAATATCCAGCTCAGCGGCCGCAGAAAAAGGTTTGCTTCGCGGCTAAAAAGTAAAACCCGGTATATTACAGATTCAGGCTATATCCGGAGTTTTTCGGATTCAAGGCTTTCTTATTATGAGCCTGTAGTAGAAGGCAGGGCAAGTAAAGGCGCCATATCCAAACAGTTGGCCTTAAATTCAGGCAGGATAGTTACATTAAAAGGAAAACCTGTTTTTCATTTCGAAAAAATAAGCCCGCTAGCCAGAAAAACATTTATCAGGATGTTTATAGATAAGGGGAATTTTAATAAAGCATTAGAATATTTTTACCGTAATTATGCTGTGTTATCGCGTAAAGATGTAAGGCGGATGAAAAAAGAAAGCGCGGCTTTATTAGCTTCAAGACAATGGGAATTTACAGGCAAGGGTTTCCCGGATATCAAATTTGGTTCATTACCATTTTCTTTTTATGACTAAAGGTTTAATCAGGGATAAGTTATTGCTGATAGCCGCGGGTATTTTAGCGGCATTTTTATTGTTAGAGGCAGCGTTACGGCTGGCAGGTTTCGGATTTTCATTTTTCCAGGAATATAAGAATAAAAAAAATATAAAAGACAGCGGAGGGTATCGTATACTATGTATCGGAGATTCCCTCACCGCTTTAGGAGGCAAAAATTCTTATCCGGCGCAGCTCCAGGAAATTTTAAATCAAAAATTTCCGGATTTAAAATGCAGTATAATTAATAAAGGCTGGGTAGGAGCAAAATCTCAGGAAACTACATCAAAATTAAGCCAATATGCGGATATTTACAAACCCGACATGATAATTGCAATGACGGGAATCAATGATATCCAGCATAGAGGCAGGTTTGGTTTTAAAAGACGGATCGTGTCTTTGCGAGATCTGCGGATATGTAAGTTATGCAGTATGCTTAAACTGCGCATCTCTGATAAAATAACCGGCATAGCCTGGCACGGCAGCATAAGAGATTACATTTTGTTAGCCTGGTTTTATAGCGATCATAAAAGGTTTCAAGAAGCTGAGCAGGTTTTCAAGAAGTGTATAAAGATTTATCCCCTTGAGAGCTTGCCGTATATGCATATGGCAACATTTTACAAGGAACAGGGAAGATTTAAAGAAGCGGATGAAGTGCTAAGAAAGGTAAAAGATCTGGACAAAAATATCAGTTTAACTTATATCTATCTTGTTTCTTTTGACAGGGACGGGAAAAGACTCGAAGAGACAGAGAGTTTGTTGAAGAAAAAGATTTCAGATCAACCGCTGAACGACAAGTTATACGGCGGCCTTGCGCTTTGCTATGAATATATGGGGTTATATGACAAGGCCGAAGAGTATTTTATGAAAGCGAATGAGCTCAGGCTTATGCACCAGAACCCTGTTACAAGGCGTAATTACCGAAAAATAGCCCAAATTGCCAAGAAAAACAGGGCAAGATTTGTATGTGTTCAGTATCCTATGCGCAGCATTGATTCGCTGATGAATATTTTTATTGATAAAGAAGGCGTTGTATTTATAAGCAACGAATCTGCTTTTAGAAAAGCAGTAAGGGATAGTGGTTATGACGAGTATTTTGTAGACGCGTTTGGCGGGGATTTCGGGCACTGCACAGCAAAAGGCAACAGACTTCTGGCTGAAAATATAGCAGAGGCTGTTTCAACGTCTTTAAAAGGATATAGAAAAGATAAATAAATGCATATTTTAGGGATAAAAGTAAACTCTGTTACTATAAAAGAAATAAAAAATATTCTTCTGGAATTCGCTGCGGGGAGCCGCATAAGAACTGTTTTTTATTTAAATGCGCATTGCGTAAATCTTGCCTGCATGGATAACGAATATAAAGCCATACTTAATAAGGCCGATCTGGTTCATGCGGATGGCTACGGCGTAGTATGGGCTTCAAGATTTTTAGGAGAGGCTTTACCCGAAAGAGTAAACATAATGGATTTTTTTGACGAATTTGCAAAGGAATTAATAGACAGGAAAATAAGCGTTTATTTGTTAGGGGGCACGCCGGACGTGGTTAAAAAAGCAGGAGAGATCTTATTGAATGCAGGGTTAAATATCGTGGGATACAAAGACGGCTTTTTTAAAGAAACGGAAGAGCTGAAAATTCTGAAAGAAATTAATGCATTGCATCCGGATATTCTAATGGTAGGAATGGGTTCTCCGAAACAAGAGAAATGGGTTTTTAGTCATATCGAAGAATTAGATACGAATCTATGCTGGGCAGTAGGCAGCACTTTTGAATTAATAACAGGGGACAGAAAAAGGACTCCGAAATGGATGTCTATGCATGGCCTGGAATGGTTTTATAGATTATGCCAACAGCCGAAAAGATTATGTAAAAGATATATATACGGCAGTTTAGTTTTTATTTGCCGTATTTTTAGGTATAAGTTTAAAAAAAAGAGTTGATTATGCTTCGACAGTCTTTTTGAAGCAGCGGTTAGCGATAAACCTTTCCATGAAAGAGACCTTCCATAGATAAACCAGAAAGCCTGAAAAGTTATCAAAAAGAAGAAATCTGATCAGTGTGCCATAGTATTTTTTCAAAGAAAAAAAGCTGTTTTTATTTACAGCAAAACGGATAAGAAAGGCTTTTAAAGCATTCGGCCGGAATCTATCAATGATTTCAAGTGGGATAGCGGTACCCAGGAGTTCCTGTGCCAGATAAAAAGAAAAATATACGCTCATCATAGCTTTGTTGTTTCTTGCGGATTTTTCTATATAAACCCAGTCAAGTTTATAATGATTTGCGCTTATGGATTCAGCGATATCTACTACATGTCTTAGGGCCAGCCAGCGCGTATGCCTTCTTAGATGCAAAGTCAGTGACAGAAGATTGTCTTCTTCAGACAGGTAGAGTATCTTTTTGCTGCCGATGGCGGCTTTTTGAGCCCTTTCCCAGATACCGGGAAGATTTATCGGATTTGGCCTCGGAGGGACAAATGCATGATGAAGCTCTATCATTAAAGAATTGTTAAATGGAAGAGGTTTTATAAATATTATTTCGTGAGGGTCTCTTTCATGTTTAGGGCCCATCATTTCCCGGGTCTGTTCTTTATAGCCCAGTTTATCAAGAATATCACACATCTTTTGGGTGTTATTCTTTTTTATCAGGATGTCGATATCCGCCAGTATTCTTAAGGCAGGGTTTTTATATAAATTTTGGATCAAAGAAAACCCTTTAATTGGGATAATGTCTATATTTTCATTATTTGTTAATTCAATAAGACTTGATAGCTCTTTTTCAAACAATAGATTTTTGTGAAGGTTTTGATCGTAGAAGTTTTTCATTATAAGCATTAAATTTTCCGGGACACCAGCCTTAAATTCGGGTTTATTTAAGTTATAATAGACAAATGGCAGGATTCCCTGCTGGTCAGAAGCTTTTGTTACCTTATTCCAGTCTATAGGGCTATTTAAGAGAGAGAGGAGTTTTTGTCTACAGGCGCTGTCTATATTCAGCCTGCTGCATAGCGATATTAATTGATATTCAGGTTGTTTCCACATATAATAAAAATATGGTATCAATAATTATCGTAAATTACAATAGAAAAGATCTGTTAAGGCAATGCCTTGATTCCCTGAGGGGGCAAAGCTTTAGAGATATGGAAATTATTGTTGCGGACAACGCTTCAAAAGACGGTAGCGTTGATATGCTAAGGGCTTATTATCCTGAAGTAAAATTAATCCGAAATGCCGATAACCTGCTTTTCTGCAAAGCCCAGAATCAGGGCATAGATATTTCAAGCGGGGATTTTATATTATGCCTGAATAGCGATGTTATGCTGGAAAAAGAGTATTTAAAGCAGGCGTTAAACAGCATGAATTCAGATGCAGGTATAGGCATGGTCAGCGGCAAGCTGCTGAGGATGGATAGAAAAATAATAGATTCTACGGGGCTATTTTTAGGCAGGAATAGAAAAGCGGTTGAAAGAGGGTATGGCGAAATAGATAAGGGCCTGTACAATAAGCCTGAATATGTCTTTGGAGTAAGCGGGGCATGCGCGTTTTTAAGAAAAACCATGCTTAAGGAGATTAAAGATAAATACGGATATTTTGACGAAAGATTTGGCATGTATTATGAAGACCTGGATTTATGCTGGAGGGCTAATAAAAAAGGCTGGAAGGCGTATTATAATCCCAATGCAGTAGCTTATCATGTAAGGGGAGGCACTGCAGCGGGCCCTGATTACTCCGGGGGCAGGATATTCCCTTATATTAAGAGAGATCTAAAGAGAAGATATATCATTAATAGATATAGATGTATGATAAAGAATGATTCTATTATAAATTTTTTAATGAATTTACCGTTTATCTTGTGGTATGATATAAAAATATGGTGTTATTTTGCTATTAGCTCATTTTTTTGAGATAAGGATGCCATGGAAGCATTGCGGGGTCAAAAACTAAATTTAATACGCGAATTAGTGCTGAAGGATTTAAAAATCCGGTATTCCAGGCCGGTACTGGGGTTTTTGTGGGCGTTTTTGTCGCCTTTATTAATAGTTGCTATATTTTATATTGTGTTCGGGCTTTTTTTAAAAGTGAAGATAGAGGAAGCACCGTTTGTTTTATATTTGATGAGCGGCATCTTTCCATGGGTTTTTTTTCAGGACTCAGTTCTTAAATCCGCAACCAGCTTGATGGATAATAAGAATTTAATAAGGGAGTCGGGTTTTTCAAATTATTTGGTGCCGATTTCCATTGTGCTGGCAAATTTTGTTATTTTTTTACCGTCTTTATTAATTGTAGTGGCGAGTTCCTTGTTTATTTTTAAAACCTTGCCGGTTTTTATAATATTTTTGCCTTTTATTTTAGCTTTTCATCTGGCTGTTAGCATGGGGTGCGCAGTTATAGCCTCTATTTTATATGTGAAATGGAGGGATTTAAAATATATACTGGAAGCAGTTATGTATTTATTTTTTTATTTGACTCCTACCTGTTATTCTTTATCTATAGTAAAAGAATCTATTTCTCCTGTATTATTCAAGGCCTATCTCTATAATCCGTTAGTAGGCATATTGACTTTATACAGAATTTCGTTTCTCAAAGGTTTTGCCGGTCAGGCGGATAAATATATGATATTGCCGCTGGTTATCGTAATTCAGCTTATTTTTATTGCCCTTATTTTTATGACGGCATTTTATTTGTATAAAAGAAACAAGCACACTATTAATGATTACCTGTCATACTAGAACTGCATTAATCAATAAATGAGCCAAAAAGCCGTTATCCTGAAGTCTATAGGCAAGAGATATCCATTTGCAAAAACGCCCCATAAGGATGTCAGCTGCGGGGAATTTTGGGCTCTTAAAGATATCAATCTGGATATTGATAAAGGCAGTGTAGTAGGCGTTATAGGGAGAAATGGGGCAGGTAAAACCACGCTTTTAAATATTATAGCAGGAATTCTAAAACCTACCGAAGGCACTATCTCCATCAACAGCAAGGTCGTTGGATTATTTAATCTTGGGATTGGTTTCCAGGATGAACTGAGCGGAAGAGAAAATATTTTCTTAAACGGCGCAATCTTGGGAGCTGACCGCAGAGAGATAAACGACAAGTTGAGCTCCATAATAGAATTTTCAGAATTAGGGGATTTTATTGACATGCCTTTAGGCAGCTATTCTCAAGGTATGCGCCTGCGATTAGGGTTCAGCATTGTTACTAATTTGGATTTTGAAATATTGATTATTGATGAGGTTTTAGCGGTAGGCGATGCACTGTTTCAGAATAAATGTTTTGAGCGATTGATAGATTTTAAGCGCCTCGGAAAGACTTTGATAATAACCACCCAGGCAATGGATCTTATAGAAAGGCTGTGCGACAGGGCAATACTTTTAGACCACGGTTTTTTAATATTTGGAGGAGAAGTTCCGGAAGGGATCAACAGGTACAGAAAATTATTAAATACAGAAAAATTCTTTGTAGGCCTGCCTCAGCAAAAAAAGCCGGGCTTGATAGAAAATACAAAAAAATGGGCAGACAATATATCGGATTGGGGTAAAAAATTCGGCGGCAAGGAAATAGTGATAGACTCTGTGGAATTTGAGGATAAGCATGGGTCAAAAACTAACCGGATAAATACTCAAGATGCATTAAGAATAAAAGTATATTTTACTGCAAGAGACAGGGTAGAGAAGCCGCATTTTGGCATAGCAATGTTTAGAAAAGACGGAGTATATTGTTATGGGCCAAATACCGAATTTGACGGGTATGCAATACAAGAATTAAGACAGGGTAAGGGGTATTTTATATTAGATTACAGCAGCTTGTTGCTGGCGCCCGGAGACTATAAAATTTCAGTAGCTATATGGGATAAGAACGAATCTTTGGCATTTGATCATCATTATGGTTATTACGAGCTGAAAATCACAGGACCTGATAATAAAAAAAATGGATTTTTAAATATGCCCTTAGAAATCAGTTCTTCTGATGTAGGCTATAAGCTTCTTTCTTTATTTACCAATAAAAGAGATTCACCGGACATCGATTCGGATTTATTGGAAGATAAATTCGGACAAGCGATGAATGATAATAACATAAGGGTAGAATGCGCAAAATTTTTAGATAATAACGGGAATAAAAAAGACATCTTTATGACTAATGAGCGCGCTAAGTTTATTATCAGCTTAGATTTTAAAAAACCGGTAAATAAAGGGCGGTATTTATGGTTTGGTATTTACAGGGATGACGGGGTGTATTGCCAGGGCGCAGCTGTATCATTAAAGAATAGCAAAAATTACAGGGTTCTTTTTCCAAAGCTTTCTTTGTTGCCTGGCCTATATAACATTTCTATCGGCATTTGGGATTCTATTGAAAAGAAATTTCTGATGTATCATCATGGGATTTACCCTTTAAAGATGGTGTTTGACAAGCAGGATCACGGCACAATTTATCTGGAGCATAAATGGAAATGGGAGGTTCATTAATATGAAAAAAATAGCCCCTTTTGTAAGTATAGTAGTGGTTAATTATAATGGCAAGGAGCATTTGAAGAAATGCCTGGATTCGCTGTTGAAGCTTAATTATCCGGCAAACAGGATGGAAGTTTTAATGGTAGATAACTGCTCAATAGATGATTCTGCGGGTTTTGTTAAAAAGAATTTCCCAAAAATAAAAATTTTGAAAAACGATATAAATAATTATGCAAGAGCTAATAATCTAGGGGCAAAAAAGGCCAAAGGAGATTTTATTGCTTTTGTTAATAATGATGTGCAGGTTCACGAAAACTGGTTGATAGAACTTATAAATGTTATGGATAAGGAAAAGCGTTCAGGCGCGGCAGGCGGAAAGATATTGTTAAAAGATGGCAAGATCCACAGCGCAGGCCATGAAGAGTACCCTAATTTTTACTGGGGAGACAGGGGTTTCAGGCATGAAGATACCGGGCAATATGAGCTCGTAGAAGAAGTAGCGAGTTTATGCGGCGCAGCAGTTCTTTTTAGAAAAGCCTGCCTGGATGATGTAGGGCTTCTTGACGAAGATTTTATTATGTATCTGGAAGATGTTGAAATTTGCCTTAGATGCTCCAAGAATAAATGGAAAGTTTTATATGTGCCTAAAAGTATAGCAAGGCATCATTTTCGAGGCACCAGCAGCGCTGAATCAGTAAGATATTTTTCAGAAAGGAATAGATTATTGTTGATTGCAAAGCATTTCCCCGCACAATTAGGTGAAGCATTATATGGCAAGGGGTATTTTACAGGGGAAGGGAAAAGCATATATGATGTATTTCCGCTTATTTTTACAAAACTATTAGAACGCCAAAGGATAGGCGCTGTAAAAGCAAGCCTGCCTGTTATTTTCAAAAATTTTAAGAAAATCTCTATTTTAGAAAAAAGCATTCTGATGGATAGGATAGGAGAATTTAAGAGTGCTATTATTCAAGACAAGGCTTTGACGGGGGAATTAAACCGCCTGAACGCCCAGCTTCAGGAGCAGATCCAAAGAGCTGCAAGGGATATGGAGCTTAAAGACGCGCTGCTAAGAGAAAAAGATTCTATGCTGCAGAAAAAAGACGAACATTTGGCTGGGCTGAACCGCGCAAATATGGAATTAAACCGCCTGAACGCCCAGCTTCAGGAACAGACCCAAAGAGCTGCAAGGGATATAGAGCTTAAAGACGCGCTGCTAAGAGAAAAAGATTCTATGCTGCAGAAAAAAGACGAACATTTGGCTGGGCTAAACCGCCTGAACGCCCAGCTTCAGGAACAGACCCAAAGAGCTGCAAGGGATATAGAGCTTAAAGACGCGCTAGTGAGGGAAAAAGAGGTATTTTCGCTGGAGCTTAGCCGCCTGAACGCCCAGCTTCAGGAACAGATCCAAAGAGCTGCAAGGGATATAGAGCTTAAAGACGCGCTGCTAAGAGAAAAAGATTCTATGCTGCAGAAAAAAGACGAACATTTGGCTGGGCTGAACCGCGCAAGCGCTCAGCTTAATGAACAAATTCATAGAATGACAAAAGATATTGAATCCAGGGATTCCATGCTATTGGAAAAGCAAACTGTGTTAAATCAGAAAGAAACGCAGCTTTATAAGACTATAGAAGAATTAGCCGCCGCTAAAAATGATTTAGAAAAAATAGTCAGATTTGACCAAAAGATAAAAATCCTTCTCATAAAACCATATAAGATTACCATTGAAGACACAGGGGAAACCGTAAGAATTATAAAAAAGAAATATCCTAATTCTTCCGTTTATTTATTAGCCAATCTCTTAAAAGAGGACTATGAAAAGTTAGCCAAAAATAATGACGTAGAGAAAAGTTTGGTTTATTGCCGGAATGGCAGCAAATCGTTTATTAAAATCCCAAAATTATACAGCAGGCTTTTTCTGACTAGATTTGACATGGCAATAACTTTATCTTCTCATAAACAAGCAGAGAATTATGCCGGTTACAAAAAGGCAAAGCTTATTACCATGTTAAGCAATTCAAAGAATCAGTGTGTTTACTATGTAGATTAATGCGATAAAGGATGTCATGAAAGTATTGTTAATAGACCCTCCGGGATGGCAAAAACACAGCCTGAGCTTAGGGTTGGCTTACCTTGCAGGAGTTATCCGCGCAGCTGATTTTGACGTCCGGATATTAGATATGAATAATCATACCTATTCCGAAGAACGGATTAAAAAAATCATAGCTGACTATAATCCCAAAGTCATAGGTATATCGGTAAAAACAGCTACGGCTAATATTTCTGCGGATATTATACGCAGGTTAAAAAGTATTTTTCCGGATATTATTTATGTAGCTGGCGGACCCCACATCACTCTTTGCGGAAAAGAGTTTATAGAGGAAAATAAAGAGATAGATTTTGGGATTACCGGGGAAGGAGAAAGTTCATTTATTAAGCTAATAAAAAATATAAAAAATAGCGAAAAAAATATTCCTGAGATAAGCGGTACAGGTTATCGTAAAAACGGAAAAGTAATTTTTAAGGGTGCTTCTGAAAATCCCGATATATCAAAATTACCTTTTCCTATTTTTGAGTGCATAAAGGATATGGATTTTACCGATTTCAGATATCCTTTACTTACAAGCAGAGGATGTCCGCATGGTTGTATATTTTGCTGCGTCGGCTTAATTTCCGGTAAAAAATGGAGGGCCAGGGAAGCCGGGGACGTTGTTACCGAGTTATTGCAAGCCAAAGAAAATTATCAGATGTCATCTTTTGAAATCATGGATGATAATTTTACGTTTGATATTGATAGGGCTAAAAAGATATGCAGGCTTATTATAAAGAAGAAGTTAAATTTAGGCTGGTGGTGTCATAACGGGCTAAGGGCTGATAAATTAGACCAGGAACTGCTTGATCTGATGAAAAAGGCAGGATGCAGAAGCATTGCTTTGGGCATAGAAAGCGGAGATGATGATGTTTTTAATAAGATTAATAAGGGCGAGAGCTTATCGGATATTGTTAAAGCTATCAAGATGATTAAAAGAGCGGGGATGAAATGCGTTGGTTATTTTATAGTTGGCTTGCCTGGAGATTCAGTAGACAGCACAAAAAGGTCTGTCAGGCATCAAAGAAGCTTAAGGCTTTCAGATTATAAATATAATATGCTTATCCCGTATCCCGGCACCAGGGTATGGGATATTGTTAAAGAAAAAGGCAGGCTGTTGATAGACATAAAAGGCGTTTATCATTTTGGAGATGATCTGAAAATACCTTTTGAAACAGGCGATATAAGCAAAAAAACAATGGAACAATGCATGCACCTGGCTGAAAATCAGGAGTGGGTGGCAGGAGAGAACGATATTGTAAGCATAAAAAAATATTTCAACAGCAGGTTTGGAAGGGATATCAAAAGAGTTGTTTTTATAGATAATGATTTGAAGCTCGCGGCTAAAAATATAGAAATAGAATTCAATAACGCAAATGTTTTAAAGATGAAACACGCGCATATGCCAAATGAGATAAAAGATAAATATTTGCTTGAGCATAATTGCGAAGGCAGTTATTTTGACATTCTTTTTAGATTAATGCAAGAAGGAGGGCGTCAGGTTATTATTGATATATCAAAGAGAAAGCTTTTTGTGCAAAGAGTAAAAAAGGTGGAAGACGAATACGTCAGAGGCGAAGTTTTGCCGCATCCCTTGAAATGGGATGCTTCCGCAAGAAAATATTTTGCCACCAGGCTAAAGAATAGTTCATTGGATAGCTGTTCTGCTAAAAACGGTATTATTTATAAAGATAACATAGCTTTGCCATTCAGTCATGCCCCTCAATGGGAAAAGATTTCCTGCGGGAAAATAGAAAGCGGGTTAGCTTTTATTTCTATGGCTGCTTTTAATCCTGATTCGGTATATACAGCGGATTATCTAACGGTAAAAACAGAGTCTGAAATACAAGAATTAATAATCTCCGATAATAGAGATTCTGCTTTAGAAAGGATTTTGGCTGAATCAGATATCTTGTTTTGTCCGGAACCATTGGGATATTTTTCTCTGATGTTTTCCAGGGCTAAAATGAATGCTGTATATTATAGCAATGGACGCGGAATAGACTCGCTGGAGTATAAAGCATTGGAGCTCTTTCCCATAGGCCGTAAATATTATTTTACAAGAAAGATAAGGCAGGTTTTAAATCTAAGGCATAAAATTAAGGCCATGGCTAAAGAATCCTTTATCGTTGCCAGTAAAGGCAGTAAGGTGTTTATATTATGGGCTCAGATACTAATTCATGGAGCATCGGTGAGTATAAAAAGATTTGTTTCCGGAATAGTGAGATTTTAATATGAAGATATTGCTTCAGAATCAATATGATGATTTATTAGGCGGAGTTGAAACCTATTTTAAGCTTATTACAGACGCCTTAATAGAAAAAGGCCATGAGGTTATAGCTGTATATACTAAAAGCGGCAAAAAAAAGGATATTCAAATAAAAGGCTATAAGGCTTTTTATTTGCCAAACCTGGATCTGGCGGAAAAGGTTTATTATTCAAAAGCGCGTAAAAAAGAAACAAAAAAAGATATAGATTCTTTAAAATCTATAGTCGCAGAAGAAAAGCCTAATCTTATTCATCTCAACAACACTTATTATCCCGGCCAATATAGTTTTCTAAATAAATATGCGCCCATAATACAGACCGTTCATGATTATTTTCATTGCTGCAATACAGTATTAAAAATGCTGCCGGATAACATCTGCAATGATTCTCTGGGAAAAAGTTGTTTTAAAAATAAATGCATTTCTCCGGATAGCATTATGGAATTATGGAAATTTAAAACCAAATGCCTGAGTCAAGAAGCGATGAAAAGATTCCAAAAAATATTTGTTACCACGCCGTACATGAAAGAAATGTTAATTTATAATGGATTTCAAGAAGATAAAATTCAAATCATGCCTTTGTTCGTGGAAGACTGGGGAACGAATGCAAAAAATGACGAAAATGTAATAATTTATGCAGGCAGGCTGGCAAAAGAAAAAGGAGTTGTTCATTTTATACATATGTTGAAGGCATTATCCAGCAATTTCAAGGCTTTTATAATTGGAGATGGCCTGCAAAAAGATGAATGCGAAAGCCTGGTCAATATTATGGGGCTTAATAATAAAGTAGAATTTACAGGATTTTTAAATAGAAATGAAATTAAAGATTACTTTGCAAAAGCGTCAGTGGTTGTGATCCCTTCCTTATGGCCGGAGCCATTTTGCATGGTAGGATTAGAGGCAATGTCCTGTTCTAAGCCGGTAGTGGCTTATGATGCAGGAGGCATTTCCAGCTGGTTAAGGGATAATTATAACGGTTATCTTGCCAGTAGAGGCGATATCCCAGGGTTGGTACACAGAGTAGATACCCTTTTAAAAAATAAGAAATTAGCCGAGGAGATGGGGCGGAATGGCAGGAAACTATTCGAAGAAAAATTTTCCAAGAAGATTCATCTTGATAATCTAGTAGCCGCTTATGAGGATATTGCTTTGTCCGGAAGCATAAAAAAGAAAATTTTTAACGTAGAGTTTCCTATAATAACTAAGTATAAAAAGTTTAGATCAAGAACATGCTCTAGCAAGGAATCTAAAAAATATCCGGAAAGACTGCCAAATGAATCCCTTCCGGAGCATAACAAAAGACTGATAGAATTTGAAAGAAATAATAATATAGCCGTAGTCAAATCTTACCCGGAAGAGATAACCATAAGTACTACAACGAGATGTAATATGAACCCTCCCTGTGTGATATGCGAAAGAAATCTTGTTACAGCAGAAGAAGGATGCGATTTAAAAAGAGATGTATTTGAGAAAATAAAGCACACATTTAAATATGCCGACAGAATATATCTGCATTGCGGAGGAGAACCGCTTATTACAAAAACATCTTTTGATATTATAGAAAGCGTTTCACCCCCAACTAAAATAATATTTAATACAAACGGAGCTTTATTCACAGAAAAAACCATAAGATATATGGTTGATTCTAATGTTGTTGATATAATAAGTTTTTCTCTTGATGCCGCAACAGAAAAAACTTATAAAAGAATAAGAAGCGCTGATTTTAACAGGATAATTAATAATATAAAAACGTTGATAACATATCGGAATATAAAAAATAAGGATAAACCATTATTAAGGCCTTTAGTTCTGATGAATTTTTGTATATTCAAGCAAAATATAGCAGAAGTTCCTGATTATGTGATGTTGGCGCATAAATTAGGGACTGATGGCGTAGATTTTTCCCATTTAAACCAGGGCTTTGACTGGCAGCAAAAAAGAGAAGACTATGTTTTTGATTATAAGACAGAATCTGTCCTTCATATGAAAAATATAGAAGATCATGATAAATTGATATTGAAAGCATATGAGCTGAGTAAAAGATATAGCGTTCCTGTAAATTTTAACGGAAATCCTTTTATATCTAAACTTGATGATAACAAAATAAGGATAAAAAGCGATATATCAGAAGTCATAAAATATAAGAAGGTATGCCTCGCACCATGGAATAGGGCTGTAGTTGAGACAGACGGGAGAGTGAGGATGTGTTATTTTCATCATAATAGGTATAGTGTTATAGGCAATCTTGGAATACCCCTGCATAAAGATACAAATTTAGATTATTTACATAATCAATCATTCGATGAAATCTGGAATGGAGAAGAGGCTGTATCTGCGAGAAAAGAGTTTATAGAAAAAGGCATTGCAAAGAAGTGCATTACAGAAAATCCTTGCATATTTCAAAATAGACTTTGATTTTATAAATGATAATAAATTATAAGAGTTTTATATGCAATATTTTTATAAGTATTCTTTCTTTATTTTTAATTCTTTTATTTTTAGAAATATCCATCCGTGTCTCTCTATATTTTAAAAATCAAAAAAATTTTGAAGAAGTAATGAGCAATTTGCCTGAATTAAAGCCAAATGTGCCTGCGAATCTTGCAGATATTATAAGGCCAAGCAAATATCCAGGCATTATTTATGAGTTGAGGCCTAATGTAAAGGCAAGTTTTATGAATGTCCAGATAGAAACAAATAACGAAGGCTGGCGAGGTAAATTATGCCCTATTCATAAAGATAAAAATACCATAAGGATAGTTACTATAGGAGATTCGCATATGTTTGGGTGGGGTGTTTCCGAGGATAAACGATATACAAATATTCTTGAAAATATGCTGAATTTAAAATTCCCTGAAAAGAGATGGGAGATTATTAATACTGCGGTGCCTGGTTATAATACTTATATGGAAGTGGAAACTTTAAAGAGAAAAGCGTTAATTTATAAGCCGGATATTGTAATCATGGAATACATAGGTAACGATCTTGAACTACCGAATTTTATAATGAATAATACAGATTATTTAAATTTTAGGAAGTCTTTTTTGTTAGTTTTTTTAAAAGGGAAAATAAAATTGCTTGATACTAAATTAAATTTAATAGCAATACCTATGATTACAGACGCAATAACAGGAAGGCTTAGATTCAGCGGTGAAAACGAGATAAACATGGTCCCTGAAAAATATAGATACCTGGTAGGATGGAATAGCTTTGCTAAGTCTATGTTGAAATTAAAAAAAATGCAGCAAGCATATAACTTCGATGTAATTATCCGTATCTCGCATAATTGGCCAAAAACTATGCCTCTAAAAATTATAAAATTATGCAATCAATTTAAGTTTTATGTCCTATACAGCCCGCAAAAACATAAACCGCCTTCTTTAATATTAAGCAACGAAGACGAGCACCCATCTGTGTTGGGGCACAAATTAATAGCAGAGGGTTTTTTTGATTACATAGTAAAAGAAAAAATAATTAATAAGTATATCGAAAAGCAATGAAAATTATTAAGTTGTTAATATCAGATATAGCTCCGCTATATCCGCCTTTATGGGGAGGGCAGAAAAGGATATGGAACTTATACTCTAATTTAGGGAACAGGTTTGATATAACTTATGTAGGGATAGACTGCGGTTTAAGCAAAAAGTATATAGATAGGAAAATCAAAGATAATTTCAGTGAAGTCATTCGGCCTATTACAAAGATCTATTATCCGTTCAGGTATTTTGAGTTAAAGGCGCTAAGAAATCCGGTATTTGATATTTTTGTGCATATAGGCATGATTTTTGATGGGGGTTTTAAAAAAGAACTTAATAGGCACGAAGCTAACGTATTAATAGCAACTCACCCGTGGTCGTCTCCGTGTTTCAGGATTAAAAAGGGCCAGGCGTTCATTTATGATGCCCATAATTGCGAAAATGCCTTAATCAGCCAGATATTGAAAGGCAAATGGTATGGAGCCATAGTATCTTTTTTTGTAAAGTTGATAGAAAGGGCTGCCTGCAGGAAAGCTACTATAGTAATAGCAAGCTCAAAAGAAGACAAAGATTTATTTGTAAAATTATATAAAATAGCGGAAGAAAAAATAGTTGTTGTGTCAAATGGCGCATGTATACAAGTCCAGCCTTCTTATGAAAAAAGAAAAGAAGCCAGGTTGAAACTGAGAATAAGTGACGATAAGGCAGTATTGCTTTTCATAGGGACGTTCTATGAGCCTAATATTGAAGCTTGTAATTTTATAGTTAACGAGATTGCCCCTAAACTGCCGGAATCAGAGATTGTACTTTTAGGCTCAGTAAGCGAGTATTTCAGAGGTAATAATGTGCCAAAAAATGTAAGATTGATCGGCAAGGTGAAAGATGCTGAATTATACGATTGGCTAGCAGCTTCCGATGTAGGGATAAATCCCATGCTTACCGGCTCAGGGGTTAATGTGAAGATGCTGGATTATTTTGCTTTTGGCTTGCCTGTTGTTACGACAAAGGTTGGCGCAAGGGGCATAGACGGCGTAGATTCCGAAGATTTTATAGTCTGCGAAAAAGATAAATTTGCGGATAAGATCAAATATCTTTTAGATAACCAGAGCTTACGCAATGAAATTGGCATGAACGCCAGGAAATTAGCAGAAGAAAAATATAACTGGAAGAATCTTTCCAGTAGAGTTGAAGCCATATTAGATACTTGCCTGGAAAAATAAAATGAACAAACCAAATATACTTTATATAACGCTATATCTGCCGATGAAAAATATTCATGGCGGAGGAAGCAGGATGTTTGAGCAGATAAAGTATTTATCTGACAAATACAGCATTCACCTGATTTCTTTTGCAAGGGGTTGGGAAGAGAATGACTTAGAGCCTTTGGGACAATTTTGCAAAGAAATCAATGTAGTTAAGATTAAAGAAAGAAATTCAAAAAGCTATTTTTTAACCAAGCCGGGATTTATAAAAAATTATTATTCCAGAGAAATGGCAGCATTGATACGTAAAAAAATAAAGGAGACGGATTTTGATATAGTTCAATTTGAATATTTGCCCATGGCTCAATATAGGGATGGTTTAAATATGAGGGCCAAAACTATTCTGGTTGAACATCAGTTAGGATACTTATGTTTGAAGAAAGAGATGGCTGCAGAAAAGAACATGCTTAAAAAAATCGCGTTTTCATTCAGATATAACCGCCTTTTAAAATATGAAAATAAAATATTTAAAAAATTTGATAAAGTGATTTTTATAAGCGGAACAGAAGCTACGGCTGCCAAACATCCGAATTCATTTGTCTCGCCAATGGGAGTGGATACGGAATACTTTAAACCGGATGGGAATAATCCGGAAGACATAGACTTGATTTATACCGGAAACTTCGATAATTATCAAAACGTGGATTCTGTTATTTATTTTTCAAAGTATATCTGGCCTTTGATAGTTAAAAAAAGGCCGGAAACTAACATGAAAATAATAGGCGTTAATTCAAAAGAAAAGCTAAGTTTTTTGAAGGGCATATGCGGCATAGAGGTAATAGGCAGGGTTGAGGATATCAGGGCATACCTTGGAAGGGCAAAGGTTTTTATAGTGCCTGCCAGGATAGGCGGTGGGATGAAGGGTAAAATATTAGAGGCGCTTAGTATGGGAAAGCCTGTTGTTTCTACCTCAATAGGCGCAGAAGGCTATGAGGGAGAGGTTTTGAAGGCAATAAAGATAGAAGATAGCCCGGGAGGGTTCGCGGATAAAATACTGGAATTTTTGCATAATAGAGATTTGCGTAAATATACAGGTTTTTTAGCAAGAAGAGAAGCGGAAACAAAATATAAGTGGGAACTCATCTTTTCAGATATGGACAAGTTCTATAAAAGCCTATGCGTAAAATAATAATATACAGCTTTATGATTTTTACTATACTAATGGCCAGCAGCTCTTCTTATGCCAAAGCGCCGCTTACTATGGAAGAGTTTGTCGCACACGGAGGCGGCAGAGTAGGCAGTATATCATCTACCAATTCATTGGAAGCGCTAAATTATAGCTACTCAAAAGGTTTTAAATTTTTCGAAATAGACTTTGAATGGACATCAGATAAAGAGTTGGTTCTTATTCATGACTGGAAAGAATGCCTGAACAGGCTGTTTCATACAGAACCAAAAGTGTGTTCATTGAAAGAATTCAAAAGCCTTAAAATGGCGGATGGTCTGACGCAAATGGACCTTAAAGACCTGGCGGGCTGGATTATCAGCCATACGGATGCCCATATAATAACAGATATTAAATCAAATAACATGGAAGGATTGACAAAGATTGCCGAAGAATACCCGGATCTTAAAAGTTATTTTATACCGCAGATATATAAATATGAAGAATACGACAAAGTTAAAAAACTAGGTTTCGGTAATATAATACTCACTCTTTACGTTATGAATTATCCTGATAAAGAGGTTATGGATTTTTTAATATCTCACAAGGTGTCTGCGCTGACTATGTGGCATTACAGGGCCAATCAAGATTTTGTGGGCAGCCTAAAAAAAATGGGTGTTTTTATATATGCTCATACTGTGAATGACCCGAAGATAGAAGAGCGGCTTAAAGATACCGGGGTGGATGGTTTTTATACGGATTTTCTGGGCCCGGGGATCAGGCAATGAAAAAATATTTTTTATATATATTAGTAATTTTTATATTTTTAAACGCCGCTAAAATAAGTGTAATAGAAAATTTTATCATTAATGATTCCTTTAATTTTCCAGCCGATAAACTGATCTGGTATAGGCTGGCGTCATATCTTATTTTGAATACGTTTATTTTTATCGGTTTTTTGAAGTTTAAAAAACAATACCTGATGATGTTATTTTTTATACTTCAAACAACCTATATTTTTATACATTTTTCGTACTTCCTTTATTTTAAGGATATTTTGCACATGCAGCAAATTTTGACTCAATATAAAGAGGGCATCGAAATCTTTAAGCATTTTGCTGTTCCCGGAGATAAGAGGTATTTTATTATTTTGCTGGATTTGCCGCTATTTTTATTCGTCATGTTAAATTTTTCAGCTTACCGCGACTTCTTTGTTACAAACAGCAAAAGATTCAGGATGCGCAGAATGCTATCTATAGTCTGCTTTATTTTTTTATTGCCGTATTTTGGAAAACCTAACGTTCTTGCAGTTTATAAAGAAGCAGCGAGCTATAAAGATGAAAAACAGATCTTAAAAACATGCGGATTGTTTGCTTGTAACCTTAGAGAGATGATGTTTCTTAACTACCAGGATAGGGTTATAAGCAATTTAGAATACGGGAAAGCAGTTGTTTTTAAAAATGAAAAAAATGCAGATTTAAAGAATATTATTTGCGTTCAGGTAGAAGCGTTAGATGCCGGCGTAGTTAATGCTATGTATAAAGGGCAGTATGTTGCGCCTTTTTTGCATAGCCTATCCTCGGAATGCGTCTATTATCCATATATGTTAAGCTATTGCAACGCAGGGGCTACTTCTGACATAGAATTCAGCGTAATAAATAATCAGCTTCCCCCAGAAAAGTTCCCTTATTATAGCCTTACAAAATATAACTACCAGAATTCTATTGTTAAAAAACTTAACATGAAAGGATACACGGCTTTCGCGTTTCATAATAATGATGGAAGTTTTTTTAATAGAACGGATTCTTTTCAGAAAATGGGCTTTACCAGGTTTTATGATGTGTTTAGTATGGGATTGAAGGAATATGGCTGGGGCGCAAAAGATGAAGATGTGTTTAATTACGTAAAAGGTAAATTATCCGAACCCAAAAAGCCGTTATTTTATTATATCATTACCATGTCCAGCCATGAGCCGTATGGTTCAGTCAGGAAGTATTATAAAAATAATCTTTACGATGATATCGGCAATAAAGTATTAAAAGATTATTTTAATTCCATATCCTATGTTGATATGGCATTAAAAGACCTGGTTTTATTTATAAAAAATAACGTGGATGACGCTTATATTTTTATATTTGGAGATCATCATTGCAATGTTAGGAATAGCCCATTATTCAAAAGAGCTGTCATAAACTATGACTGCAATAAGCGCGCGGTGCCGCTTTTTATTGTTACCCCTTATGATAAAAAATATTCAGAAGCTACGCGCGTAGCTTCTATGCTGGATTTGGGATATACTATGCTTTGCGCGTCCGGTGCAGACTTCGAAATAAAAACCATAGGGATAAATTTGCTGGATGTTCCAATAAGTGAAAAGCAGATTATTCTTAAAGATGGGCAGGCAGAAAATAGGATAAAATTATTTATTCTATTCAACAAAGTTATAAACGAATAACCGCAAACGTTTTTATGAAAAATTTGAATATTATATTTATTGTTATACTGTTTATTTGGGCTTCGTTTTTCATAGAGCCCTTACAGTCAAGGTATTATTTATCCATGGAGATAATTCTTTTTTTAGTATTTGTAGACGTTTGGGCAAGAAAAGGCAACGCTATATTTAAATCCGGCAGTATTCCTCTGTGGGTTTTTATTATATCGCTCAGCTTGAACGTTTTTTTTGTTGTAACTAAAGAAAAAACATCTACCGCGTATCTCAATATAGCCTTGCCCATGGTTTTTATTTATTATATAACTTCCGAGACTATTTGCGACGAATATGCGTTCTATTTTCTGGCGAGAACTATTTGCATATGCAGTATTTTTATAGCTTTGATCTGGATTACAGGGCGCATAGTTGCAACAGAGCATATTTATAAGCTAAACCCAAAGGTTTTAGCGAGTTGCCTGGTGTATTCATGGCCATTTAGTTTATTTTTGTTCAAGAGAGATAAGGGGGTATATCGCAGACTAGCTATGGCTAGCCTGATATTAGGCACGTTAGTGATAATCTTAACTTTTTCGCGAATGGCTTTATTTGGGTTAGTCGCAATGATTACTTTCTATTTTGTAATCCATAGAAAATATATTTTGCTGAAGCTATTCTATGGTATCTTATTGATAATTGCTTTTATATCTTCTATTTTTTCTTATCCGTTTAACAGTTTTTCAATAGGCTATATGATAGTCGATGGACAGACCTCTGTTTTTTCTGTATGGAATTTAACAAAGTTTATGATAATGTTAGATAAGATAAAGGAGCATCCTTTTATAGCTATGGGGTTAAGAAACGGAGAGATATTTAATAACACATATCTTACTATTTTAGCGGAAAGCGGCATTATAGGTTTTTCAGGCTTTTTGCTATTTATTTTATATCTTTTTCGGATTTTATGGAAAAACCTTAAACTATCGGATTCTGAAAGCCAAAAAAGGTGGTTTTTAGTTGCGGTTTTTATGAGTTATATAGGCTTGCTTATAGATATGATAGGTTATGACGTTATTTACTGGTCTAGTCCTTACTTATATTTTTGCATACTGACAGGTTTGATAACTGCCTTATGCAGTAAAAATTATAATATATGCGTAAAGTAATAAATTTTATAAGCGTTGCCGGCATAATAGGATTATTTGCGTGGATTTCATTTTTTGCCGCTATTTTAACCGGGGATATCTGGCGGTTTAGAGTCCTTTCTGCGCTTGTTATTTTATTGACCACGTTAGTATTACTGGACCCCGGATTTTACCGTAAATTAATATTTAGCAAAGAGGATATTTATTTATGGATATTTTTATTAACCATGGCAGGAGGCCTGGTCAATGCCACAAACCAAACTGTTGCCTATCAGCATTTCTGGGCTTTTATATTTACCGTGCCATTTTTTTATTTTTTTGCAAAAGCAGCCTTCCGGGAAGAATATGCAATGATTACATTAAGGGTTTTATGCTTTATGGGGTTATTGGTATGTATATATGGAATAATAGAATTTATTACCGGAAAGAATTTCATATATACAGATTTAATCTATAATTTTTGTTACGACGAGTTTAAAGGGCAAAGAATGATGTCTATTCAAGTGCATCCGGCCCCTTTAGGGACATATCTGATAGCGATCCTTCCCCTTTCGATCGTGTTGATATTTAAAGAGAAAAAAAGATATTTAAAAGTATTGGCTGTTATTTTTGCAGCAGTAATTTTTATCAGTATTATTATGACATTTTCGAGAGGGGCTTTTTTGGGCGTTTTTATGGCTGTTCTGACAATGCTGTTTTTTTTATTCAGGCGTAAAAAGGATTTTTTTATTTCAGCGTTAATTTTATTTGCACTGGGAATAGCTATAATAGTAATCAGCTCATTATTTAGGCATATGCATCTGAGTTTTTATCGTTTTAGCTTGGACGGCTTGACTGAGCCGTACCGTCATTCGTATAAACTGAACCGGTTTATATCAATAGGCAGCATTTTAAGGGATCATCCTTTTTTTGGATTGGGATTTGACCACTACAGGATCTTTTTTGATTATTACCTGCCGCATCTGGCAAAAGTTGTAAGTCAGCAAAGCAAGGTTCCTGATTGCGTATATGTATTATTATTAACAGAAACAGGAATAGTTGGTTTTACCGGTTTTGCTTTATTTGTTTATTTTCTTTTTAAAAAGATAATATGCAGGCTGAAATCGCTTCCGAAAAATGAAGACAGGCTGTTATTGGCAGGTTTTTTATCAGGTTTTGTAGGTATTCTGTTCGCTTTTTTAACATACGATGCGCTTTACTGGACTGCTCCGGCGTATTTATTTTGGAGTTACGCAGGAATCCTGGCCTGCTTAACGGGAAAATCGAGCGCTCAGCGGCATAATAAACCTTTCTAGTAAACACACTCTCCATAGGTATAGAATAAAATCCACAGGCCTGTCAAAGCACAAAAGACGCAAGAATGCGCCTTGCCATTTTTTCATAGTAAAAAAGTTATGCTTGTTTATAGTCATATAGATAAGTTTTGTTTTTACTATATTCGGGCTAATCTGGTCGATGATTTTATCCGATACTCTTGCCCCCAATAGTTCTTTTGCAATACAGATAAAAAGATAAACAGAGCTTACGATCCGGTTATTCCTGGATATTTCTATTATATAATTCCAGTCAAGCGCATCTCCGTTTATATTTAAAAATTCAGCTATATCTACTATAAACTTTAAGGTAAGGCGTCTGGTGTGGCTTCTCAGGTGCAATATAAGAGATAGAAAAGTGTCTTCTTTTGACAGATAAAGCATGGCTTGTCCGTTAGTAGTTTTTTCTTCAACTCTTTCCCATAGGCGCGGTATTATTATTCTATACGGCCTATCGTAAGCCAGTATGCCATGGATTTCTATGTGCAGAAGCACATCAGAAGAGAGCTTTTTTGAGAAAACAGCCATGTGGCGGTCGTCTTTTTTTTCTATAGCAGCAGTATTCTCTTCATAAAATAAGCCTTTAAAGATATTTTTTGTTTTTTGCAGGTCATTTTTATCTATAAACATGTCAACATCAGCCATTATCCTCAGGCCTGGATTACGATACAGGTCTTCCATAAGGGAGAAGCCTTTTAACGGGATAATCCTGACGCCTTCATTTTTCGCTAATTTTGAGATGAGCTGTATTTCTTTTTCAATCAGCAGATTTTTAGTAAGGTTAGCGTAATAACAATATTTCATTTTCAAGGAGATGTCCTGCGGCACAAGGCTTAAAAGGTTAAGCCTGTTTAAGCTGTAATATAGAAGCGGGAGAACATGTTGCTTGACGGAGGAGCTTATTATTTCATCCCAATCAAGGGAGCGACTTAAAATCCCGGTTATTTCTTCCTGATCCGGATTATTTATCTCTAATTTTGATGTTAGAAATATTAGCCTGTGTTCATCTGAAAGTTTTTTCTTTTTCATAGCCTGATTATACCATGCTGATTTATAGTAGCAATTAAAATTACTTTTTGGTCTTGTTGTGGTATAATTCGTATCGATGGAAATAACAGCAAAAGAAGATTTTATAAACGAAGGTTATCTATCCAGCGTAGATGAAGCGCATATTTCTTCAAAAGAGCTTTTAGAGTTGCTTATGGGCGTGCTCGAAAGACAAGCGTCTTTTAGATTCATGGCAAAAGGCTGGAGCATGTCGCCTTTTATCAGGGACAGCGATATTATTACGATTTCTCGGCATCCGGAACCAGTTATGGGCATAGGAAACTCTGTTGCTTTTATGTGTTCTGAGGCAAGGAAGCTTAAGGTTCACAGAGTAATAGCCAGAAAAAATAATTATTATTTAATAAAAGGAGACAGGGTTTTTAAGCCGGACGGCTTGGTGCCAAGGGAAAACATTTTAGGAATTGTGACTAAAGTTGAAAGAGGCGGAAAAAATATTATTTTTGGGTTAGGGCCTGAGCGTTATATGATTGCTTTTTTAAGCAGGACAAAGGTTCTTTTTTTGATTTTATCTATATGGAGATGCGTCAAGGTTTCAGCTAAGAGGATTATCTGCCGTGAATAAAAGATTTGTATCGCGTATTCCATTGCCAGAATTTTCCATGTGGGAAAAAATGAAAGGTAAAAGACAGCTTGTTTCTTTTGACCTGGAGATTACGGCGCGCTGCAATAATAATTGCAGACACTGTTATATAAATCTGCCCGCTCAGGACAAAGAAGCGCTTAAGAAGGAGTTGACATTTGACGAGATAAAGAAAATAGCAGACGAGGCCTGTTCCCTGGGGGCATTTTGGTGCCTTGTCACGGGAGGCGAGCCTCTTTTAAGAAAGGATTTTTTTGACGTTTATCTGGGCCTTAAAAAAACAGGACTTCTAGTTTCTGTTTTTACAAACGCAGCTTTAATTACAGAAGAGCATATTAAATTTTTCAAAAAATACCCACCAAGGGATATTGAAGTGACGGTTTACGGGGTTACAGAGAAAACATACGACAAGGTTACCAGGACGCACGGTTTTTTTAATGCGTTTATGCGAGGGCTTAATCTTTTGCTTAAAAATAAAATCAAGGTCAGGCTCAAGGCAATGGCGCTTTGTTCAAATGTCAGCGGACTGCCTGAAATTGCGCGTTTTTGCCGCGAAAGGACCAAGGATTATTTCCGCTTCGACCCGTTTTTACACCTCAGGTTTGACAATAACCATGCTAAAAATGAGGATATTAAGAAGGAAAGGCTTTCTGCAAAGGAGATTGTGCGCATAGAAAAGTCTGATGATGAGCGTTTCATGTCCCTGGAAAAGAACTGCGATACGCTTATCAATCAGGATTTTTCTCATACTAACTGCAACCATTTATTTCATTGCGGTACCGGGAATGGCAGCTTTACAGTGAGCTATGATGGATTTTTTCGGCTATGCTCTTCGCTCTGGCATCCGGACTGTATTTATGATTTGAAAAAAGGAAGCCTTGCAGACGCATGGCAAAATTTTATTCCTAAAGTAAGGGATATGCGTTCAGACAGGGAAGAGTTTCTAAAAAAATGCAGAAAGTGTACCCTGGTCAATCTATGCATGTGGTGCCCCGCACACGCTCATCTGGAGACGGGGAAGTTGGACATGCCGATAGAATATTTCTGTGAAGCAGCCCATGCCAGGGCAGAATCCCTTGGCAAGCCCTGCAATGATAGAGATCATTAACAACTATACAATTCAACAATGTCGTTTTTCCAGTTGTTTTGAGATAGATTAAATTTTCTCTTGACCGATATAGTAAGGCATAGTATAATTTGAAATCGGAGGATAATGTGACATTAGTAAAAGACAAGAAAAAAGAGGTAATAAAGAAGTTTGCTGAACACGAAAAAGACACGGGATCCTGTAATGTGCAGATAGCCATACTTACAGAAAGGATCAACGGCCTCACGGACCATTTCAAGTCTCATAAAAAAGACTTTAATTCCAGGGTCGGGCTTTTGCGTATGGTAAGCAAGAGAAAGAAGCTTCTGGATTACCTTAAAAAAGAAAACCCGGAAAAATACCGCGAACTCGCTGATAAACTGAGTTTGAAAAAATAGTGTTTTTAACGGGCGTGATGAATAGCGCCCCTGCAAAAATGCAGGGGCGGCATTTATACTGCCCAAAAAGGCGGATTTTAATCCGCCTTTTTTATAATTATATAATAAAGGAGATATATGATACATAGAGTAGAAAGAAAAATAGGAAATGAGACAATGATAATAGAAACAGGGAAAATGGCAAAGCAGGCCAACGGGGCTGTGTGCGTGCGGTATGGGGGCACCATGGTCATGGTTACTGCTGTTTGTTCAAATGAGCTCAGGGAAGGCATTGATTTTTTTCCTCTGACAGTTGAATATCAGGAAAAGACATACGCGGCAGGCAGAATTCCAGGAGGATACTTTAAAAGAGAAGGCAGATCTACTGAAAAGGAAATTCTTACGTCAAGGCTTATAGACAGGCCTATACGCCCGCTTTTTCCAAATGGGTTTATCAATGATGTTCAGGTTATTGCCATGGTTCTTTCAAGCGACGGACAGAATGATTCTGATATACCTGCGATGATAGGCGCTTCATGCGCGCTTGCTATCTCTGACATACCTTTTATGGGCCCTATGGGAGCGATAAGGGTAGGTTTAGTTAAAGGGGAATTTGTAATCAACCCTACTTTTAAAGAGCTGGAAGAGAGTTCCTTGAATCTGGTTTCGGTAGGACTTAAGGACAGGATTATAATGCTTGAGGCAGGCGCAAATCAGATTTCAGAAGAAAGAATGCTCGAGGCAATAGAATTAAGCCAGGAATTTATAAGGGTAAGCATAGAGCTGCAGGAAGAGCTTCAAAAAATTTGCGGCAAAGAAAAGATCAAGCCGGAGTTAAAACTAGTATCCGAAGAACTTTATGCGAAAGTAAAAAAGCTGGCGATAGGCGAGCTTAAAAATATAAATTCATTACCTGCAAAAGAGCAGAGAGAGGATGCCTTTAATATTCTCGCGAAGCAGATCGTGGAAAAATTAATCAAGGAAGACGAAAATCTCAGCGAGACAGACATAAAAAGCGCGCTATCTGAGGTGGAAAAAACTGAGGTCAGAAAATACATCCTGGATAAAAAGATACGCATAGACGCAAGAAAATATGAAGAGATAAGGCCGATCACCTGCGAGGTGGGACTTTTACCTAGGACTCACGGTTCAGGGCTTTTTACAAGAGGCCGACTCA
>Ga0247841_10002916_pt1 | contig 32808 bp, 24 predicted proteins | sample LaCruzMarch2015__2_FD_192410 | JGI IMG/M metagenome (GOLD analysis project Ga0247841, IMG submission 192410) | Freshwater microbial communities from meromictic Lake La Cruz, Castile-La Mancha, Spain - LaCruzMarch2015_18m | ecosystem: Environmental > Aquatic > Freshwater > Lake | place: Spain...
CCGATCAGCAAAGCGAAAATAGTGGAAGCGATCATCCCGGTATGGATAGCCTTGCGGTCTTTGATGGCATAGAATTTCTGCATCAGCTGGGGCATAGCAAAAGGTGCGACACTGGTCAGTGCGACCAGGGAAAACAGCGGCCACCATCCGGGTGGACCAACTGGTGCGACCAGGCCAGGATTGATCGACCGGAGGTCAGAGGTGATCTTAGCAAGACCCCCACCGGCATTAATGGTGTAACCGGCTAAAACCAGCACGCCTGCGGTCATAATAATCCCGAAAACAGTATCCATCATGGCCATCGACTTATATCCCCCCATCACAACATAAACAGCAGTGAATACTCCCATAAACACAACGGCATGCCAGTACTGAAGGCCTTCAAAGGAGGAGGCGAACAGATAGGAGAGACCTATGAAAACCGCTGCAGAATAGGGAATCAGGAAAATAAAAATTGCAATGGAAGCAATCAGTTTCAGCATCGGGCTTCCATATCTTTTCTCAAGGTATTCACTCAAAGTATGAACACCCATTTCCACCGACATTTTCTTCACCTTCCAGCCCAAAATGGCCCATACGGCCAGTACGCCGATCAATGAGTTAAAAACCCCGATCCAGATACCTGAATAACCGAATCCCCAGCCAATTTTACCGGCAAAACCAATAAAAACTACAGCTGAAAAATATGTTGCACCGTAGGAAAAAGCACTCATTATGGCACCGACTTTCCCGCCTCCGAGGAAAAAATCTGAAAAGGAAGTGGTTTTCCGCATGCCGATAAATCCCACGATAATGATGATGAGGGCATAAAGTGAGAGGATGATAATCTTTATAAGCATAGAATGATTTTTAGAACCGGCAAGTTAATAAAAAGGATGATATGCTTACTAAACCGGAATTAGTTCTTCCTCTTTCTTTGCTTTTATGACCATCAAAAGAAAAACCAACCCGATTACGAAGAAAACCCCGATAGCAACCACGCTGTAACGCATGTTCCCTGTAATCGCTTCGATCAATCCAAAGCTGAAAGTGCCGCCGGCAGAAGCCAGTTTTTCCATCACGTCATAAAAACTGAAAAATGAAGTATGATCGGTTGTTTCGGGCAGCATTTTTGAGTAAGTGGAGCGCGCCAGGGCCTGCGTTCCCCCCATGACAATGCCAATGAAAAATGCCGCAGTGATGAAACTTGCCGCGCCGGAAATATAATAAGCGCCTGCACAGATCAGGGTCCAGGCGGATAAAGCAATCATCAGTGCCTTCAGGTTACCGATTTTTCCCGATAACCTGGCAAACGACCAGGCCCCGGCCATCCCGATAAGCTGGATCAGGAGCAAAGTGGGGATCATGGTGCTGTCATCCAGCCCGATTTCCTTTTTCCCGAAAGAAGCCGCCATGAACATGACTGAAAGAAGTCCCATCATAAAGAAAAAATAGCTCACTAAATAAAGACTGAGGGCATTGGATTTCCGGATCTGGTAATAGACATTTCTTAATTCTTTATAACCATTCAGAAAGACACTTTCACTACCTTTTCGTTTTTTAAAAACATATTTCGGCAACCTTGTAAAAGTGATCTGCGAAAAACCGATCCACCAGAGGCCAACAGTTAGAAAAGCCAGGCGGTACTGCAGGTCTGAATCGGCCGGTATGCCGAACCATCCCGGTTTCTGGATCACGGCAAGCTGCAGCAGCAGCAAAATCACACCGCCAAGGTATCCCATGGAATAACCGCGGGCGCTGATCCGGTCATGATCTTCTGGTTTGGCTATAACAGGTAGAAAGGAATTGTAAAAAACGATACTTCCCGCATATCCGAAGGTGCCCAGACCGAATGCAATGATGCCCAGCTCGATGTTTTCTTTATCAAAAAAGAACAGGAGAGAGCAACCCAGCGCACCAATCCAGGTGAATACCTTCATGAAGGTTTTTCTGCGGCCTGAATAATCAGCCATGGATGATAGGAGAGGGGAGAGCAAAGCGACCAGCAAAAAGGCAGAAGCAATGGTCCAGGAATACAAAACCGTATTGATAACTTCCGCCCCGAAAAATGAAACCGTATAGCTTCCCCCATTGAAGGTAATGGCGTTATAATAAAGCGGGAATATGGCAGTTGTGATAGTAAGCTGATAGACTGAGTTGGACCAGTCGTACATCACCCAGCCACGGATGACTCTTTTATCGCCCTGCACGATCGGCCGGATATCTTTTCGTTGGATCATGGGATGGATATTTATCAATAATCAACGTTTGCGAGATTCCGGAAACCGGTTGATCCTGAAGCGTTTTTTAAATTCATTGATCATTTCATCGGATTCAAGCGGTACTTTTTCAATCAGCACACTGCTGCTGTCGAGCCCGAAGGCTCTTACATCAGAAATTCCGATTCTTTTTATGATGTTGTAAAGATTCATGATGAATTGGTCAAAAGTCCGGAAATCAAAGTCATAATTCTGTATACGGTCGATCAGTACAAACCGGAAATCACCGGGTATATGGTGTTTTCTGAGGGATTCATAATTGCTGGTGACATCAAACTCGTTTCTTTCCTGCAGATCTTCAATCACTTCGCGAAAGAAAAGATTTAATCTTGGCTGGACTTTAAATCCTACGACAAATTCTACGCGTGTCAGGATATCAGGGATCAGTTTATCCACTTTATACTCAAGTTTGAAGGGCTCTTCCACAATGTGCAGGTGCAACAGCCAGTAATGGTCAGCTCGTTTCGGCTGCTTCTGGAATATAGAATACATGATTTTTGATTCCACATCTGTTTTAAAATCCGCCCTGGTCAGATAAACAAGGTTAGTGGCAATCTTTGGCACTGTGGTATCGTTTCGGAGATCCCTCAGTACATCGGAATAGCTGTCGATCTTCTTGAAAAAAAGAAATCTTTTTTTGAGTTGTCTTCCCCTGTACCAGGTGTACATAAGAGCAAAGATCAGGAAGGTGAGCAGGAGGGTAAACCAGCCGCCATAGCTGAATTTGTGCAGGTTTGCCACAAGGAATGAACCTTCGATGGTCAGGTACATGACCAGGAAGCCAACGATCAGAATTTTGGGTCTGTGTATTTTCATCAGGTAGAACACCATCAGCAGGGTGGTCATCAGCATGGTGATAGTAATGGCCAGGCCATATGCGGCTTCCATGTTGGAAGATTCCCTGAAATATAGGATGACAAAACAACAGGCAAAGAAAAGAAACCAGTTGATCATAGAAATATACATCTGTCCCCTGAACAGAGAAGGATAGGTGATCTTGATCCTCGGCCAGAAATTCAATGAGACCGCTTCGCTGATGATGGTATAGGAACCTGAGATCAGTGCCTGGCTGGCGATGATGGCGGCGCATGTTGCAATGATAATACCCGGCAAAAGAAACCAGTCGGGCATAATACCAAAAAACGGGTTAATGCCGGAGGAAAGGACATCAGGGTTATGCAACAACCAGGCTCCTTGCCCAAGATAATTAAGGATCAGCGCGGATTTGACGAAGATCCAGGAAATCCTGATATTATGAAGGCCACAATGTCCCAGGTCGGAATAAAGGGCTTCAGCACCGGTAGTACAAAGAAAGACTGCACCCAGCAGCAAAAAACCTCCAGGGTAATTTAAAAGCAATTTAATTCCATATACCGGGTTAAAAGCTTTAAGGACAGAAGGATAATCAAAGATATGGCCTAATCCGAGTATGGCCAGCATCAGGAACCAGATGAGCATCATAGGCCCGAATGTTTTACCTATTGAGGAGGTGCCGAATTGTTGAATAGTAAATAACAGGAAAATGATGACGAGGGCTATAGGAATAACCTGCACCTGTGGCCGGAACATCTGGAGACCTTCAATGGATGAAATCACGGTAATGGATGGAGTGATCACCCCATCTGCAAGCAACGCAGCTGCTCCGATAATAGCCGGAATGTAAATCCATCGCTTTTTTTTACGTATCTGGGCATAAAGGGCTAAGATTCCACCTTCTCCGTGATTATCCGCTTTAAGCGTGATAAAAATATATTTTAGCGTGGTTTGGAGGGTTAACGTCCAGATGATGCAGGAAAGTGCCCCAAGGATATATCCTTCATCGATGGTAGTCCTTGCGCCGGCAACGATGGCTTTCATCACATAGAGTGGGGAGGTTCCAATATCTCCGTAAACAATGCCGAATGTAATGATTAGGCCGGAAAGGCTAATTCCGGAAATCTGCGCTGTATTCTTTTTCACCGGCTGACACAGAAAAAATTAAGCGCAAAGGTATATAAAAAAAGAGATTCCCTTTTCAGCCTTTTTATATTACTGATAATCAACAAATAAAAAATATTTTAAAAATATTTCATTTTGACCGGGTATATTTTCAAAAAAACCGGATAAACATATGGTTGGGTTTATGGGAGTTTTTTTTTCCATGATTGGCTGCAGGGCGTTAAAAACCTGGCGAGTTTGCCCTGCGGCCTTCCTTCTTTTTATTATTAATTTCACGAAGATCAAGTAGAAGACACGAAGGGACACGAAGTATATTTTCTCTGATAATTAAACTCCTTATTCCTCCTTAATCTCCGTAAGAATTTTATTCACATCCTCTTCAGTTGAACTTAACTTGCTTTTGCATATCCTTATCAGTTCTGATGCCCGCTTCACCTTCTCAGAGAGAGTATCTATTGTAATTTCTCCCTCTTCGATTTCCGTTACGATCGATTCCAGTTCGCTGATTGCTTCCGTATAACTGATCTTCTTCTCCATTTTATTCCTTTTTTGATTTGATTTCACTGTTAATTTCACCTTTGTAAAGCCGGGTAGTAATTATTTCTCCGGGATTGACACTTGCAGCATCTGCCAGGGGTTTCCCTTCATGATAAGTGATGCTGTAGCCCCTTTTAAGAATATTTTGCGGATCGAGCAGGTGGACCTGTTGATCCAATTTAGCTATGAAAAGCTGCTGCTGGGTCAGCAACTGCCTGACCCGCATGGAAAACCAGGCCGACCTGTTTTTCAGGTCGAGTTCCTTTTCTTTTATCAATAATCCTGGTTTAAAACGGAGCCTTGATTCAGCCAGGCTTATAATATGCTTATGTTCTGCCAGCATTGTCCTGGATAAGGAGATCATTTTACCGGATACTTGCCCGAGCTGTTTATTCTCAAGTCTTACCAGGTTTTCAGTTTGTAAGGCAAGTCTTTTACTGACTCCGGCCATGCTCCTTTGCTCTTCTTCCACCAATTCCTGGCTTAAAGTTTTGATTTTGAGGATACTTTCCTCAACCCTGGCTGAAAAATTATGAAAGTGCTGTATCAGAAAATAAGCAACATCGGTTGGCGTGATCTTATTATGGCCGGCGATCATTTCAACGACCGTTTCATTTGTCGAATGCCCGATGCCGGTGAGCACGGGAAGCGAGCATAAGGCTACTTCTTTTGCCAGGCGATAATTGTCGTAACAATTCAGCCCGACATCCCCGCCACCTCCCCGGATAATGACCACTGCATCGAAATGCTGTGTTACATGGTTAATCGTTCGAAACTGGCTTATGATCGAATCCACGGCTTTATCTCCCTGCAACAGTGCCGGGAAAAGGAAGCACGAAAAAGCATAGCCCCAGGGATTATTTTCAAGGATATTGATGAAGTCGGAAAAGCCTTTACTGGTTTTGACCGAAATGATGGCGATCCGTTTTGGAAGCAATGGCAATGAAAGCTGATGGTTGCGTTCGAACAAACCTTCATTTTTCAATTTAATGATCGTTTCCATCTTTTCTCTTGCCATTTCACCAAGGGTGTACGAAGGGTCAATATCGCTGATCTGCAAAGAAAGCCCGTACACCGGATGATATTTGACCAGAGCCCGGAAAAGGATCTGAATACCTTCTTTCAAAGGTTCTTTTGTGACCTGCAGAAATTTCTGGTTGATCCGCATAAAATCGTTTGCCCAGATATTTCCCCGGATTTCAGCCTTGATCGTACCTTTTTCCTTTTCCACCAGCGAAGGATAACAATGACCGCTTCCGGGGTAATGGTTCAGTTTGGCCAGCTCAGCCTTGATCCAGAAAGAATTCGGGAAGCTCTCATCGAAAACCCTTGCTATCCCTGCGGTTAGCTGCGATAGTGATAATATTGCGGGCGGATATTGATTATCAAAATTCAAAATTCAAAATTCAAAATTCAAAATTCAAAATTCAAAATTCAAAATTCAAAATTAATCTAAAATCGTCTAAAATTCAAATCGTTGGCAGACTCCGTCATCCCGAGTTTTCAAACTTTTACAAACTCCACCATGTGAGATGACAAGAAATCTAATAGAAAACAATTGAACTTAACTATCATTGGTTTAGGTAACCGAAAATGTGGTTTTACGAAACCACTCTGGAGGAGTGTAATATGAATAGCAAGAACGGGGAATAGTATGAAAAGCCCCTCCCTTTGATGATATATCTCATTGAATATCAGTTTTACAGGGAGGGGAAAAAATGTTATGATTTCACGTCAGCTATTCATATTGCACTCCTTCGGAGTGTTGTTGCTATTAGATAGTCAGTTAGTTATATAGCTTTTCGTTGATAACGAAGTGAGGGATCTGTTTGCTTTCGAAGCCCTTCAATCCTTTTTTGGAGGTCTTTTTTCAGTCGTCCCGTAGCGAAGCGAAGTTACTCCCAACCCAGAACCCAGCACTCACCGATTTTCCTCCGGCATTTACCGATTTACTATTTATTTCCCTTTCCGGTCGCTTTATTTTTGCTTCATCAAATCAAAAATAAAATGTTGAACCTTCAAAATAATAGAGAAATGGAACAAAATGAAAACGCTACCGTTCATTACGGTATGAAAAGAAAATCGCTTGTATTCGGATTACTTGTCCTGGGACTTGGATTCGTTTGGCTTCTTCACAATTTCGGGCTGATCGGTGAACAAGCCTGGGATATCATCTTCTCCTGGCAGATGCTGCTTATCGCCATCGGTGTCGTCAATGTTGCCAATGATTCTTCCCGCGGTATGGGCTGGATACTGATCGCCATAGGCGGATTCTTCATGATCTCGGAAGTATATGATCTGCCAACGAGCTTCAGACATGTCTTCTGGCCGGCATTGCTCATCGTCATCGGACTGGTGCTTATTTTCGGAACCTCTAAACTTTGCCGCCGCAGGGATTTCACTATCTCAAAAGGTGAAGATTTTATTGAGGAAGTTGCCATTTTTGGAGGCGGTGATCGAAATGTCAATTCAAAGGCTTTCCGAGGTGGAAAAATAGTTTCTGTCTTTGGAGGATCAAAAGTGGATCTGACCAAAGTCGAGCTTGCACCGGGTAATGTGGAAATCGAGATCGTATCCGTTTTTGGCGGCTCAACACTCATAGTACCTGCCGACTGGAACATAAAGTTAGAAGTTTTCAATATCTTTGGTGGCTATGGAGATAAGCGGGTAAGAGGCCAGGTCGATTTTAACAAGACCATCGTTGTAAAAGGCGTGGCTATCTTCGGAGGTGGAGAGATCAAGAGTTACTGATCCTGTAATCCTTAATAGTAATGGCCAGGACCATAAAAAATCATCTGGAGATCGTTTACATCATTTTGTGGGTGGCGCTGGGCGTCATCCACTTTGCCCTTTTACACTTTGGCTATGGCCTGCAGACGGTTGTCGCCTTTGCCGACAGCATGGTCTTCAATCTGTTGTTTTCACTTATCGGCAGCGGCCTCTGGTTCATGGTCCGCTACTCTGACCTTCAGACTAAAACTATCGGTGAACTGGCTTTCTATCACCTGTCCGGGGCAGCTGTGACGATCTTTGCCTGGATGATGACCGGTTATCTGATCCTCAATTCCATCTTCGCCGACAATCTGTTTTATCAGGCTTTCCTGGATGAAACTGTATCGCTCAGGATCATTACAGGGGTCATGTTTTACGCCCTGCTCGTTACCGGATATTACCTTCTGATCAATTTCCGCGAACTCAAGGAAAAAAGCCAGCGGGAGGCACAACTGACCAACCTGCTTAAGGAAGCAGAACTGAACATGTTACGTTCACAGATACGTCCGCATTTCCTCTTTAACAGCCTCAATTCCATAAGTTCCCTCACCATGACCGATCCCGGCAAAGCCCAGGAGATGGTTATCAAACTTTCGGAATTCATGCGCTATTCGCTGAATTTCCCTGACACCATGATCAGTACGCTCGAAAAAGAACTGTATCATGTGGAATTGTACCTGGATATTGAGAAAGTACGCTTTGGCGATCGACTGGATTTTGAGAAACATATCCAGCCCGAATCTCTGGAATGGAGTGTGCCTGTAATGCTCCTTCAGCCTTTGCTTGAAAACTCGGTTAAATACGGGGTTTATGAATCTTCGGAAACAACAAAGATCCTGTTGGAAGCCAGTCTGGATGATGGAGTGCTGGAAGTTAAAATCGGGAATACATACGACCCTGATGCGACAATTAAAAAAGGGACCGGCACCGGCCTGAAAAATATCCGTGCCCGTCTTCTGAATTTATATGGAACGAGTAGTTTGATGAAGATCAATCAGTCTGATAATTATTTTGAAGTCATTTTAAGAATTCCAAAGTATGCAAGATAAAATCCGGGTTTTAGTAATTGATGATGAACCCCTTGCGCGGGAACTGGTTAAGAGATATCTTACAGATAATCCCGGGGTTGAAATCCTTGGTGAATGTGAAAACGGTTTTGATGCCCTGAAAGCCATCCAGGAGCTCAAGCCCGACCTGCTTTTACTGGATATACAAATGCCCAGGATCGATGGTTTTGAGTTGCTCGAAGTGCTCGATCCGCATCCGGAAATCATATTTACGACGGCTTTTGACCAGTACGCGATCAGGGCTTTCGAGATGAATGCTGTGGATTATCTGCTCAAGCCTTTTTCTAAAGCACGCCTGGAGCAAGCACTCGAAAAGGCGCGGGTAAAAATCGGGACTCCAGCCCAAGGGACTCCAGCCCTTATTGGGAAATTGCAACAGCAACTGGATGAGGAGAAAAAAAACCTTGAAAGGGTGGTCACCCGTCTCGGCTCAAAAATAACCGTGATCCCTGTTGATAAGATCCATTATCTCGAGGCTGCAGATGATTATGTAATGATCTATTCCGAATTGGGTAATCATCTGAAAGAGAAGACGATGAAGTATTTCGAGGAGCATTTGCCCAGGGGACAATTCATCCGTACGCACCGGAGCTATATCATTAACATTTCACAGGTTGCATCATTGGAGCTTTACAGCAAAGATTCCTACATCGCGATAATGAAATCGGGGGCAAAACTGAAGGTAAGCGCGGAGGGGTATCGACGGCTCAAAGAGAAGTTTTAAGTGTTGAGGGTTAAGGTTTAAGTTCGGGAATTTTATCAACGACCCTTCGGGTCGAATCTGAATAGCCCCGGGTTATTGATGATCGAATTAATTAAAGTCCCATCGGGACGACCGAACGTCAATAAATTTCAGCATTAAATGCCAGCGGTATGTAAACCTTCACCAGCGTGCCTGCAGGATTGTTTTCTTCGTCAAAAACATCAATAATTTCCTGATGCAGAGGAACTTTGTTATACTTGTTATAAGTCTCGAAAAGCTGTCCCAGGATTTTCATCCCTTTGCCGGTTGAATAAGCAATATTTTTTGATGCCCGGCTACGTCCTATACCATTATCGGCTATTTTAAGGACGAGATATTCCTGTTCTTTCGAAATCGCAATATCAAGCAAGCCACCTGTTTTCTTCGGCAACAGCCCATGTTTCAGTGCATTTTCTGCATGGATCTGGATGATCATTTTCGGGATGATTGCTTCGGGATTCACTTCATCATCCTGAGTTATTGAATAACTGAACAAATCACCGAACCTCGATTTTTCCAGTTCAAGATAATTCGTAACAAATTCCGTTTCTTCTTTAAGGGTGCGTGTGAGTTTATCAGAAGAAATAAGAAGAGCGCGCACCATGCCTGAAAAATTAAGCAACTGACGGTAAGCATCTTCACCTTTTTGCCGATAGATGGAAGAACCAATCGTATTAATGGTGTTCATGATGAAGTGAGGTTCCATTTGAGCCTTAATCCCGGATAACTGCAATCGTGTTATTTTTTGTTCTGTTTCATACTTTTTCTTTAACTGGAACGAATAAAGTTGACGGATAAGCAGGATAAAGCCTAAAATGACGAGATAAATCCCAAGCCAGATTAAAAACCGCAAACGATAAACCGGGTTGATGCCGTAATTGAAGAGTCTCCATTCCTGGTCGCCTTGAACAGAAAGCTGGGGAGGGTTATCGCCGTTTAGCTTAACACTGAAAAGCGGCACAGTTGACTGTACAGGAAAGTCAATAGTAACAGGAGAGGAGAAATCATCGCGTAAAATAATATGTTGCTGTTGGTTTGGAGAAAGGATAATGATCTCATCCTGGCCATCCTGGTCGATATCAATGATTGAAGGTCTGTAACTTGAAAACCTAAGATCACTTATTTGGAATATTTCAAGGTTCTCATTAATTATAGTAAATCCATTATTATCAACGGCACCTAACACAACATTATTACGTCCACCTTTCAGCGCTGGTAATAATCTCATAAAAAATAACTTATTATCAACCTGTAATTCTTTTTCTCTGATAATATTTCCTTTGAGATCAGCCAGGAAAAGTTTGCCGGGGTGACCAGATGGAGAAGCATGTGAATATCTGCATAAATAAAAAGTTTCGCCGGATTCAGTTTTTATAGGCATGACTTGGATTGATCCTGTAGGGACAGGAAATTCAACAGGTGGAAACAGGAATAGAAGGTTATGGTCCAGTACCATTAAGTATGAACTAGTATCTTTATAAGAAATCGATTCCTCATTAAAATTGTCGGATGCAAACGTTGACAGAATAATCTCTCTAAATCCATCTCCCTCAAGGTCTGATAATTGGAAATTTTCAATATATGCCCCGCTTTCAGGAGATATTTTCAGGGAATCACGAGTAATATCATAAACAAAAACATTTCGTGGTCGTCTCGAAAAACAAGCATTAATGACGAAAACCAAATCTCCTTTGCCATCTCCGGTCATATCAACTATTGAACCTGGAAGAATGATATAGTCAGGTGCTTTAAGGCTGGCCCCAATTTTTACTATAAACCGATCTTTAATAAATAATGATGGCCGGATTGAGTACTCGATCGCATGAAGCATGACACTATCCTCAACGAGTGTAAAGATGTAAATCTCATCTGATCCATTTTGATTATAATCGCCAAACATGATTCGGGAACAACCCGGTTGGTATATGCCCTTAAAATTCCACTGTCCCAGAGTTGCATTTCCGCTATTAATAGCTATTCCGACATTCCCGGGAGGGTTGAATAAGGTTTGAATTCTTTCAGATTTACCATCATAATCAAGATCGGTATAGGAAATCTGGTTTTTGTCAAAGAAAGTGTTCATTTCCAACTGTTCCACTGAATATTTTCTTAATCCAAGTGACACGAACAGTATGATAAGTCCTGTCACAACAAGTGCCTGGAAGAAAGGGGTAAGGACAATATGGAGGAGATGGCGGAGCATTGAGCGAAGATAGGACAATTGTTAGATGGAAAAGAAAGAAAGGTGGGAAAAAAGGTATTCGAAATCCGAGGCGAGTAGAATTCGCCTTCTTTCTTTATAATAAACTATTAATCTGCTTTTTAAGCACGGGGATTTGTTCATTAACAGTCAACCAGACAATATCAAAATCAACCTCGATATAATCATGTATTAATACATCTCTCATTCCGGCCATATCAATCCAGGGGATATCAGGATATTTTTGCCTGAAATCTTTCGATATTCGTTTTGTCGCTTCGCCTATGATTTCAAGTTGTCTGACAACAGCATCCTGTACTATCAAATTATCTGAAAATGCATCCTGATCCATATTGGAAACATATAACTGAATTCTTTCAATGCAATCCAGGATATGCTGAACATATATAAGATCATCCTTTTTCATTGAAAAATTATTTGCAGGTCGTGATAAATGTACCTTTTAAGCTTTTCATTTTTCAATGAAGACTCGGTGACTAAATCCACTTCAATACCTAGAAGTTCTGATAACTCCCGGTGAATCCTTACCAGATCAAATAAGCTGATCGTTTGCTTAAATTTTACGAGAATATCAATATCACTGTTTTCAGTTTCTTCATGTCGGGCATAAGAACCGAAAATGCCAATCCTTTCAGGTTTGTAAGGACTGAGATAATTAATGACGACTTTATCAAGATCTTGCCGGTTCATAATTGCAAAAATAGTGAAAATACCTGAAGAAAAAATTACTACCTTTAAACCATCAAATCGGCAAATCCCATGCCTTCCATTAAAACTATGATCATCGACGATGAAATGAGCGCCATTCTTCTCCTGGAAGAAATGCTTGGTAAGATTGATAGCGTTATTATTGCCGGTCATGCAACAGATGTGAACAGCGGAGTGAACCTGATCCTGAACCAACGTCCTGATATTGTTTTCCTCGACATCCGGATTGGAGAAGCGAGAGGCTTTGACCTGATCAAGGCATTAAAGGACTATAATCTTGATCCTTTTATTGTGATGGTAACCGGTTATGATCAATTTGCGATGGAAGCCATTAAAGCCGGCGCTTTCGATTACCTGCTAAAGCCGGTTGACCCGGACGAATTGCTAAAAGTAATTTCGCGATATAGGCATAAGCTGAGCCGATTACAAAGCCAGCCAGACGCAATGAAGATTCAACCTGAATCTATCAATAAAGTCCGTTTCAACACCCTTGGCGGCTTCATTCTTGTCAATCCTGTTGAGATCCTTTATTGCAAAGCCGAGGCAAATTACACAGACATATTTCTCACCAGCAATCATAAGCATACTATTTCCCAGAACATTGGCAGTATTGAGAAGATGCTCGCCCAGCCGCAATTCTTCCGGATCAGCCGGTCAAACATCATCAATATAAAATTCCTAACCGGGATCAACCGAGGTAAGCGCCTTTGTTTACTCACCGCCGGGCAGGTTTCCGTTTCTCTGACGATTGCGCATGACCGGATCAGGGAGCTGGAGGGGATGGTGGTACAATAGGTTAAATATTTGATCTTATTAATTTATCTATTCCTACAATGGATCAAATGGTCTATTGCAAAAGGAATTGGCGCATTCTATATTTACCAAAAAATTCATTAATTCTATTAAAAAAGGCACTATAGGGTGTAACCAAAAATATTAATCATAGTTTTTCAAATTAGCTAACTTAAAAATTAAACACATGAAAACAAAAATTGTTCTATCAGGTTTGTGGGCTTTTGTCTTTATGATTTTCATCCTTTTCTCCTTAACAAATTGCGAAAAAGATGATTCACCAAAAGACACAACAAATTATTTTACAGATGAATATTACAATTTGGACGATAATTTGATTCCTTCAGGTTGGCAGTTCACAGAGGTACTTCCAGATGTAAACTTGATAAATGGCAGATTAACTGCACAGATAGTAGATTCTGAAGGTTATATTGGTAGAGATGGGATAGTGCCGCCAGGTACTACGAAAATGAAATTTGAATGGGATGGTAGTTTGCAAAATTCTTACTGGGGCATGCTTACTCAACTTCAAATAGACTTTAATACGAATGAATATTTTACAATTTCTGCACAATTAGCAGGTGTAAACAATTCTATCAGTAATCGAATATATATATTATATTACCAAGGCACTACAAGAAGCGTTTTTTTTGAAAAATCCATTGTACCAATAAATGACAATTATCATTTTATTGTTGAATTATTACCAACCTCTATAATTTTTTCCGCCAGCAATATTTCTTACGGAACAACATATTTTAATGAATCCAGTAATATTCCTGCAAATTTTAATTTCTCTTTTAATAATGTTAATTCAATCAAATACAAAGTAATTACTACAACTGATAATAATTGCTGGCTTGACAATATATCCGTAAATGTCATCCCTTAGTTGCTGTTTCTAAGACAAATATAATACTGTCAACATTAATACTAACTTTTATGAGAAAATTATTGATAATATAGACTTTATTCCTTTTTGCTTTTGGCTAATATAAAAAGACTCTAATGATCCCTATGATAAAGGTGATATAGAAGTATTTAATAATACAGGAGCTGCTATTTATGATGGTGTCGGATATCAGAACGCTGGAATTAATAATGGATCTTCTTGGACATTTACTTCTTTTCCTGAAGGTACTATTGAAGTTGCCGCGAAACCTATGACTGGCGATTTAAATGCTCCATGGACATATTTTTCTGCAGTAATTATTGGATACGAAACAGCAACTCTATCAATCAACAATTTTAAATAAATCAATTCTAATTGGAATCTTTATATTATTTGTAATTGCGCTTAAATTTTAATTATTTACTATGGGCTAAATATAGTTTTCTTGTCTTAAATCCTAAAAAATAATACTATGAAAAAATTATTTTACTCCATCATTATGATTTTAATAAGCTTTAATGGCTTTTCACAAGATATTATTTATAAAAAAGACGGATCAGAAATTAGCGCTAAAATCATTGAGATAGAAGAGAATAGCATTAAATATAAATTATTTGACCAATTGGAAGGGCCTCTGAGAAATGTAGCAAAATCAGAAATATTTCTAATAATTTATCAGGATGGAACAAGGGAAAAATTTGAAACTGCTTCTCAAAATCAAACGATTTCTCAACCCATTCCTGTTCAGGAAACTCCAAAACCACCTCAAAATATCCAATATTATGATAAAAACCAAGACATAAATTATGTGAAGGCTAAATTAGAAAAGGCATACAAAACACAAAAAATCGGGAAATCACTAATAGGCATTGGGACTATTTGTGCAATTGGAGGTTTTATTTCTTTAGCCGCAAGTGGTGGATCTACAAACACTGCTGTTTGGTTTTCAGCAGCCGTTGTCACTGGTATTGTAGGCCCTATTATTTTGATAAGTGGAAATAACGCTGCCGAGCATTGGGAAAGTAAAAAAAGAGAACTCAGCATCTCTATTTTGCCATTTTATTCGTGCAATCCTAATTTGCTGAACAAATCAAATACTAATTTTGGTGTAGGAATTAATCTTAATTTTTAAAATGTAAACAGATGAAAACAAGGAATTTAATTCTATTAAATGTCATGGTTATGTCTCTTTATTTAACCATTGATTCATATGCTCAAGACATTATTTTCACTAAAGACGGAAGTGAAATTCAATCTAAAGTAATTGAAATTGATGAGTCAATTATTAAATACAAGCTTTATGACCAACAGGATGGTCCTATAAGTAATATTAATAAATTAGACGTATTCATGGTAAAGTATCAAAATGGGACAATTGAAAAATTTACACCCATCACTCCAATCAATCCAGTACCGACGGCTAGTAATCCTGCACTTATTACTAATTCATTTGTACCTATTAAAAATTTTAACTCAGAAGAGATAGTAAAATACCCTTTTGGGAAAGAAAGCGGAATAAGTTTTGCAATGATGTTCTTTAAGGAGATGAAGGCAAATAAGAATCTCAGCCTTTATTATTGTAACCATGATAATACAGAATATACAATTCATTTATATAATTATGAAAATAAAACTCAAACTGCTTTGACCAAAGGTCCCAAAGGCATGATTGGATCAATGTATCTTGGAGATTATGCTGAAGAATCAAAGACAATTCCAGATTTTGGATTTTCTCCTGATGGGACACAATGTTATGCGTTCCGCTTAGGAAACCAATTAGTTTTTTATAATGATGCAGGAGATCAATTAAAATCTATAAATGTAAGTAAACCATGGGCTAGAGTGGAAGTTTCACTTCCTGGTTTATCATATGATATAAATCAGAATCAAATATTGACCAATGGAAGCTATATTTATTCTGACGGATTTGTTCAATTACTTATAAATCAAGAAGACCTTTTATCTTTCCTTAATAGTAAAAATGGAACTAAATTAGAAGATGTTGGAAAAACAATGACTTCTTTTACAATATGTCCGCAAAGTAAATTAATTGCAGGTACTAATGGTGGATTTTCAAAAAAAATATGGGTTTGGTCTCTAGAAACTGGATCTACAATAAGAGATTTTGAGGAGTCCCCATACTCTCTCTATGAGAATGAATTATGTTTTTCTTCTGATGGTAAATTAGTTATGACTCACTCTAAAAATTTTGTTCTTATTTGGGAAGTAAGTTCAGGCAGATTAATTAATAAATTAGACGCAGATGGTAAACTTATTAATTGTTTGGACATAAGTCCGCAAAACATATTAGGCATAGGCTGTTATTCTGAGAAGTGTATCAAGTTCTATGATTTAAATAATAATCTAAAATTGATTTATTCATTTAATCTGATTAGCTCTAAGGGAAAACCAACATATTTAGAAAAATTGAAATTTAGCAATGATGGAAATTATTTAATAGGCATTAATTCAAGTGATTTCAAAGTTTGGAAAATCGATACAATTTATTGAATCTTTAAACCAGAAGTGTGGCAATGAGTTCTATATCATTAAATTATGTGGTATTGCTGTCTTAGCCCCTTAAATAGTTGGACAGATTTTGGTAAAGAAAATTTAGTTAAGAAATTAATATCAGTCTAAAAATGGGAGGACGTCAATTAAAACCTTGTTTTTCAAAGAATATATAAAAACCAAAATTTAACCTGAAATTGGCAATTTATATTCTGTTCTTTTCGATTGGAGATAGGAAGCTGATTATTCTTACCTTATCAATTTCGATAAAATGACAGTTGAAAAATTACTTTCTGAGACTGATAATTTTTGCTTAACGATTAAAAAATATTCACTTCATAGGAGTAATGTAATTAGCTATCAACCGATCCCCTCCTCCAAATCCCCCGGATGGTAAGATACCGCCCACGCCCATGTGCCGAAACCGCCGTGGGCGTTGAAATTGAGGGAATCTGAAAATATGATACACGAAACAAGATACACGATTGCCGAAGGAAGGAAAGCCGGTAATATATTCGTTAATCCTGTCAATGGCATCAATTATAGATTCAAGACAATGTTGATCTTTAATCAGCAAAGATTGCCTCTTTGAGTATGGATTTCTTAAATCTGGGTTTTATATATTTTTCTCTGCAAATATCAACTTTGAGGTTTAATCCGTCAAGAAAAAATTTCTTCAGTTGTTGCTTTAGTTCATAGAGGTTCTCGGTATTGTCCTCGAACTCCACCAGCAAATCAATATCACTATTCATGTGCTGATCGCCACGGGCATAAGAACCAAATATTCCAATCCTGATTATATGATACCTCTCCAATAACATCTCCTTGTTCTGGGCCAGGAAGGTCAGTATTTGATCTTTCGATTTCATTTATTTACAAAAATACAACAATGATCAACGTTACTGGATTAAGTATTGATATTTCTTATGTAATTATGTATCGCAATAACCAATCCCCAGATTACTAAAATCCCCACGCCCACGTGCCAAAACCGCCGTGGGCTTTTTTTATCCCCTATGGTGTTTTCACCGCTTTGTGAATAATTTCATCTGGAAAATATTCATTTCCATTTATTTATTACTTTTACCATGAAATATATACATAATGACCATTATATTTCATGGATATAATCAGAAAACTTGAAGCCGAAGTGCTTCGTTTATCAAGTGATTTTCCGGTAGTCGGTATTATCGGTCCGCGCCAGTCAGGAAAAACTACACTGGTTAAAATGATTTCCGGTAAACTTGGGAAGCCTGCCATCTACCTTGACCTGGAAAACGATGCCGATCTGGCTAAACTTGCAGATCCTGGCATCTATCTTGAGCAATACCGGGATTATTGCGTTATCATTGATGAAATTCAGCGGTTACCGGGATTATTTGCCCTTATCCGCTCCCTGGTTGATCAGCATCGCGTTGCCGGCCGGTTTATCTTGCTGGGAAGCGCTTCCCCTGTGCTGATCCGCGAAAGTGCGGAATCACTGGCTGGCCGTATCGCTTACCTTGAATTGACTCCCTTCAGACTGGATGAAATTTCAGATGGTACGGACTGGCAACAATTATGGCTGCGCGGAGGTTTTCCACTTTCTTATCTTGCTGATAATGACAGAAAAAGCTTTGAATGGCGCCAGTTTTTCTTTCAGACTCTAATAGAAAGAGATATAGCATTGTCAAATCTCGCGCAAGACCCAATGTTGATCAGGCGATTTATGAGAATGATTGCTTTTATGCATGGTAATTTGTGGAACACGGAAAACATGTCCCGATCTCTTGGTATACATAGCCAAACAGTAAACAAATATTTGAACTTCCTGGAATATACTTTTATAGTATCCCGGCTCATGCCATTCAGCCCAAATAGTTTGAAACGCCTTATTAAATCACCAAAAATTTATATCAGGGATTCCGGTCTTCTACATTATTTGTCAGGCCTTGAAACAATTAATGATCTTTTTAATACCCCTCTTTTAGGAAATTCCTGGGAAGGATTTGCCATCAATCAGATTCAATCGGTAATCGGACAAAAGGCTGAGACTTATTTTTACAGGACTCATCAGGGTGCTGAATGTGATCTTATTATCCTAAAAGGCAACAAAATTTTAGCTTGTGTTGAGATTAAATACACTTCTGCCCCCAAACCTTCAAAAGGGTATTATGTTTCTATTGAAGATTTAAATTCGGACAATAATTTTATAATTATTCCCGGAACTGAAAATTACAGGGTTACAAAAGATATCAAGGTGAATGGATTGAATGATTTCATTAAGACTACTTTACCGGGGTTGATTTGAAATCCCGGTAAAATATAATAGAACGAAAGCAAAATGATTCCGCTCCCCACCCCTGTGCCGCCACCTCACAAACCCATCTACCATAGGCGAATTGGCATCCTCATGCTGGATAACATGGAATACCAAATCCTGGTCGATATGGGAAGAATGGAAAGCTTATAAATACAAAACCCGGCCACTTGCCGGTAATTTGAATTAAAAGTAGAAAATATTGAAATATACCGGCACCATCAGATAAAACAATCAGAAAACAAATTGCTGAAGGACGCTTCGCTTTGCTCGGAATCTGCCGGCGATTTGATCTTCAGACGATTTTAACCTTAACTTTGAATTCTGTATTCTGAATTCTGTATTCTGTATTCTGTATTCTGTATTCTGTATTCTGTATTCTGTATTCTGTATTCTGTATTCTTAATTTTTGAACTTTGAACCTATTTCAACTCATAAGCTCCCTCCTCGTCCTGACCGTTCTCATCCTGCTGGTGCGCTATGCCTGGGGTATTTTTTTTGACACTAACTACCGGCCCGTGGAATGGGAAAACATGCGGAAGCAAGGGCTGATCAGCAAAGAACTGATCCGGCTTGAACGTAACTATCCCGACAAAGTCCGCTTCTTTAACTGGTGGTTCCAGGTCGAAAGGCTGAAAAGGGATGGAGTCCCCGGAGCATTTGCAGAACTTGGCGTTTACAAAGGCGAGAGCGCGAAAATCCTCCACCTGATGGATACCTCCAGGACGTTTCATCTCTATGATACGTTTGAAGGGTTTTATGAAGAAGATCTGAAAAATGAAACGGGCGAAGCCGCGACTTATACGACAAGAAGTTTTGCCGACACGAGCATGGAGTCGGTACGAAGATACATTGGCGGGAACGAAAATATCGTGTTTCACCCGGGGCGGTTTCAGGAGTCGACAGTCGACAGTCGTCAGTCGTCAGGAGCCCCCACCCTTACTCCCTCCCCCAATTGGGGGAGGGACGGGGAGGGGGCTGTAGCTCTCGTCAACCTCGACGTCGACCTCTACAATCCCACCAAAGCCGGCCTCGAATATTTCTATCCGCTTCTTTCACCCGGAGGGATCATCATCATTCATGATTATAACTATAAATGGCCCGGGATAAAAAAAGCTGTCAATGAATTCGCTTTAACCATCCCGGAACCATTAATCATGGTTCCGGATATGGAAGGAAGTGCGATGATCGTCAGATCACTCGGTTGATTTAGCCTCAACTTCTCCCTTGATTATCAGCGTTTCGCCAACTGCAAAGCCGTCGAAAACTACCGTTAAAGTTTTGGAAAAAGAACCAACCCTGGCTGAATTGTAAGTTGCCTTTACAATGCCTGATTCCCCTGGTTTAATTGGCTCTTTCGTGTATTCAGCGACAGTGCATCCGCACGAACTTTTTGCAGTTGTGATCAGGATAGGAGCCGCACCGATGTTTTTTACCGTAAATGTTACGCTGGCCGGATCATTCTGGACTAATTTCCCGAAATCATGCGTGGTTTCATTCCAGGTAAAAGATTTTTCTTTAACCGGAGCTGTTTGATCCTGGGCAGCCAGGAACTGGGTCCCGATCATCATGATAAGAATAAATGTTGCGATTTTTTTCATACTTAATGAATGTTAAGATTATCAATTGGTATAATGTTTCAAAAGTAACATCAAACCCTGGCTGTAACGGTTAATGAAATCCTAATAATTCTTAACGGGTAGTTAATGAATTGTTAATGACATTTTTTCCTGCTTCATTTTTAGTAATTTCGCCATATGTCGAACCGTTCAATCCAATGGGTGATTGGCTTTGGCGTGCTGGCCATCATGGCCATACTCGCCGGTCAGGCTTATTTCTTTTATAAAGCCTTTGACCTCCGCGAAAGGCAAACGGTACAATCTTTAAAGATTTCCTTGCAATCGGTTGCGGAAAATATCTCCCTGTTCAACCATAGCACCTTACCGGATAACATCATCCATCAGTTTAACCCTGATTATTATATTGTCGACATAAATAATCGCATTGATCCCTGGGTATTGGAGCATTATCTTCGTTCTGAGCTCATCCGGCGGCATGTTAACATCGATTTTGAATATGCAATATATGAATGCGACGACGACCGCATGGTTTATGGCAATTATGTCTCGCTCGATAAGAAAGAAGAAGTTAAGAATAAACTGGAGTATTGGCCCAAATATGAAGAAGGATTATATTATTTCGGAGTTCATTTTCCCGGAATACGCAATTATATCCTCAGCGAAATGGAATTGTGGTACTTCTTTACAGCTATACTTGTTGTCGTCATTATATTTTTCGGGTATAGTATGATGATCATTCTGCAGCAAAAAAGACTTTCGGAAGTGCAACGGGATTTTATCAATAATATGAGCCATGAATTCAGGACTCCGCTTACCTCCATTGGGCTGGCTAGCGATGTTCTCGGGGATGAAGGGCCTGGCGGTGATCCGGAAAGGTTTAAAAAGTATGCAGCCATATTGAATGAACAGGTTCTTGTGCTTGAGAAAAAAGTCGATAAGATCCTTCAGCAGGCCGAAACGGAGCACAAGTTTTTCAGACTGAATATGGAGAAGATTTTTTTAAAAGATTTAACAGAAGAATTGGCCGATGAATTCAAACCTGCAGTAGAACACAGAAATGGCCGCCTGGAAATTGATAACCGGGCCGGTAATCCGGCAATCATGGCCGACCGGTACCATCTTTCAGGTATCCTGATAAACCTTATCGATAATGCATTAAAATATACCGTCAAACCGCCCGTCGTGATCATATCAATAACTGAAAAATCATCCGGGATTCTGTTAAAAGTTGAAGATGCCGGCACAGGAATAGAGAAGAAATATTTCCGGAAGGTTTTTATGCCCTTTTTCAGGGTACCCAGCGGGAATATTCATAATGTGAAAGGATCAGGGCTGGGTTTGAGTTATGTGAAGAAAATCTGTGATCTGCACGGATGGAAGATAAGGATCGAAAGTGAACCAGGCGTTGGAACCGGAATAACCATAACAATTCCTAAAGCAGATTGACATGGTAAACAAAAACCGCATTTTATATGTAGAGGATGATGATACACTGGGTTACATCACCTCTGAAAACCTCGAAAGAAAAGGATATGAGGTTAAACTGAGCCAGGATGGCGAATCCGCACTCCGGCTTTTCCGGAGCGAGCCGTTTGATCTTTGCCTGCTGGATATAATGCTTCCAAAGCTGGATGGATTCACGCTTGCCCGCATGATCCGTAAAGAAAACGAAGAAATCCCGATTATTTTCATTTCCGCTAAAACGCTTATCGAGGACAAAATCGAGGGCCTGCTGCTCGGCGCTGACGATTACATTGTCAAGCCATTTAATATTGAAGAATTAACATTGAAGATTGAAGTTTTCCTGAAAAGGTCGCGGGTTATTAAATCGACTCCGGCAGAAAGTACTATCCAGATTGGGACCTGCGTTCTTGATATGAACCTGCTCAGGCTGGATTGCAAGGGGATCGTGAAAAAACTTACCTACCGTGAGGCTGAGCTTATCAGGTATTTCAGCTCTAACCGTAACAAGTTGCTGAGCCGCGAACAGATCCTCGAAGCAGTTTGGGGAGGCAATGACTATTTCTCAGGCCGTAGCCTCGATGTTTTCATTTCCCGTTTAAGGAAATATTTTCAGGATGACCCAAATGTTAGGATCGAGAACCGGCATGGAATGGGATATGTATTTGATGTCGAATGATGGATGCCTGGTGTTTCAGACACCCCCGGTTATTATGGATCGCTTTATTACTGAATCAATTTATATCTAATTAATTATCAGTTTTTTAGTAATGGTCTGATAACCTGTCTTTAAGGAAATAAAGTATATTCCGGAACAGAAATTCCCCATATCAAATGAATACCTGTAATCTCCCGCATTCTTCCATCCAATGGGTTTGTTGAAAACAGCTCTTCCTGAAATATCCGAAACCATTAATGATACTTCTGAGGCGGGATTTATGGAATAGCTTATATTTACCATACCTTTCGATGGGTTCGGAGAAAGTATGAGCGATTCTGATTCTAAACCATTTGACAGATTTTCATCAACTCCAATAGGATACAGGGTTACTTTCATATAGGTCGTCATGTTCTCTATGTATTCATGATCCGCATCCAAAGCTGTGCCGGGAGCTCCGTCATTGTTATATAATATGTGAATTGCATCTTCCCATGTGGGATAAGCTACGGGATAAACCGATTCATCGAATATATGAATAAGGCCCTGAGTTAAATGAATAAAAGAACCCCAATTCATTCCGGATGGTTTATTACGCAACCAAAGTTTCTTATAATTCCAATCGGAATTATCATAAGTTTCAGTAGTTGAAGAGAAAACCACTGCGATCTCATTATCCGGCCCTATTGAAACCGAGGGCATGGTCGATACGCCTAATTCCCTGTAAGACATAGGAAAACCCGAAGTAGTGGTAATAAAAGTGATTTCCCCGTCACCATCGACATCCTGGGTATAGCCAATATAATTTACATCTTCAATCATTTCAGAGGTGGGATAACCATATTGAGGAGGAGCTAAAGCGCTCAGGTCGTTAGTGAATGTTGGCATATCCTCGTTCCAGTAACCGATTCCATCAACATACGGATAATAAGAATAAGTGGTTCCGACAACATCATGGATAACCCGGCTGATGCCAAAAACAACATGCGCTTTTCCATTCCTGTCAAGAGCGATGCTGGCTGAATTGTCAACACAGAATATAGTATCGGTGACGGTAACATTCCAGTCAAAAAGAGGATATGGATGTTCCCAGATTACGGTCTTATCCCAGGAGTCTCCATTATCGGTCGACTTCATCATAAAAAGATCATGCCAGGCACTTGCAACTAAGAATGCGATAGTATCCCCGGCAGGGTTTGCCCAGACATACTGATCAGCAGTGATCTCCGTGTAGTATTCGGCTCCCGTTCCATCGAGCACTTCATTTTGAATATCCCATGTTGTGCCTCCGTCCCACGACCGTGAATAAACAATGCCGAAGGCTTGCCCCTGATATGTGGCATTGGTATTTGCCAGCAAATGAATGATGTTGTGGTCCTCTCCGGAAGTGATCATTCTTGGCCAGGACAGGGTAGTTGGTCCGGCGGTATAGGTGAATAGTTTCTGATCCCAGGGGCCAGTACCTTTATCAGGCCTGGTCAAAAAAATCAATTTAAGAGCCGCAAAGTCATGACTTACAATAATTTCACCGTTGGTTTCCCATGGAGCATAAGACGGCCAGCCTGCCCTGTAGGTTTCTAAGCGTTGTTCAGGTTGAGGCTGCCAGGCTGAGCCATCAAAATAATTATAACCGGTTCCCCGGTCAGGAAAGGTGGTTGCTTCAAGTCCCATTGTCCAGACGGCACCAACAGACCCGTCATCATAACAATAAATCCTGTTCTGCAAAGCGCCGTTGGATTGAAGATCATAATAAGTATTGCCTATGACATCTTCTGTAATGATTTCATCCCGCATTGTCGTGATCATGGAGTTCGGGACTTTATAAACCGGCAGGTCAGGACTTGTAATTAAGGGTTTGACATAATCAGATTTAATAGCTAAATCCTTCAATTCGAGAGGCAGTATCGCCCTTTGCTGAGCAAACATGACATTAATGGAGAGAATGAGGAATAAAAAGTGTAGGACTGTTTTCATAGCATGAAGTTTTTAATGCATTAGCGTATAAAATTAGTAATTTATTTGAAAAAAATGTAATATTTCATGACCTCTCCCCCTTTGGTTATTAATTTTCTTATTTTTAAGCCTCCAAACCTTAATCCCATGAAAACCATAAACTATTTTATTGCTCTGGCATTTTTAATGCTTTTTGCATCAATCCTGCATGCAACCGATGTCCCTGGCGGCAATGTCAGCGGTACATGGACGCTTGCTAACAGTCCGTACATTGTGAATGGGGACATAACCATTCAAGGTGGCAACACACTTACCATCCAAGCCGGGGTGACGGTTGAATTCTCCGGCCATTATGAACTAAAAATTTTAGGCCGCTTGCTGGCTGTAGGTACAGCCACTGACTCAATAAAATTCATCGCACAGAACCCGGGCACCGGTTGGTATGGTTTAAGGTTCGACCTGGCAACGGCATCTGATACCTCAAGGGTTACTTATTGCCGTATCCAGCATGGTATTGCCAATGGGCCTGTAAATTACAATGTCGGTGGGGGAATATGGTGCAGCGGTTCCAACAAAGTTGTCATAAAAAACAGCCTGATCAGGTATTGCAAGGCTACAAACAACGGAGGTGGTATCTACTTGAGCGGATCGTCAATCAAGATCATTGATTGCAGTATTTTATCAGATACAGCCGTGATTGGCGGTGGCATTTATTCCAGTACTTCCTCCCCTCTGATATCCGGCTGCACCATCAGTAATAACCATGACAAGGGAATTCACTTTGTATCAGGGTCTCCCATTATCCAAAACTGTAATATCTCCAATAACAATGTCTGTGGTGTGGAATTTGGCGGTGGCGTGACAAACCAGCCGGTCGTCACTGGCTGCCAATTCAATAATAATAACGGCTATCCCCTGAAAGTTTTTGCAGGGCAGGTCTGGCAAATCACAGGAAACACTTATTCGGACAATACGAACCAGTCAATATTTGTCACCGGCGAACGGATCAGCAAAGATGGTACCTGGGTGAACCCCGGTGTTCCATACCAGGTTTCAGGAGGGATTGCTGTTTATGGCACGGATGGCGCAGATGGCGTAACGGTCTGGACAATCAACCCGGGAAATGTACTCATGATGGGTGCTGATAATTCCATTACTCTGGGCTTTTCAACGACACCGGGAGGACTTATGGCAGTCGGAACCGAAAGCGATTCCATCTTCTTTAAGGCAGATATAGAATTTCCTTCTCCAGGTTACTGGGGAGGATTGGATTTTTCCAATGTTGCGTCCAGCCCGAATTGCCAGTTATCTTATTGTCACCTGGAATATGGCGGATCATCATATAAATATTCCATCGAAATAAATGTATGCTCCCCTGTATTCAGCCATACCTTGATAAGTCATAGCGGTAACCGCGCGGTTTCTATAAGCGGTCATTCAATCTCTTCTTTCACAAATTGTTCGATCTTATCCAGTGGTTGGAATGATACTGGTTGGGAAGCAGTTTATGTTTATAATTCTTCACCTTTATTTTCTTATTGTACTATTAGCAGTAATGTACAGGAGGGTTTTTATATTTTCAGCAACGATGCTACAAATATGGCCATTGTGATAGATCATTGCAATATTTCCGATAACGGTAAAGATGGTGTATTTGTGCATAATTATAATGAAGCCAGGTTGAACGTGACACTTACCAATTGCACCATGAATTATAATAACGGTTATCCCGCATGGGCATTCCCGGATAATCTCAGGAATTATTATGATAACACATACACGGGAAATACTTATCAGCAAATATATGTTTACGGTGGAACTGTTTCCCATGATGCCACCTGGGTAAATAATGATGTTACTTACCTGATTTATGGAAGTATTTCTATCCTCGGCCAGGATGGCGCTGACAATGTTACAACCCTTACCTGGGCTGCCGGAGATTCCATTATCTTTAACGCAGGAATGTTCTGTTATATCGGAAGCAATACGAATGCAGCGCTTCCCGGGGCGTTGATAGCTCAGGGAACGGAAACAGATACGGTTTCTTTAACATCGGATGATCCGAATAACCCTGTTCACAACTGGAAGGGACTGTATTTTTATCAATACGCGGCAAGCAGCCAATGTGTCCTGGATTACTGCAAGATAAACAGTGCCGGAAGTGGGCTTACTTATAGTGTCTATTGTAATATATGCAGTCCTACCTTCAACCATTGCAGGATTGACAATTCTGCAGGATCAGCTATATGGCTGGCAGGCTCAAGCAGTCCAGTTATCGATCATTGCCTGATCAATAATATAGTCCGCTATGGTATATATTGTGCTACTGAATATAATTATCCTACTGTCACTAATACTGCAATTAACAATTGCATGAGCTCAGTCTTATATTATCCAGTTTCCGGTTACGCAGATATGTTTAGTGGTTTTTCGAACAATTCGTATACGGGAAATGTCAATCCTTATATTTATGTTAAAGGCGATACCATCGAACAGGATGCGACCTGGGAAAATGCCGGTATTTCTTACCGGGTTTTTAATGATGTATATGTTATGGGAACTGACGGCCCTGACGGGGTCACCACCCTGACATTAGAACCTGGCGTTACCCTGCGTTTCCGGGATGAATCCGATATCAACGGCCTCTGGATCGGTCATGCAACCAATCCGGAACTTCCCGGCGCCCTTTGGGCTCAGGGGACGCCAACTCAGCCAATCCTTTTCACCACAAACGGGAATGTCACTCCCGGCGCATGGAAAGGTATCTGTTTTAATGATTATGCTAGAGACACCATGTGTTTGTTTGATTATTGCACTGTGGAATATGGTGGAAATACAACCTGGGAAAGTATATATTGTAACGCCAGCTCACCGACGATCCTGAATTCGGTTATCAAAAACGCACACGGTTCAGCTATTTATTGCACCGCCTCAGCTAATCCTTTAATAAAGAATTGCCTTATCAGGGATACGCAAAATGCTCCACGGACAGGGATCACCCTTAGTTCTTCCTCCCCCGTCATTCAAAATACTACCATTGTCGATCACCTGATCGGGATCGACTGTACCGGTGGATCAGATCCGGATATTAAAAACTGCATTTTATATAACAATACAACGGCAGGTATTATCTCGGCCGTTGCTTTCAGCGATCTCACCTACAGTGATTTCTTCAGTAACGGGATAAACTATTCGGGTACTCCTCCCGCAGGATTCGGATCGACTTCTTATACCAACAACAACGGCGATCCCTGCGATGTTTACCAGAACATTTTCCTGACTCCGGCTTTCTTCGGGGCTGCTACGGATGATTTTCACCTCCTGGGTTCCTCTAAATGCCGCAATGCCGGTGATCCGGCCACGGATACAACTGCTTATGAATTGGATCTGGACGGAAATCCAAGGTTCATGGAAAGCTACATCGACATGGGTCCTTATGAAACAGGGTATTGCTGGAGAGGATCTGTCAGTTCCGACTGGTTCAATGCGGCAAACTGGAGCATCGGAGTGGTTCCGGGCTCAGCCGACATTGTAACTATCCCACAGCCGGCCTATTACGTCAATGCACCTCTGGATAGTACAAGCACATCCGTTCAAAAACTGATCCTTAAGAAAAACGGCAATGTTACCTTCCAGAACGGTGCGACGATAACAATTACCGGTAATTGAAATGTCATCTCATGTTCTTCATTTCACCCGCATTACAAAAACGATATCATAATAAAATATAGTGATTTTTCATTTTATAATGATATAAATCACAATTGATTAACACAGCATTGTTAACTAAAATGACTTAAAGAAAGCAAGGTGGTTTTTCATTTCGCAATAATTGAGAAATGATATTGTGAAATGCTTCAAGGCCCGACTGTTATCAGGTAATTGTTCGTGTTAAACGTGCCGCTCTGAGCATTCAGTTCGCCCTTAACAGGAAATGCCCGTGTAGCATTAACCTGTGCCCCTGTCTTGTTAATGGTCAGGTCATGGAACCATGAACCGGTTCCAACGTTTACATTAGAATTAACCGTTCCATATAACTCTACCTCATTGTTGACAGGATCAAAGGCCGTAACACCTGGCAAAGAATAGAAAGGCCCTGCCGTTCTGATCACTCCCCCTGTGATATTATAGGTCATATTATTGTTCTGAAGATAAATGCCAAGGGTTTTGTAATCCATGATGCCGCCTGACATGGTGAACACATGGGACCCGGATACGGGCCAGTACGAGACATCCGTACCGCCGGTCAGCCTCAATTCACCGCCAGCGATGTGGATATCGGCATTTATGTCCAGGAAACTTACTGCATCCTGGGTTATATCAATCAGCCCGTTATAAATGGTATATGATCCCTGCAGTTCGGTTTCCACGATGTCGTCGATATTTAGGGTGCCATTGGTTACTGATACAGCTCCACCCTGGTCAAGCGATGTAACATTCACAGCAGGGGCGCTGGTGCTTAATGAGAAAGCACCGGAGGGCAGGACCAGCTTATTGATATTAACCGGCGAACCGGTGATGAATGTTTCGCCTTCTGTGCCGCCGGCACTGCCGTTATAGTTGTTGGAAACGGTAACCGGTCCTGCGAACTCGATAAGCGTTGTATTGTTTTGGTTGGTCAGATCATAGAAAGTTGTGGTGCCGCTGATCACTTGTCTGTCGGGTGCAAGATTCTGCGCTGTTAAGTAAACTATGCTGGTACCCGGGATGAATCCCGAATTACCGGCATTGTTGACCCAGTCATCCCCAAGGTAGATCGCATCACCGGTCCCGCCTGAAAGTGATCCTGAATTTATCGTCAGGTCCTGCTTTACAGTGATTGTCGATGCGCCAGAGCCGCCGATCATCCAGCTTGTATTCCCGCTGACGGTCAGATTGATAAACCAGTTTCCTGTGTGCAGGTCAACATAGGGACTGCCCGTACCGGAGAAATTGATCAGTTCCACCGTATTGGTCCCTGATGGTTGAAATACATTGTCTAATGCGATAAACGATCCTCCGACCCGAATCATTCCGCCAGTGATGAAATCCTGGAAAGTGGCCGGCAAAGAAAGATGGTTGTTTGTGATCTCAAACGTCCCGCCCGACATGGTAAGGGTACCGTAAAGATACTGGATGGCTCTCGTGGTAAAATAAGGCTTATCACAAATGAAAGAACCGCTCTGGATATTAATATGACTGGTAGCTGCCTCCTGGAATCCGCCATGAACATAAAAGTTCCCTCCGCCGTCCAGATGCACGTAACCATTAAGGGTGAAGTCACCGTCAAGATCAACCAGGCTGCCATAAAAAAGTCTCATGGTGGCTCCGGTTTGGACATCAAGCGTCCCGTTTACGTTAAGATCTCCATTCTGCACATGGAACAGGCTATTAGGAAAGACATTCATATTATGCAACACATCGACAGGCTGTGTGGAAGTAGAATAAATCCATACGGAGGAAGTGCCTTTGTCAATGTCCAGGTTATAAAAGTCGGCGTTAGCATCATACGAATAGATGAATTCCGGTGTGCTTCCAATAAACCTGACCAGGTTCCCCGATGTGATCGTGGCATTGGTCCCGTTTTCCCAGGTCCAGGAACCGTTGACGAGGATCTTGCCGCTGTTGATGCTATCAACCGAACCGGCTTCCAGTAAATATCACTTACAACCAAAGAATCCAGCGGCTCGTTCATCATAACCTTATCATAAATGTTCAATGTTTCATCCACGATCACCTTTCCACCTGATAACCTGAGCACACCTTCGTTGATATCGATATTCCTTGCATGGATAAGGCTATAGCCTTCTAAGATTACTGGCCTGATATAAGGGGAGCCGGAGTTAATGATGATATCATTGAACAGGTTATTTTCCCTGACAGACTGTATGCCTAAACTGACTGGTGAATTAAACTCAACAATTGAACTGTTGCCTGCATCAAACCCTCCGGTCAGGTTCATGTTATACCAGCTTTTACCGATCTGGATGAGAATTTCAGGAGTATCGTTTGCATTCATTGCCGCACCTTCGCTTATCATGAGATACTCCTCAATAGCTAATGTACACGGCGAATTCAGTTCAAAGGAGCCATCCTGGATATAAAGAAATCCTGACACAGTTATATCAACACCAGCCCCATCTCCTGTGCCGTTTTCAACAGCATCAAATCCTGTATAAGTTTTGTCGATGTAAAGATTATAAAATGATGTCGGGCCATTGATATTAGAAGCGCCGCTGCCTTCAAACCGAAAACTCCCCCCTGTCGGCGAGAATACCTCATCTTCATCATAAAAATCCCCAAGCAGGGTAATTTCACCTCCGGTCACATTTTCCATTGCACCGATGAAGAACTTGATGCTCTCATTCCCGTTCAGTTCACCTGAGCTCATATTAAATACAGAACCTTCCTGAAAATAAGGCCCGTTCTCAAGGACGTCAAACACCCCCGGAGCGATGGTTAACGTCCCGTAGACATCTGCATAATCAGCTGTAATGGTATAATTGTTCAACGTCAGCGTGCCATTAACATCAATATTATAGATGTCCAGGTCAGCGCCGCAATCCGTCAGCTGTGCGTTTGCAGAGGGTTCAATGTAAAAATTATTGAAGTAGCTGTCGGCATCATCCACCTGGATATCCTGGATTGTTGGAACAGAGCCCTCGACATAGATCCGGCAATACCCTCCAGTGCCGTTGTATTGACAACCGGAAACCAGGTTGATCATTTCAGTCCGGAGATTTCCACCGGTTTGGTTTACGGTTGCCCCTGAATTAACAATAAAATCGCCGTAATAACTAGAAGTATAGCCCGTGTATAAAGATCCTGCAAGATCCATGACCGAGCCGTTATACAGGAAAACATCATTTCCGACATACACTGTTCCATCCAGGTCGATGTTGCCGGAACTGTATAAATTGTATGTCTGGATAGTTAATATTCCCCCGGTATTAACATCCAGGTTATCACAAACATAGCTCATTCCTGTAGCATAACTGACACCCAGGTTTCCGTTCAACACCGGGTAACGTGGGCAACCTGAGGGTATCGTCACACTTACCGTTATATCGGGGACTACGCCATCATCCCAGTTCCCCGCGGTATTCCAGTTATCACTGATAGCGCCTGTCCAGCGGCCGGGAACCCCCACGTGTTCCATCCCGGAAACGACCAGTGCATAGAACTGATCTTCAGTCAATGTGCCGGACAGGGAAACTAATATCTTATATTGTCCAGCCACCGGTGATAATTTAGTTACTTTTTCAATGTTATCCCGGGAATTATCACCAGTAAATGCAGCTGCTGACGGCGTCGCGGGATTTAATTTCCAGGGATAATAATTGGCTCCGGTGCTCACCCTGACCACACGGACATCCAGGTCATGCACCAGGTGCGGGGTGGAGGGATTGAGTGAAGGAGGCAGAGCATCATGAGGTGGATCAACCCAGGCAATAGTTACATTAATGTCTTCGCTTCCATCAGAATAGTAAAGATATTCATCGATCTCGGATGCATGCAGAAGAGTGTAATAATTGATATGGTGGCCTTCCGCATTTTCCAGCGTGATCAGGTCAGCCGCTCCTTCAGCGTTCAGTAATCCCCATCCGAACTTATAATCCGGACCGGGATTGGACCCGGCTTCAAAGGCCGTGTTGACCACCAGTGCTTTCAATTCATCAGCATACATATATGTTCCCATCAGGTCATAGTGATAATCCTGCAGCAGGGCAAGAGTTCCGCAAACATTTGGCGAAGCCATCGAGGTGCCCGACATGGTGGTGTAATCATCATTGGCATCATCGTCGGTAGAATACACGTCAATCCCATTGGCGACGATATCCGGTTTGATCCGCCCGTCGTCTGTCGGCCCCCAGCCGCTGAAGGTGCTCATGACCACGTCTGCCGGTGCAGTATACCCTCCCGGGATATCTTCAACAGCGCCAACGGTGAGCAGGTTCTTTGCGCAGCCCCGGTTTTCGATGCAATCATACCCGTCGGCACCCCCGTCCATTTCGCGTGGCCAGCTGCTTTCAACCCAGCCATCTAGAGTTTCATCCCAAACATAGTGGGTTCCGCTATGACTTTGACCCCTGTCATTGCCAGCAGCTTTCACGAATAAAAAATCCTGCATGGCATAGGCCGTCGAATCCCAGGTTTTTGCGAGCGGGCCGTAGAACCCAAACTGGTAATCTTCCGTCCGGCTTACAGCTGTATCGCCCGACCAGTAATAGTACCATCCGCTATAGTTCCATCCCCGGACCCTGCCATAAGAATGATTTGAAAGAATTATTCCATCAATAGCACTTGCATTCAACATTTCGCTTATATCATTGTCCCAGTCATAGGCATGAAGATTTGCTGAAGGGGCCATACCATGCGCATTGGCGACCTGTCCTTCAGCAATCAGGGTGCCTGCCACATGAGTGGAATGATCTGATGT
>Ga0247841_10002917_pt1 | contig 32806 bp, 30 predicted proteins | sample LaCruzMarch2015__2_FD_192410 | JGI IMG/M metagenome (GOLD analysis project Ga0247841, IMG submission 192410) | Freshwater microbial communities from meromictic Lake La Cruz, Castile-La Mancha, Spain - LaCruzMarch2015_18m | ecosystem: Environmental > Aquatic > Freshwater > Lake | place: Spain...
GGTTTCATCGATTTGCGCAAAACTGGAAAGCGAGAAATATCCGGTTCGGCTCTCGCTTTCCGCGGGTGGGTTTGTTTGCAACTTTGCTCTTTATTCGATGCTTCATTTTGCTTCGGTCTTGGGAATGGAATGCAAAGTGGGCTTCGTTCATTTTCCGTATTTTTCCGGGCAAATGGCTGACGCTGACGAACCGGCTTTAAAAATCGGGGAAATGACGGCGATTTTGGATGCTATCATCCAATCGGTTTTGGAATCATGACCACACTCCACGTCGGTGGAGTTTTTCCATGAAAAAGTAAAAATGTTTTACTTGCATTTTAGGCGGTTTTCTATATAATATGTATAAGTAAATCAAATAAAGTTGAGGAGGTCAGGATGGAAAGATTACAAAAAATAATCGCCAAAGGCGGGGTTTGTTCCCGGCGGAAGGCGGAGGAATTAATTGTTTCCGGACATGTAAAAGTAAACGGCGTCCTGGTTACGGAACTAGGTTTCAAGGCTTCATCCAGCGATGCGGTCACGGTCGATGACCAACCGGTCGTTTCTAAAGACTTGAAGTATCTGGTCATCAACAAACCGCGTTACGTCGTGTCTTCAGTCAGCGACGATCATGACCGAAAAACCGTCATTTCCATTCTTCCCCAATATTTGCAAGACTTGCGGCTGTATCCGATCGGAAGGTTGGATTACGATACCAAGGGCGTTTTGCTTTTGACCAACGACGGCGATTTCATGAATGAACTGGTCGGCCCCAATTCGACTTTGGAAAAAGAGTATTTGGCGCGTTTGGATGGAATTATTTCCAAAAATGAACTGACCAAGCTGCAACAAGGCCTAAAAATCGAAGATTACGTCACCAGACGTTGCAAAGCTTATTTATCCAGCGTCGATCATAAAAATAATTCCTGCTTGTGCGGCATCATTCTGACGGAAGGAAAATACCATCAAGTCAAAAAAATGTTCGCGGAAGTCGGCTTTCCGGTCAAACGGATGACCAGGATCCGGTTCGGAGACATCACCACGGAAGGCTTAAAAGAAGGCGAGTTTCGGGACCTTACGCCCCATGAAATCAAGCGGCTTTGGGCCATGAGCCAGGGGAAATCTTTTTAATTTTGTTATTGAGTTTAAATTTTAATTGTGATATAATAGAACGGTAAATTTAGAGGTGCGATATGAGTTGGCAAATTGCTATTGATGGCCCTGCGGGTGCGGGCAAGAGTACAATCGCAAAAGAGTTGGCGCATCGGCTTGGGTTTGAGTACATCGATACCGGAGCCATGTACCGAGCGGTTACCCTAAAAGCGATGAACTTGAAAATCAATATGTACGACGAAGCTGAATACAAATTTCTTGATGAGACTAAAATAGATTTTGTAAATCAACATTTATTATTAGACAATATTGATGTTTCAGATGAAATTAGAAGCTTGGAAGTTTCCAACAATGTCTCTTTGGTTGCGAAATTCGGATATGTCCGGACCCTGCTCGTGAGTTTGCAAAAGAAACTGGCGAGATCCAAAAACGTCATCATGGATGGCCGGGATATCGGAACCGTGGTTCTGCCAAACGCCAAACTGAAAGTGTACTTGAATGCTACCGTTGAAGAACGGGCGCGCCGCCGGATGCACGAACGGCTTGAAAAAAATCAGGAAGTTCAAAGTTTGGAAGTTACGATCAAAGAAATAGAAGAGCGGGACTTTAAAGATAGCAATCGACCGATTAGTCCATTATCCAAAGCTACTGATGCTATTGAGATTGATTCATCTAAATTAAATGTTGACCAAGTGGTCGAACAAATCATGTGTTTAGTCGTTGAGAGAGGTTATTTTATGAAAAAGGAAAAAGCTGAAATTAAAAAAGTTGAAGAAGTTGTTGAAAACAAAATCGAGGAAGTTCCGACCGTAGCGGTTGCTCCGGTTGAAGTAGCGAAGAACCAAGCTGATGAAGCGGTTGTAGAAGAGAAAGCCCCGGAAGTGGTTTTGGAAGCGGAAGTTTCCCCAGCTCCGGAAGCCGTCGTGGTTGAAGAAGCAGCCAGTGTTGAACCGGCCGTTCAACCTGAAGCCCAAGCAACGGAAGTACCGGCTCCGGCCGCCGTTGAGGCTGAAAAACCAGTCTCCAAATACCGCGAATTGCAAGTAGTTGAAGGCAAAGTCATCGAAGTTCAGGAAGCTAAACCGGAATTTACTCGCGGAAACAAGGTCATGAAGGCCAAAGAAGAACGCGTGCTCATCGCTCTGGAAGACGGACAGGAAGGATTCCTGTATCGCAAAGACACGGCTGACATGCGCGAAGACGATGATCTTTTCGATTTGTTTGTTGAAGGCGACAATCTTCAAGTTGTCATAAAGAAAATATATCCTGACGGAGGGAAATTCCTGTTTTCCACCGCATTGTTAAAGACCCGAAACGAATTGAAACAATTCGATGAAGTCATTAAGAATCATGGCGTTTTTAGCGCGAAAGTCGTTAAGAGCGTTGCGGTCGGATTCCTTCTGAAATATGAAGAATTCACTTGCTTGCTTCCGGTCAGCCAAGTTTCCGTTCCGGAAGAAGAACGCGAAGCTTTAATCGGCCAAACTATCGAAGTCGCTCCGATTCGGATCGACTACGGGAGAATTCGTTTGATCGTTTCCCAAAACGTCGCAAACGCGATCAAGAAACGCAGCAACAAGAAAGAATTCCTGAATCAGATCCAGGTTGGCCAAATATTTGAAGGAACCGTCAAGAACGTTGAAAGTTACGGCGCTTTCGTTGAATTGGGCAACGGGGTCGAGGGATTGCTTCACATTTCCGAATTCGATCACGTTAAAATCTTCAAACTTGACAAAGTCGTAAAACCAGGCGATGTGGTAAAAGTCCAAGTCATTAAAGTTGATAATGATCATGTTGGGTTGTCCAGAAAAGCCTTGATCCCGAATTTCTGGCAAGAATTAACCGCTTCCAAGCAAGTCGGCGATGTTGTTAACGGAAAAGTAATCGAGATCAACAATTCCGGTTTGGTTTTGGAACTAATCCCGGAAGTTACCGCTTTCTTACCGAAGAGCGAATTTGCTTTTGAACGCGACGTGTTTATCACTGATTTCGTTAATGTCAATGACATGATCGATTCTAAGATCATTGAAATTGATCCGAATAAACGGCGCATCATTCTTTCGCGCAAGCAGCTGACTGCCAACCCTTGGGAAACTCTGACCATCAAGGCCGGAGACAACATCGATGTCCTCATCACCAAGGAATTGAAGGAAGGCTACAAGATCGATTTTAACGGTGCCATTGGTTATTTACCAAAGAGCAATATTTTCAATACCCCGGCGGAAGCCATTGTGGTCGGCGGAACCTTGAAAGTCAAAGTACGCGTGTTCGAAGCAGATAAGACCCGTTTGGTTGTTGGTTTGAAATCCGACACCGAAAAAGTTGAACGCGAATCGTATGGCAAGTTCATGAAGGCCCAAGAAAAACTGACCAATAATTTCGGTGATCTGCTGGCCAGTAAATTAAAAGATTCGAATAAGTAGGACGATTATGCGTGGAGTAGTAGCTATAGTCGGAAGACCTAATGTCGGAAAATCGAGTTTATTTAATCGTATTGTTGGCGAAAGATTATCGATCACAGATGACGCGAGCGGAATAACAAGAGACCGAATTTATAGCAAAGCTACATGGCTTAATCAAGATTTCAGAGTTATTGATACGGGAGGGATCATCTTAAAAGATGAGCCCTTTTCTAAAGAAATCCGGGCGCAAGCCGCTTTGGCCATCGATGAAGCCGATGTGATCATCATGGTTGTCGATGCCCGAACTGGTTTGACCATGGAAGACAAAGATGTCGCCGTGATGCTTCAAAAAAGTCACAAACCGCTGATCGTTGCCGCCAATAAAGTGGATGACAACAGTTTCGTCAATATGATCTATGATTTTTACAGTTTGGGAGTCGAAGAAGTAATGCCCGTCAGTTGCCTTCACGGCATTGGCATCGGAAATCTTCTGGACCGCATCGTCGAATTGCTACCGGAAAACCGGAAAGACCCCTATGATAAAGCCACCGTTAAGTTTTGCTTGATCGGTCAGCCCAATGTGGGGAAATCCACTTTGGCCAATGCCATCATTGGTGAAGAGCGAACCATCGTCAGTGAAATCCCGGGAACGACCCGCGATTCCATCGATACCGTCTTTACTCGCAATGGCAAACAGTATGTAGTCATTGATACCGCCGGGATCCGAAAACAAGGGCGGATCTATGAAAACGCCGAGAAATACAGCATGTTCCGGGCTTTGCAAGCCATTGAACGCTGTGACATCGCGGTCGTGATCATGGACGGAAGCCAGGAAATTTCTGAACAGGACAAACGCGTCGCCGGATACGCCCGCGAATACAACCGGGCCATCATCATCGTCGTAAACAAATGGGATTTGGTCCAAAAAGACGACAAGACCATGAAGGAATTCACGGAAAAGATTCGCGAACAATTCCAATTTTTGGATTTTGCGCCGATTGTCTATTTGTCAGCCAAAAACAATGCGCGAATACATACTTTGCTTGATGAAATTGAACAAGTTTATCAAAATTATAACCGCCGGGTCCCAACCAATTTGCTCAATGATTGTTTGTTGGACGCCGTCTTGTTAAACCAACCGCCGATGTTTAACGGCAATCGCCTGAAACTGTCGTATGCGACTCAGGATGAGACCATGCCGCCTTCATTCGTGTTGTTTGTGAATAGCGAAAAGCATATGCATTTTTCGTATTTGCGTTATTTAGAGAATCAGATCCGCGCAACCTTCGATTTTCGGGGTTCGCCCATCAAATTTATTTTAAGGAAAAAAGAGTAAAATGGAAAAAATTGCGATTATCGGGGCGGGAAGCTGGGGAAGCGGACTGGCCAAAATCATTGGGGACAACGGCTACCCGGTCATGATGTACGATGTCAATGAAGACACCGTCAACGAGATCAACACTTTCCACACCAATAAATCCAAACTACCGGTCGGAACGCTGAGCGTTGCGGTCTTGGCCACCACCGATCTGTCCAAAGCGGTTCGTTTCGCTGACTTGATCATTTTGGTCGTGCCTACGGCCGTCATTCGCAGTGTCATCCACCAAATCAATGAAGTCATTGAGTCCAAAAAAATATTCGTCAATGCCAGCAAGGGACTGGAACCGGATACTTTCAAACGGGTTTCCGAAATCGTGGATGAAGAGATCGATCCTCGCTATTTGGGCGGGTTCGTCGCTTTGACCGGTCCGAGCCTGGCGGAAGAAGTAATCAACCAAATGTTGACCCTAGTTACGGCTTCCAGCAAAAATGCTGCTCACGCGGAAATGGTTCAAAGGATTTTCTCGAACCAGACTTATTTTCGGGTTTATACGATCAATGATTTGGTTGGCGCCGAAGTTTGCGGGTCCCTGAAAAACATCATTGCCATGGCCGCCGGAATGCTTACGGGACTTGGCTACGGGGACAATACCCGGGCCGCTTTGATCACGCGGGCGCTCGTGGAAATCAAGCGCATTGCCATGTCCATGGGAGCGGAAGAAAAGACCATTTACGGATTGGCAGGACTTGGCGATTTGATCGTTACCTGCACCAGCCCGCGCAGCCGAAACTTTACCGCCGGTTACAAAATCGGTATCGGAAAAGATTTGGAACAGACGCTTTCGGAAATGACCATGGTCGTTGAAGGCGCGAGAACCGTCGTGGCCGCTCACCAATATATTAATAAATTTAACATTTACGCACCGATCATCGAAGCGGTTTATGATGTTGTTTACCTTAAACAAGATCCCCGCGAACGAATCTTGCAATTGATGCAAAACAGTTTAAAACCAGAATGACCTTATTAATCTCCGCTTTGCGGAGATTTTCATATTCAAACCTCTCTGGTGAATATAATTAGCCTTTTTTATCAATTTTACCTTTAAAACAATGAAAAACCACCTTTGATTTTCATTGTTTTTTTTTGAAATTTGTGCTTGTTATGGCCGGTCTTTAATGATATACTAAATTTGGTTTTTAAGTGGGGCCAGCTTTATGAATAAAGAAGTTTATCTACAAAAAATCAAAGAAAAAACTGGTGTATCCAAGAAAGACATCGAGTTGGTTATTGATGAATTTCTCGAAGAGATCAAAGAAAGTTTGATCGAAGACAAAAAGGCATCGATTACCAATTTTGGGACTTTTTCTTTAAGAACCACCAAGCCCTACTCCTATTTCAGTCCGATCGACGGAAGCAAAATGACCACTACCGGAATTTGCAAAATATATTTTTCATCGAGCAGGGAACTGCTCAAAAAGATTTCGAGGTGAGCAGCAATGGAAACAATTTATCGCCTTTACAAAAACGTCGGGGACGGAAAATCCGAAAGCATTCTCGACGCGGTCATGAAGAATGATTGCGCTTACGTCATTAAATATTACGAAGACGGAAAAGACATCAAAGTCCTCGATTCCAAAAATGAATCGCTGCTTCACAAAGCTTGTAGAAACGACAACTTCGAAATCGTTGATTTGCTTCTTAAACTGGGGATCGACATCAATCTGAGCAACGTTCATGGCGATACGGCCCTTCATTTGGCGGTCCAATTCAAAAATGGCGTCGTTGTGGACAAACTGCTTTTTGAAGGGGCGCGAGTCAATGCACAAAACCTGAAAAAAGTTTCCCCTTTGCATGTTGCGGCCGCTCGCGGCCGGGAAGACATCCTAAATTTGCTGGTCATCCATAAAGCCAAACTTAACATGGCCGATGAAAATGGAACCAAACCGATCCATTATGGCGTCCTTTCCGGACAAACCGCCATCATTCGAAATCTGCTTAACAACGGCGGAAGTTTGAATGAAGGCGATGATCGCAAAAACAACGTTCTTCATTATGCATGTCAGAAAGGCGATATGGACGTAATCTCTTATGTCCTTCGCCATACCACCTTCAATGATTCGCGAAACATATATTTAGAAACGCCGCTCCACATGGCGGCCGCCAATTGTCAAACCAGTGTTTTGGCAATGCTGATCGAAAAAGGTTATGACATTGATGCCATGAGCATTAACGGTCAGACCCCGCTTGATTTGGCAGTCTTAAAAGGAAAAACCGAGAACGCTGATTATCTCCGCGAATATAAACGCAGCGAAGATTACCGCGAAAAATATCAGAAATATCCGCTTCACCGGGCGGCTTGTCATGGCGATTTTGAATATCTATCCCAGACGGTCAGCTCGGACAACATCAATAATCTCGATTATTTCGGGAAGAACCTGATGTATTATGCGATCAATTCCGGATCGTTAAAAATCGTTGATTTCTTGTACCGTCATGGCTGCCGAATCGACATCGTGGACGAATTCAATCAATCGGCCCTGCTGATCGCGATGTACAATGAAAATTTCCCGATCATTCAATTTTTGCTTAAGAAAAAAGCCAATGTGAACGAGATTTTCTACGGCCGAAGTTATTTGTACCGCGCCATTCTTCGGAATAACTACGAGATCACCAAATTGCTCATTGACCATGGGGCGGATGTCAACTACATTGACAACCGGCACCGGACGATTTTCTCTTACGCCATCGACTATGCCAGCGATGAAATCATCGACCTGTTGGTTACCAAAAAAGCTTCATTGATTTGAAGCTTTTTCTAAGAATTAACTCACTCGGAGGAAAAATGAAATATTTGTTTGCTACCCATAACTCACATAAACTCGCGGAGATCCAAGCCATCCTAAAAGGTTACCCCGTCATTTCGCTGGATAGCCTGAATGACGATGAAGAAGTTGAAGAAACCGGGAGCACTTTTTTCGAAAACGCCTTTTTGAAAGCGAACCGCTTTTTTCAGAAACATCACCTTCCGACTTTCGCGGATGATTCCGGTTTGGTCGTTGCTGCTCTCAACGGAGCCCCAGGAATTTATTCCGCCCGTTATTCCGGCGAAAACGTCAATTATGTGCAAAACAACCTATTGCTTCTTAAAAACCTGGAAGGAATTAACGACCGCCAGGCTTATTTCGTGAGCGTCGTCTGTTTCATCGATGAAAATGGCGAAGCGCATTATTTTGAAGGCCGTTTGAACGGAATCATTTGCCAAGAATTGCGAGGGAATCACGGTTTCGGATATGATCCATTGTTTTGGCTTCCCGAATTAAAGAAGACCGTCGGTGAGCTTTCGGAAGCGGAAAAGAATCAGATTTCGCACCGTTCGGTGGCTTTCCGAAAACTTATCGCGTTTCTAAAAACCCAAAATCAACGCTGATTTGCTACGGTTACGCGAAAAATCAACAAAAATTCTCTTTACAATTATTTTAATTTATAGTATAATACTATAGGAATTATCCGTGTGGAAGGAGGGACGAGAAAATGTCAAAAACGATAGTCCGAGAAAACGAAACAATTGAAGATGCAATTAAGCGTTTTAAACGCGACGTTTCAAGAAATGGCGTCCTGGCCGAAACACGCAAGAGACAATATTTTTTGAAGCCGGCGGAAATCCGTAAGGAAAAGAAACGCGCGGCTCGGAAGAACGCTTATCGCCGTTCAAACTAAAAAAGCCATTTGGCTTTTTTTTATTTTTGGTTCCGGTTTTTTTGTTAACATTTGGGGTGGTTTATGATATAATCAACTCAAGGGAGTTTTCTATGGAGAAGTTCAAAAAAATTTTCACCTTTAAAACCGCAGCCACGGAATCCAAAGTTTTAGGACCGGAAAACAAGCATCTGAAATTGATTGAAGAATTCCATCATTTGGAAATCACCGTTCGCAATTCCGAGGTCATCATTTCCGAAAAACCCGAAGCGGAAGCCTTGTTGGCTTGCCTTTTTGAGACCCTAGAGATAATTGTTGAAAACAAAATTTCCTTAAACGAAATCGACATTGCCAGTATTTTGAACAACTTGCGTTTGGACAATTACGAAAAAATCATCAAACTTTACATAAAAAAAGAGATATTAATGGTCACCGCGACCGGTAAATCCGTTTATCCGCGAACCTTCAATCAGAAACTGTTCATTGAAAGTCTGGGAAAGAACGACATCGTTTTTGCGGTCGGACCAGCCGGAACCGGGAAAACGTATTTGGCGGTTCTCTTCGCCATCAAAAAACTTCGGGACGGCGATGTGAAGAAGATCGTCTTGGTTCGCCCGGTCGTGGAAGCCGGCGAGAAACTCGGCTACCTTCCTGGGGACATGAAAGAAAAAGTCGACCCTTACTTGGTTCCCCTTTATGACGGGCTAAACGAGGCCATCGGTCAGGATTCCGTTAACAAACTGATTGACCGCGGAGCCATTGAAATTGCCCCGCTGGCGTACATGCGCGGGCGAACTTTGGAGAACTGCATCATCATTCTTGATGAAGCTCAGAACTCTTCCTTGTTACAAATGAAAATGTTTCTGACTCGCTTGGGCTACGGTTCGAAAATGATCATTACCGGCGACATTACTCAAATCGATCTGCCCAGCAAAAACCACTCCGGCCTGATCGAAGCTTTGGAGATCTGTTCCGGGATCCCCGGACTCGACGTTGTGCATTTCACCGGAAGCGATGTGATGCGTCATCCGTTGGTTCGAAAAATCATTGAAAAGTATGAAGGAAAATATGGAAATTAATGTTTTTAATCAATATGGATCCATCGGGTTTGATTTTGAAAGCGTCATTGCGGACATCAGCGCATGCTTTCCAAAGGATGCTTCCGCCAGTTTGATCCTGGTCAATCTAAAAGACATCCAGAAAATCAATCATTCATACCGCCATCTGGATCAACCCACCGACGTCATTTCTTTTGAAAACGATGACGAAGCCGAAGAAGAAGACGGTTACATGGGGGACATTTTCATCTGCGTGGACAAAGTCAAAGAACAAGCGGAGGCCTATGGACACAGCCTGCTTCGCGAATTTGCTTTTCTTTTGGTCCATGGACTGCTTCATTTATCGGGATATGATCATCAAAACGAAGAACAGGAAACCGAAATGTTGGCGAAGCAAGAAGAGATATTGAATAAAACAAATTATCGGAGAGAGAAAAATGAATAAAAACAGTAATGAAAAATTATATGAAGCGGCATTGGCAGCTTTTCATCATGCTTATGCGCCTTATTCGAAATTCCAAGTCGGAGCCGCCTTGCTAATGGTAGACGGAAAGATCATTTCCGGATCCAACATCGAAAACGCCTCTTACGGGCTTTCGAACTGCGCGGAAAGATCCGCCTTATTTGCGGCCTATTCCCAGGGCTATCGTCAGAACGACATCGTGAAAATGATGATCATCGGTCCGACTCCGGCCCCGGTTTCGCCTTGCGGGGCCTGCCGCCAAGTCATTTCCGAATTGGTCAATCCCGACGTCGAAGTCGTTTTAACGAACCTTGATCATAAGGAAAAAGTAATGAAAGTCAGCGAACTGTTGCCATACGGTTTCGCAAAAGGAGACTTGAATGACAAATGAAAATTTCCGCTCGGGATTTGTGGCCCTCATCGGCCGTCCCAATGTTGGAAAATCGACGCTGATCAATGCGGTTTTGGGGAAGAAAATCTCCATTGTCAGCAGTAAACCTCAAACCACCCGAAACCGGATCTTGGGGATTCATACCACGCCAACCGAACAGATCATCTTCATCGACACTCCCGGAATTCACAAACCCATGCATGAACTCGGGGAATTGATGAACCAGATTTCGCTGGAAACATTAACCGATGTCGATTTGATCCTGTTAATCATTGACGGAAACGATCCTTTCGGAGCCGGGGATAATTTTGTCATCGAACAATTCCGAAAAACCAACCCGAAGGTCATTTTGGTCGTAAACAAAATCGATTTGGTAAAAGACAAAAATAAATTGCTTTTGAATGTGGTTAATTTTACCAAGGCCTATCCGTTTGATGAAGTCTATTACATTAGCGCGCTGACTCATGAAAATGTGGATTCTTTGGTTTCCGCCATCGTCAAAAATCTAGAACCGGGTCCGATGTATTACCCGGAAGACCAAATGACCGATTATCCCGAACCTTTCATCATTGGCGAGTTGATTCGGGAAAAGGTCTTGGAAATGACCCGAGAAGAGATCCCGCATTCGGTGGCGGTGGTCATCGATGATATGAAAGCCAACGATGTCAATCCGGATCTGATGGACATTCGAGCCACTATATTTGTTGAAAGAGACACCCAAAAAAAGATCGTCATCGGCAAGAACGGATCAATGATCAAACAAATTGGCACCCTAGCCCGTAAAGACATCGTCATGCTGCTTGGCCAGAAAGTCTTTCTGGAACTTTGGGTAAAAGTCGAGCCGGATTGGCGAAACAAAAAAACACAGCTTCGAAAAATGGGATATTTCGTTCAAAACAGCTGATGTTTTTCTCAGGAGCGAACATGGAATTAAAGGAAGGCATCATTCTTAAAACCCAAATTTATCAGGAAAATTCCAAAATACTGACCATCATTTCAGAATCCGGATTGTCAACGATGTTGGCCCGGGGAGCGGCCAGCCAAAAAAGTCATAATTACGGTTACGCAAACGAGTTTACCAAAATCGCGTTTGCTGTTTCCGAAAAAGGCAGCCATTCTTTTCCGATTATGACTCAAGGAATGATTGTCAACAACTTCAGTCAAATCAAGACCGATCTTCCTCGTTTGAAAGATGTCATGATCATCGTCGATTCGGTTCTCCAATTGGGTGATCACATGGACGATTCCGCCACCCTTTATCATTTCCTCGACGAGATCCTCAGCCAAATCAACGCGGAATATACGCCTTATTACCTGGTAATATTCCGGCTGAAATTGCTATATCTATTGGGAGTTGGTCCCATATTCTCCAAATGTGTCAATTGTGAAGCCACAACCGAACTTTATGGTTTCGATTTGATCAACGGGGGAATGATTTGTTCCAATTGTCAACACTCCGATGTTACCTTTGTCAACCATGAAGTCATTGAAATCATCAAATTTCTTTACTTGACGAAGATGGCTTTTTTGACTTTCGAAGTCATTTCCAAAGTCCCGGACAAAATCATGGAGATCGACAATTTCCTGGATGCTTACTATCAACACTTTCTCGGATATTCGAGCCGGGCCGAAAAAATCATCAAAAAATTATGAAATCACCAAATTAGCGAACCGCTTGATGGCGGTTCGTTTTGTTTTAATCGTCCAAAAAGGTCTTCACTTTTAGGCTTTTTTGTGTTATAATATCAAACGTTATTGATCTTAATGAAGGAGGTTCATTGTGTTTATTAAAAGTAGTGGAATTCATATTTCCGAACATAAAGGGAATAAGGAGATGTCCCTTCAAAATCCACATGTTGATTTTTTGAATCCCGAATTTGTCTATATTCCGTTGATGGAGCAAAATGCTCCGTGCGAACCGACGGTAAAAGTAGGCGATTTGGTCAAAGTCGGACAAGTGGTCGCCAATAAGACCGGAATGTTCGGTCTTCCCATTCATTCTTCGGTCAGCGGCGAGGTAATTTCCATCAATCTAAAAGTTTGGCATTCCAGCGGTAAAATGGTGCCAGCCATTCAAATCAAAAATGATTTCAAAGAAACCAAGGATGAATCGATTCGGCCTAATCCGGTTTCCGAACTAAACAAAGAACAAATCATTGAAATCGTCAAGCAAAACGGGATCGTTGGTTTGGGCGGAAGCGGTTTTCCGACTTATTTCAAATATAAAGTCAAAAATCCGATGGATCTCGTCATCATCAACGCGGCGGAATGCGAGCCTTACATCACCACCGACTATACGCTGATCAAAGAGCATGTTGATCAGCTGATCAACGGCATCAAGTACATCATGCGCGCCGTCGAAGCTCCAAAAGCCGTCATTGCCATCAAAGAAGACAAAAAAGCTTTGATTCAGAAAATTAAGATCGCTTTGGGAACCGAACCGGCCATCACGGTTTATGAATTGAAGAATATTTACCCGGCCGGATGGGAAAAGTACATCGTTCAGCACATCACCGGGAAAAACTATAAATCCTTGCCAAGCGAAGTGGGAGTTGTTCTTAACAATGCGGCGACAGCCATTGCGGTTTGCCGCGCGGTTGAAGAGAACATGCCGCTGATCGAAAAGATGATCACCGTTACCGGCGAAGGCATCAAGAATCCGATCAATGTGTATGTTAAGATCGGAACCAAGATGAGCGACATCATTGCGAAAATCGGCGGATACGCGGAAAATCTGAAAGAGGTTTTCTTCATCGCCGGCGGCCCAATGACCGGAAAGAGCGTTTTTTCCGACGAAATGGTCGTCCATCGTTGTCTTTCCAGCGTCGTGGTTATGCCGAAAGCCATTCGGGAAGTCAATCCGGCTTGCCTGGGCTGCGGAAAATGCTGCGAAGCTTGCCCGGTATTCCTTTCACCGATTCAGATCAAAGAAGCTTTTGATGCCAATGATTTGGAATCCATGAAAGCTTTGAAAGCCAATCTATGCATGTCATGCGGACTTTGTTCGTATGTATGCCCATCCCGAATCGAATTGACCGAAGCCGTTAACAAGGCCAAAGCCGAAGTACTGAAGAAGAGGTAAAAAAATGAACGAACAAAGAAAATTAATATTAGGAAAAGAACCGTTCATTCGAAAAGCGGACAATCCAAATTACGGAACCCAAATCGTAATGCGGGATTTTATGATCGCTTTGCTTCCGTTGATTCTTTTCGCTTGGGTTAAAAACGGATTATTGCCATTCATTAATGGCGACACCAACTCCGTTTGGATCATGCTTTACCCTCTGATTTTTATATTCATCGGCGGATTCACGTCGATGTTAGTCGAATTTGTTTATTATAAGTTCTTAATGAAAGAGAAGAACATCAAAGAACGGATGCAAACTTCGTTTGCAGTCATCCCGGGATTGTTATTGGCGATGATCTTGTCGGTAAATACCCCGTTGTGGGTTCTCGTCTTTGGTTGCTTGTTTGCAACTTTGGTTGGGAAACTGCTGTTTGGCGGTTTTGGGAACAATGTCTTTAACCCGGCTTTGATTGGTTATCTGTTTTTAACCGCTGCTTATTACTCGGTCATTACTTCCGGAAGCGGATTTTTGAACCCGAGTGAAATAATCGCCGGGGCCACGCCAATGACCATTCTGAAAGAAGATCCGATCGGAAACGTTGCCGTGCTTATAAATCAATACGGACTTGGAAAGATGTTCTTTGGACTCGTTCCGGGGGCCATCGCGGAAACCAGTTCCTTGCTGTGCTTGGTAGCTTTGGTTTGGCTGATCGTTCGTAAGGTCGTCAATTGGCGCATTCCGGTTTTCTATTTGGGATCCGTCTTGGCTCTGACTTACATCATCGGGGCTTTCAACGGCTATGCGGCCAGTTTGGATTTTGCCCTGACCGGATTATTTAGCGGCGGACTCATGTTCGGAGCGGTCTTCATGGCCACCGAACCGGTCACCAGCCCGAAGACTCCGAACGGGAAGATCATTTTCGGTTTGGGCCTTGGCGTTTTGACCGTTCTGTTCCGTTTTAAGAGCAACATGCCGGAAGGTGTCGCTTCGGCGATCCTTGTCATGAACTTGTTCTCCATCATCATCGACCGATTGGCAGCTCGTTTGCGTGTCAGCGGAAGCGTAAAGAAGATGGTCATCCAATATTCGATCATCGGCTTGATCTTGGTTGGAATCAGTGCTTATTCCGTCAGCGGCTTCACCAAACAAGAAGTCACCATCGATCTATCCGAACAAACCCAAAACTTTGAAACTTTGAATTTTGATTATACGTTTGCCGTTGATGATGAAACCGTCATTGTTACGGTAGACGAAACTTTTGCCATCCTAAGCGTCAGCGTGGCTGAATACGATACTGACGAATTCAAGGCTCAGTTCCAAACTTTGATCAATGCCAACAAAATAACCGTTTATGTTACCGAAACTGTGGCAACAGCGACCGAAACCACTGTCAGTGTTTCTTCGAGGGGATTCGGGGTCAACATTCCGGTTGTCATCGTGTTTGACCTTGCTGGTCAAATAACTGCCGTTACTGCGAACACAACGGGCGAATCATATTTTGATGAATACAACGAGGGCTGGACGGAAGCCAATGGTCATCCGGATGCAATCATTCCCGGAAGAATCATTACCGGCCAAAGTGACCTGTCTGGCGTTGAAGTTATTTCCGGAGCAACGGTCACATCCCGAGCCATCATTGGCGCGGCGACCGTGGCAATGAATTACATGGAGGCGCAAAATGGCTAAACCAATGGCAAAACCACTAAAATATTCTTTCTTGCTAATTGGACTTGGTCTGATCGCCGGTTTCTTGTTAGCTTATGTAAACAATATTACTTCCGGAGTTCTGGCCGAAAGACAAAGAGCTTTGATTCAGGAAGCCATGAATGAATACTTTGATTACGATAGTTACAGCATCGACCGTTCAGGCGATTACGAAAACCTTGATTCCGATATTTCGGAGATCTATTTCGCTTTCGGCGCTGATGACAAAGTCGCAGCCGTGATTTATAAAACCGTTTCTCAAGGCTATGGCGGGGATGTCGTCAGTTTGATTGCCATCAAGGCGGATGGAACTTTTGATGGGGTTCACATGATCGAAGGATCAAAGGAAACTCCCGGAAAAGGTGACAAAGTCCTGACCCATGATTTCCAGGTCACCAATGAATCGGTTGATGATTATACTTACGAGATTCTGGCTGGTTCCTCCGTCACTTCCAATGCGGTCGTAAATGGCATTAACGCCGCCGCAGAACATTTCCAGACGATCGAAAGCACTTTGGGGGACATCACAAATGACTAAAAAAGAAAATTTCTTAAAAGGATTTTGGAAAGAAAATCAAATCCTCGTTACCATGCTGGGTCTTTGTGCCCCGATGGCCATTACTACCAAAGTCGAGAACGCGCTTGGGATGAGCGTCGCTTTGATGTTCGTATTGATAATGTCCAACGTCATCATCGCTGCCCTTCGAAAGATCGTTCCGGATGAGATCCGAATTCCGATTTTTATCGTTGTCATTGCGACTTTGGTTTCTTTGGTCGAAATGCTTTTAGCGGCCTATCTTCCGGCTTTGTCTAAGAGTTTGGGAATATGGATTCCGCTGATTGTTGTAAACTGCATCATTTTGGGAAGAGCCGAAGCTTTTGCTTCGAAAAACACCGTGCTTGATTCTTTGATCGATGCCATCGGAATCGTCCTTGGCTACTCCTTGGTCTTGATTCTGATTTCGATCATTCGCGAGTTTTTGGGAACCGGCGGCCTTACCATTTGGGGAGACCTCGGGTTTAATATTAATGATTGGTTCAACCGCACGGCTGATAACAGATTTACTTTCTTTACATCCTTCTTCACAACTCCGCCCGCGGCCTTCATTCTGTTAGGCTGCATCATCGGAATTGCGAATATCATTAATCGAAAGAAAGCGGTGAAACAATAATGACTTTAAATGAAATTTTGACCATTGCCTTTAGCGCCATCTTAATTGAAAACGTCATTCTATCCCGCTTTTTAGGGACTTGTCCGTTCCTGGGCGTATCAACGAAACGCGATTCCGCCGTCGGAATGGGATTGGCCGTCATTTTCGTCATTACTTTGTCCAGCGTCATGGCGTGGGCCTTGTATTCTTTCATTTTGGTCCCGTTCGAGATGATTTACATGAAAACCATCGTTTTCATTCTCGTCATTGCGGCGTTGGTTCAGATCATTGAAATGTTCTTGAAGAAAGTTTCTCCGGCTTTGTATAAGGCCATGGGAATTTACCTTCCTTTGATCACCACCAACTGCGGTGTTTTGGGAATGGCAACCATCGTTGCTTCCCCGGACTACACGCTTTTGTCTTCATTCGTGATGTCATTTGCGTCTTCAGTCGGATTCTTGTTTGTCATTTACATTTTCGCCTCAATGCGCGAAAAAATCAATGCTTCGAATGTCCCGGCCGCTTTTAAAGGGGTCCCGATTGGCCTGATCACGGCGGGTTTGATGTCGATGATCTTCGCAAAGTTTGTTGGGGTGATTTAACATGATATTATCTACATTCTCAACCTTGTTTTTGCCCGCCATTCTTTTAGCCGGCCTGGGCGGCTTGTTTGGCGTCTTGATCGGCGTTTTATCCAAAGTATTCGCCGTGAAAGTCGACCCGCGGCTTGAAGAAGTAACCAAAATGCTTCCCGGATACAATTGTGGCAGTTGCGGTTATCCGGGATGCAGCGGCTTGGCCACCCAACTTGTGGCTGGAAAAGCCAGCTCGACTCTGTGCAAACCGGGAAAACAAGAGATGCGCGACCGGATTAAAGCTTACCTTGAGGAAGCTGAAAAAAATCTGAGTTCCGAAAAGTAAACGTTATTTATCAGCCAAAATCGACAGATTATGGTTGATTAATTCTAAAAAAGTGATATAATAAAAAGGTCTATAATAATAGAGGAGGACAAAATCTACATGTTTAAAAAGTTATGTTTATTGTTAGTTGTCGTTGCTTCTGTTTTTGCATTATCAGCATGCCAAAAAGAAGAACGGACTTACGTCGCTGACGGAGTCTACACCGCTTTCTCGGCTGATTTAACCAGCAAGAAGGGTCCGCAGTTGACTACCGTTTCTGTCACCATCGAAGATGACGAAATCGTTTCCTTCTTCATTGATTGCAAGCAATCTGCAGTCGCTACTTATGTTCTTTGAGACAATCCAGCAACAACTGAAATTGTTGAAACAGATTTCCAAACTACCACTCCGAAATCATTCGCATTCAATGCATCATCCAAGAAAGAACTTGGTTATCTCTATGGAATGCACAATGCCAATGATACTGATCCAGCTTATACAAAGCAAGATTTAAGCACTGAAGCCGGATTAAACGCTTATAAAGCTTATTTGACAGCATCTGGCCAAAAAGATTGGTTCGAACAAGCCGCTTTATTGGAAGCTTTCTTCGTTGCTCAAGGCCCTGAAGCCATCACTGTTGATGCAACTTCTTCGGCAGTTAACAATGTAACTGGCGTTACCATTAAAGATGGCGGATATTCTGATTTAGCAGCTGAAGCTGTTGAATTAGCAATCGCCGGAAAAGTTCAAACCGTCCTTGCAAGCGGCGCCAACATCGTTTGGGCAACTGCAATGGTTAATGCTGATGGCGAATATACCAGCATTCTTCTTGACACATTACAAGGAAAAGTAACCGCCGGAGAATTTGCATGGAATGAAAAATCCAAACAAGAATTAGGTTATTTGTACGGATTACACAATTCTAATGATGACGATCCAGCTTATACAAAGCAAGTTTTAACTACTGAAGCCGGATTGAACGCATACAAAGCTTATTTGACCGCAACTGGCCAAAAAGAATGGTTTGAACAAGCTCAATTGTTAACCGATTATGTTTTGGAAAATGGTTGGGATGGCGAAATCGTTGTTGACGCTGTCACTGGAGACTTGGATGTTGCCAACTCCGCTGCCGCATTAGCAAGCGTTTCGATCACAGTAAGAGAATACGCAGAAGTTCTTGAAGCTTTATACCCAGAAGCGTAAAAATAAAATTTAAAACCGTCTGAAAATTTTTTCGGACGGTTTTTTTATTTCTCTTTTGAATAAGTTTTTTCTTTTTTTTGTTTTATTTGTGAAGAGAATTTGAGGATTGTGTTATAATATAAAAAAAGATAATCCGTTTTTTGGTCATAATTAATTTATTTATCTTGCAAGGCCTAAAAAAAACATTGGCGGTTTTCAAACAAAATGGTATTATAAAGTTGGACAAATGAGAGGATTTCAGCGTCTTGATAGCCCTTTACAAAAAGCCAGAATTGTGTTATCATAATAAACAATACAAAAGGAGAAGATGTACCGTGGAAAATTATACAATGGAAAAATTAGTCGGTTTTTTGAAGCAACAGGGATTTGTATATCAAGGAAGCGAAATATACGGGGGTCTGGCCAATTCCTGGGACTATGGTCCTCTGGGAGTTGAATTAAAAAACAATATTAAAAAAGCTTGGTGGAAGAAATTCGTCCAGGAAACTCCATATAACGTCGGAATGGATAGCGCCATTTTGATGAACCCGAGAGTTTGGGTGGCCAGCGGCCATGTTGGCGGTTTTACCGATCCGCTGACGGATTGTAAAAAATGCGGAGTCCGCTATCGCGCTGACAAACTAATCGAGGATTTCACGCACGGAGAAATTACCGGCGACGGAATGACCAATGAAGAAATGATGCAATACATCCGGGATCACGGAATTGTTTGCCCGGCTTGCGGATCCAAAGATTTCACCGACATTCGAAAGTTTAATTTAATGTTTAAAACCAATCAGGGTGTCATTGAGGACGAAAAAAACGTCGTTTACTTGCGCCCGGAAACGGCTCAAGGAATATTCGTAAATTTCCGAAACATTCAGCGTTCGGCCCGGCGGAAAGTACCGTTTGGCATTGCCCAAATTGGCAAGAGTTTCCGAAATGAAATAACTCCCGGAAACTTCGTTTTCCGAACCCGCGAATTTGAACAAATGGAAATGGAATTCTTCTGTAAACCGGGAACCGACCTGGAATGGTTCAGCTATTGGAAACAATATTGTTTGGACTTTCTGCCAACCATGGGGATCACCCCGGAACGGCTACGTTACCGCGACCATGATCAGAAAGAATTGTCTTTCTATTCCAAAGCCACCACTGACATTGAATTTTTGTTTTATTTCGGTTGGGGCGAGCTTTGGGGAATTGCGGATCGAACCGATTATGACCTTTCGGTCCACCAGAAGGCTTCCGGAACCAGTTTGGAATATTTCGATCCGGATACCAACACCCGATATCTGCCCTATGTCATCGAACCATCGCTTGGAGTTGAACGCTTGCTGCTCGCGGTTCTGACCAGCGCTTATGAAGAACAGCTGCTGGAAAACGGCGAGACCCGGGAAATATTGCACTTGCCGGTCGCTTTGGCACCGTATAAAATTGCGGTCTTCTCGCTGGTCAACAAACTTAATGGTCCGGCGACCGAAGTCTTCCAGAAATTGCAAAGCAAATTCATGTGCGACTTTGATACCGCCGGTTCGATCGGGAAACGTTACCGCCGCGAGGATGCCATCGGAACGCCGTTCTGCGTTACCATCGATTTCCAAACGCTTGAAGATCAAGCCGTAACCGTCCGTCATCGTGATTCGATGCTTCAGGAAAGGGTAAAAATCAGCGATTTGACTGATTATTTCGATCATAAAATCAATTAGAAAAGGAAGTGATAATTTTGATCATATCTGATGAGATTTTAAATAAAATTAAAGCCGAAGCAGACATTGTTAAAATTATCGGCGAATACATCAAACTTGAGAAGAAGGGCGGGAACTTTGTTGGGCTTTGCCCGTTTCATCCAGATACCAACCCTTCGCTTTCCGTTTCCCCAACCAAACGAATTTACAAATGTTTCAGCTGCGGAGCTTCTGGAAATGTCTTCACTTTCCTTCAGGAATATGAACATGTTCCTTTCCCAAGGGCTGTCCAAATGGCCGCGGACAAATGCGGTATAAAAATCGAAGTTGATCCCAATCGCGAGGAGTCTGAGAACTACTCGAAATATTACGGGATAATGCAAAAGGCCGCCAACTTTTATGAATTTTTCTTAAAAAACACCAACGACGGAAAAGAAGCGCTGGAATACCTGACGAAACGTCATCTTTCCGACGAAGTCATCAAAAAGTTCCGCATCGGGCTGTCTCCGAATCAGAGCGATTTGCTTTACCGAAACCTGCTAAATGAGAAGATCCAACCGCTTGACATGATCGAATCCGGCGTTGTAAAATCCGGAAACAAAGAATATTACGACATTTTTCGAAATCGAATCATGTTTCCGATTGAAGACATGAATGGGAACATTGTTGGTTTCAGCGGCCGTATTTTCCGCGAAAGCAAGGAAAAAGAAGCAAAATACATGAATAGCGGCGAGAATGTCATTTTCAAAAAAGGAAACATTCTCTACAATTACAAAAACGCCCTGAACGAAATAAAAATGAAAAACAAAGTCATCATTTTTGAAGGGTTCATGGATGTCATTGCAGCTTTCCGGGCCAATGTTTTCCATGTTTTAGCCACCATGGGAACGGCGGTTACTGCCAATCAGATCAAAGGCATTAGCAAAGCGACCAACAATGTGATCCTTTGTTATGACGGCGATGCTCCCGGGATCGAAGCCACCAAAAAAGCCATTCATCTATTCAATAATGCCAAGTTTAACGTTTCCGTCGTAAGAATGCCGGAAGGATTGGATCCCGATGAGTACATCAACGATTTCGGGGCCGAACGGTTAAACCATCTTTTAAACAACGAAACCATTACCGGAATAGATTATCTCTACGAAGTCGAAAAAAAGAATTTGATCGTTGCTGACATCAACAGTGTCGAGAAATTCAAGGTTTCGATTTTCAGTTACATGAATTATTATGATTCCCATGTTTTGAATGAACGCTATTTGAAACGTCTGTCCGATGATCTGGGAGTCAGTCCGGAAAGTTTGCAGCGGGATTTTGAAAAACAAAAATCCAGTACGCTTACTCGCGATTATTCTGGCGAGCCCGCCGAACAAGTTGTAGAATTCGGGGAGAAAGTCAAGAAGCCGGTAATTCCTTCCATCAAAGGGAAATATACTTTATCCGAACAAACTTTGATCCGCAAGATTTTCAATGACAAAGATCTTTGTCTGGAAACTCAGAGAATTCTCAATGTCAACTATGTTCTTCCTACCGACCGGGACCTGCTGTTTCGGCTGTATGATTACTATCATAAGAACGATTCCATGAATAAATCGGCCTTTATTTCCTCTCTTGATCCGAAACTGATCGAGCTTTTGAAAGACATTTTGGAAAACGGGACTTTTGACTTCATGGAGATGGACGAATTGATTGGTAAAATCGAAGAATACCAAAACGCGGAAATTGCTGAAAACTTCCGCCCTCTTGCCAAAGACGGATTGTCGGCCGAACAATTGTCGGCTTTTGGAAAGCATAAAAAGCGTACGATAAAATTTAAATCGACCGATAAGGAGAAAAACAATGATTAGTGAAAATCAAGCATTGATGGATTTGATCGAGGAAAGCCGGAAAAACGGGTATATTGCGATAAAAGACATTTTGGCTTTGGTTGACGAAGACAGCGAAGACTTTGATGAGGTGACTAAACTTCTCGAAGCCGAAAACATCGACTTGGTTCGCGACAATGACCTTGAGGCTTATGGTCCTGAGGGAGTGGTCGCGGAAAAACTCGGTGAAGATTTCGAAGGATTCATCGGCGAGCTGGAAGGCGATCCGGAATTCAGCGAGTTTACCAATGAAATCGAAAATGATCTTAAAACCAAAGACATTGATGACATCGTTTCTTCATTCGTTTCCCCAAGCCAAGCCGACGACCCGGTAAAAATGTACCTTAAAGAAATTGGGCAGATTCCGCTATTGACCACGAACCGGGAATTGGAATTGTCCCGGACCGTTCAACAAGGGCTGCTTTCTCAAGAAATTTTAAAAGCCGTCGAACGCGGACGGAAGGAAATCGGTGCGAACGATTCTGTAAAATACAAACAATACGTTGATGAAGGTATGGATGCCCGCGAAATTTTAATTGAATCGAATCTTCGTTTGGTGGTTTCGATTGCCAAGCGGTATTTGGGTCGGGGCATGCAATTCCAAGACCTGATTCAAGAAGGCAACATGGGCCTCATGAAAGCTGTTAACAAATTTGATCCGACCAAAGGATTCAAGTTTTCCACTTATGCGACCTGGTGGATTCGTCAGGCGATCACCCGAGCCATCGCTGACCAAGCGCGGACCATTCGAATTCCCGTTCATATGGTCGAAACCATCAACAAACTCGTCCGAACTCAAAGAAAATTGACCCAGGAATTGCGGCGTGAACCGACCCCGGAAGAACTGGCTGCGGAAATGAAAATTACCGTTGAAAAAGTTCAACAAATTCAAAAGATCGCTCAGGAACCGGTATCTTTGGAAACTCCGGTCGGAGAAGAAGATGATTCGACGCTGGGGGATTTCGTTCATGATACCGATCTTCCCAATCCGCTGGATTATACGATCAATGAGAAGTACAAAGAAGAAATCGATGTCGTGCTCAAGACTTTGACTCCGCGTGAAGAAAAAGTTTTACGGCTGCGGTTTGGACTTACCGACGGAAAAGCGCATACGCTGGAAGAGGTCGGAAAAGAATTCGGAGTAACTCGCGAACGGATTCGCCAAATTGAAGCCAAAGCCATTCGGCGTTTGCGTCATCCGACTCGTCAAAAACGATTAAGTCAATTCAAATAATGAAGATAAAGGTTATCAAGCGATGATAACCTTTTTCTTATCGGCCTCTTTCTTGATTTCTGGGGTTTCTTACGGTATAATAAGAAATAAGAAAGAAGGAAGTTATGATTTCTTTACGCTTGCAAACCATTGCTTCATTCCTGCCGCCGGCGAAAACCATTGCGGATGTGGGATGCGATCATGGGTTTTTGATTATTGAAGGATTTTTAAAACATCATTTGGAAAAAGCGGTCGCCATTGACAACAAACCCCTGCCCTTGGCCAAAGCCAAAAACAATCTTTTGGGATATGATTTCTTTGATCGTGTCGACTTCATTTTAAGCGATGGTCTGGAGAATCTTGTTTCGGAAGTTGATGCCATCATCCTGGCGGGAATGGGCGGAATGACCGTCATCGAAATTCTTTCCGATCATTTTTCGAAAATCGGAAAGTCGCGGCTAATAATTCAAGCCAACCGGGATGTCATGGAAGTAAGGAAGTATCTGGCCGAACGGGGTTATGCGATCATGGACGAAAAAGTCATCTTCGAAGACCGGAAATTTTATGAGATCTGCGTTTTCGAAAAAAGCCTTCAACCCGTGGTTTATTCGGAAAACGAGCTTCAATTCGGTCCGGTATTGCTTCAAAAGCGCGATGATGCTTTTCTTAGCAAACTTCGCAATGATCTGCGGATCTTGACCGCAATTCAATTTCAAACTGAGGAAAATCAAAAAAGAATTAAAGACATCAAGGAGATTTTATGTTAATTAAAGAAGTTGTTGCTTACTTGGATAAATCATATCCTCAAGAAAATGCGATCGACCATGATCAGGGCCGAATCGGACTGATCATCGGCGATGAAAACTTGGCTTTGAATAAAGTGCTTTTAAGTTTGGACCTAACCTTTAATCTAGCGAAAGAAGCAGTAGCTTTGGGGGCCAATCTGATCATCACTCATCATCCCTTCTTTCTAAGCCCACTTAGTAACTTATACTTTAAATCGGAAAAAGGGTTGATCCTTGAACTGATGCTTCGACACAAGATTTCTCTCTTTTCCATGCATACCAATTTGGATGTGGGGAAAAACGGCGTCAATGATACCCTGGCGGACTTGATCGGCATTTCCAAGCCCATCAAGATCAGCGAAGGCCCCGCCAAAGGCAATTTTCTAAGGTATGGCAATATTTCGGAAATTTCTTTGGGGGTTTTGGCCCAAAAGATCAAAGCCGCTCTGCGCGTTACCGGGGTTCGGATCATCGGCAATCCCGAACGGATCATCCGTTCCCTGGGAGTGGTTGGTGGAAGCGGTGCCCATGATGAAGACATTGAAGCTGCTCGGAGGGCGGGGATCGATTGCTATGTAACTGGAGAAGTTAAACTTCCCGCCGCCCAGGCGGCCGCCTTTCAAAATCTGGCGATTATCGAAGTCAATCACGGGGTCGAGAAACTGGTTTTCTATCCGCTTCGCGAAACCATGATCAAAGATTTGAAATTGGATGGTCAGGTTTTCGTATCCAGCGTCAATACCGATCCTTTGGTGAGTGTTCAGTGATTATTATATTGATAAAAAACAGTTTTGGATAAAATAAATGGCAAAAAAACCCGCTTGGTTTAATGCATCATGGAAACGCATGATTGGGCGGGTTTTCCTTTTAAAACGATTATAATGAAAAAAACAGGCTAATTTTCATTAGCCTGTGAGCACCATAACATTATTTTTCAATAATGGCGTCTACCGGACAAACTTCTTGACAAGCTCCGCAATCGATGCAAGCATCTGGATCAATGACGTAAATGTCGCCTTCCTTGATGCACTCGACTGGGCATTCGGCTTGGCATGACCCGCATGCTATGCACGAATCAGTGATTAATCTTGGCATTTTTCATTCCTCCTATATTTGACGAAACTATTTTAACATATTTACCCGAAAAAATAAAGATTTATTTTAAGAAATTAATCTTTTCTTGTAATTTGAATTGAATTATGTTAAAATATACCCATATAAAAAAAAGGAGTGAATCAAATGGTAAATCTCGCATGGTGGGCTTTTTCGCTAATTCTTCTCGGAGTATTGATCGTGGGAGCGGTCGCTGGCTTTTTTATCTCCCGAAAAGTATTTACAAAATATTTGGAGAAAAATCCGCCCGTCAATGAAAAAATGATTCGGGCCATGATGCAACAAATGGGAAGAACCCCATCGGAAAAGCAAGTAAGACAGGTTATGTCATCAATGAATCAAGCCAAGACAACCAAATAAAAATAAATAGCGTCATTCGGATCGGTTTAAGTAAACCTATTTCGAAGGACGCTTTTTTTATTTCTTGAAAGAAAACTTTGCTTCCGTTCCCTTTAGTAGCTTTTTGATGTTCTCGCGATGGCGAAAGACGATGATCGCATAGATGGCCAAATGGAAAACCGGAAAATAGAAATCGTAAGGAAAACCGGAAAAAGGGTCTGTTTTCAACAAAAAGAGAACCAAAGACATGACCAAGGTGAAACCGGTGGCCAGAAGCGAGCTAAGGGAGATCAGTTTGGTTGACCAAGCCAAAACAAAGAAGAGAGCGATCCCAACCAGGAAAAGCCAAGGGGCGAAGCCCAGGATCACGCCCGCAGATGTGGCCACCGCTTTTCCGCCCCGAAAACTCAAAAACAGCGAAATACTATGGCCGAGGATGGCGGCGAGACCATAGACCATGGGGGAAAGAAAACAGTATTCGGCGGGAATGATTTGGAACCGGAACAGGAAGACAAAAAGAAAGCCTTTGAAAGTGTCAAGAAAGAAAGCCAGAAAAGCATATTTGAAACCGAGGACTCGGCCGATGTTGGTGGCGCCGATGTTTTTGCTTCCATGATCCCGAATGTCGATCCCACGCATTTTTCCAATCAAATATCCCCAAGGAACCGAGCCGAAGATGTAGGCAACGATGATCAGCCCGAATTTAATTAAATTAGTCATATGGCAACTCCTGCGTTAAACTGCACCCAAGCATCATTTACTTAGAATATTATACATCAAAAGGACCCGAAAATCAAAGAAAATCGCTCGGAAATTTTCCCAAAAACCCCAAGTTAAATATACTCATATTTTTTCAATTTTGTTCTTTTAATTTAATTTAAATGTTATCAAATAAAAGAAATGAATACAAATAAATTACGAAAATAAACATTTACTTTTGAATAAATATGTGCTATAATAAATCATGTAACAGTGAGAGGGACAAAGAAAATGACAAAAGTTAACGCAAATGTTTATGATGAATCAAAAATCCAGGTCATGCAAGGACTCGAAGCGGTTCGCAAACGTCCGGGTATGTATGTTGGTAGTACGGACACCACCGGGTTACATCATTTGATTTGGGAAATCGTCGACAATTCCATCGACGAAGTTTTGTCTGGATGCGCGGACCACATCAAAGTAATCATTCACAAAGGAAATTCCGTGGAAGTCATTGACAATGGCCGGGGAATTCCGATCGGAATGCACAAGACCGGGACCCCGACTCCTCAGGTCGTTTTCTGCACCCTGCACTCGGGCGGTAAATTTGACTCCGCTGGAGCTTATAAGGTATCCGGAGGATTGCACGGAGTTGGCTCAAGCGTCGTCAATGCTTTAAGCGAATGGGTCGAATTGACGATCTCCCGGGATGGGAAAATTTATTATCAAAAATTCGAAAACGGCGGGACCGTGATTCGCAAGCCCAAAGTCATCAATGAGTCCAAAAAGTCCGGAACCACCGTTCATTTCAAACCGGATCCAACCATTTTTTCCACGACCATCATTGACTACAAACAAGTAGCTCAAAGACTAAAAGAATCAGCTTACCTGATCAAAGGTTTGAAAATCGAATTACATGATGAACGAACCGAAGCTTCTGATACTTTTTTATTCCGGGAAGGATTGGCGGCTTTTGTAGCCAATCTGAACGCTGGAAAAGAAGCCCTGAATGAACCGATTTACTTGGAAGGCACTTCGTTGACTATTCAAGTCGAATGTGCCATGCAATATTGTGGGAAGAGTTATTCCGAAAACATCTATTCCTATGTAAATAATATTCGAACCCATGACGGAGGAACCCATGAAACCGGATTCCGCGCGGCTTTAACCAAAGCCTTTAATGAATATGCCCGGATGAAGGGCTTGTTGAAAGACAAGGAACCAAATCTGGACGGCGCTGATATCCGCGAAGGTTTGACTGCGGTTTTGTCCATTCGGATAAATGAAGACATTTTGCAGTTTGAAGGTCAAACCAAAAACAAATTGGGAACCGCTGATGCCAAAGCCGCCGTTGAAAACATCATTTCCGAACAACTGAAGTTTTATCTCCATGAAAAAGGCGAAATCGCCAATATGCTGGTTGACAATTTCCTTCGGGCTTTTAGAGCCCGCGAAGCGGCCAGAAAAGCTCGCGATGAAGTCCGGATGATCAAACAGAAGGTCACGAAGACCACTAACCTCGCCGGGAAATTGGCACCGGTTCAGGATCGGAATCCTCAAACCAACGAATTGTTCCTGGTTGAAGGCGATTCCGCGGGGGGAAGTGCCAAACAAGGGCGTGACCGCCGTTTTCAGGCCATTCTGCCTTTGCGAGGAAAAGTCATCAACTCGGAAAAGACCCGGACCGACGAACTCCTTAAAAACGAGGAAATCATGTCCATCATTTACTCGGTCGGAGCGGGATTCGGAGACGATTTCAATGCCAACAAATCCAATTATAACAAGATCATCATTATGACCGATGCGGACACCGACGGAGCCCATATTCAAATTCTGTTGCTGACTTTCTTTTTCCGTTATATGAAAGATCTGATCACCCGCGGTTCGGTTTACATTGCGCTTCCCCCGCTTTATAAAATCAACGGGAAGAATTCTTCCGATTACGCTTGGACCGATGAAGAATTGAAGACCAAAGCCGCCAATCTTAAAAACATTACCATTCAGCGTTTCAAAGGGTTGGGAGAAATGAATGCCACTCAACTTTGGGAAACAACCATGAATCCGGAGACCCGGACGCTCATCAAAGTCAACATTGAAGATTTTGTTGATGCAGACAATCGGATCGCCATTCTGATGGGCGATGACGTCGAACCTCGTCGCGAATGGATCGAAAACAATGTTTCCTTCGATTATGAAGACAATTTCACGCTAGAAGAGGTGGAATCTGATGAATAACAAAACTTCCAAGAAGAAAAAGCTGAGCGCCATCATCGAAAAATTCGCCACCGAAAAAATTCTTGAGGGAAATCTCGAAGATCTGGTGGGAGAACGCTTTGCCAGATACTCAAAATACATCATTCAAGACCGGGCCTTGCCGGATGTCCGGGATGGTCTGAAGCCGGTTCAGCGGCGAATTTTGTTTGCCATGTTCAAATTGGGAATGTTTTCCAATCGTCCGTACAAAAAATCGGCCCGGATCGTTGGCGAAGTCATTGGTAAATACCATCCTCATGGCGATACCTCGGTTTATGACGCCATGGTCAGGTTGTCCCAAGATTTCAAAATGAGGCTTCCGCTCATTGACATGCACGGAAACAACGGCAGCATGGACGGAGATCCAGCGGCGGCCATGCGTTATACCGAAGCCCGACTCTCGAAATTCGCCGAGTTTTTGCTTCAGGATATCAACAAAAAAACCGTCGGTTTTGTTCCGAATTTCGATGATGAAGAATATGAACCGACCGTTCTGCCTTCGAAATTTCCGAACCTTTTGGTCAACGGTACTTCGGGAATTTCCGCCGGTTACGCCACCGATATTCCTCCACATAACCTGGATGAAATCGTAACGGCCACCATCTATCGGCTGGAAAATCCGAACTGTTCGCTTGATGAACTGATGAAGATCGTCAAGGGCCCGGATTTTCCAACCGGAGGCATCGTTCAGGGCTTGGACGGGATCCAAAATGCTTACCAAACCGGCCGCGGTAAAATCAGTTTGAATTCCAAAACGGAAATCGTGCTCGGCGAAGAAATCAATCAAATCGTCATTAACGAGATCCCGTTTGAAGTCAACAAAGCCGTACTTGTTAAAAAAATGAGCGAGATTTATGTTCAAAAGAATGTTGACGGGATCCTGGAAATCCGTGATGAATCCGACCGCCAAGGTTTGCGAATCGTCATTGATCTGAAAAAGGATGCCAACCCGGAATTCATTCGGAGTTTTTTCCTCAAATCAACCGATTTGTCCATATCTTATAATTTCAACATGACCGTCATCGCGGACAAGCGCCCAGTTTGCATGGGTCTTGCGGATCTGCTTGATGCTTACATCGAGCATCAGAAAGAAGTCATTACCAATCGGAGCAACTTCGAACTGGCTACCGCCCGAAAACGGCTGCACATTGTTGAGGGCTTGATTTCCATGACTTCGATCTTGGATTCCGTCATCTCGACGATCCGGAATTCCGCGAACAAAAAAGATGCCAAGGAAAACCTGGTCAGCAATTACAATTTCAGCGAAGATCAAGCCGAAGCCATCGTCATGTTGCAGCTTTACCGCTTGACAAACACTGACATTGTTTTGCTTCAGGAAGAACAAGATACTCTGAAAGCCTTGGTCGAAAAACTAAATGAAATCTTGTCCAATGAATATATTTTGTGCAATACCATCAAAGGCGAACTGGAGAACGTCTTAGCGACCATTTCGACCCCGAGAAAATCGGCCATTGAACACGAGATTGAAGAATTGAAAGTTGAAGCCAAAGAACTAATTGCCAAGGAAGACGTCGTCTTAATCATCACTCATGACGGCTATATCAAGCGCATGACCTCCAAAGTTTATGCGACCAACGAAGACACCAAACTAAAAGAGGAAGATGTCATCATCGCGACTTATGAAATCACCACTTTGGACACTTTGCTTTTGTTTACCAATCTTGGAAATTATGTCTTTCTTCCGGTTCCGAAAATTCCTGAAGTCAAACACAAAGACATGGGATTTCATGTCAGCACCTTAGTGTCCATTGAAGCCAATGAAAAGGTCATTTTCACGGTTCCGATCAACGATTTTACCGAAGAGCGTTACCTTTTGTTCACCACCAAGAATGGTCTGATAAAGCGGACTTTAGTCAGTGAATTGGATGCCAACCGTTTCTCGAGAGCCCTCAAAGCCACCAAGATTCGCGAGGAAGACGAACTGGTCAGCGTGGATATTTCCAGCCCGGACAGCAAAGAAGTCCTCGTGGTTACAAAAGAAGGGTTCATTAACCGCTACGATGCCGATGAAATCAGTGTCATGGCTCCCCCTTCATATGGCGTTAAGGCCATTGAACTAAAGAACCGGCCTTATGATCAGGTCGTCGGCGGACACTTTGTTTCAAGCAAGGATTTGCTGGTGATTTTGACCTTGAAAGGAACCATTAAGCGACTGCGCCCGGATGAAATATTTAAGGGTCGCAAGAACAATGTTGGAAAACCATATTTACAAATAACCCGGACTTCCCCGAATTATGCGATCACTTCCGAGATCATTCATCGCAAGAATGCCAATCTAAATCTTGATTGTTACCTGTTCGGAGTCAAAGGACATGTAGCCATTGACTTCGCAGCCGTCAAAAATGCGACCGCGCAAACCGGAAAGAAGATCACCAACGAAGACATCGGAAAGCCGGAAAAACTCGTAATTGTCCGAAATAACAACGATTTTGAGTGAAAAAAGCACCTAAAGAGCCATTCTTGGGGCGATTATCTTTTTTTTGACAGATAATTACCCATCGCGATTTTTTAGAAAGACTCAAAAATAAAGAGTAGAGGTAAACCTATGAGTTGCATCCTAAACATCAACCGATTCATCATTCCCAACGATGTAATTGTCATTTTAACCAAGTTATACAAGCTGGTTGGAAAAAACGAAAACCTTACCGACATTGTAAAAAGCGACATTGATCGGATCGTTGAACAAACCGTGGAACGTGACAGTTATTTTTTGTCACAGATTTTGAAATTGGAGATCAGTGATGCCCGGACGCGGCTCATCATCACCAAAAACTCAAGTCCCCGGACCAAGGAAGAAACCACCCTTTTCAATATGAAAGAAATGCTCATGCTCTTGCAACAAAAGTATTCAACCATTGCTTATCAGAGCAATGATACGTTGAACATGATCAATTCCATCTATTCGCATTATCATGACATCAAATTCGATTATGCACCGGCGGACAAGAAGAACCTGCTCCAAAGCCAGGCCATGAAAAACAAACGGCTAATGCTTGACGAGATTATTGCCCAGATGGACAGTCTGATCGAAAAAGAATCATTTGAAAAGATTACCCTTTTTCTTCATTATTTCGTCGATTTTCACAACATTTCCCCGTTCGTTTCCCAAAATGAAACGGCCGAATTGCTGCTTTTGTACCTGTTGATCTTGAAGGCCGACATCCATTGCTTCCGGTACATCAGTTTCTTTGAGTTGCTTTACGAAAATTATTCCGAATTCAAAACCGAACTGAACGGAGCCAGTTTCAATTGGAAAGAAGGATTTGCTCAAACCTTGGGATTCATCCGGTTCATGGACAATCTGTTCCTGAAAGGCTATCAAAAGACTTTTTCCATCATCAAAGAATATAAATTCGACGCCAATCTCAATAAAACCAACAATGTTGAGAATACCATCAGCAAACTTCCGGACATTTTCACGAAAGACGACATTCGTTTGGCTCACCCTTATGTCAGCGAATCGACCATCAATCGGGCTTTAATCAAAATTCGGGACGAAGGCTTGATAAAACCGATGGGCAAAGGCCGATCGGCTAAATGGATTCGCATTTACAAGGGGTTTAATCGTGAATAAAGTCAATTATCATAACCATACTTACCTTTGCAAGCACGCGGAAGGAATGCCCATCGACTATGTGAAAAGAGCGGTTGAACTTGGGTACTCAGAAATCGGGATCAGCGATCACGGTCCGCTGCCGGCGGGTTGGGCCCATTTGCGAATGGATTGCAATGAGTTCGAAAACATTTACCTTCCAGGGATTCAGTCGGCGAAGCTCAAATTCCAGAACAAAATCAAGATCTACAGCGGACTGGAAATCGAGTATCATGAAGATTTCGATTACTATTATCCCAAACTGTTAAAAGAAGTGGACTACTTGATTCTTGGCCAACACATTTCGATGCTTGGGAATGAAGTTCACGACCTTTACCGCTTCATGACCGATGAAACGGTGATCAATTATAAGAAACTTGTGGTGGCGGGTCTGAAAACGCATTGTTTCAAGATCCTGGCTCATCCGGATGTATTTATGTATCGTTATACAATTTGGAACGATTTGGCCGCCCATATTTCCAAAGAAATCATTGAAGCGGCCATCGAAAATGACATCATTTTGGAAATCAATTGCAATGGCATTCGCCGTGGTCCCATTTTCAACCAGGATGGCGAACTAACCTATATCTATCCGCGAATCGAATTCTGGCGGTTGGTCAGCCAATATTCAAATGTGAAAGTCATAATCGGCGAAGACAACCATTCGCCCAGACTGATCGGGGACGAATCGGTCGGGGTGGCCAAGGACTTTGCGACGTCATTGGGAATCAAATTGACCGACCATTTGTTTGGTGAGAAAAGATGAGCAAATTTCGCTTTTTTTACACCATATTTGGGGCTCTGGTCTGTTTG
>Ga0247841_10002919_pt1 | contig 32785 bp, 30 predicted proteins | sample LaCruzMarch2015__2_FD_192410 | JGI IMG/M metagenome (GOLD analysis project Ga0247841, IMG submission 192410) | Freshwater microbial communities from meromictic Lake La Cruz, Castile-La Mancha, Spain - LaCruzMarch2015_18m | ecosystem: Environmental > Aquatic > Freshwater > Lake | place: Spain...
CCAGGATATTAGCGCCCAAAACGTACGGCGGAATAATGACAACGGGCTTGCCATTTTCCAGAACTTTGACCTGAGGATCCCACGGCAGAACTTGATAGAGCAGGAAGCGATCAGTCTCCCCGGCTTTCACGTATCTATCTTCTTGTTCAAAATGAAAACCATATTCCGATTTTATTTCTCTGATGGCTTTCGGATAGTCATTGACAGCCATCTCCAGCACCTGGTCCTTACGCCGGGCAAATTGCCAGATATTTTCGCCTTTCAGCCCCCACATGGTGTTAAGCATGGCAGAAAAAAAATCATTGTTTTCATTGAGGTGGTACTTAAGGCTCTCCAAATAGGAACTGGCAGTGCATTTTTTGGCCAGCTCTAGATTTGCCTCCATAAGCTGGCTGTAACTTGCAACATCTTCCCAGGGAGAAAAGCGTCCAGCTTTTCTCTTTTGAGTGCTGAGAAACATTTCTCGCGCTTTTTCTGATGGCTTCTCAAAATCTTGAAGATATTTCATCACCCCCAGCCAATACAACGGATTCATAACAGTAAACATGGTATTCTCCTCTCTTTATCGGTAAAGTTAAGATCCTTTCGACACATTGACAAAGAACATCGCGCTTGGATTATAGTCTTATAATTGCCAATAAACAAGCGTTTCCAAATAAAAAACTGCGTCCGATGCGCAGTTTTTTTTATTTGGCTCCTGTGCTTATAAATATTTCCCATATTTGCTCGGCGAATAATAGCAGTTGGGATTGGGAGTTTCGTCCGGATCAAGACAGCATTCCATGTCCATATGCCCTTTTTTATTGTTATTTTTGCTTTTCGATGGGCGATCATTTTTCTTGTTACAAACTCTTTTTCCGCCTACTTTATCATAAGCATAAGGCATAGGAGCCGTTATTCTCGGCTTGGCGGGAATCGGTTTTGGCCTTTTGATATCAATGAGGTTCAAAGTTTTAGACGCCAAGAAAAATTCCGGAAAGCTTTCCAAAAGATCGTTCCGCGGATCCTTATCTGTCCGGCCACCTTCCCTGGAAACAGGAATAATATTATATATATATTCCTCTCTTACAAGATTATAAAAAAAAGTTGTTTCATAGCACTTATCTTCCAAGGGAATATATATCCGTTCAGCTTGAAAATTTTCATTCTCCAGGGGGCCTCCCTCTATTTGCCAGCAATCGCTTTCTTGTGAAAAATCTCCCTCCGCCTTTCTCATAAATTCTTCGGTATCTTCAACATTTTTTATTTTTCCAAGATTATAAATGACCACATCATAGCCGATGTAGGCACTGTCGATATCTGCTTTATTTTTCCGAAACTGGTATTTTTGCGCCCACTTTGAGCCTCGAAGCGCCTTTTGGACAATCGGCTTTTGCCAATTTTCAGGATATTTTATTTCAAATCCGTACCATTGATTGGAATATATTTTCCAACCATCGAAATTAGCGCTAGATTGAATTTCAGCAATTTTATCTTCTTCGATTGGAAGAACTGGTTCCGCTATCTGCTCCTCTTTGACAACTGTCTTTGGGATATATTCAGACCCGCGGGGAATGTTCCCGACTATGATAAGAAAAGAAATTAAAATCATGCCTGCGATGATAGAAAAATCTCTTCCGATGTTTTTTTTGCAAAAAAACAGCCTGCAAAACACAGCTTTCCATTCGGACAATTTTTGCATTGCCTTTTGCTTATTCTTGATGAATATTTTTTTTCCAATAGGTTTCTTTGTTTTTTTTCGCATAAAAATTTCCATAGCTGGATACAACCGGCTTCCTCCATCTACTATTAAATATTATCATAAATAAATTCGCAAGCCCAACATCTGCTCAATTATTTCTTTGATGCAAAGACGGATTGATCCTTTTACGCATAGGCACTTCGACAAAATTATAAGTAAGCGTAGAAATTATCATGACAGAAGCCAGGTATGCCAAGAAATAAAGCCATGAAACAGCCAGACTAGTACTGATCATCATCGGATATTTTTTAGCCAAAAACAACATCAAAAAAAGCAGCGGCATATGCATCAGATATAGCGAATAAGAGATATCTCCTAAAAAAACCAGGGGTTTCAGATTGAGAAAAAGTTTGCCTGCCCCTTCCGTATAAGCGCTCATAAGAATAATTGATCCAAATATCATAACAGTGATAATGTCTGGTATTTTAAGGCTCAAAGCTACGAAAATTATCGCCGTCGAAAGCAGCAACGCACCGCTCTTCTTCAAATAAGAATATCCCCATTTTATCCGGTAAAATTCATAAAGTAGCATCCCAAAAAGGAATCCCAAAAAACATCTGAAAAAACCGTAATCGTAAGTCACATCAAGCAAATAATTTTTCTCGGCGCTGGGAAAAGGCGAAGCGGCTTTTGACAGCGGATAAAGATAATAAATGATAAAGAGGTACCCGATGATGATAAAAAGCAAAACAGCTCTTTTTTTCCAAGCCACCACTTTTCTGAAGGGCACCAGCACGAATGGAAAAGCAACATACATCCACCACTCGGTGCTTATCGACCAGGAAGGCGTATCCCAGCTGAGATATTTGTGAAAACCCATTGACTGCAAAAGCAAAAGATTAGTAGGAATGGCCTTGAGATCAAAGTTAATCTTGTCTATCGCGTTCAGTTCATAATGTCCCCGATACCAGATAAATAACGCAATCACGCTTAAGAATGAAAAAATATGCAAGGGATATATCCGCGCAAAGCGGGCGCGCATAAATTGCTTGAAATTCTGAAAATTAAGTCCGTTTGAAAATGATTTCCCATAAACATGCATTATTATAAATCCGCTCAGCAGAAAGAAAAAATCGACCCATAAATAGCCCTTCCGTATGAAAAAAGGGCTGTCAGGCGCCGCCAGCCGGGAAAAAACTACATCAAAATGAAAAAGGATGACCAGCAGTGCGGCAATCCCTCGAAGCGAAGTGAGCGATGAAAGATAGGCTGTTTTTTGCTTCTCTTTTTTAACCATCCCTTTTTAATCATCAAACCAGCTAAACTAAAGAACCGCTCCGATAATGAGGATATCCGCGTCTGGTTTTTCCTCGCCATCCGGCAAGGAACCCATTTCCCCGCCAATTGCCGCAGAAATTTCTTTGGCCTTATCTCCATTATTACCGGTCACGTCAACCACTATATTTTTGTCATATCTATTCTTAGCATTGGTTTTTTTCACAACTTGGATCCGGGAAATTCCAGAAATCCTGTCAGCAATCATGCTGGCCAACCCTTTCGTATTGGATCCGTTGTAAACAACTACATTTACCGTTTGAGAAACATCTGTTTCCTGTGGCTCAGATGGTTGTGAGGAAATATCTGACCCAACAGAAGCACTGCCATCGAGTTCCGCCTCTAATGAAAGTTTTTGAAGAATAGAGTCATTCCCGTCCGGTTTTATCCTCAAATAAAAACTCGGTTTTTCCTCTTCAGGATAAATCACTAAAGGATCAATTTTTTGGTTGTTCTCCGAAGGATTTTCCAGAAGAATCTCTCTCCAGTTCTTTCCGTCACTGGAAAAATCAATGCCGATGCTCTTGCTGTAGCTAATATCCTGGAGTATCACTTTTTTGGCCGGATAAGCGGTATTAAACTTATAAATCGCATATTGGTCAGGTCCAGAGAGAAGATAATTTCCGTTGACATCAGAACTTGTAAAATTTGCATCATGCATATCAATTATTTTTCTTCCAGGAAATCCAGAAATGCAAGAACCATCCAATCCGCCAAATTGATACCTATAAAGTAACTTGCCGTTTCCAAAATCGGAAAGGGTGGCACCACTCATGAACCTTTCACCCTGCATCTCACTGTGGCGAGGATAAAAAGTCTTGAACCATAGCGTGTTATATTCTTTCCAGGTGTTAGCCGAATCGCTCACGAACCCAGACCCAATCTCCAAGCTGGTCTTGCTGTTATAAAATACTTTTAAATAATTGTTGGCATCAGTCTTTACCCCAGAGTTGTCAATGCCCACCCAATATTTCTTGTTGGCGTCTAGTCTGGCAGAAATCGGAATTTCCATTTCTTGGGGCATGTTATATTTTTCTTTCATTTCACGTATGGAAATTTCTAATTTAGCTTTTCTTTTTTGGATTTTATCTTCATTTATCTGTTTCTGGGCATAGGTAGAGGGGTATTGATCCGTCGTTTCATCATTGGGCAATCTTCCTTCCAAAATATCTTTTTCATTCTGGGCGAATTGATCCCTCATCTGTTTTTCCTGATTTTTTATTTCTTCTGTAACTGAAATAGAATATCCCGTATAAATATTTCTAGAAGCTAATAAACGGTCGGAAATTATCCCTAATTTCTGATTATACTCGCGAAGCTGCACTTGATAGTTCCCCTCGCCTCCACTACCGACTTTTTGGATCTTGAAAACGACTCCTGATAATAGCAGCTCTCTGGGCTGAAAAATCTGTCCGATTCTATTCCCCTTCTCCGATAATAGATTACCCGAGTCATTGTCATCCTCTGTCTGACTCTGATCGATATTTTTCCAGGAAGTATCTCCGAAGACCGTCGGCTTGATGTCTTTCAGTCGATCCGCAGATTCTATTTCAAGGTTTTCCGCCAAAAAATCATCTACCCACACGCCAGCTTCAATACCGTCTGAAGACGTCAGCACCAGATCCTGAGCAGCATTTTCCGCCTGAAAATTAAACTCATAATATTGGACATTTTTACTGCTATTTAGGCTGATTACTCCCAGACTTTGGGATTTTTCTCCTTCGGCCAGATTAACCTCAATCTTTTTTTCCTTTTCTGAATCTGTCCTGGCCCAGAAACTTAGCCGGTATAATTTCCCTTCTTCGACATTGTTAAAATAATCCCCGATTTTAGCGGAAGCTGTCGGGCGATTAAAAAAGAAGATCTTCAGGCTATATACTCCGTTGATTTCTTCCAGGCTGTCATGAATTGACTTAGCATTAAGAACTACGACACTGGTATTTCCTTTCTCAAATCCGCTGTCAGCTACTCCGGTTTCCCGGGGTAAAACAATTTCTTCGGCGTCAAGCCCATTTAACGCTGTTCTCTTGGAATTGGTTTTTATTAAAAAAATAACTGCAATAACTGCAACGACAACCAAAAAAAAGACAATTAATTTTAGCGGTTTAATGGAAACCTTGACAGTTTTTTTAGTCATGCTTTTATTGGAAAAAATTATTGCAAAGTCCACTGATTAACTTCCTCGTCAAACTCATAAACAGTCAGGTTCTTAGTCTCTTTGTATAAATCATCTCCTTGTTTCAAAATATTTTTTTCCGGATTTTCCGCGTCTTCTTGGATATACGCCAGCGTCTTGATTTCAGGAATATTGCGGTCCAGTCCGGAAGCCCGAATCAGCCACAGATGCGAGTCGTATGGCGCGTCTTCCATAAATGACCCTTTTGTTTCATATTGGACATAAACATCAGTATCGTTTGCAAAATAAAAGGTTTCCACTTGCCAGTCGCCCTTCGGCGCTTCTTCCAGGGCCAAGGCGTTAATATTATCCCGGATATAATTCATTAGTTTTCGTCTAGCTCCTACGATATCTTTATTAGCCTCCTCGCCGACACATTTGATTTTTTTGGCATAAATCTCTTTGTCTGAAAGCGCATATCCCTCCATCCAGATGCTTCGATCCATAAAAAACAAGAGAGAATAATTTTTATCCGTAGAAACTATTTTTGTTCCGTCTTCACTGTTAAAAATATTTTTTTTGTCGTCGTATTTTAATTTTTCATTGCCAGCAAATTTTTCATATTGCTCGAAATTTTTGAGATCAGGAAATTCAATCCAGTCTCCATTTTCGCATTTGGCTGGAATACTCTCTTCGAAAATATCAGTTACATCGTCCATTGCTGCTTGTTTTTTCGCGTATGATTGATAACTGAAAAAGCCGGCAGCCAATACCACAGCTCCCAAAAACAAAAAGGCATATTTATTTTTTGATTTTGATTTTTGAATATTATTCATTTTGTTGAAAATTTAAAATAACTTTTGTTGAACGTACCACTTTTTTTATTATAAACTATTTTTATCTTGAAGTACACCTCTGCGCTTTTGAAGATGCAGGGGTAAACTAAAAAGCGCCCCTCTTAAGCGGAACGCTTTGCTTATTTTCAAAAGAGAATTTGATTATATTTTTTGCAAATATAGATTCTTTTTTTCGCTTCCATCAACTTTTACGGTCTTGGAAACAGTACTCTTATTAGCATCCTTGGGATTTCTGTAGCCGGCGAGAGAAGCTTTCACTTTGTAAGTGCCTTCTGTCAAATCGGAAAACTTATATGACCCGTTACCGGTAGTCTTTTTGCTTTTCTTCAAGTGCCCGCCTGAACTGTAAAGCTTCACTTTAGCTTTATTCAAAGGATTCAGAGTATTATATGCTCTGACATGGCCAGACAATTTATTATCATCTCCGTAATTTGCAAGAGCAAAAGAAGCTGCCAACATAATCACGAAAAAACTTGCCAAAAAAATTGTTATATTTTTTTTCATTATTTTTTGTTTTTAACAATTTAACAAACAAAAACCAACTAACTAGTTGTGAAATGCATCGGCCTAAGCATTCCACATATATTATACCATCCTCCGCTTTGGCGGTCAAGATAAGTTATCCACAGGCAAATTTTTAGGAGATTTTTTCTCCATAATAAGCGAAATCACTTCTCCTACTACGGTAATAACCAAAAAATAATAAGCATACACAGCAAAGGTTTCCGCCAATGCATCATTTTTAAAATATAAAAGAATTGGACAGCCGGCGAGAAAGAAAAGCGCGGGAGCTGCCGAAATACGGCTATCCAGTTGCCAAATGATAGAAAGCCCGAAATAGACTAAAATCAAAGCTCCCGTAAGAGTAAATTCAAATTTGAGCATTCCAACCAAAAACATCAGTGCCAGCCACGTAATCGAAGCCATGATTTTCATTTTGCTCCTTCCTTTCTTCGTGTAAATAAAAGGAGGGATCGAAAACTCAAAGTTAATTTCTTTCATCGCAAACTATAAATAATTAATTCGTCATTTTCCAGTGCCTTCGCCACGTTTATTGTATCAAGCCAGAGGTATTTTTGCCAGTCTTCAGTTTTGGATAGCATAATTTTTTGGATTCCCATTTTTTGCATATCTTCAGAAAAATTGGCATAATTTATTTTCAAAACGGGATTGTCTTTTTGCGCAACATATTTTTCGATAGTCAAAGTTTGTTCATCCAATGAATGCGAATATACTCTGCCGAATTCAGTGTTGCTGCCCCAAATAACATTTTTCCCAAAAAAATCTTGCGCGGGATTTACGATGTTTTTACCGGCAAAATCAAATTTCATATACGAATGCCAGGGCAGGAACAGTATTTTTCCGTCAGTCGGGTTTTCATCCAGATATTTTTTTGCCTCATGCCACTCAACTGGAAATTCGTGCGGAGTGAAATGCCCATGCATGCCCCTGATGGCCGAAAAGGAAAAAATAATCGGCAGGATTGCGCAAAAAATTCCAATTTCTTTTTTATAATTTTTAATTTTCTCAATTTCTAATAAATATTTGATCCCCCAGCCCCCGAAATAAGCATAAATAAAAACTAGCAAGGCCACCCATTTTTGGGATTCCCTTAGCCCGATGTAAAGCGGAATATGCTCATACAGAAAAACAGCCATTGGTTTGAAAATTGGCGAAGCGACGCCAACCGCCAAAGCGAAAGCAGCAAAAAATAAAATGGCTAAAGGCTTCGCGAATGGATTTTTTTTCCAACTCTTTATCGCGCCAAAAAAGGCCAAAGCTAAAATAAAAATGAAAGCTGTGCTCCAAAGAGGATTATCCTGAATGGAAACAAATCTATCTTGATATTCGCCCCAATACCCTTGCAACGCCAGAACCGTCGAATAAACGGAATGATCTCCGATGGATTGTGTTTTGAAAGTTTCCCAATCGGCAGAGGTAAATCGGCCGATACCTCCTGCTCCACGGATATCACCGCTAAGAAAAGAAAAAATCCAATTACAATTAAGCAGAACTATCATTACCCCGATAACTAGCGCGGTTTTCAAAATAAACCCCCAGTCCCTCTTTTTCAGATAATCAAACCCCAAAAGAATGACCATAGCTAAACCTATAAAAAAAATGTTATGAATGGAAAAAGAGATGGATAAAGCCCCAAAAACAGAGGCTAAAATCAATTTTCTGCGGTTATTTTTCTCAAGATGTTCCAGAAAATAAATAAGGAACCAGAAAAAAAGCACCGCCCCGCCGGCAATATTAGGCTGTTCAACTATCCGCGCGTAAAGAAATGGGTTGAAAATAAGAAATACACCGGCAAAATATTGCGCGAAAATATTATTTGTCCGCTTGGCCAATCGGAATCCGGCAATTCCGGCAAAAAAAATGACAGAAAACAAAACGGCCCGCTGGACAGCACCAAACCCGAGAGCAATTGCCAACAGTTTATATAAAATAATTCCGATTGAATCAATGCTGAAATTTATGTCAGCCAAAGATATATTTGGAATCACCATCCAATCTAAAAGAAAAACATATCCCCTCTGGAAAGACGGATAAATAAGAACTAGCGCTATTAGGGCAAAAATAATCTTGTTATATTTTTCAAATATTTTTTTCATTTGCTACGATTTTTATTTCCCTTCTTCTTATAAAATCATATCCCAAATATCCCAGCAATCCGGATAGCGTCAGCCCGCTAACTATCAAGCCGAGGCTTGCCCAGTGAAACTCCGCAGATTATTTCACAGGGTAGAAATACAACTGGGGTTTGAAATAGAGCGCTTGCCCCATGAAACTTATACCCTGTTTCATCGGGGTCAGCTCGACATCGATGCCTCCGTCTTTACCCAGTGAAATACAAGACTTATCTTGTCCTATTTCACAGGGGGGATTTTCTTTATAATATTCCTTAGAAAAATTTTGCTTTGTATTTTTTGCCATCAACGGCAGTTGCCGAGTATTCATCGATAACTGAACTTTGTTCTAGCTCTCCTTTGCCGAAAATATTTTTAAGATGCAGGGAGATATTATCTATTGAACAATCAAAAAGATAACCGAGGCATCCGATTAAAGTGATTTCGGAAATAATCAAGTCTATTTCTCCTGCTTAATCAAAAAATCCAGCTGTCCTGTCAGTTCAGACATCAACTCTTTCTTTACCCATTGTTTTCTTTTTTCACTCAACAATTCTCCCAACCCTTCCAAAATTCCGCCTTTCGATTCTCTCTTTTCAATAAAGCTCCGCAATAAAATCAGGAATTCTTTTCTGCTTTTGCCAGTTCTTTCCAAGATTATTTCATCCTTAAAGTCGATATTTTTCTTGAGAAAAAAAAGAATATCAAAAAAATCTCGATTGGCTGTGCGCTTTCTTTCGATTGAGGCCACCAACTTGTGGGCAAAGGAATCTTCTAATTTCAAAACTTTCACATCAGTTCCATAAAAATTTTTAGTCTCATAAGAATTTTGTTTCCAAATCTTTTTTGAAATTTCAACTTTCACGCCATGCTCACCTTCTCCATAACTAAGCAAAAAAAAGATATTATTATATTTATCCATCTCGTCTCTAAGCACTCCATAATGCAAAAGAATTTGTCTAACAGTTTTAGAAACAAAATCCTTTTTGCTTTCATCCAAAAGATCGAAATCTAAATCCACCGAAAAACGATCAAGCTCGTGGAAAAAATAAAGCATCGTTCCACCCTTAAAACCAAGATACATCCCCGCTGGAGATTTATATATCTCAGTAATCAAATTAAACAATATTTTTCTGTGTCTTTCTATATTTAGCATATTATTTATTTTTAATTTCCTTGATTAGCATTTTCACTTCCCTCTGGACGCGTGGGTTATATATCTTGGCAACGGTGGAAAGTTTTTCCAGATTCACGCCTCGCAAATTATCGAAATAATAATCAGCAGAAAGATAAATACGGTCACATATTGCCCGTTCGATTGAGGCGATTTTCACCTGTCCCACATTTGCAAGACCCGCTGGATTCATCAACAATTTATCGCCAAGCTTGGCATATTGAAATGTCTTTGAACCAATTTTTTTCACAAGAGAATTATTAGAAACGGAAAAGATGGTGTTGCTATAATCCTGGAAGACAACACCTTCTTTTTGCAATACAGTTTCTAAGCTCACATAGGATGGTATTTTTAACTTATTGGCCAATTCGTTTTGATTGAATTTTTCGCTAATAGCATATATTCCGCGACTGAGTCTGATGATTTCTCCACGGCGAAAAAGCCGATTGGCAACAAGCTTAAGATAATTCTTGTTTTCAATCCGCCAAATATTTCCCATATCCACAAGAGAAAAGACTGTTTTATTGCTGTTGATTAGTTGTTTTAAATACATATGTCCTTTTTAAGTTATCATTTTTGATTACTAACTAATGATATATTGGCATAATTATCCCCTTTTGTCAACAAATACCTTCCCTTGACTATTTTTTCGTTTTTTCACAAAATCCCAGACCAGATATCCCAAGCAACCAATCAGCGTCAGTCCGCTAATTATCAGGCCAAGATAGAAGTAAGACTGGGGTTTGAAATAGAGTGTTATTTCCACATCAATCGAGCCGTCAGGATTTTCAGTGTAATATTCTTTTGAGAAGTTTTGTTTAATATACTCTGGATCAATGGTCCAGCCATTGGCATATTGGTCAACAAGTCTATGCGTATCGTCAAAAATTGGCTTCTTCCAAAAATATGACAACTCCTCACCTTCAAAAAACTGCTGGGGACTTTGGCACTCTGTTCCACTATGGTTTTGCAACGTATTAATCTCATTTTTCAAATCCATCTTCTCTTGTGGTGAATTCGACGCATCCAACCGCGCACTCAATTTTTCTATCTCTTTTTTATTTGAGTCAGTCATTCCGGAAGGCTGACACCATGGATCAGAAGGATGTAGCACAAGATAAAGCTTCCATTGGGAACTGTGCGATTGGTTAAAAATAATGTTTTCCTTCTGTTTTAGATGCAGGATAACCCTATATTTTGAAGGATTTATTTTCTTGAAAAATTCAGTTGTTTGAGAATAGATAATCGGCACCAGATTCTTCTTTTTTACTTCATACAAATTAAAATATTCATTCGAGGCCACCAAATCCAACTGACGCCTTCGTACTAATTCTCCGAGCGAATATTTTATATTGAGGGACCAAGTAACCCAGCTTGAAGCAATGTCTTTATGGAAAAAAATAAATTGCCCGCTAAATTTTTGAATCAGTCGCAAAAGCTCTTCCGGCGAACCATTTCTTTCATTAAAGTTCTTAAAAGAAAGCTGCGTTTCAAGATTAGGATGATCGTATGTGTTGGCAGATATGTAATTTTTATTGTAAAGCAAATGCAGCGGGTCGTGTCCAACAAAATGCCACATTGGATAATTAGACCAATTCAAAGAATTGACAACGGAATATGGCAGAGAAATGATGCTTTGATTTGAATTTTCCTTGTTAATACTTTCCCTCACCTGATAATACTCCTTCGGAATTTTTATAATGTAACTGTAATACTCCGTACTTGACTTAGAAGCTGGACTCGTTAAGGCATTAATAATACCCCCGGTATAAAACTTATACGGGATCAATAATAATATAATAAGTATCCCATAAACATAAACTTGTTTTAGTTTTACTTGGTGCAATAATCCAACCAGAAGCATTACATAAAAAAACGGCAGCAACATAAAAATTTTATCTTGCGATCTAAACAAAGCAAAAAAAGTTGTACTGTAAAGCAATGAATTTAAGAGAGTAAAAGGCTCATTCAATCTCACTGTCAGTAACGCAAATAATAGAAAAAGTGATAATAGCACAATAGTACTTGGATTTTTTTTGCCACTCCTTATACTCACAAAAAATAAAAGAAATAACGAAAGTGGATACAGAAGATTAAATATATTCGGTTGCTTGCCAAACCCAGGAATGTGTAATTGTAATATATTTAGTATAGTATTAGGAGTGTTGTTTACATGACTCAAAACATCTCCGACAATTTTGCCATTCACCATTGCTCCCCGATATTCTGCATTCGCCAAATAAAAAGGAAAAATGAAATATACGGCGCCAATGAAATAAATAAATGATATTGCGATAATTTTTTTTATAACAATGCGGTCCAATCCAAGTTTTCCCCATACGAGTAGCATTAAAAAAATAATAGCTTGGGAAAGAAGCAGTGCTCCAAAAAAAGCAAGATTATTGTAAGCAACGGTTGAGAGTAGAAAAAATAAGGTAAAAATAATTATATCTTTTAGCACAAATTCGTCTTTCGAAAAAATTTTAATAAAGAGTGAGAGAAGAGGTGGGATAAAAATATAAAACAAAATGTGATGCGTAAAACTCCATGGATAAATGAAAAGTGTAAGCGTAAAATGATTAAGCGCATAAAGAAGGCTTCCTCCCATTCTTATGTCATTTCTCACGCTTGGAAAAAGTACCTTTACTGAAAAATAGAAACTTAAATATGAACAATACAAAACAAAAAACATCTGAAAGCTGGCAATTGTCGCCGAATTCAGACCAAAATAATCAAGAAGTGCAAGGATGCTATAAAAAGGAAAAGCCATTGAAAGAGTGTTGAATGCCCCTTGACCACCACCTTGATTAATCCATGCATAAAAATACCTAGAAAGGTGCGCTGATGGATCAAGCACTTGATAAAAATCTCCACCTGCAATGAAGAAATTATGCGGTATTTTGTTTATAACGAAAGCAACACAAAAAAATCCGACGAAAATAAGCGACTGAACTAAAATATTTTTTATCCTCGAATTGACCAAAATTATTTTTATTTGATTCATTTATTTTTCTTTTTTTAAAACAATAACGATCTCAATGGCCCCACCAACTAAATAGCACCAAAATCTCTCAAAAAACATTGGAGAAAGTTTAATCAAAAAATTTATCACCCTAACAAAAGGCCGAGCAATCCAAACGCACTGGTTTTTATGTATATATTTCTCATAAACTCCCTCGTTTGGGTACAATCCAAAATATTTTATTTCTCTTTTTAATATTTTAAAATTCGCAGAAGTATAAAAATGATGATAACTGTTCTTTTCCAGGCAATCAAAACTGGTAAATCCGAATGGTCTCACATGAGTTATATCTGTGAACGCTCCCATACTGGAAAAATGAGGCACTCTCATATACAGGACTCCTCCTTTCTTCAATATCCGATAAATTTCTTCTAACTTTCTGATTGGATCATGCAAATGCTCCAACACATGATAAAAATGCACCTCATCCACTGAATCGTTTTCAAATGGATACGGAACAATGTCCAAATCATGCACAATATCAACATAATTTTCTATTTCAACCTTGTCAACGCCAATAGAATTGGGAATTCTTGCCTTTCCACAGCCAAGATTTACGATAACTTTCTCCATTTTTTTACTTAATTAAATTGTATATACTTACAATTTGTGTTACCCTATTATGATATGTATGGTCAGCCAGTACCTTCTTCCTTCCCGCTTCAATAATTGGCAATCTTTTTTCAGGATACTTGATGTAATAATCTATTTTTTCAAACCATTCTTTATCGTTTTTTGCAATAATGATTTCCTCCCCTTCCTTGAAGTATTTGCGAATACAGGCAACATCATCAGTTATTTCAAATCCTCCGCAAAGGGGAATTTTAAAAGTTCGCTCATTGCAGTCTGCTCCAAATTCTCTTTGATAGTCTTCATGAATATTTATAGAAATTAAGGAGGAATTATAGATTTTCCCCTCATCTTCTAATTTTAGCCTGGGCTTTCTGATAGATCTTAAATATGGAAGATTAAAATATTGTCCGCCCCTCTGAACCCAGCCGAGCATTCGATCGAAGAAATCCCAATCCTGACCATATAATTTCAAATCATATTTCTTTTTTAAAGGAAAGACGCACTTTTTAAAAAAATCTCTTTTGGCTGGCAAATAAGTACCGATATAAGAAATATCTGATTGAAATTTTTTGTCGTACTCTGACTTTAAAATTATTTTATCTGCCGCTAAAGGAATCGTGTAATGCTTATAACCGGTCATTTCTTCGAATCCACTCATTCTTTCGTCATTTTGTTCACATACGTTATAATAAACATCTCCGAATTCGCCAGATTTGATCAAATTTATATGTTCAATATTTTGGGATAAACTAGGCGTTTCATTTATTCGTAATTTGGAAACTGGTGAATTCCAAATAGGCATACTTACAAAAACTTTCATGCCTCGTTTTTTGTGTTCTTTGATCAAATTCAGATCTAAATATTTCAAAAAATAGCTGCTTAGACCAGTGAGGAAGATGTCCGGTTTAAATTCACAAAACTTTTTTTCAATATTATCGCTAGGGGTTAATGTTTTAAATTCAAATCCAAGATCTGTAAACGCATTCTTATATCCATTATAAATAGTCCGTCCAGCATAAATCGTATGGATACTCGGCATAAAATATAGGATTTTTAGATTATTTTTTTCCATATACTTGATAAACCGCACAAAATAAATTAAATTTATGTAGCTGGTAAAATAAATTAGACAATATTTTGCTTTTTACAATTCTCCTCGATGGATGGAATGCAAACGCTGAGACATATATATCCCTGAAAGACACTTTCTTATGCAAAGCAAAAAGATTCTTAGGTGTATACCCCAATTGGTAGCCCGAACCCGACTCGAGAAGCTTGCCTTTCAAAACAGTTAGATGCAAAAAATCAAACCATTTCCTACAAAAAGAAAACGGTATTGTGTTATAAAATCTGGTCAGCCACCACAAATTAAAAGCAGGCACTGTATTAAAGGAAACTCCATTACTTTTCAAAATTCTATACAACTCCTTCAGTATCTTATTTGTATCAGACATATGTTCAATAACTCCTCCACCGTATACAAAATCAATCGTATTATTCTTGATCGGCATATCATTTATATCACCATGTATTAATAAATATTTTTTATATCCTTTTTTATCAAAATATTTTTTCAAGGTAAGTAACATATTATAATTAAAATCCACGCCTATAAAATATACATCGTGATTTTCCATCAAATAATCACCAATATGTGCCGGCCCACATCCAATTTCTAGATAATATGTATTGGAATCAAATTTAAAGGATTTACTAATAGATTCCATATGATCAAATAGTTTGCACCCGTCAAAATCTTTTCTATCTTTTTTCAATTCTTCTAAGTCATAATCATAGATTCTTTCCCAGGCTTTTTTTGATATTTCTATTTCATTGCTCAATAAAAAATCGGAAACAAGAATTCCGTTTTCGTCATATTTTGATTTTTTGAATTCAATTATATGTTCAAACATTTTTACAAAGGCAATTGATTAAATATTTTTTCATAATCAAAACTTTCAGCATATTTTATGGCATTATTTCGATATTCCTGGTTAATATTCGGATTGAATAATTTGATTATATTATCGATGATATCCCTTTTTTCTTCGGTTATTATCTCCCCACATTTATTATCTTTGATTTCCTGCGCATCCCATGGAATGTCAGTTAAAAGAACCGGCACACCGCAAGCCAAATAGGTTTTCACTTTCCCAGAATCGCCATAATAAGTCCAGGTATCCAGTTTTTTAATATATGGCGCGATGGCCACGCACGATTTGGCGATTTCCTGCTCGACAACTTTTATATCATCAATTTTACCTCTAAAATCACAAAATTCCGATACATTCAAATCTTTTGATAATTTAACCAGCGCATCTTTATATTTTCCGCTGCCAATAATTTTAAATTTAAAATTTGGAATACACTTTACAATTTCCGGTATAACTTTTATTACCAATTGAACGCCTTGCTTTTCCAATAAGTGACCCATAAACACCAGCGTATTTTTTTCACATTCTTCAAAAGAATATTTTTTTATTCTTTCCGTCCAGACTCCATTTGGAACTATTTTGCGCGATTTATAATCAGATGATCCTATCTCTAGAAACTTCTTTCTTGCTTCTGCCATCCTTGGAGACAAATCCCACATTTCGTCAGAATTTTTATACCCGTTAATATTGACCCAATGATAAATTTTATTTTTTATTCCGCTGTCAAATCTTTTTTCGGGGACAAAATCTATTGCCCAAAAAACTGTTTTTCTGACTTTTCCGAAAAATCTCAAAATATTTCCGAAAGAAACACAAAGTCCGTCCATGCCGATACAGCAATCCCATTTAATCTTTGTCTGCCAGATCCACTTGAAAGTGTAATAAAATTCTTTTAAATATATGATCGGTTCACTAAAATTTTTATAATCCCTGGTTTTTTCTTCTCTATAAAATTTTCCGTCCTTATACCATGTATAGTAACTGGTTCTATCACGAGCGTCCGAAAAACTGTGCCTGATATGCAGAACATTATTATATTTTTTTTCATTTAAGAAGATCGCCAAATCATCATCCGGCTGCGTAAGAAATTTATGGGCGATAATAACAATATTTTTCATTTTACTTTGCAATATTATTAGACTTACCGATTTCTCTGTATTTTAACAAATGCCTTCATATCTTCCAACACTTCATATTTTGAATATAAATATGTTTTATTATCTCCCCAAAGACAACCATATTTAGTACGCATATCATAGTAGGGAGCTTGACTAGTGATATTGTTGTTAAAATCAAGACCAAAAACTTCTTTTGCCAATTCTTTTACGGATATCGGTTCAGTAGCAAAATTAATTATTTTTAAATTATTGTCTAGTGCTTTATTAATGTCCTTCCATATATGATCCAAGTAATAAAACTGCAACAAACCGTCCTGATGGACGAATTCAGAAGAGCCGTGGATCAAATCATATATGATATTTTTTTTAAGTCCTTTTCCAAAAATCCCGGGCAATCTAATAATTGTCGAATCAAAATGGTTTTCAACGAATTTTTCAATGATTCTGCGATGCTTACCATACGGCAACAGGCTCTTTTCTTCGATAAAAGAATCCTCATTAACTCCGTCCACTGTGGGATAAACATCAATAGTTGAAATCAAAACAAATTTCTTAGTTTTAGCTTTTTCTAGGTTTTCCATCAATTTTTTAATGGAAAAGAAATCTTTTTGGGGTTCTTTATTGGCTATCCATTTGGTGCCAGGAGCAGCCGCACATATGATCAGATCAAATTTTTTTCCTCGTATATCTTCGATATTTTTTGTGTTGTACAAACATCTGAACTTGTTTTGAGCTAATATATTTCCTCCGACAAAACCCGTATAACCGACAAGCGCGCTATTTAATTGTGTCATATTCCCTAACTGCTTTTATAATCTTAGTGACGTCATCATCGGTCAAATCGTAATGCACAGGCAAAAGTATCGCGTCGTTATCGGCCTTTTCCAAATTTGGCAAATCCTTTCTTAGTTCGCCAAAGATGGAATATCGGTCATTGCGGCGATTATTAACATTAACTTGGATAGAATACTTTTGCATATGCTCGGCGAACTCTAGGCGATTTTCCACATGGATCGGAAATATCTGGTAGTTGGGGGACTGATAAGGCGCTAGTTGGATCAATTTAACTTTTTTACAATCAGCCAACTCACGGCGATAACGCTCACCTACTTCCCGCCTTCTATTAAAAGGTATTTCAAAACTGTCTACCGCCGCTATACCCAAAGTAGCGGTAATGTCATTCATATTGTATTTAAAACCCAAAATATCAATGTCATCAGGCAATGGATCAATCAATCTTGTTGCTTTCTCATCTCTATCAACTCCATACCAAATATATTTTTTAAGCTTTTTATAATATTCTTCTTTGGTAGTAGAAATTATGCCACCGTCACCAGTATTAACAATTTTCACTACTTGAAGAGAAAAACAAGCAATGTCGCCCTGCGAACCGACAGGATTGCCGTTATACTTAGAACCTAAAGCATGGGCGCAATCTTCAATTACCGGCAAATTATAGCGACGTCCGATATCCCAAAGCCTCTCCATATCGCAAGCATTACCGGCATAATGGACGCAAATAATGGCTTTGGTTTTAGATGTGATTTTTTTCTCAACACTGTCAGGATCAATAGTGAAATCATTATACTTAATGTCGGCGAAAACTGGCGTGGCGCCCTGCTCTAAAATAGAGGTATTTGTAGCTATGAAAGTATAAGGTGTGGACACTACCTCATCCCCCGGACCGACACCTAGCATGGCTAGACTGGCCCTGAGTGAAGCGGTGCAGTTTGGAGTAGCCACGCAATAAGAAATATTGAACTTTTCGCAAAACTTCTGGCGAAACAATTTTTCTTGTTTGCCAGTATTAAGCCACTTTGATTTTAGAACTTTCGCCACTTCTTCAGCAGCATTATCCGGAACATAAACACCCCATAACCTGATGTCCCCGGGCATTTCATAGTCTTTTAATGTTACTTCGTCTTTTATTATTGCTTTGTTTTCTTTCATAATATTATAAATAAATTATTTACTTAAACATCATAATTATTATACCCTTATTAAAGCTCAGCTTCAATAGTTTCACAATTTAAAGTAATTAAAAAACTTATCGGTTTTTTTGATACCAATCAATCGTAGCCTCAACCCCCTCTTCCAGGCGAGTTTTCGGCTCCCAATTAAATTCCTGCCTCATTTTGTCAACTTTCATGATTTTAGAAGCCGCGCCATTGGGCTTACTTGGATCCAAAACAATTTTTCCATCGTAATCAACAGTTTTTTGGATTAGTTGGGCTAAATCTAAAATGGAGATGCCCTTGCCAATGCCTATATTAATAGGTCCCAAAACGGGCTCTACCGACAAAGCCTTAACGCAAATCTCAGCCGCGTCTTTAACATAGAGCCATTCGCGAATCGGCGTACCGTCACCCCAGACCTGCACCGATGGTAATTTCTTTTCTTTAGCATCGATGAATTTCATAATCAACGCACCAAGAGCATGCGAACGAACCGGATCGAAATAATCTCTCGGTCCATACATATTAGGCAAAATTAAATTGGTAGTTTGAAAATCATATTCCTGCTTATAGGACCAAGCCTGCACCCAGCTGACTTTTTTCGTAAAGCCATAGGCCAAAACTGATTCGTGCAATGGCCCATCCCACCAATCAGCTTCATCAAATTCAGTTAGATGTCCAGGATAGGAACAATTAGCCAAAGGATTAATATATAATTTGACTCCGCTTAATCGCGCTGCTTCCATTAAATGCAAGTTTAGTAAAACATTTTGGTAATATAGCTGACCGGGATTTTGGTGAACGAATTGCAAGCCACCTATGACCGCTGCGCAGTTAACCACTGCCTCGGGCTTTTCCTTTTGAAAAAAATCTAAAGTTTGTTCGAAATTTAAAAAATCAACACCATCGCGCTTGGAAGCGGTTATGTAGCCAATGTTATTTTCTCTGAGTTTTTCTATCACATTTTGACCCAAAAAACCGTGACCGCCGGAAACCAAAATTTTCTTAAACATAATGCTTTTTTATTTTAAATTAATTATTATTTTCCCTTTTTATATCTGACTTTATCATAATCTCTACCAATTCTTTGAACCTAATTTTTGGCTTCCATCCTATTTTTTTTGCTTTGCTAGGATCTCCAATAAGCAGGTCCACCTCCGCCGGCCGGAAATATTTCTTATCTATTTTTATTAAAACTTTTTTGGTCTTTGCATCATAGCCGATTTCTTTTACGCCTTTTCCTTTCCATTTAAGCTCTATTTTCAATAACCTTGCGCACTCTTCAATGAATTCTCTCACGCTGTGCGTTTCTCCTGTTGCCAGAACGTAATCATTAGGAGTTTTTTGTTGGAGTATGCGCCACATTCCCTCCACGTAATCTTTAGCATATCCCCAGTCCCGTTTCGCATCAATATTACCCAAATAAAGACAATCGTCCTTGCCTGCTAAAATACGCGCAAATCCCCGAGTGATTTTCCTGGTTACGAAAGTTTCGCCTCTGCGCGGAGATTCGTGATTGAAAAGGATTCCATTACACGCAAAAATATCATAACTTTCGCGATAATTCACCGTGATCCAATAGGAATACAGTTTCGCAACCGCATATGGCGAACGAGGATAAAAAGGAGTTGTTTCTTTTTGAGGGGTTTCCTGAACCTTGCCATAAAGCTCGCTGCTTGATGCTTGGTAGAATTTTGTTTTTATTCCGGATTCTTTAATCGCATCGAGCAATCTCAATGTTCCGATTCCCACGACATCGGCCGTATATTCTGGAATATCAAAACTGACACGCACATGGCTTTGCGCACCGAGGTTGTATATTTCATCCGGCCTAATTTTTTCAAGAAGTCTTCCGATATTGCTGCTGTCTGAAAGATCGCCGTAATGCAAAAAAAGCTTCACCCCATTAATGTGCGGGTCTTTGTATAAATGATCAATGCGATCAGTGTTAATCGAGCTTGATCTCCTAATGATGCCATGGACTTCATAGCCTTTTTCAAGCAGTAATTCCGCCAAATATGATCCGTCTTGTCCGGTAATCCCGGTGATTAGTGCTTTTTTCATACTATGTATTATTCCGTTTATAAAAAATAATTATATTAACAAATTAAGCGCAAAAAAAGTATCGCTGAAATTTTTTAATTTTGCATTAAACTAAATAAAAACATACGGCTATCAAATTAAGTCAAAAGCTTATGCGAAACTATGATTATGTTTTCAGACATCAGTATCATTTCTGAAAAAGTTAAACAGATCTATTTTAAATTTTTGCGGAATCATGAACATACTTAAAAATTGCCCCAAAAAATATAATTTGTCGTTAAAACTCATCCGGTATCCATATTCGAATACAGCCTTTATCCTTATATAGAGCGTAAGTCTTTCCTGGATTCTGGATTTTGAAACAGATGTCCCATCATCAACAATCCTATACTTCGCAAGAATATCTTCCAAATTGCCAAATTTGCTCACCATCCCAATTTTAAAATACAAATCGTAGTCTTCTGCTATTGCAAGCGCGGGACCATAGTAAAAATTATATTTTTTAAGAACTTCCGCCCTGAACATAACAAGCGGATGGCAAAATGGACTATATCTGAATATTTTCTTTCTTATTTCCTTATCAGTAAGATTATATTTACGGTAACTCTTCTTGATCCTTACTAATTTTTTATCGCAAACTTCCATTGTTCCGCCACTTATCCCTACTTCAGGATTGGCTTCCATAAAATCGAATTGTTTTTGAAATCTGTCCGGATAACTCCAGTCATCGGCATCCATACGAGCAATATATTTACCCTTAGCCAGATTAAGGCCTTTATTGAGAGTACGAGAAATCCTTAGATTCTTATCATTTTTTATAGCAACAACTCTCCCATCCTTTTTCGCGTATTCCTGAATTATTTCAAAGGTTCTATCTCCGGAGTCATCATCAATAATAATAAACTCAAAATCCCTAAACGTCTGACTCAGGATGCTTTCAATTGCCTCGCCGATGTATTTTTCAGCATTATACGCAGGCATCAAAACGGATATTTTTGGTTCATTGTTGTCCATCTTTGTTCTTTTTCCCCTTTTAAATAAAACTTTTCACAAGCACGTTGCCACGAAAAAAATTTTCTTAATCATCGAAGAAAGATTCACTTCTGGTATTATAAAGTTTGTAGACTATTTCTTGTTTCAATTCTAACACGAAAAAACCGAGATATCAACGAATTCTGATATTTATATATCGACTGTCTGACAAATATTTACAATTAATCCTATTTTTCCGCCCGCTCTCTCAGCGAAAAATATATTTTACTTTCCTAAAACTTCGTTTTAGAATTATTACTCCTGTCGAAATTAATCTCCTTGCTCCATTGCCAGGCACTTTGCCTCATTTTTTCATAGCGCTCTTAATCCTTCAAAATTTTATCGTCCATCAAAAAATCAACAATATGTCTGTGTTTAATACCTTTGTAACTTTCTCCAATTATTTTATCCATAGAAACCACGATTTTCGGGTGATTATCCTCAATAGCCAATAAGTTGCCAAATTCCCGTTCCTGCGCCTCCTTACCGCTAATTAAATAAGCCACTTGAATATAAACTCTTTTTCCTTCCTTTTCGGCTACAAAATCAATTTCTTTGTTTCCGAGTTGGCCGATATGAATTGTGAAGCCTAATCGCAATAAGTGAGAGAAAACAAGATTTTCCAATATCAGTCCGATATCCGTCGCTTTATAGCCCACCAAAGAATTTCGTAGGCCCAAATCTTCCCAATAATACTTTTCATTAATTTCAAATATTTTTTTGCCCTTGATGTTCGCCCTTTTCACCTCGCGAATAATAAAGCTGGAAATCAAAAACGACAGATAATCCAAAACTATATTAGGCGTCGTTTTTATTTTTTGAGATTTTAGAAAATCGCTGATCCTGTTAGCGGAAACCAGCGAACCGATATTATCCGCCAGGTACTCCATAAGCCTATTGAGAAAATTGATATTTCTAATTTTGAACCGCGCCACCACATCGTTTAAGATAATCGTATTATAAATGCTCTGTAAATAGCCATAAACGATTTCATCGGTAAGCTTTAAGTTTATAATAAAAGGCAATCCGCCATAACGAATATATTTTAGCAAAGATTCTTCGCTGGAGGACAATTTTTGAAATTGTAAAAATTCTTGATAGGACAGGGCATGCACCGGAATCTCAATATAGCGGCCGGATAATCCGGTAGCGATTTCCGAAGAAAGCAACCGCGCGTTACTGCCGGTACAATAAAGATCAAAGATTTTCTTTGCGAAGAGATGCCTTAGAGCTTTTTCAAATTTTTCAATATCCTGAATCTCATCAATAAACAAATAATTATTAGATCCTGAAACAGCGCGTTTTTCAACGTAAACAATCAGATCTCGATAATTCACAATGGCATCAAACTCGTTTTCTTCTTTGTTGATATAAACGATATTGGCCGTTTTGTCACTACTTCTTATCGCATCCATCAGTTGCAATAAAATATAGCTTTTTCCAACGCGCCTTTGGCCAATGATCACCTTAATAAGATCAGCTCCTATAAAAGGAGTGATTTTTTCCAGATAAAACGGACGTTTTTGATATGTTTTGTTCATACTTAAAATTGGTTACGACTTTATGCTATGTTTTAAGTATACTTAAAACTATTTAAATAGTCAATAGAGGAAAAGATTGCTTGGTTCACTAATTTGACCATATTGTCAATTTATCAAAACGCTACTAAAAAGTCAGGTGTTTTGGGCATTCTTCAGATCTAGCCTTCTTTGACAGCATAATTTCTGGCGGTAAAATCATATTTTTTCGTATCATATGGTTATCTGATAAATATTTACAATTAATACTATTTTTCTGCCCGCTCTCTCAGCGAAAAATATATTTCAACAAATGCCAAACAGATGCCCAAAACCAATGGTCCGAGAAGAATGCCAAGCGGTCCAAAAAGAGCAATGCCTCCCATAACGGCCAGAAAAGCCGCCAGCGGATGAAGCTGCATGCCTCTGCCAACGATTTTCGGCCCTAAAAAATTATCCACCAGACCTACAGCAGCAACCCCCCAAATCAAAAGCCCCGCGGCACCGAAATTATTGCCGGAGAAAAATAAGAACAAGATGGCGGGAAAAGTCACAACGGCTGTTCCAACTCCCGGAACCAAAGCCGCAATGGCCGCCACGCCTCCCCAAAGAACCGGATTGGGAACCCCGAACAATGCGAAACCGATGCCGGTCAGCGTTCCCTGGATCAGCCCGATAAGGAGATTTCCTTTCACAACAGAAGAAACAGCCAATTCAAGGTGGCTTATGATTTTTTTGTTGTCTTTGTCGTCCAGAGGGCTGAGCGCCACAAAATAATCTTTCAATTTATAACCGTCCTTCAATAGGTAAAAATATGCGATAAGAAAAACAAAAAAACTCAGTCCCATCCGGGCAAAACCCGAAAAAATTCCACCGATGCCTTGAACCATCGCTGACAGCCCCTGCTTCAGATATTGGTTGAAATCTATATTGAAATTTTTAGGAACAAAATCAGGAATAGGACTTTTATCAACCATATTCTTAATGGTTCCGACAAAACCGTTTCCGCTTTCTCCCGCGAGGGAATTATAGAGCTGGCTGGATTCCGTAAAAATCTGGCTGCCTAAGAATATTATCGGCAAAAGCACCAGAATAATCGCAATTATCATGGTTAGAAGCGCGGCCAGGCCTTGTTTTTTCCACATGACTGGCAACAATCTTTGATAAAGAGGTTGAAAAAGAAAAGCAAAAACCGCCGCCAGGATGAGCGATCCCAAAAAAGGCTTAACAATAAAATATACGGCGACAAATGAAATCGCCAGGCAAAGAAGGAGAAAATAAATGGCACTTTTAGATTTGAACATAAATAAAAAAATTAATTATTATTTTTTTCTCCGCTCTTTTCTTCAACTTTGTTTTCCCGCTTTTGAATTATGTGCTCTTCCCTTTTCTCCAGATATCGGCCTCCGATAAATGTAATCGCGGCAATGCTGATTGAAACCCCGATCAGAATAAAAAATACCGTAAACAGACGACTTAGATCGCTAGTCGGATGCAGGTCCCCATATCCAACAGTGGCCAGCGTCGCAACAGTGAAATATAGCGCCTGTATCCAGGTCCATTCCTCCAAAAAATGATAAGAGACAGTCCCAATGACCATAAGCGAGCCCAGCGCGCCAACGGCGGCGATAAAATAGGTGTTGAATCTAAATCTTTTTTCCATATTTTTTTCAATCTAAATATAACATAAATAAAGACTAATTAAAAGATGTGTACAGCGATGAGCACATAGTGTTGACAACTTTTTGGGATCTGTTAAGATAGTAGCATACCTACCCCCCAGGTATATCAATTAATCTAATTTCAACTAAACTTATGATTACCGAAGACAAAAAGAAGAAAATCAAGATCGGGTTCAAAAAAGCTTCCGGCTTGCTTTCTAAGATAAGCGAGATGGTGGAAAAAGACTGCTATTGCATCGATGTGATGCAACAAAACCTGGCCGTCATAGGACTCCTTAGGTCCGCCCATGAAATGCTCATGGAAAACCACCTCAACACGTGCTTTAGATCCGCCATGTCTTCCAAAAATGAAAAAAAGAAACAGCAGATGACTCAGGAAATATTAAAAGTAATAAACTTGTACAACAAATAATAAAAACTATATGGAGAAACAAGAAAAATCCTGCTGCCAGACTGAAACTGGCAAAAAAAGCAGTGGAATCCTGTCGGGCACCCTGCTTGGAATCCTTCCTCATTCGTTTTGCATAGCTTTTGCATTATTTTCAATTATTGGAGCAGTAACCGCCAGTACGTTCCTCAAAAAATTTCTGCTCATCCCCAATTTCTTTCTCTATCTCGTGATTGTTTCCCTCATTCTGGCAACTTTTTCTTCGGCAATTTATCTGAAAAAAAACAAATGCCTCTGCGCCACAGGGATAAAAAATAAATGGAAATACATTTTTACCGTCTACTCTGCTACAATCCTAGTCAATCTTTTCATGTTTTTCGTCATTCTCCCGGCTCTGGCCAATGCTAATTTCCAAAATGTGCTGGGGGAAGAAAAAAACAATTTGTCCAAATTATCCATAAAAGTTGATATTCCCTGCTCCGGACACGCTTCTCTCATAATCGACGAAGTCAGGAAAAATAGCGATGTTGATTCCGTGACATATTCAACACCCGACAAGTTTGATATAAAATATGATCCCGGCAAAATCACACCGGAAGCAATAACTTCGCTTGAAATATTCAAGACATATCCGGCAAAAATAATTTAAATATTGGTCTTTTGGTCTTTATCGCGAAAAGGCCGAGAGATCCATAGAAATTAATCATTAATAATCTAATCATATGGAAGATAAAGAGAAAGAAACCTGCGACTGCGGATGCAAATGCGGATGCGGTCACGGAAAAAAATGCACCTGCGATTCTGAATGCGATTGCGGTTGCAACAAATAACATTAAAAAACTGCCGAACAATCGGCAGTTTTTTTCTTGATAGGCTATCCTCTAAAAAGTTTTACTGCCCAGCCGAACAAACTGAATTTGCTCTCATTCTGGGTGATGAATTTATTGATGTTCACTTGCTCCAGTTCCAATACTTGAATCTGATTTTGCAATTCAGTTTTATCCCCTTCGTTTTCCACTTTTTCTGCCAATTTCTTCAGTTGTTCGATCTGATTTTTTGTTTGAACCATCTGGCTTCGCAATTCTCCAAGGTTTTTATAGCTTGTACCAATAAAAAATGTTTTTACTTTATTTCTATTTTCAACTGCATTTATCAAGTCAGATGACCGATCCTTGATATCATTCTGCTGTTGAGCAATGACTCTCACTTCCTGTCCAATTCCATTTTCCCTATCAGCCACAGCTAACAAACCTTGAACAAAGGTGGCGACTGTGCTTCGGTGCGATTCAGCATTAAACTGCCCTTTGTTTTCTTTTTTTTCCTTTGTTTGAACAGCATTTTGTTCCTGGGTTTGAATCTGAGTGCTCTCTCCTTGATTTTTTGCCGCGTTCTGCTCGTTAGTTTTTACAGTGTTTCCAATTTGATTGCCTTGCGCCGGGGTTACTGTCGTTGATTTTCCGTTCTGCGTCGTACTTGACGACTTGTCACTTCCTTGCGATTGGCTGTCGCTATTTACTGCTAATGCTTGGGAAGAAAAACCGAAAACCAGCAACACTGCCACAATTAAAGTTTTTTTCATTGTTTTTTTAATTAATTATTATCTTATTCTGTTTCTTGACAATTGGAAGATGGACATTGAAGTGAGAGCCGACACCTTCAATGCTTTCCACAGTTATATTTCCCTTCATTCTTTTGGCAATTTCCAAAGTTATCCATAGCCCCAAGCCGGTACCAACAATACTTTCCGTATCCTTATTTTTAATTCGATAAAACTTCTGGAACAACTTGGCTTGATTTTCGGCTGACATTCCAATCCCCGTGTCAGCAATAGTTATTATAAATTCGTTGTCTTTTACGCTAGTTATAATATCCACGGAACCCTTTATGGTATATTTGATGGAATTGCCAATCAGATTTATAAGAATCTGCTTTAATCTGCTCTCGTCCGCTCTTATAAGCGCAGGGGAATCAAGCAATTTACAGCTTAGATTTAGATTTTTTTCTTGAGCCTGTATCTTCAGTTCTTCCGCGCATTGAGAAATGACTGGATTAGGATTGAAAGTTTTTATATCCATTGGCACGCTATTTCCTTCCAAACGGGAGACTTCTAAAATGTCATTAACCAAGTTCTGTAATCTATCCACGGAAATCGAAATGTTATCCGCATAATGCTTGCTTTCTTTATTTTCTGATATTTCCTTTTTATCTCTCAAAAATTCTATGTACCCCCTGATAGCCGTCAAAGGAGTTCTTAATTCGTGGCTAGCCATTGATATAAACATATCTTTCATCTTATCCACTTCTTTCAATTTAGCCACAGTTATCGCATATCCGAAAATTCTAGCCTGATTGGAAATCAAAAGGACTATTATTAAAATAAGTAGCACTAGAATCCAATAGGAATCTCTAATTGTTTTATTAATCAAAGCATCGGTATCCCTAAGGGAAAGCGATATAGCAATCAATGCTTTCTTTTCACCAGCATCGTCAATAATATTTTTCGTCACATTCCAAAGTCTTTCTTGTCCGCTGCTACCCAAAAGAGCCACTCCCTCTGGCTTGCTCCAGGCAATAGAGTTTTGGATGGAATCGTCTTGCTTTTGACCAACCAGACTTGCATCACTGGAAGCCACCACCTGAAAACTATCGCTTTCTTTTTGCTTCTTTATTATAGATAGTGAAATAATTTCTTCATTTTTTTTAACTATCTTATCTACCGAAAACTGCAATTTTTCATTATCATCCAGCTGGTTCTTAATGGAATCATTAATTAGACTCTCCACAAAAACCGCTTTTCTTTGCGTAATCTTGTCTATATCAGCCTCATAGTTGGAATTAATCAGGAAAGTATTAATGAAAAAGGCTGCTGGAATTATGATAACCAAGACTAAAGAATAGACAATGCTCGGATTTTCTTTAACAAATGAAAACGCTTTGAGAAATATATTTTTCACAGAAATTTTAATTTTGATTATTTATTTCTTTTTTAAAAGCATTATGTTTATATAATCCGATAGAAGCCAATGCCAATGCCAATCCTCCAACAACCAGAGCCAGTAGAATAAAAATGTCCTTCCTTGTTTGATTTTCTACCGGAGAAGCCAGCTCACTAGCAGCCGCTTCCGCTGGAGGGATTATCGTGGCCGCTTCTGCGGTTTTCACAAACATTAATGGTTCGCTCTTAGCCGTTATTTTTCCCGTATTATCAGTCACTGCCACATAAATTTGATGTTCCCCGTCTTCAACATCCTTATCAACCTCATATGACCAAGTCCCATCATCGTTAGTCTTAACGGTTAGAATTATTGGGTCGCTATAAAGATATATGGTTACAAAGCTATTCGGAATGCCCTTGCCACTAATCTTAAGTTTTTTGGTCCCATTTTCGAGCTGAATCATCTCCACATTATTTACCTTATACAACTCTCTATTTATTTCTCCTTTTTCTTTAGGACTTTCAAAAATAATCTTGTCGCTTTTATCACCAGGAGATGATTTTAGCGGATTGTAGCCATTCTTAACTTCATCTCCGTCCAGAAAACCGTCTCCATCTGAGTCAGGATTCGCTGGATTTGTTCCATAGCGATATTCATCATTATTATTGACTCCATCCTTATCGGGATCAGCTGTTCCCCCGCAGATATTCTTATCAACGCAAACATCTAATTTAAAATACTTCTTCTGCCATTCCTTATTTGAATCTACCGTATTCTGATTTTCTTGGTCATTATTCAATGAGTCAGCTACAACAAGATTGGAATTTTCTCCAGCATTAAGAAGAATCAACATTCTTTGGCCTCCGTCATATGATCCGTAGGCATTCTTAATTTTTGTTCTGATATAATATGAACCATTGGGCTGTTTTTCTGAATCAAAAGAATATTCCCAAACATTTCCATCTAATTTTTTGCCTAAACCCAAATATTTTGGGATATTGGAATCAGTAGGAACAAGATAAAATTCAACGCTCTGGGCATTGTTTACGGTACCCTGCATTTTAACTGAACCGCTTATCACTTCTCCGCCGTTGATATTCAAAAAAATGAAGGCTGGCGTCACGCCAGAATTTTGGGACGATGTGTTCTTGCTTGCAGCTGTATTCCCGCTTGAATCAACATTTGCCGGAGAGCCAATAGCGCAAGTTCTTTGCAAATTGGGAATATTAGAGTCATTACAGCCGACTGGCGTCCTGGAAAGAATTTCTCTATTTTGTGTTCCTGAAGAGTTACAGGAGCTCCAATCACTTAAAGTATACGCGCAAGCCCCCGCTTGGTTTGTTGGAGGTGCGTACGTACAAGACTGATTTAAAATTGGATCAGCAGAAGAATAACATCCTGAAGGAGTTTTGGAGGTAACCGTCCTGGTCTGCTTTCCAGAAGAACTGCAAGCACTCCAAGAGCCATAGGTATAACTGCAAGCCTCTGGCTTACTGGTTTCAGCCTTACTGCTAGCATTTTTTTCAACCTCGCCGCTTCCACTTCCGCTTTCACCATTGCTAGTAACAGTATCTTTTGCCGTCGTGCTGGCATTAGACGAACTTGCTACAGTCGCGTTATTAGCGGCAGCTGGAATACTTCCGCTGGAACTTGTCGTTGTATTTCCCGTATTACCTTCAAATTTAGCTGAAACTTTTGCTACCACAATCAACCCAATCGAAAGCAAACTAAAAAATATTGCTAGAATTGCAAAATGATGGGGATGTTTTGGCATATTGTTTGTTTTAACTTTTTTATGGTTTTATTTTACCATAAAATCCCCCACTATGCCATTCTAATTTAAAAGGATGACATTTAAATGTCCTCCTTTTAATCAAATAGCTATATTGCATTCGGTCGCATTTTCCATCCCCCTAACCGCTTTCAGATAATTGCAATAATCACACTTTGGCTTGTAGTATTCAGATATATTATTCTCCTAAAAATGTACTTGACCCCTTTAATTTCCTGTATTATAAATAATGAAGATGGATAATGCGAGTACCTTTGACAAAAAATTATCACTTGGAGGTGTGCCTATGATGCTTATGTAGCAAATGTAGCAGGGTTATTAACAGTCCAGTATTTACTCTCAAAGCATGAAAGGAACAAGATGAAATTTAAAAGTTTGATTACATTGTTGGTGATTATCACTGCAATCGCAACATTCAGCACGCCAGCATTGGCCGGGAAACCTGAGTGCGGCCTGGTCGGATCGTGGACCGGATACGCAGGTCCCATTGCTTGGACTGCTTCTCACACGGCGAACGACAAGGCTGGAAATGAAGGAACCATGCAGATGGACTGGTTCTACGCGGACCCAGGATTATTGACCTGGTACAACCATTACCCCGTTTCCCGCCTGACTCAAGGCAATGGAGTCTGGAAGAAGGTTGGTAACAAATATGACTACACCTGGTATGCCTTCGGAGTTGGTGCTGACGGATATCCAGTATATACCGTAAGGATCAGTGGAACGGCGGAGATGTCTGACTGCGATACCGTCAGTATAATCTATGCATACGAACTGTTCGAAGGTATTATTTTTTCCAAGGATATGCCATCTAAAACCGCAGCCCGCAGCACCACTGGAGAGGCAGTGGAGTACAGGAATCTGTTGTTCCAGTGGCCAGAATTGCCGTAACTGAGTATCACCGGCGACCCCTCCACATTGAAAACGGCCTAGTGGCATCATGACCGACGGTAGGTCTTTTCACTAACCTCTATCAGGGATGACGAACGTGTCATCCCTCCTTTTTTTATCAGCTTCCATTGAGAAGCTTTTATTTTTGCAAAAGTTGATGGAATGAAAGGGTAAAATACTTTATTTTTATTTTTTCGTCTACGCTTGTTTAATGTAAAAAAAGGCGTCAGCAACTCGTGCCAACGCCCTAAATTAGTCAGATCCCTACAGGATCCGTATTTTCATTCACATATTTGACTTGGTTTCCACCACAAATCCTTGGGTAAATAGTCAGGGTTTGACCTGCAGTTTTTCTGCAAATCTTGAACCGGAATAATCGACTTAATTCCGAATATCCCGACTCCAATTATTGTTGACCAAAGAACTAGCAGCACCACAAATCTTCTATTCATGAGATATCCTCCTGTTTGGAAAAAGTTTAATCCACTATTTTATTCTCCCTAATTTAAGGAAGATCGAACTGACTCTTAGATTGACACAAAAACAACCACGTGTCAATCGTGCGGCAAGAAATAAGAGATACAAAAAATCACCATTGTTGTATAATAAATTTATGGATTTTGAAGGCAAAGAATTAAATACAGCCGGGTCTGAAGAAACAAAGGAAAGCAATGAAATCAGACGAGAAATAACCCATTCCATGGATACCATTAAAAAAACAGGTTTGTTTAATCCTGATTATTTGGATAATTTGGTATTGATTTCTTTTGGAGAAAAGAAAACATACAAATTTGAAGAATATGCCATATCAGATGTGTCCGGGAAAGAATTTTATATGCAAGCTTTTATGCAGGGAAAAAGAACGGACTTTGTGGGGATTAACCCAAAAAAAGAATTTGAAAGTCGCGATATACACGCATTGGACGATAGGCTCTTTTTGCCCTTTATCTTTATAGAAGGAAAGCTGAGTTATGATGAATTCGTTACTCACGAAATTGCCCATAATTTTTTTGATAAGGAATACACTGAAAGGGTCGGGCAATATGAGGAGACTGATAATATAACTGACGTTTCGGAAGAATACAGAGAAAAGATAAAAGATTTAATAATTCCACTGGTTAAAACACACTATCCAAATATTGAGGTAGAAAAATTTTCATTCAGCAGACAACAAATAGCCGAGATATTCACGATGCTTTATGAGAGAGAATTTTGCAAAAGAGCTGATGATAACATGGAAATGCATAGCAAGGTAGAAGAAAAAGTAGATAAATTTTCCAGCGACCCAGAAAAAATGCTTGCTGAGTTTAATGAGAAAAATGGCAGGCATTGCAAGATGAATGATTTTTATAAAGAAAATCATATTTTATCCTTAGTTGTGCCTCACCTACTGGAAAAAGAGCATCCGGAATGGAGCGACAGAATAAATATATTTTGGGAGTAAGGAAAGGCGGAGTAGTGGCAAAAAATTACCTAAATATCTCCCTTGAAATGACACAATTTCCTGAAAGGCCAACGCAAAAAACACCATTCAAGGTGTTTTCATTTTATAAGTATCATCCGCCAAAGGCGGATTGATTTTTGTGGCAAAATTAAAATTTTGACAAAAATCAACAATCTTATGCGATTAGTCCGAGAGTCTATCGGTGTGTGTACAAACACACCTACAGATTAAGGCTCTGCTAAGCCTTGACGTTTCTCATTGGCGAACCAATAAGTCGACCGTCTGATGAAATCCACACTACACGATATTAAGTTTTGACACGAAATATCTTTAATGTGTAATGCTCTGGAATTCCATCGGTTCTCCCTAGAAAGGAGGTGATTCGTGGGAGATAATGGGATTCTGGCTAAAACTATATCAATTTCTCTTGAGTTTTAATGAACTTTCTCATATCCGACTCGGCTAGTATCCGCTGAATATCTGTGTATCTTATCATTGTCTGCAATGGTCTAGTATTATTTCTTTCATCTTTTTGGTCTATAATTGAAAATCCTATATATTCAACTTTTTTTCTTCTTTTTTTTCTGACCCAATCAATGGCTGGAATTAAATCACTGTCTGAGCTAATAATAATTGCCGTATCATATCTATCATCAACAGCA
>Ga0247841_10002921_pt1 | contig 32778 bp, 27 predicted proteins | sample LaCruzMarch2015__2_FD_192410 | JGI IMG/M metagenome (GOLD analysis project Ga0247841, IMG submission 192410) | Freshwater microbial communities from meromictic Lake La Cruz, Castile-La Mancha, Spain - LaCruzMarch2015_18m | ecosystem: Environmental > Aquatic > Freshwater > Lake | place: Spain...
TTACAACGACAAACGATTGCATACCAGCCTTGGATTGCAATCGCCAAAAAAGTTTACCTTAAATTTTATTAAAAATTTTCCCAAATAATTTGCCAGATAACAGTATGGTATTCTCAGGGATTGACATACCATAATCAGATATCTTTTCCGCTACTCCCAATAGTTCTCCATATCCGTTGCTGGCGATAAGGTCGGCGACCATGGTAACACGGTCATCACTTTGATCAACGCAGTACGGAAAAGGTTCAATGCACCTGGGAATCCCGACCACCCAAAAAGGCCCGTCATAAATCCTGGATAGCGCCTCTTCCTCTTTGGAGCCGAGACTTTTACCGTAATTGATGTCGAAGCCTTCTTTTTGAAGATAGCTGACGGCATCTTCGTAGGAAATTCTGGAGTAAGGCGTCTTTAATCCATCAGGACACATCTCGACGCCGATGGTATCCAAAATCTCTTGGCTGGATTCTTGGCACTTGGACGTGAGATAGCTAATAATATTTTCAACAAGATTCATAATATCCTCACGATTACCGAATGCCATTTCTGCCTTGATATGCCAATATTCCATGAGATGGCGTTTACTGCGCGACTCTTCGCCACGGAAACTCGGCCCCATGTTGTAAACTTTCTCGAAGGCGTGGACTGCCGCTTCAAGATAGTAGCCGACGCATTGCGTTAAGAAAATGTCTTCATCGTGAATCTTAACGCCGATCGCACTCCCGTCTTCGTAAAGAGGAACCGGGGTCAAAATCGGGGCATTGATTTCGATAAAACCGTTCCGATTAAACCAGTCTCGCATACAGGACATCAAAATATGCCTGAAGCGGAGAATGGCCATAATTTTCGGATTGCGAATATAAGCGTGGCGGTTTCTGAGAAGATGATCGGCCATGGAAGGATCAAAAATGTCAAAATCACTTCTCGGTCTCGGCGAAAATTGTTTAACCGCGTCGCCGATGACCTTAATGGATTTTGCATGGATTTCCATTTTACCGTTACGCCTAGCGAGCACACCCGCAATTTCTACCGCCGCCTCATAATTAGCCTTCTTAAAAATTTCAAAGGCCTCTGCTCCGACTTTTGTTTTGTCGGCCATAACTTGAATTAACCCGGTTGAGTCAACAATGTCCAAAAAAGCAACATTGCCGTGCTGTCTTTTCCCTTTCACCCATCCGAGCAAAATCACGTTTACATCTTCACCCATACCGTGGAAGTCCTGAATATACATGTTTTTCATGTTCATTCTCCTTTCAGTTGTGTTGTTTCGGTGATATTGCTCAATTTACAATTATCTTTGGCGCTCCTAAAAATTTGAGTCGCCGCCAAATCGCACAAAATTTATCAACCTATTTAACTGTTTTATTATATCTTCTTGGTATTATTATTTTAATGAACAAATTTTAAACACTAAGTTTAAAATTATTTTATATTAACAAAATTGCTATAATTCGTCAATCACAGACTGTTTATATCGCGATAAAAATAATCAATACAAAAAAAGCACTACTGAAACTCAGCAGTGCTTGAGCGGTTTTTGCCGCTAGGGTGAGAATAGCTGTGGTTTAACTTTTCTGCGATTTTTTAGCCAAGACTATTATAAAAATAGCTATAATCGCTATTCCCGCGATACCTATTAACGGAAATAACCATGGGTAATTTTTTATACCCTGCATGCACATTTCATAAGCCCCTGGAACATACATACCCCTCGAAACAGCCTCGAACATCATATCGGTAGCCTCCTTTAATAATTTTTCCCATACTTATAACTCCATTATAAAATATTTTGCCTAACTGTCAAATAATTTTTATAACACGCCCGCCTATTTAAGACTTTTTTTCCATTTAGCAATTTGCTAAATAAATTCAGATACACATTCATAAAATAAGCACATAGCAATCCTATCTAAAAAGCCCCGTGCTTAAATATTTTTCTCCCCTGTCCGGCAGTAGTACTACTATTTCGCCACTAACCATTTTCTCGGCCTCGCGAATGGCGGCGAACATAGCCGCGCCGCTCGACATCCCAACAAAAATTCCTTCTTTGATAGCCATTTGCCTGGCGGTTTCATAAGCCTCTTCATTATAGACTACAACTTTTTTATCTAGTTTAGCCTCATCATATATTTCCGGCACGATGGCTTCTTTCATATTTTTTAGCCCGGCAATCTTATGGCCAAATTGCGGTTCCACGCCTAAAATTTTTATATTTGAATTATATTCTTTTAACTTTCGGCTAATACCCATTAAAGTGCCCGAGGTTCCCATGCCGGCCACAAACATAGTTATGCCCGGCAAATCTTTAATTATTTCTTCGGCCGTACCCAAATAATGAGCTAGGGGGTTATTCGGATTACTAAACTGGTTAGGCATCCAATAACGACCAGGGTCAGCGTCAAACATTTCATGCACCCTGATAATCGCCCCGTCCGTGCCTTTACTCGGATCGGTTTCTATTAACTCGGCGCCTAAAACTTTTAACATTCTTTTTCTTTCCTCGCTCATACCCGCCGACATGGTTAAAATGACTTTATAACCTTTAACTACGGCGACTAAAGCCAAACCAATGCCCGTATTACCTGAGGTCGGCTCAATAATTATTTTATCGCGAGTTAATTCGCCGTCCTTTTCCGCGGCTTCAATCATGGCCAAGCCGATTCTATCCTTAACCGAACCGCCGGGATTTTGTCCTTCTAATTTCACGTAAATATTTACTTTTTTATTGGGATTAATTTTATTTATTTTTACTAACGGCGTATTGCCGATTGTTTCTAATATATTTTGATATAGCATATAATTAATTATAATTTTTTAATTAAAAAACTCGGGTGATTCCCGAGAATTGTAGTATAAGGTAATTGTTTAGGTTTATTATATTAATTTGGGCAACAACAACCAACTCTCGAGATAAAAACGAGAGTCTGGCAACAAGAATTTAATTTATTTATTACTATTTTATACATAATATTAGTATATGGCTTGATTTTAGTGTGGTCAAGATATAAATTTTCCCAACTCGCTTACCTCCACAATCTCCCTCTCCTTGCCGTCTCTCCTCTTAATTTCCACTCCTCCGGCTTTCAAGGATTTTTCGCTGATGACAATTCTAACCGGCAAACCGATTAAATCCGCGTCCGCGAATTTTTCCCCGGCCGAGACGTTTATCCGGTCATCATATAAAACTTCCGCGCCTTGTTTTAATAATTTATCGTAAATCTCCCCGGCCTGCTGATAAATTTTTTCGTCTTTGCCTAAAGCGATTAACTGCGCCTTAAACGGCGCGACCGCTTCCGGCCAGATTATGCCGTTATCATCGTGATATTTTTCTACGATAGTGGCGATAGTCCGGTCTATGCCGATGCCATAGCAACCCATGTAATAAAATTTCTCTTTGCCGTCTTTGTCCGTAAAATAGGCTTTCATTTTTTCGCTATAATGGTAGCCTAGCTGGAAAATATTACCGACCTCAATGCCTTTGCCGGCTAAAAATTCTTTCCCCTCTTTATTTTTATAGCTTTGCTCGGCTAAGGCGATATCGCCTTCTAAGTTCGGCTTGTAATCTCTGCCTATATTAACATTTAACAAATCCACATTTTTTTTGTTGGACCCGCCATAAGCGTTTTTAATGGTTCTAAGCGAATCGTCCGCCACCACTAAAACTTTTTTACTGATGCCGACCGGAGAAATAAAGCCGGGTTCGCTTTTTAGTTCTCTGATTTCTTCGTCAGTGGCATGGCGCAGTTCAACGGCTTTAATTATATTTTTCAGCTTAGTCTCGTTAATATTTAAATCGCCGCGGATAATCGCTAAAATAAATCTGCCTTTTTCGTCAACGAACATAACGTCCTTAAGCTGCTGCCATAACGGCAATTTATGAAATTTTACGCCGTCGGCCATGGTGTTGCCGCGAGGCGCTTTTACTTCGGTTAATTTTTCCTCTTTTTCCTTAACATTTTTTTCTTCTTTTAAAAATTTGGCCACGTCTTCATGCGCCGCGTAAGAGCCGTCCTTAGTATATAAATAGCAACTTTCGCCGGCTTCGCTTTCCGTAATAAATTCATGGCAATATTCGCCACCGATATAACCGTTGTCCGACTCAACGATTAAAGTCTTTAACCCCAGTCTCGTGAAAATATTCGTGTAGACTTTTTTCATCTTCTCATATTCTTTTTTAAAATCTTTTTCGTCGGCATGGAAAGAATAGCCGTCTTTCATTAAAAATTCCCTTAACCTGAGTAAGCCGCCGCGAGCCCTTAACTCGTCGCGGAATTTCGTGGAAAACTGATAAATCTGAAACGGCAAGTCATTATAGCTAATATTAAATTTTTGCACTAAATCAACCATCATCTCCTCGGCCGTGCCGCCCAAAGCGAATTCCGAACCGTTCCGGTCTTTAACTTTCGTCAGTTCAAAACTAACCGATTCGGTTCGGTTGGTTTTTTCCCATAATTCTATGGGATGCAAAACCGGAGCCAGCATTTTTTGCGCTCCGCTCTTATCCATTTCTTCTTCAATTATTTTTGCCACCTTATCCCGGACGATCATGCCTAAAGGCAAATAATAATACCGGCCGGCGACCGATTCTCTTATAAAACCGGCCTGATATAAATATCTGTTGCTGGCGATTTTTAGGTCGCCGGAGACGGTTTTAGTGGTCCGGCCGAATAATTTTGAATATTTCATATAGCTATATTCTATAAAAATCTTAGCTAACTGTCAATAAAATTTCTCTGGCACGGGCTTGCCAATTGAATTAATCTGAGTTAAATTATAGACATGAATAAATACAATCAACAAACAAATATCGGCATTTTCGGCTGCGGCCATATGGGCCAGGCCATATTAAAGTTACTCCAAAAGCAACCTGAATTAAAAAACCGGCTAAATTTTTTTGTCCACTCAATCGGGGTAAAAAAAATAACTAAAACAGTCTGTTTAAATAGTTTTGATAAATTAATAAAAAAATGCGATATAATTTTCCTCTGCCTTAAACCGCAAGATTTTTATAATCTAAAACCGATTGCGGCTAATAACAAAATATTCATTTCCATCATGGCTGGAGTACGTTTAAAAAATATTAAAAAAATTGTTAACAGTAAAAAAATTGTCAGAGTCATGCCAAATTTGCCTTTGCAAGTCGGCCAAGGCGTTATTGCCTGGTTCGCGGATGAAAAACAATTAGCTAAAAGTCAGCTGGCTATAATTAAAAATTTATTTTCCGGTTTCGGTCTAAGCTTTAAAGCCAGCCGAGAATCCGAGCTAGATAAAATTACCGCCCTTACCGGCAGCGGCCCAGCTTATGTTTTTTTATTTATAAATGCTCTAATTAAGGCCGGAGTAACTTTGGGCTTTTCCGAAAAACAAACCGAGCAAATAATTTTACAGCTAGTAACCGGCTCGGTAGAATATTATAAAAATCAAAAAAATAATTATAGTTTGGATGAGTTAATAAAGCTGGTTAAATCTAAAAAGGGCACAACCGAAGCGGCTTTAGATAAATTAAATGTGAATAAATTTTATAAACAATGGCAGCTGGCGGTTGATCGGGCATATAAGCGCGCCCAAGCCATTTCCAATTATGAAATCAAATAATCTCAAAAAAATTATCAATCAAATCAAGCTGGCTTCAGCCGGACTGCTTGATTTATCCGCCGGCCAAAGAACCTCGGTCTTATTAACTTTAGCCAAACTTTTATCAAGCCAAAAAAAACTAATAATCCAAGCTAATTTAAAAGACATTAAAACCGCCAGGCGGATGGGTAAGACCGAAAGTTTTATCGAGAGATTAAGCTTGGATAACGCCAAAATAATTTCTATGGCCGATTCTTTAAAGCAAATTGCCGGATTACCGGATTCGCTTTTTAAAGCTCTTAAACAAACTAAACGCCCCAGCGGCCTTAAAATTAAAAAGGTAGTTTATCCTCTAGGACTCGTCGCCATAATTTATGAATCAAGGCCTAACGTCACGATTGATGCTTTTTCTCTTTGTTTTAAAAGCGGCAATGCCGTAATTTTAAAAGGCGGCGAAGAAATCGCCGAAACCAATAAAATATTAGTCGGCCTGATTAAACAAGCTTTAACTAAAGCAAAAATAAATAAAAATATAGTTTTAGATTTAAGCTCAATCGGCCGCGAACTGACTTTAGATCTAACACGGAATCAACAGATCGATTGCTTAATTCCCCGCGGCGGCAAAGGCTTAATTAATTTTGTTAAAGAAAATGCTATGGTGCCGATGATAATTACCGGCGCTTCGGTCGTGCACACTTATGTTGACGAGAGTGCTGATTTAGCCGTAGCTAAAAAAGTTATTTTAAACGCAAAAACCAGGCGGGTTTCAATCTGTAACGCTTTAGACGTAATTTTACTTCATAAAAATATTTACCAAAATTTCCTTAAATTAATTGCGGCCGGCCTGGCGGAAAAAAACGTAGAAATCAGAGCTGATAAAAAAAGCTTTGCTACTTTAAAAAAAATAAATTACCTCAAACTTAAAAATGCCGTTGAGGCGGATTTTGATACGGAATTTTTAGATTATATTTTAGGAGTTAAGGTTGTCAATAATTTTATTGAAGCTATCGCCCATATCCAACATCACAGCCTGGGCCATAGCGAAGCCATTATCACGCGAAATAAAAAACAAGCCGAGGAATTTTTTAGAAAAATCGATGCGGCCTGCCTCTATTTAAACACTTCAACCCAATTTTCCGATGGCGGCGAATACGGCCTGGGCGCCGAGTTAGGCATCAGCACGCAGAAACTGCACGCCCGCGGACCCTTCGCTTATGAAGCTCTAACTACTTACAAATACTTGGCTGAGAGCCATGGAGCAACCAGAAAATAAAAAAAGGGTAATTTTGTTTATTTTTTGAGCGAGGACTGTTTGAGCCCGAGTAATCTCGGACGAGTTCCGCAGCGATTAAAAATAAATAAAATTACCCTCTTTTAAATGTAAACCAGCTAATTAAACAAAAGAAAAATAATCGTAATGAACAGCCACGATATCCGCGGCTTTTATTTTAGCTTTTTCATTATCGGTTTTTTTATTATACCAAACGATTTTATTCTGCAAATCAGTTGAATTAAAACGAGCTAACCCGCGTCCTAAAATTTTTCCCTCATCATTATAAACGGCGACAACTTCATTTTTATTAAAATCACCTTCAATTTTTTCAATACCGATTATTAAAATAGAGGCTGTCTGTTTTCTTTTTAATATATCGGCTAAATAAGTGCTAACAAATATTTTTCCTCGGCTGACCGCAGCCGTGGCTAGCCAATTTTTTATGGCTTTAACCTTTTTGTTTTTAGCCGGAAAAAATGTACCCACGCCTTGGTTATTTATTATTTTAGATATTATTTTTTTATCCGTACCATTAGCGATGTGCATATCTATGCCCAGTGAATTCATCAAATCGGCAATTATAAGCTTGCTCTTCATGCCTCCTTTACCCTGGCTCTTTGAATCATCAATATTTTTAAAATAGTCGGATGCCTTCTCAATTATCGGGATAACTTGGCGTTTAGTTTCGACCATTTTATCATAAACTCCATCAACATTAGACAGTAAAATCAATTTATCTGCTACCAGCATAGCGGCTACCATGCCGGCCAATTGATCGTTATCGCTAAAATCCAATTCTTCAGGAGACAAAACATCATTTTCATTAAAAATCGGGACCATATTTAATTTTAAAAGATTTTCCGTTACCGTTCTTATGCTTAAATAAGCTTGGCGATCGGCAAAAATCGCCCGGGTAGCTAAAATTTGGGCGCAGGACAATTTATATTTTTCAAATTCTTTAATATAAAAAGCCATTAATTTAGGCTGTCCGGCCGCGGCCAAAATCTGTTCTCTTAAAATTTTCTTATCATACTTTATTGCCGTATCCTGAACAGAAAAATTTTGTAAAAATTTAATTGATTTGCCTAAAGCCACGGCGCCAGAAGAGACTAGCGCCACTTCAATATTATTTTTTCTTTTTATTGCATCTATATCTTTTACTAAATTTTCAACTACTGCTTTATTAAAATGACCATTAGCATCGGTTAAAATTTTTGAACCAATTTTTATAATTATTCTTTGCATATATTTATTTAATCACCTGCGCCGTAAACGTTAAAATTTGCGTGTCTTTATCTTTATAGGCTTCGGGCGAAAGCCCGGCCTTCTGCGAACATAGTTCTGATAAAAATTCTTCTAAGCTCCAGCAGGTTTCGGTCGCCACTTGAGGCAAAAACACGCCGCTCCGGCCGCCCTGTTTTATAATCACGCCGTGCTCGCCCAATTTAATTTTACGCCAATCATCAATCGGCTCCGGCGTTGACAGAACGCTTATCTCGTATTCAAGTTGTCTTAACTCGTCTTTGCCCACCGGATTGAAACGCCCGTCTTCCGAGCAGGCCGCGATAGCCATGTCCCGTACTACCCGCCAAAGCGGTTCGTCAATCGGTACAATTTGGCCGATACAGCCTCTAAGTTGCCCGTCTTTACTCAAAGTCACGAAAGCGCCTTGCTTTTCATTTAATCTTCCGTTGGCGACATCAAACTCCGGCATTTTTCCATGAATAACATAATTTTCCACAGTTTCCCTGGCAATTTTTAATAATTCTTGCTGTTCCAGTTTATTTAATAGATTATTTTTCACGTTAAAAATATTATAATAATTCTAATATTTTAAGTTCTAACTTACCGCTCCCGCTGTCATAAACCGCGAAGCTCGCTTTATTAAACACGCCGCCTAAAGTTCCCGGGTTGGCCGTAATTATACCGTCTTTTTCATTAATCCACGGCTCATGCGTATGGCCGTAAAAAATCAAATTACATTTTTTCAACTCTAAAACTTTTTTTATAAACCAGGGCTCATGGCATAACCCCGCGATTTTTCCGTCAGTTTCAAACACGCCGAACCTGCCTAAATAATTTATATTTTTATATTTTTTTATTTCCTGCTCTTCATAAATCTCCAGATTGCCGCGCACTAAATATATAGTATTAAAATTTTCCGCCAGATAAGCTAAAGTCTCGCCGTTAACCACGTCGCCGCAGCAAATCGCGTTGGTAATTTTCTCGCCCCTGCCCCAATTTACGCATTTTTTCAGATTAACTAAATTATCATGGATATCGGAGATGACTAAAAATTTCATATTAGCAGTACTGTCATTGCGAGCGACTGAAAGGAGCAAAGCAATCTCACGGACAAATATATTAATTTGAAGATAGCCACTTTAAAAGAAACTACTTCATTCGTGAGATTGCTTCGTCGTCAGCCTGAGGCTGGCTCCTCGCAATGACATCTTATTTTTTAAAAAATAGCCCAAATTTCGTCTAAGCAGGAAAAACAATTTTTTACGACCTATTATTTGTGAAATTACTATTTTAAAACATTCCAAATCTCATAAATTAACCCCAAAACAAATAATAACGACAAGCCAAAGCCGGTTATTTTATCAATTTTATTTTTTATGGCCGAATCGCGCTCGCATTTTTGTTTAACTTTAAAAATCAAATAGATGGCGGCTACGCCTAAAATTCCGCCCGATATCGCGCCGGTCAGACTCACTACTTTGGTGATATCCCTGATGCCGATTAAATAAATAAAAAATGGCGTAAAACATGCCAACGCCCAAGCTAAATTTTTATTTAATTTAAAATCCCACCAAAAAACTTCGCGGCTGGCCTGAGCGATGGAGATCATGGAAGTGAATATGGCCAATAAGCCAAAAACCAAAGCGATTTTAATAATGCCGCCGCCGAAAACTTGGCTTAAGCCGGCTAAAGTGTCGGGCGTAGTATTCGCCCCGGTAACGCCGACTATCACTAAAATAAAAATCAGCATTAAAGCGGCGGATAAATAAGTGCCCCAGGCAATAGCGCTTTTGATTTTATTCTTTTCGCGCGCCAGCAGCTTGCAAACTTCGGGAATCGCGGCCATGCCGCCAATCGCGAAAAATATCGGCCCGTAAGGTAAAAATATATTTTGCCAATTTACTAAAGTATAATTGTCTAATTTAATAAAAGCCAGGCCATTCCAGCTAATTAAACCGATAATTAAAATTAAAAACGCGGTCATAATAAACTCCGCGCCGGCGATCAGACGGATGCCGAAAAAAACGATTATAGCTTCAAATAAAAATAAAATTGAAGCATAAATTAATATGCCGCCGCCGAAAATAGGGCTTAAAAGCTGATGCAAGAATAAACCGCCCACGATAACATAAGCCAGCATAGCGCCATAATCGCTGAAAATCGTAATAATTAAAGTTATAAATTTGCCAAAACGGCCGTTATACTTTTCAACATAACCGGGCAGGCGATGCGACCCCTGGGTTGATAAAACGATTTCCGCGTATAAAAGATGCAAATAATTTTGCACCGCCGCTAAAACGGCCATATAAAAAATTAAAGGCAATATGCCGGATATGGCGGCAATATATGGAATGGTAAATAGCCCCACGCCGATAATCGTGCCCATTAACGTCGCTACCGCTAAAAGATAATTTTTGGACATAGTTTTTTGTCATGCCGGATCCGATCCGGCATCCAGAAATTATTTAATAAAATTCTTTTTCTTTTATAACTTAATTATAGCTTAAAACCATTTAATTACCAAATAAAAAACGAACCTAATTTGCTCGTTTTTTTATTATTTAAATATCCTATTTCCTCAAATTTATTTCGTAATTTATCTGCTCAATCTTCCTTAAATGCCCTTTGGCCTGATCATATTTGGTGCGCAAATAGCTTCTCATATCAAACTCCACTAATTCCGCCATAACATCGCCGGCGATTTTATGGATTTTTTTAACTTCGTTATGCTTGCCGATAGTGGCCATTTTTACGGCCTGGCGGACTAACTCTCCGAGTAAATCGCTTATGCCGCCCAAATAACTTTCATAATCAACTTCAATTTCCTTGATTTTATCAACCGGTTTGCCGTTCATGACCAAAAAAAACATTTTGGCTTCAACATACTCTTCCACGGCCGCCTTATACGCGCCCTCTTCCATCAGGCGATTATAACTGAATTTTTTCTGCAAATTTTTTAAAATATCGTCGATTTCTTCAAGCGTCTTGCTCGCGCCCGATAAATCATCGCGATGCAAAGAAAATATCGCTTTTTTAGCGTCATGCAAAACCGCGTTGGCTAAACCGATAATTTGCTGGCGCTCTTTGCCGTGAGCGTCAAATTCTTTTTTTAACTGCTGAATGAATTTTTTATTAATCATAGAATTAGTCAAAAGTCTATAAAGTTGAAAGTCTAAAGTCTTTTTATGAAACCAGATAACAATTTAGAAACTTCAACTGATAAATAATTTAATTTATTATATTGATTATTATTAATATATTTTAATTCCAGCGCCAAATATAGCATAGACCTAACTTCGGCGCATGACCCTTTGGCAATAAAAAGAAAATGTATAAATTCTTTGTCGCTTTTTCTCTCAAATCCTTCGGCAATATTATTCATAACCGACACACCAGCTCTTTGAATTTGATCTTTAAAGCCAAAATCGCGATGGAGTTTAAAAACTGTGTAAATATCACAAGCTAATTCTTTAGCTTTCTGCCAAGCAATAATATCCTCAAACTTTTCTATTTTCATAAACTTTATGGACTTTAGACTTTACGAACTTTATGGACTACCTCATTCCGACACTCTAAACACCTCGTCCACGCTAGTTATGCCGTCAAGCGCTTTTAATAAACCATCCTGCACCATGGTAATCATGCCGTTTTTCTTGGCATTATCCCGCATATCATATTCGCTCGCTTGCCCGCCTAAAATTAATTTTTCAATTTCTTGATTCATAATTAAAACTTCATAAATGCCGATTCGCCCCTTGTAGCCCAAACCCTGACAAGCTTCGCAGCCGGCGCCCTCGTAAAACTTTAAATTATCGAAATCAATTTTTTTCTTATCTGCTTCCAGAAGCTCGCCAAGCAGATCTTTAACTCTTTTTAAAATTTCATCTGCAAGCTTTACCTCGCGCTTGCACTTCTGGCAAACTTTTCTAACCAGCCTTTGCCCGATCATGGCGTTTAGAGCCGGCGCTAATAAATACGGCTTGGCTCCCATGGATAAAAATCTCGGCACCGCGCCGGCCGCGTCATTGGTATGGATGGTAGATAAAACCAAATGGCCGGTTAAGGCGGCTTGAATGGAAATTTCAGCCGTTTCCAAATCGCGGATTTCGCCAACCATAACAATATCCGGATCCTGGCGCACGATCGAACGGATGCCCTGGGCAAAAGTATAATTTTTGCTGGCCTGCGATTGGTTGACTCCGGTAAGCTGATATTCAATCGGATCTTCAATGGTTATAATTTTAGTTTCCGGATTGTTTAACTTTTTTAAAACCGCGTAAAGCGTGGTGGTTTTGCCCGACCCGGTCGGGCCGGTAGTAATAATCATGCCGTTCGGCCGTTCAACCTCTCTCTTTAGCTGATCAAAAGCTCGATCGCGAATGCCCAAATCATTAAATTCTAAACCAACCGAGCTGGATCTTAAGAGCCTCATAACCACGCTTTCGCCAAAATTAGTCGGTAAAAACGAAACCCTGATATCAATGCGATCATCTTTTAAATAAATTGACAGCCGGCCGTCTTGCGGTTTGTCCGTGATATTTATTTTTACCGAAGCTAAAAGTTTCATGCGGGAAATTATTTTATTCCAAGATGATTTATCCAGGCTGGCCACGTCATGCAAGACGCCGTCGATCCTAAACCTAACTTTTATTAATTTTTCTTCGGCTTCAATATGTATATCCGAGGAATCGGATTTTACGGCCGCCGCCATAATCATCGTAACAATTTCGGTAATTTGCGCTTGATTTATTTCCGCCTGCAAATCCTTAAAACTTGATAATTTTTCTCCATATTTATTTAATTCTTCTTCCGTGACTTTAACGCCTCTGATAACCTCTCTGACTTTAGGAATGGTTTTATACATCTCTAAAGCATAATTAAAGCTGTTTTCGGTAACTAAATAAAGGTTGGCTTCGGCGAAATATTTTTCCGATAACTTTTTAGCCAAAGCTGCTACTTTTTCATCTTGCGGCTCTAAACTGGCCAGGCGGATATTTTTACCGTCGTAATAAAAACATATGGCGCTTAAAGCTTTAGCTTCCGCCTCGTCAATTAAAACCAAAGCTTCCGGACTTATGGGAAAACCGAATAAATCAACATACGGCAAACCGGCGGTATCGGCCGCCTGCTTGGTTAACCGCTCCAGCTCTTTAATTTTTAATTTTTTTTCTTTAACGCTAAACTTAGCCGCCGCGCTCTCATCGTTAAGAGATTGGCCGGATTGGTCGTTAAATAAATCTTTGATTGATTGGCCGTTTGGCATAGTTATTGTCCCCCTTGCAAAGGGGGATTAAGGGGGTTTCGACATTATTATTATACCTTATTTTTTTAATAAAAAAAAGGCATCCGCCAAACGGCAAAACGTCTTTTTTATTTAAACTAATTTTCTAAAAATGTTTTGTAGCCTAAATAGGCGCAGTAGATATCGGACTTACAGGCAATTTCCAAAGGCGCGTGCATATTAAATAACGGCACACCCGCGTCAATCACTTCCAGATTGCGATTAGCCAAATATTTAGCGATCGTGCCGCCGCCGCCTTTGTCGATTTTACCGATACCGCCGGACAGCTGATAAACAATCGCCTTATTCTTATTATATAAATCTATTAATTCTTTCATAAATTTACCCGAAGCCTCGGACGTAGAAAATTTTCCGCCATGGCCGGTATATTTTTCTATAGCTAAGCCATAGCCTAAGCGGCATGAATTACGGACATCAAAAGCGTCTTTATAATCCGGATCCAGGCCGGCCGTAACATCAGCGCTGACGGCTTGGCTTTTAGCGAAAATTTTATAAACGTCTTCCAAGTCGTCTTCGCCGTCAACCAATTCCGATAAACCAGAAACAAAAGACTCTAAAAAATATGAATTAGCTCCGGTGTTGCCGGTTGAACCGATTTCCTCTCGGTCCACCATGGCTAAAATTTGTGTTTTATCACTAGCCTTTGATTCCATAATACCAACTAAAGCAGTATAAGCGCAAACCAGATCATCTTGTCCAAAAGCCGAGATTAAACTGCGATCAAAACCCAAATCCCTGGCTTTCTCGCAAGGCACGGCCCTTAGTTCGGCGCTGGCCAAATCAATTTCTTTTATGCCATATTCGTTCCATAAATATTCTAAAATCGCCAATTTAACTTTTTCTTTTACTTTTTCGTCTTTAACCGGCATTGAACCAACCACTAAATTTAGCTCTTCGCCCTGGACGTCTCTTAATTCAAATTTAGAACCGGGTCCGTTCGGTCGGTCAACGTGCGGCAATAAATCGGTAATCATAAAAACCGGGTCGCTGTCTTTTTCGCCAATGTTAATTTCAATTTTTTTTCCATCCGCCAAATAAACCTGGCCGTGGATTGCCAAAGCAATCGTCGGCCATTGATATTTTTTTATGCCGCCGTAATAATGGGTTTTTAAAAACGCCAGGTTTTCATCTTCAAACAGCGGTATGACTTTAAAATCCAAGTGCGGTGAATCGATATGGGGCATGACCATGTTAAAACCTTCGCTTAGCGGCTTCTTCCCGACCTTAGCTAAAAATAAACTTTTATCCCGATTAATCGCGTAAACTTTATCGCCGGCCTTAAGCGACTTCACGGTGGCCATATCTTTAAAACCGGCCTGTTTAGCCAAAGCCACGCTAGTCTTAACGGCTTCGTTCACGGTTTTAGATTGGTTTAAAAACTGTTTATAGCCTTCGGCGAACTTAAAAGCCGACTGCTTGGTTTTCTCGTCCCAAACTTCCCAGGCGTTTTTTCTTTTTAAAGTTAATTTTTTTTCTAAATCTTGATAATTTGTTTTTGGCATATGGTTGTAGTAATTAATTTATAATTTTCATCAATATAAAAATCGATTTCGCTTCTAATCCCTAATTTATTTTTAAAATAAATACCCGGTTCAATCGTATAGCCAGTATTAAGCGGCAGCGATTGTTTGCCCCTTCTGTTAATTCTGGTTCTTCGGCCATGCGGACTTACAAACCCTAATGAATGCCCGGTGCCATGTAAAAATTTATCGCCATGGCCATGTTTAGCTAAATAATTTCTTGCCTCGGCGTCAATCTCTTTTCCGGTTGGCACAATTTTATTTTTTAAATTGCTTTGTAAATATTTTATCGCCCTGTCTCTGGCCTCTGCCACCGCTCTAAACGCGCTAGCCTGCTGTTTTGACGGCGTTCTGCCATAATACATCATCCAGGTAATATCGGCAAACGGCGCGCCAATTTCCGCTAATCTTGCCCAAATATCAATCATTATTAAATTGCCTTCTTTAAGTTTACGTGGCTCTTCGGCATAATAGTGAACCTGAGACGTATTTTTGCCAAAAGCTACAATTGATTTCTGTTTATCGGATATTAAATGGTATTTTTTATATTGCTTTTTTATAAACTGCCTAACCGCCACATCGGTCGTATCGGGATTACTCTTAATATATTCAGCCACCTCGTATATTATTTCATTTAAAATATCAGCTGCTTGCTTATGCTGTTTAATTTGTTTTTTATTCCAGGTCATGAAATTTTTCAGTCCGGCATGGTAAAATTATTTTTGCGAATATGAAATCGTAAAAATTTTTACAAAAAATTATTTTTTTACTTTTTAATTTTTTGTAAAAATTAACAGATTTCATCTTGAGTAAAAAATAATTTTACCCTGCCGGACATAAAAACGTTATAATTCTACCAGCTACCGCTGCTCCCGCCACCGCCGGACGAGCCGCCGCCGAATCCGCCAAAGCCGCCGCCGAATCCGCCCGATGACCCGCCGCGCCCGCCGCCAATCCACCAGGGAATATGCCCGGCCGCCTTGCCCGCTTTATATTTTTTGGAAACTACGAAATCGAATAATAAACCTAACGGGATTAAAACGCCGATTGACACAATGCCAAAAAATAAAAAACCTTTGATAATACCGATAACGATGCCGATGACTGCGCCGATTACGCCGCCGGCCCACCAAGATTTAGAACGGCCTAAAATGCTAGCCAGCCAAATAAAGCCGAAAATCACCATATAAAAAATAAATCCCGGGTCAAAACTACTTGATGTTTGGCTTTTATTTTCGCTCGGCACGTATTCACCTTTAGTCGCTAATATAATTTGGTCAACCGCCTTATCTAGGCCGCCATAGTAATCATTATTCTTAAAAGCCGGTTTCATTACTTGATTAATGATCCAGTTGGATTGCGCGTCGGTTAAAGCGCCTTCGAGGCCGTAACCAACTTCGATTCGCATTTTTCTATCTTCAATGGCGACTAAAACCAAAACACCGTTGTCTTTTCCCTTTTTACCGATTTGCCAATCTTCAAACAATTTTACCGCGAAATTTTCGATGGTATCGTCTTTCAGGTTAGGAATGATTACCACGGAAATTTCATTACTAGTTTCTTTCTCAAACTGGACTAATTTATTTTCTAACGCCTGCCTCTCTTCGCTTTTTAGCGTATTATTATAGTCATTAACAAAACTAGCCGGCTCCCCCGGATTATAATAAGCCAAGGCCGGCCAAGCAAATAAAAACAATAAAATTGTAATTGTTTTTTTCATTTTTTTAAGTCCGGCTGGAAATATTTCTTTTATCGCGCATATAAAATTGTAGCTGTTTTTACAAAAATTGTAATCAATTTTTGTAAAAACGCACAAATTTTATCTAAGCAGGAAAAGAAATTTCCCAGCCGGACGAAAGCGGCTACTAAAAATTTACCGCTGGCGCGTTTTCCGATCCGGCCGCGGCGTCAAAATAAGCTTTTTCCGAGAAACCGAACATGGAGGCGAACCATTTAGCCGGAATGCGTTTCACCATGACATTGAAATCGCGCGCCGCGTCATTAAATCTTTTTCTTTCCACGCTGATTCTGTTTTCCGTGCCTTCTAATTGCGCCATTAATGTCTGTACGGTTTCAATGGACTTTAGTTGCGGATAATTTTCCATAATTACGAGCAGTCTCCCTAAAGCGCTTTCAACTTGTGTCGCGGCCTCGGCTTTTTCATTAATGGTCGTCGCGCCTGAATATTTAGTGCGCGCGTCGGCCAAATCGCCGAAAACTTTTTGCTCCTGCGCCATAGCGCCTTTAACTGAACTGACTAAATTCGGAATTAAATCAAACCGCCTCTGATATTGGGTCTCGACTTGCGCCCACATATTATCCACGCCTTCGTTGGCCGTAACCATTTTGTTGTACATTCCCCAGGCGTATAAGCCCAAGACGGCGACAACTACCGCCAGAACGATTAGAGTTTTTTTCATAGACTCATTAAAATTAATTATTAATTATATTAAATTTTATTTTCTTACCTCTTAATTTAGCCGCGTAATAACCGGTTAGCTCTGCCGCCAGCTTAATAGTTTCCTCTTCGCTCTTTTTTTCTCCTAATTTCAATTCGCTTATCTTAATTTCTTCAGAAACCTGAATTTCTTCCATTATGCTTAATACTTTATATTTTATACCTCTCACCAGGCTCGTCGGCCCATTTTCGGTTACCGGTTGTATAATTATATCCCCGGCTTTGGCTAATTTTTCCAACTGCTCATTATCTTTTTGATCCCTGCCGACAACCATCAGTATATACTTTCCGCCCTTATTTTTCAACCAAAATACCCGGCCATTTTTTAATAACTCAACATCATTCCCCGCGCAATCAGGCCAATATTCAAGGAGTTTTAGTAATTTCGCGCTGAATTCCTGGTCGGTAAGCAAGCAGCCGCCGGCCGGGCTTGAATATTCTTTTATATTATATTTTTTCACTAGCTCCAGCTGCCTTTGCCGCGACCGGCCGCTAATATCCATAAGCCTGCCTCTAACCAACTTCCCCTGTTTTTCCGGCTCGCTTTCATCTAGCAGCTTCGCGGACAGCGGCCTGACCAGTTTGCCTCCCAGACCGGAAAATTCTTCCACGATTTTTAATGCTTCCCGATTCTGCGACATCGGCCTCTGGCCTAAAACTTCGCCGGTCGCCACGAAATCGTACTTGCCCGCCGAAGCCTTGGTGAAGGCGGGTTCTCCCCCTTCCATTATCTCTTTAGCCCTTTTTAACATTAGGGTGTGGCAATCAATGCACGGATTCATGTTTTTCCCATAACCATGAGCCGGATTTTTAACCATGCCTAAATGCTCGTCGGTAAAATCAACTTCAATTAATTCTATGCCTAGCTGTTCGGCTGCTTTTTTCGCCTTTAATGTTCCAAAAAAACAACTTTTAAAACTTAGGCCGGTTACCTCTACGCCCTGCGCCATTAAAACTTTAGCCGCCAGCATTGAATCCAGACCGCCCGATAATAGTACTAAAGCTTTTACCATATTTAATATAAGTATACATTATTGCGATAGACTGAAATTATTTAAATCCGATTACCTGCCAACCGTATTTTTCAATCTCGCCTTTAGTAAACATATTTAAATCTTTGCTTTTAACAACACAAGCGACTTCTTCCTCAATTTGCCTGCCGGTATATTCTTTAGTCTCCAGATTCCACTCACGTAGAACTAAAATATCGCCGGCATCACATTGCCAATCCGCCAGCCTTAATTCAAATTTTTTCTCGCCAGAAAGTATTTTTTCAAAATACTGCGGCCAAACTTTTTTCTCGATTTTCATATCCTTGTTGTCATTCCGGGCTTGAACCGGAATCCATTTCATTATAATTTTTTATTCCCAATTTTATTTTCTCGCCATTCACTCTCGCTTCTTCGCCTGCGACAGCTTCCTCCACAATTTTTTCGCATAAAACATCTTTTTTCAATCCTTCCGCCATTTCAGTAAATACTTTTTTCACCAATTCGCTATCGCTCTGCCATGACAAAATAATCCTGTCTTGAATAGTCAGTCCGGCATTTTTGCGCAAATTATTAACCGTGCGCACAATTTCTCGTTTTAAACCGTCCAGCTTTAATTCGTCGGTAATCTCTGTATTAAGTTCAACTGATAATTCTCCTTTGCCTTTTTCAGTGACTACATTTTTAACATTCAACTCATCCAAAATTAAATTTTTATATTCATCTCGTAATTCGTAATTGTTAATTGTTAATTGGCTAAGCGCTTGTCTAACCTTTATTCCGGCTTCATCCCTTTTCGCTAAACCTAATTCCACAATTTTTCTGACTTTTTCCATCTCGGCCAGCACCTTTCCATCTATCCGATCTTTTTTAACTTCCGGCCACTCCCTTAAATGAACTGACAAAACATCCGCTCCTAATTCCTGATAAATATGTTCGGCCATAAACGGCATAAACGGCGCCATCAGCCTGGCTAAGTGATATAAAATCCGCCGTAAAGTTTTTAACGCCCGCATTTTATCCGCCTGATCATCACCCTTAAATCTATCTCTGGAGCGGCGCACATACCAGGTTGATAAATCGTTTATGAAAACCGGAATCTCCCGGACAGCATGCAGATTATAATGATCCATTTTATCGGTAATAATCTCTTTCGTTTGCTCAAGGCGGGAAGTTATCCATTTATCCAAAACGTTAGTTAAATCTTTTTTCTCTAAATTCGCTATTTCAATGTCTTGCGCGAACATCTTATAAAAAGATAAAACATTAAGTAAAATATTTAAAAATCTTGTTTGCTCGGACAAATCTTTTTCGGAAAAATTTATGTTATCGGCTTTCATTACCGGCGAAGCGAATAAATAATAACGCATGGCATCAACGCCATATTTATTAAATATATATGACGGATCAGGATAATTTTTTAATCTTTTTGCCATTTTTTGCCCGTCTTCGGCTAAAACAATGCCATTGGCGATTATATTTTTAGCCGCCTCGGTACCGAATAAGGCCGTGGATAAAACCATCATGGTATAAAACCAGCCGCGCGTTTGATCAATGCCTTCAGCGATAAAATCAGCCGGTACCGGAGAATCATTTCTATATTTTTTCCCGCTGAACGGATAATGTTCTTGGGCATAAGGCATGGAACCGGACTCAAACCAGCAATCAAAAACTTCCGGAATGCGTTTCATCTTCCCTCCGCATTTGCATGACCAAGTTATTTCATCAACGTATTGCTTATGTAAATCATTAACTTCATTTCCGCTTAATTTTTTCAGCTCCTCTCTTGAGCCAACCACGGTTTTTTCTTCGCATTGATCGCAAACCCAAACCGGCAAAGTCGCTCCCCAATAACGGTTGCGGCTGATTGCCCAATCGCGCGCCTGCTCCAGCCATTTGCCGAACCGCCCGTCTTTAATATGCTCCGGCACCCATTGAATTTTTTGATTATTTTTTACCAATTTATCTTTTATCGCCGTTACTTTAACAAACCAAGAATCAGTCGCGTAATTTAAAAGCGGGGTTTCGCATCTCCAGCAATGCGGGTAGCTATGCTCGTATTTTTCTTTATGGAATAATGATCCGTTATGAGCTAAATATTTTATAATTTCCACGTCGGTTTTTTGCGTGTCGCCGGCCGGTTTGACTTCCAGGCCGGCAAAATCTTTGGCTTCAGGCTTAATCACGCCGTCCATGCTTACATGCTGGATAAATGGCAGGTTTTTCTCCTGCCCTAATTTCATATCATCTTCGCCGAAAGCCGGCGCGATATGCACAACACCGGTACCATCTTCAGTCGTTACGAAATCAGCCGCGTAAATTTTCCAACCGTTATCCCTGTTTCCCAGTTTTTCATCTTTGGAATAATAATCAAACAGCGGCTCATATTCCAGATCAACCAGATTCTCGCCTTTTATATCATTATGAACAATCTCAATTTCCTTATCTTTTAATACGTCCTCTACGCGATCGCTGGCCATTATCAATAATTCGGGAATATCTTTTACCCTTAAGGCTGTATATTTTATATTTTCTCCAACCGCCAAAGCCACATTACCAATCAATGTCCAGGGCGTAGTGGTCCAGGCAAGAATATAAGCGGAATTTTTTGTCTCTTTGTCTTTGCCATATTTTTGCCCTGGCTTTAATTTAAATTTCACGGTAGCCGACAAATCTTTTATATCTTTATAATTCTGCGTCACTTCAAAATTAGATAAAGTCGTGCCGCAGCGCGGGCAGATATGCATGGCCTTATAACCTTTATAGACTAACTTTTTATCCCAAAGCGATTTAAACACCCACCAGATCGTTTCCATATAATCAGGATCCATGGTTTTATAATCATTTTCCATATCCACCCAGCGGCCGATGCGGCGAATGGTTTTTTTCCATTCTTCGGCGTAGCGCAAAACTATGCTTTTGCAATAATCATTAAATTTAGCCACGCCCATAGTCTCTATGTCCTGCTTACTCTTAAAGCCAAGCTCTTTCTCCGCTAGATTTTCTACTGGCAGGCCATGGCAGTCCCAACCCCAGCGCCGTTCCACGCGGTAGCCGCGCATAGTCCAATATCTTGGCATCGCGTCTTTCATAATACTGGCGACGATATGGCCGTAATGCGGTTCGCCCGTAGCGAACGGCGGCCCATCATAAAAAATATAGTCGCCGCGCGGCGCTTCTTTTTTTAATGACTTTTCAAAAATCTTATGCTTTTCCCAAAATTTTAAAACCTCCTCTTCCATTTGCGGAAAAGGATTATTAGACTGTTTAACCTCCTGATTTTTATTAGTCATATTGCAAAAAAATTTCACGAATTATTAATTTATTTTAGCCTAAATTAAGCTTATTGTCAAAATAATAAAATACTTTAATTTTTTGCCTAACTTGATTTTCTTTACGGCTTTGCTAAGATGAAAATAGAATGGTCAATTCGGTCTCACTTTGCCAAGCGCTGGCGAGATACTGTTAGCCAAAGGCTTCCAGTTAGTCGAAATGACCAAGTAGGAGGTAGTAACATGTTCCATCACCAGGGGGTCTGAATGAACAAGCAACAAGTTTATTCAGCCCCCACCCAAACTATTAATTTATTCATATAAAAATAACTCTGCGTTTCGCGGGGTTATTTATTTTTTAAAATTTTTATTTTCACTCGGTCGTTTTAGATTTTATTAGCCGGATATTCGGTAACGCGGCGTAAAAATTAAAAATATTTTTATTTTTGCGAAAATTCTTGTTGACAATTTATTTTTGTGGTATAATAAAAATATAGTTAAAAAAATTTCATATAACCGGCAAAAAATTTGTTACAAAAAAATCTTTTGCTAAAACGAAAGGGGGTGTAAAAAATATGGCGAAGAAAAAAGCCAAAAAGAAAGCGACTAAGAAGAAAGCTACCAAAAAGAAAGCGACTAAGAAGAGAAGGAAATAGTTTATAAAGTTTTCTTTATAAATAAAAATAGAAGCGGTTTTGCCGCTTCTATTTTTATTATTCAAATAAACTTCTCTGCTTATTTTTTCTTTTTTCCTCCCGGTCAAAAATTTCAACCGACCCGTATTGCCCGTCAAAACCCGGGCTTATTATTAGCTTGCCCTCGCGTACCCGCTTTATGCCTTCCGCAACGGCCTGATCGGCCATTTTTTCTAAATCTTTTAGGCTAATATTTAATAAAATATCCAACTCGCTGCCGAAATTATTAACCAAGTTCTTATACTCAATTTGCACCTTATTTGAACGCCTGGATTTAATATCTAAAGCTTCGGCGATAATCTTATCAAGCTCAACTAATTTTTTAAACGGCGCGGCGTTTAAAGGCTTAAAACCTTGAGGCCTATCGGCCAGTTCATCAACCCGGTTTAAGACGCCGATGGTTAAAGGTTTTTTACAAACCGGACAAATATTTTTTTGTTTTTTAGTTTGCTCCGGAGTTAAACTCACGCCGCAGGCGCGATGGCCATCGTAATGATACATGCCTTCTTCCGGATAAAATTCAATCGTATACTTTACCCCGATTTTATTATTTTCGCCAAAAATTTTTTTATTTTTTATAATTTCATAAATTTCGTCGTAGTTGATAACTTTCATCTCGAAGACGTTAGCTTCGCGCGCGATATTCGGTAAAGAGTGGGCATCAGAGTTTGATAAGACCGTTAATTTATCCAAAGCGGTTAAGCGCCAATTCATTTCCGGGTCGCTTGATAAGCCGGTTTCTATCGCGTAAATATCTTCCGTGTATTCATGAAAACATTCTTCCATTTTATCAAAGCCTGACTTTGAACCGAAGACCGAAAACCATGGCGTCCAGATATGCGCCGGATAAATCAAAAACTTTTTATCAATCTTCAAGCAGAGTTCCATCAAATCCGGAGCGCTCATGCCTAAAATCGGCCGCCCGTCGGAACGGATATTATAATCTTTATCCAAATAATTATTTAATTCCTCGGCCGCTTTTAGATTAGGCGCGTGGATTACTAAATGAATGCGCCTGGCATGCGCCGCCTGCCCCGGATTCGGCCCGAGGTCTTTATAGATTAGAGCGACTTCGGTCGATAAAATAAATTTAACCTTGTCATCTTTAGCGCTTTTCAGCTTATACAATCCGGTGCCGGCGCCAGTCTCGACCAGCTTACTTTTTATATCGGAAAACCACTCTGGATATGTAAAATCTCCGGTGGCGATGATATCAACTCCCTTAACCCGGCAAGCCGCGTCAATATTTTCTAACGTCAACTCCGGCGAACAGGAGCGGGAATATTTTGAATGGATATGTAAATCTAAAATTTGCTGCATATGATTATTCTGCCATACTAAGCGACTTTGAGAAATTATTTTTATCGCGCATACGAAATTGTAAATATTTTTTCTGAAAATAAAATTTTCAGAAAAAATACACAAATTTCGTCTAAGCAGGAAAAATAATTTCTCAAAGTCGCGATAATTAAATTATCAATTTTTTCCTTCTATCCGCTTCGGCTAACTGCTCCGGCGTATTTATGCCGAACCATTCGTTTGAATCTTTTAATATTATCGCGTTAAATCTAGCGCCGCTGCCTGTTGCTTCTTCCACAAAAGTATTTATGCCGTATTCGCCTAAACCGGGAACCGGCTTTAAATTTAAGTAATGTTTTTTAAACCAACCGCGCTTAAAGCAAAAAGTGTTGGTATTAATTTCTTTGAGTAGTTTCATTTCCGGAGTTAAATTTTCTTTTTCCACCACGGTAACGACTCGGCCGTCGGCGCCGCGGACAACGCGTCCCAAGCCTTGGGGGTCGTCGGGTTCGCAGGTTAAAATACTCATGTCATTATCATTAGCTAAATGCATCCCGATTAACTCTTTAAGCGAATTAAATCTATAAAATGCCGAATCATCGCCGTTTATTACTAAAAAATTATTAAAATCAGTCGGCAACGCTTCTTCACCGGTTAACGCGGCGTGAGCCGTGCCTAAACGTTCTGTTTGCATCGCGTAGATATAGCCCTTACCCATGGCTTCTTTTACCGATTCCGCTTTAAAGCCGACAACCAGGCAAATTTGCTTCTTGGCAATTCCATTTTTCCCAAGCTCCTCTAAAATATAGCTGATAATCGGCCGCTCGTTTATTTTATATAATACCTTGGGCAATTCGGCGCAATTAAGCCGCTTGCCCTGCCCGGCCGCTAAAATTACTATGCCGAATTTTTTTAAATCATCTTCCATAATTTTTATCATTAATTCAAAGCGTTTTTTATAACTTCCCCGATTTTTCCGGCTAAATATCTTATTTCTTTTTCGTCTGTCCCCTCTATCATTATCCGGCATAAAGGTTCGGTGCCGCTATAACGCACATTAACTCTGCCGTCTTTGCCTAAATATTCTTCCGTAGACAGAATGATTTTTTGTATTTCCGGCACAGACGAAAAATCCGGCTTGCTTTCAACTTTTATATTAATTAATATTTTAGGCATTAAAGAAATTTCGTCCGCCAATCCGGTTAACGGCTGATTAAAATATTTTATTGCCGAAAGCAGCATTATTCCGCTTAAAATTCCGTCGCCGGTCGTATGGCGATCTAAAAACATAACATGGCCGGATTCTTCGCCGCCTAAAATCCCTTCTTCTTCCATCAACACATTATGGATCTGCTGGTCGCCCACGTCAGTTTGAAAATATTTAATCCCTAAATTTTTTAACGCGTTGATAAAACCTAAATTGCTCATTACCGTACTGGCGACAATATTATTTTTCAGCTTATTTTCTTCCTTAAACATTCTGGCGCAGATATAGAGCAGATGGTCGCCGGTCAGGCGCTCGCCTGTTTCAGTTATAGCGATTAATCTGTCGCCGTCGCCATCAAAAGCCAAACCGATATCGGCTTTATTTTCTAAAACCGCCTTTTGTAAATTTTCAGTATGTTCGGAACCGCAATTCGCGTTTATATTTTTTCCGTCCGGGGAGTCGGAAGTTACCGTGACTTCAGCGCCTAATTTTTTAAAAATATGCGGGGCGACATTAAAGGCCGCGCCGTTAGCGCAATCCAAAACAATTTTTATTCCCTTAAAATCGCCGCCAGCTAAATTATTTATTAAAAATTCCGCGTATTTATTGTTATAATCGTTTAATGGGATTTTGTCAAAATGAGTTTCGGCCTCCGGCTCGCCGGGCATAAATTCCGCCGGTCGAGATCCGTTTTCTTCGGCTATTAATTTTTCTATCACCTCTTCTTCCGCGTCGGTTAATTTTGTGCCGTCATTTTTAAAAATTTTAAATCCGTTATGCTCATAAGGATTATGCGAAGCGGAAATTACCAGCCCTAAACTGGCGTTTTCCTTTTTAGCCAAATAGGCTATAGCCGGAGTCGGAATAATTCCGGCTAAAATTATTTGGCCGCCCGCCTCGGTTATGCCACGTGAAACCGCCGATTCCAACGACGAACCGGACGCCCTAGTGTCCCGGCCGATAATTATTTCCGGCTTAATTCTATTAGCCAGGCAATACCGCGTTAAGGCCTTACCTAACTTAAACGCCAATATTTCATTCATCTGTTCGCTGCCAACTAAACCCCTGATGCCGTCGGTGCCGAATAATTTTTTCATAAATAATAAAATTCTTTAGATAGTCCAGTCCGGAAAAATTGTTTTTACTGCGGCTCCTCGGTGCTTTCCTCAGCGCCGAAACAGCCGACCTGGGCAGAAATTGTAGCAATTTTTACAAAAAATTGCCCAAATTTCATCTAAGCAGAAAAACAATTTTTCCGGACTGGATTATATCTTAACCATTATTTAAAAATCAATTCTAAACTCTTTGCCCTGGTCTTTAAAGCCCAATTTTAAATATAATTCATGGACTTTAGGCCTAGCATGCCTTGAAGTAGCGATTAACTTATAACAATTATTTATTTTAGCCGCTTCAATCAATTCTTTGACCAACTTCGTGCCTAAGCCTTGGCTTCTATAATTCTCATCAACAAACACATCCTCCATAAATCCAAACGGCTCTTCATGCAAATCATTTTTTAAGATATATAAATACGCATGGCCAATTTCCTTGCCATTATCTTCTATAAATAATTTAATTCCGCTGGCATTGATTGTTTTTTGTTTGATACCCATAATATTTGTATTTAGTATTATAAAAAATATGAAATAAAAAACTTAATACATTATACTTGATACTTTATGCTTTTTCTATTCCACCGTTACGCTCTTCGCCAAGTTGCGCGGTTTATCAACATCCCGGCCGTTTAACACCGCCATATGATAGGCGAATAATTGCAAAGGTACGGTAGCTAAAATCGGCGTCAGCATCTCAATAGTTTTCGGTATATAAATTATGTCGTCCGCCAGGTCTTTTATTTTGTCGTCGCCCGCCGTGGCAATGGCGATAATTTTGCCGCCGCGCGCTTTTATCTCCTGTATATTGGAATAGTTTTTTCCGTAAACGCTGTCGTTCGGCGCGATTATCAGGCTGGGAAAATTTTCATCGATTAAAGCGATGGCGCCATGTTTCATTTCGCCCGAAGCGAAACCTTCGGCGTGGATATAGGATATTTCTTTTAATTTAAGAGCGCCCTCAAAAGCCACCGGCTGATTATATTTTCTCCCTAAATAAGCAAAATGATTTACTTTATAATATTTTTTCGCGATTTCTTTGATCTGTTCGCCTAGCGCCAAGACTTGTTTTATTTTATCCGGCAACCCGGCTAATTCCTGAACGATTCTCTTTCCCATGACCAAGGACATTTGCCTTTGCCGGCCGAGCATCACCGCCATTAAAGCCAAAATCGCCGTTTGTGAAGTAAAGGCTTTGGTTGAAGCCACGGAAATTTCCGGCCCAATATGGTTATAAACGCCGGCGTCGGTTTCGCGCGCTATGCTCGAACCGACCGCGTTGACTATGCCTAAAGTGAGTGAACCTTTTTCCTTGGCTTCTTTAACCGCGGCCAAAGTATCCGCGGTCTCGCCCGATTGGCTTAAAGCAATAATTAAAGTTTTATCATCCAGCACCGGCTTGCGATAGCGGAACTCGGAAGCGTAATCAACTTCCGTCGGCACGCCGGCGTATTCTTCAAACATATATTCCCCGACCAAGCCGGAATGGCGCGCCGTGCCGCAAGCGACAATAACAATTTTTTTTATCTCCCTTAATTTATCGGCGATTTCATCCAGCCCGCCCAACTTAGCTTTGCCTTCGTCAAAAATAATGCGGCCGCGCAAACTATTGGTGATTGAAGCCGGCTGCTCGAATATTTCTTTAAGCATAAAATGGGGAAACCCGCCCTTCTCGCTCTCCTCTATATTCCAATCCACCTCGGTAGTCTCTTTATTTATGATTTCATTTTTTAAATTATAAATTTTAAAACCGTTGCCGTTTATTTCGGCCACTTCATAATCGTCCAAATAAATTACCTGTTTGGTATAGCGAATTATAGCCGAAACGTCGGAAGCGACTATGGTTTCACCTTCGGCCAAGCCGATAACCAGGGGCGAACCGCACCTCGCGGCCAGTAATTTATTAGGTTCATCAACGTGATATAGAGCCAAACCATAAGTGCCTTTTAACAAAGGCAGGACTTTAATTAAAGTTTCGGTTAAATTACCCTGATATAAATCTTCGATTAAGTGGACAATCACTTCGGTATCGGTTTCCGATCTGAATTTATGGCCTTTCGCTTCCAGCTGCCTTTTTAACTCTTTATAATTTTCAATAATTCCATTATGAGCCAGCCAAATTTTATTATGGCAATCAGTATGAGGATGGGCATTAGCTTCAGTCGGTTTGCCGTGAGTCGCCCAACGGGTATGGGCAATGCCTAAATTACCGGCTTGCTTCAGGCCGCCTTGGCCAAGTTTAGCTTCTAAATCTTTAATCCGCCCGACTGATTTAACCGCGAAAACTTCGACGCCAGCCATTAGGGCGATGCCGGAAGAATCATAGCCGCGATATTCTAAACGCCTTAAGCCGTCAACTAAAACCGGCAAAGCGTTATTTTTTCCTAAATAACCGACAATACCGCACATAGATTTAACATTAGCAGAGGTTGTGTTGAATTTGTAAAATTTTCGTGCGAGGACTGTCTGAGTCAGCCCGGGCTGACGAGTTCCGCAGTAGAAAATTTTATAAATTCAACACAACCGCATTTATTATAATACTAAATAAGTTTCCACATTTGTAAAAATAAAATTTTCTGCGTCTCGTAAATCATCTTATTTTCAATAATCACGCCAACCGGGTTATCATGGCTATCGCGCGAAATAAAAGCGCACTTACCCGCGTAAATTAAAATATAAGTCATATTGTCTTCATTGGTTTTTTCTGTTTTCAGCCATTTTCGTTCATCCATGCCGTAAGTTCCGCCGCCCTCGGATAAAGAAATCGCGTTGGCTTTTACGCCATTCTTAATTCTTTTTTTATTAAAATCCGGATAAGCGCTATAAACATCTTCGCGAACCCCGGCCGCCGAATAAACATAATAATTTTTATCCGCCTGATTTTTTATTGATAATAAAACATCATCTAAAATAAATTTAACGCCGGCCCGGCCTTCATAAAATTTAGTCGTTGGCTTACCGCCGCCTTTTTCCTGGAGCGACCTTAATTCCGGTATTAAATCTTTTATTTTTTCTTCGGCTTTTTTTAAATCTTGTTCGCGGTCGGAAAGCAATTTTAAAATTCTCTCCGGATCCTCGGCCACAAAATTTTGTTTGGTATTTTTATGAAAAAAACTTACGAGACCGGCCTCTTGCAATTTTTTTAAAATATCGTAAGCCGTACCGCGATTTAGATTCGTAAGCGCGGCTAAATTTCTAACCGAGCTGGCGCCATGCTCGAGCAGCGCTAAATAAACCGCCATTTCTTTATCACTTAAGCCTAATTTTTTAAAAATAGCTATGTCCATCGCCTTATTTATTAAAATTTTTAATTATCTGCTGTCCGGTTTGGCAGCTAAATTTTATCTTTTCATAGCCCTGCGCTTTTGATTTTTCTATTAACAGTTTCAATTTCTCCAAATCTTCTTTTTGGCAAAATTTTGGGCAACCAACGCAATTTATTTTTCTGATCTTTTTCATAATTTAAAAGGATAAAGGTTTAGATAGCAGCTTAATTTTTAAGTCTCGGATTTTTTATCCGAGAAACCGTCTTCGAAATTTTTTTAAATTTAGCCCTCCCGTTACCAATATATCACTTTATAAATATCTGTCAACTATTTTTCTGCAAAAATTAAACAAAAATAAAAAAATAGCTTAAATTAGCTATTTTTTTATTATATAAATGTCAATAATTTATATTAATATCTTAAAATTACGGCATTATATTTTACTGCTGCTGATTGTTTGTTCCTCCTACGTTTAAATTATTATTTTGATCTTGGCTATCTTTTTCATTAACCGCTTGCTTTTTAAATGCATCCGGCAGATTAACTTGCACGTTCATGCTCTTATTTTCTTTAATTTGCGGCTCCATATTGCCGACACCGTATTCTTGCAAGGCATCAGTTATCTGCTCGCGGGTGTCAAAAGCGTTTTCCACTTTACTAATTAACTCATCAACGTCAAATTTACTTTTAATCATGACCTTTATTTCCGCAATCTGCTGTTTAAAATCAGCGGCTTGCGCTTCAATATCGGCCGTATCCACCTTTTTTTTCTTCAAAGCCTTAATACTGCTATCAATTCTTTTAATGTCTGAAGTGGCCTGGCGAATGCCCTGGCTGATGTTAAGCACCATGCTTATGGCCTGCTCGGAATTGCGCACATTATCCATATTGCCGTAAAAATCATCTTCCAATTTTATTAAAGCCTCCTCGGCATCGGTTTTTGCCAGCTCCTTAACTTGAATCAAAGTTTGGCGCATGCTCTCAATATTTGTTTTGTATTCCGCCAATATTTCACTTATATCCATTTTAGCGGTATTTTTTTTCTGATAGCTTAAGAGCGAACGGTCTAATTGCTTAAAGTCGCGATCGGCTTGTTTTAGCATCTGGCATAAGCGATTTAAATCTCCAAGCTTCGGGCCCCAGTCTTGCATAACCGAGCTGATATCCTCAATATCGCCAACCACTTCATCAAGCTCATCCGCGGTTTTAGCATCATTAATTTTCGCCACTAAACTATCTGAACTATTTAAAGCGTTGCTTAATTCCTCAGGTATGTTTACTCCGCATTTGCTTAAAGCGGTTTTGTTTTTTGCCACGCTTTTTTTCATCATGGTTATAGAACGGGAAAATTGGCTCATGCCCCGCTTCATATCTTTCAGGCGCTGTTCGTCCATCTTTTTTTGATCCTCTGCCGAAGGCCCCTGCTGATTATTGCCGCCATTTTGCGGTTGCATAAATTCCATCATATTCATGCCCTGGCTGCCGCCATTATTATTATATTGTTGGCAAGCGCCCGGTGTTTCAACTCCGTTAATATTGCAGGTTGGCTGAGGATTGTTCATGCCAGGTTGCATCGGTTGATTATTGTCAATCGGCTGTAGGGGCTGTTGGGGCTGCATTGATTGATTATTATCAACCGGCGGTAAAGGCTGTTGAGGTTGAGGCTGTATCGGTTGGACAGTCTCTTGGGGCAGACTATCCGCAACCGCTTCCTCCGCCGAGGCTGAGGCCACGCTAAAAATGTCGCTTTGGCTTAATGATTTAGTGGAGAATATCGCCTCGGTTTTTTTGGTAATGGGATTTTCCGCGAAGGCGATAATTACTTTTTCTAAATTACTGCCGGCCGTTAGAGATTGAATTGAACCGTCAACTTTTTGCCAACCTAGTGACGACATAATTTGATTATAAAAATTAGCCACCTTACCGGCCGGAGCGTCAATGCGGTAATGTGCCGAATCAACATTGCCAAAAGTTAACTTTTCGGCTCCGGGGAAAAGCGGAACTGGCGCGCTCGCCAAAGCCATATCGCCGTCCGCAGCTTTCATTAAATTAAAATTTTGCGGCGACAATTCATTAATCGTCGTTTTGGCGATTAAGTCATAGGCCTGGTTATTAATTGATATGCTTTGTAAAAAAGCCTTTTCAACTAATATGGCGGCGACCGCAATGGTTAAAAGAGCGAATAAATGAGAGATTTTTGTTTTCATAATTTTTGTTTTTGTTTTTAATTTTTGAACACAAAAAACAGCTAAAACACGACGGTTTTTAGCTGTAAATATATAAAGTATTGATTTTTTTGGCGCAAAAAAAATTCATCTGATTTTATTTTTGTTTTTGTTTTACCTACCGCCGCTTTATGCTCCGGTAGATTATATAATTATATTATAGCACGCCTATAAAAATTTTGCAAGTGTAGAAATATTTTTACATAAATTACAAATATTTATATTGCCTAAAAAAGGTTTTAAGGAAATTAAAAAACGTCATTGTTCTGGCGACGACCTACTCTCCCAGGGCTTAATGCCCAAGTACCATCGGCGCTGGCGGGCTTAACTTCTGAGTTCGGGATGGGATCAGGTGTGACCCCGCCGCAGAAATCACCAGAACAATGACGTTTTTTATATGAACTGAATTTGTAATTAGTTTAAACTTTTTTAACAAAAATGTGGGAAAATCAGATGATTTATTAGTACTCCTCGGCTCAAACCCTTACGGGCCTTACACCTAGAGCCTATCAAAGTCATATTCTCTGACTAATCTATGAAACCTAATCTTGAAGACGGCTTCACGCTTAGATGCTTTCAGCGTTTATCCTAACCGAAGATAGCTACCCAGCGATGCCCTTGGTAGGACAGTTGGTACACTAGAGCTTCGTCATTCCCGGTCCTCTCGTACTAAGGAATGTCCTTCTCAAGTTTCCACGACCATAGTAGATAGGAGACCGACCTGTCTTACGACGGTCTGAACCCAGCTCGCGTGCCGCTTTAATGGGCGAACAGCCCAACCCTTGGGAGCTTCTCCACCCCCAGGATGCGACGAGCCGACATCGAGGTGCCGAACCTTGCCGTCGCTGTGGACGCTTGGGCAAGACTAGCCTGTTATCCCCGGAGTAGCTTTTATCCGATGAGCTTCCGCCGTCCTATTTCGTACGGTCGGATCACTAAGTTCCGCTTTCGCGACTGCTCGACTTGCTGGTCTCGCAGTAAAGCTGGCTTGTGCCTTTACACTATCTCCCGGATTTCCATCCCGGGATAGCCAACCTTTGTAAACGCCTCCGTTACTCTTTGGGAGGCATCCGCCCCAGACAAACTACCCACCAGATACTGTCCCCAACCCGGATTCACGGGATTTGGGTTAGATTTAAAAGCGCACAAGGGTGGTATCTCACTGGCGTCCGCCTTGCGGCGAACTCCCACCTATGCTGAACATGCGCACCCCTAAATCAATATCAAGCTATAGTAAAGCTTCACGGGGTCTTTTCGTCCAACTATGGTTAACGAGCATCTTTACTCGTCTTGCAATTTCACCGAGTCCTTCGTTGAGACAGTATTCAAGTTGTTATGCCATTC
>Ga0247841_10002922_pt1 | contig 32773 bp, 30 predicted proteins | sample LaCruzMarch2015__2_FD_192410 | JGI IMG/M metagenome (GOLD analysis project Ga0247841, IMG submission 192410) | Freshwater microbial communities from meromictic Lake La Cruz, Castile-La Mancha, Spain - LaCruzMarch2015_18m | ecosystem: Environmental > Aquatic > Freshwater > Lake | place: Spain...
AAAAGGGCTGATCGTTGAATTTTTAAAAACAAATTGTTACAATGAAGAACTGGCGAAATATGTTACTCCGCGAAATGGTTTTGAATATAATCTTGCTGACCATATTGATGTGAATGTTTTTCTTAAATACATTGGCGGTGATATAAACAGGCTGGATAAATTCATTCATGATGTAGAACCTGAACAAAGGATACCGGTATTATTTAAAAAATATATTAAACAAAACGCACGCATCATAGGTTTTAATGTTGACCCTAAATTCAATTATTGCTTAGATGTGGTGATGTTGCTTGACATACAAGATGTTCCTCCCGAAGTGATTGAGTCCCTTTCAAAAGAAACTTCCGAAGCAACCATCGCAATTTAAACAACAAAAACACATATTTGTTTATTAACGGTATTTAAATTTTATCCGATATAAAGCCCTTCTATTCTGACCTTTAAATTGCCGTCTTTCATTCTGGAAATTGCATTAACCAATCCGCTGTGGCGCCATTGAAGCATACAACGACGTGGTAAAAACCAATAACGCTGCCCAAGTTTTACCGGAACTTTTGATTCTTTGATAACTCCTTCGTATGCCTGTGAAACATAATAACCAATATCAATAAAACCTTCGTTTCTTGGTCTTAAAGGACCTGTAACGTTCCAATTGATAACACCGTTTCTTGTATCAACATCGGTAACAACACCACAATGCGTAACAGGACATCCGCATGACATTCCCATTGGGCGTCCTATCATTACATCTCCTTTTTTTATACCAAGTTCTTTTACTAAAGTAGGATTATATGGAAGTATTGTTTCCTTTGGCCCCGGTTCTCCTTCAAAAACATCAAGCACAAAGTCGAAATCTCTTTGCAGACTGTCTTTCCAGCCCAGTTTCGCGCCCAGACCTTCGTGAGATTTTGCAATCTGGTCAATTGCATTTTTAGTACTGTTATCCGGATTTATTTTTTCGGTAATGTGAATACATTTTTTTAATTCATTTTCGTCTTGCTCAACAACAGTGACGAAATCCTCACATGTTTTAGAACCGCATGCCCCGCAATCTAATTTTGGGAGCTTACTCATTATCCGGTCAAATTTTGTTTGTGTTTCCATAAATGCTTTATTTATTATTTAATAATGTTCTTAGTTGTTTTAATCCATTCAATTATTCCTCCTTTTAGATTCAAAAGGTTTGTATATCCGAATCCGGCTCTTAAATGTTTTATTACCTGCTGGCTTTTTATTCCATAATTACATACTATACAAACCGGTTTGTTCCGTGGTATTCTATGAATGTTCTTTTCTATCTGTAGCATTGGAATGTTGGTACTTCCCTGAATTTTGACATCTTTGAATTCATACGGTTCTCTGATATCAACGATTACAAGATCGCTTTTATCATTTATTTTTTTCTGTAGATTTATAGCTGTTATTAAACGTACAGATTCTTTCTGCTTCTTTACACTGCACAATTCATCATAATCCGGAAATTTAGTTAGCTTCCTGTTCTTTTTATTTTTTTCAATATGGATAATATTAAAATTAATTTTAAGCGTATCAATCATTAATAATTTCCCAGATAAAACATCTCCAACGCCGGCAATAATTTTAATCGCTTCACAAGCTTGCAAACTTCCTATTATTCCGGCCATCACGCCCATTACACCGATCTCTGAACAATTCAATACTTCGGAAGCATCGGGATAATCGGGGAAAAGACAACGATAAGTTGGTCCGTTATTATAATTAAAAACAGATACCTGTCCTTCAAATTTGTACAATGCTCCGAAAACAAAGGGCTTATTAAGCATTAAACAAGCGTCATTAACAAGATAACGTGTAGGGAAATTATCGGAACAATCAATAATAACTTCGTAATCTTTCAGTGTTTTCAAGGCGTTCAGGCTGGTTAGCTTTGTATTGTGAGTATCAAAATACACATTCGGATTTTGCAACGACAATTTTTTAATGGCAGTATCTGCTTTTTGTTTTCCAATATCCTCAACCGAATAAAGAATCTGACGTTGCAGGTTAGACCTATCTACTTTATCAAAATCTATAATTCCGATCCGTCCGACACCGGCAGCTGTGAGATATTGCAGTACAGGACAGCCTAAACCTCCTGCTCCCACAATAAGCGCAGAAGCATTTTTCAAAGCAATCTGTCCCTTGTAGCCTATCTCCGGCAGAAGGATGTGCCTGCTGTATTGCAACAATTCTGAGTGACTGAACATGCCGGACTGATTAAGAAAAAATTGGATTCAATTGTTTTATTGTTTGCTGAAAAACTTCTATGAATTTGTCAATATCTGTTTCTGTATTGAATCTTCCCAAACTGATCCTTATAGATCCTCTTGCTTCAAAAGGATTTAAACCGATTGCCTGTAAAACATGAGAAGCGCTGTTGTTCTTATCATTTGAAGAACATGCAGAACCCGCAGAAACTGCTATTCCTTCTTCATCGAGCAGTAATAATAATCGTATTGTTTCTCCTTCCAGTCCGTGTATTCCAATGTTTACATTGTTTGGCAGTCGTAAAGTGGGATGCCCATTCAGGTAAGCATTATCCATACTACTAAAAATGGATTCTGTTAATTTATTGCGAAGAGTGGTAAGACGTTTTGTTTCTGATGCAAATTCTGATATGCATAACTCTGCTGCTTTCACAAACCCAACTATTCCGGCAATATTTTCAGTTGATGAACGTAGCTCAAATTCTTGTCCTCCTCCGTGAATTAATGGTGTAATATTTATCCCTTTTCTAATATAAAGTGCCCCTACTCCTTTTGGTCCATAAATTTTATGTGAATTAAGAGTTAGCAAATCAAGATTCATCTTTTGGACGTCAATAGGCATTTTGCCAAAACTCTGACAAGCATCGGAATGAAAATAAACATTTCGTTCCTTACACAATTTCCCGATTTCTTCAAGCGGCTGAATTGTACCTATTTCGTTATTTGCGTGCATAACAGAAACCATGATGGTTTTATGACTGATATATTTTCCCAGTTTACCAATATCCACAATACCTGTGTTATCAACAGGTAGATAGGTAATGTAAAAACCCTGTGTTTCCAGCCATTTGCATGTGTTCAAAATACAATCATGCTCAATTGCTGAAACAATAATATGATTTCCTTTTTCGCGGTTGGCAAATGCAATTCCTTTCAATGCCATATTATTAGATTCTGTTCCGCTGGATGTAAATATAATCTCGTCTGTGCCGGCATTAACATAATTGGAAATTTGCTGCCGGCAAATCTCTAATGTGTTTTTGGACTCAGTGCCTAAGGAATGCATGCTTGATGCGTTACCAAATTTTTGTGAAAAGAAGGGCATCATGGACTCAAGTACACGTGGGTCAAGAGGCGTGGTAGCCGCATTGTCTAGATATATTCTTTTTTCCATACATCACTCTCCAACATAAAATAATTCACTATCCATTGTCCGTAAAATGCCGAAGTGATTTTTTGCACCGATTTCTTTTTTGCCTACACAAATTGTACATGTTCCTACAGGGGGATTTCCTTTGAGAAACATAGGTAATTCAATATCTTTAATTTTTATAATCTTATTTACAATTGGATCAACTCCTATTCCGTATAGTGCATTGCTTTCCACAACTGTAATATCTCTGGCTGCTTCAAGAACACGAGACCGGAAAACTTCACGTTCTGCCTGAGAAATCAGATCGATTTTTGTAATTACACTGATATCGGCAAGCGTCAGCATAGGACCTATTTTTCTTGGAAGGTTCATGCCGCTTGTAGCTTCGAGAACAACTATGCCAAGAGAATTTTCTACATAGGGAGAACAGCGCAAACAAAGTCCGGCTGTTTCAACAAACAGATAATCCGACCCTATTTTTTTTGCCCATTCAACGGCTTCATCCAATACCACTACATTGCAGTGATCGGGACAGAGTTCTCCTGAATATATTTTCCTTGTTGGAATGCCAAATTCTTTATTTATTATTTCATCCTCGTCAGCAAATAGAACATCTATTTTGATGTATGCCGGGTTAATTTTTTTTACCAGCATCCTTTTTATTACCTGGCGTATCACTGTTGTTTTACCGCATGTGGGAGGTCCTGCAAATATTACTAATTTCATATATTTCTTTTGTTTATATATATTTGATAAATTTTTGATAATCCACTCATCTGTTCATTAAAAATTTCTTCTGTAATATCTTCTCCCGCACGAATAAGTTTTCTAAATTCAAGCATTACGTCATCAATTTTTTTCAGTCCGATAGATGCCATTTTTTCTTCAACATTGGTTGTGATCATTCTTTGCATTGCTCCGTTCTTCATGATAATCCGAAAGTCCGACAATAAAGCAATCCTTGGATCGTGTGTAACGAATACAAATATTTTTTCATATTTCTTTAATAGTTTAAGCGCTTTGGTTCTGTGAATACCGGCATTTTCAATTTCGTCAAGAAGAATTATCGGTGAATTTCCGATTATAACTGCATCGGCAATCAGCAGAGATCGCGTTTGTCCCCCCGAAAGCTCTGTCATAGCAGTTTCTTTGATTATTGATTCACCTGTAAGCTGGTTTGCAAATTCAAGGCTTTCCTCAATCATTTTTTCAACGTCGTCAGCTCCTCTTACTTTAGCATGAATTTTTAAAAATTCACCAACGGGTAAATCAGATAAAAAATTTGTATGCTGAGAAATGAGAGCTATAGGGTGTTTTGAAGGATCGAAAGAAAAATCTTCAGGGACAGGTTCCCCATTGATCAGTATTTTCCTTTTTGACGGGGTATTGTTATTTGCGAAAAGTTCGATATCGTTTATAAGTGTTGTTTTACCACAACCCGTGGGACCAACAATGCTTATAATATCTCCCATTTTTAATTCAAACTGTTCAACTTTTTCCTGCTGTCCGTCCTTACCGACGCCTCCAATTACTGTGATTTTTTGAATATCCATAATTTAAATTTTTACTTATGATATATAGTCTATCGAATTTGTAGACAAAAATAAAATTTGTTTATATTTGCAATCGATTTTATATAGTGAAAGATCATATATATAATTATGAAATATTGCATGTTTTATTATGAATAAATACATCAAATACAAAAAGTATGATTCATATAGATAGACCTCCCATAGCCAATTGCGAGCAATGCTTATTCAGGCAGTTAGTTCTGCAATATATCAGTGAAGAAGAATTTCAACTTCTTTATAACAGTTCAATACAGTTAAAATACAAAAAGGGCGAGAATATTCTGAAGCAGGGTGGCAGGTTTACGCATATTGTGTATTTATCGGAAGGGTGTGTAAAATTTAATTATGAAAATGAGTTCGGGAAAAATTTTATATTGACAGTGGTTAATTCTCCGAGGCTATTAGGAGGCATTAATGTATTTAATGATGATCTGAATATGTTTTCGATTACGGCAATTGATGAATGTGAAGTCTGCCTGATTGATATCAATGTATTGAAAAATCTGGCATTGCAGAACAGCGCATTGGCTTTGAGATTACTGGAATTTACAACATCTATGTTCAAAGATTCTATACTGAATTTTATCAGCCTTGCACACAAACATGTAAATGGACGGGTGGCTGATATTTTGATTTACCTTTCTGAAAAAATATACAAAAGCAATAATTTTAATTTAGCCTTAACCCGTAAAGAACTATCTGAATTTGCAGGTTGTTCGCAGGAAAATATTATTAATACCTTATCACGATTTCATAAGGAAAGAATAATAAAATCTGAAGGGAAAAATATTGAAATTATTGATATTAAAAAACTATTAGAAATAAGCCGGTTTGGTTAAATGTACCTATAAAAACCTCATCGTCATTGCGAACCATGAGGAATGAAATGGGAAGCAATCTTATGTAATTTGCTTCAATGTTGAGATTGCTTCGGTCTTACCTTCCTCGCAATGACGTTTAAATTGAGTTTTTAGAGATTCCTTTAAGTTATATTGGTTAATTATTCAGTTTGATATACTCTTCAAACATCACCTGGAGATAGGCTTTTCCTTTGTTCGTGATCTCTTCGTCAATTGCAGGCGACAACTTGTTTTTGCAATAAACAACCTGTCCTGAATTATGGTCGTAAACGATTGTTTGTTGAGGCGTGATAATGCCAAATCCATTATCGAATGTGTAAAAGGCGAACTCAGGAGAATATTTGTTAAACAGGTTCTTGCTTTTAACAAACTGCTTGTAACCTATTTTTAATTGCGAAAGCAACATAGCAGGCAGATCGATCTGGGAACCGATCTTATTGTTTGTTTTTCCTTTGTATTTCTCTTTTAATACATTTCCATAAAAGAGTAATGGTATCCTGTGCCTTTCAGGTTCGTTATAACCTCTATTAAAAGGCATATAATGTGCATGGTCTGCTGTGATGATGAAAAGTGTATTGTTGTACCACGGCTTTGATTGGGCCTTATGCAGATAATCAAATAGGCATTTGTCGGTATAATGAACGGTGTTTTTATAATCATCGGCTGTTGAATTTCCTTTAAAAACTTTTTCCACATCACCATCAAATGGTTCATGGTTAGTGCTGGTCATGATGACAGAGAAAAACGGTTGTGCGTCCTTTGCCGCTTCATTTAAATGGCAATCAAATAACTCTTCGTCATAAGCGCCCCATTCGGTTCTTTTGACCCACTTGTAGTTATCTTCACCAATAATATGTGTAAATCCTGATGATTTCATATAAGCGTCTGTATTCATAAAATCGAGATTCCCCGAATAATAATAATTTTCGGAATAGCCACAGTTTCCCAGTATTTTAGCCATGTTTGGAAGCTTTTCTAACTTCCCGAATTTCTTCGTTATAATGGTTTTAGGTTGTGCGGGAAAACTGCTGAAAAATGCGATTATCCCTTGCTCTGTGCGAAATCCATTAGCATAAAAGTTTTTAAAAAGCAAGCCTTCTTTTGCCAGGCTGTCTATTCCCGGCATCAGTCCTTTGATCCCGCCTAACGATTCCGTACATTCTGCGCTCACGCTTTCAAGCAGAATCAGTACAATGTTGGGGCTGCTTGTTGTTAGAATAAATTCGGTAGAATCGACAGGTGTTTTGTGCATAAAATTTACAATGTTTTCTGCTTTTACTTTCGTGAAATAGTTGTAAGGATTTTTTTTAATATCAGGATTTACAAATATTTCCATGAAGTTCCAGAAACCATTTAATGCTGAATAATTTAAAACAGGTAATTTTGAATAATATACCCGACTTTTATTGATCGGGTATTTATTAAAACCACCGCGCACAGCGGCAAACAATACAAACATCAAAACAATGGGAAAAATAATTTTGAAATAAATATTGATTTTACCAAAAAAGCCGGGGCGAAAAATTCTTTTGTAAATAAAAATAGCTAAAACACCTTCAATTACAAGTATAGCTATAAACAAGATGTATGGGACAGCAGCAAATGATTTAATGGCTTCTTTCGGAAATACCATATATGATATGGCTTTCCCGTTAATTTTTGTTCCCCAGACAGAATATAATCCTGTGTCAAAAATTCCTATTATAAGACATGTAATGATTAAAATAATATTGATAGTATGAATTGAATTAATAAGTACGCTATTCTTTTTTATACAAACAGCAATGATAAGTAACAGGACGGGCAGGCTCATAAGGTAAGCTGTTGCAGAAATATCCATGCTAAGCGCATAGTAATAGGAAAGTATAGTCCGATCAAAGCCGATAACTTTCAATTCAGAAAGATTGTATATAAGAAATACCGTATGCTGCAAGGCGAATAGCAGCATCCAGAATAAGAAGAGTTTTATGGTAAGAAGAATAGTTTTTTTCATAATAAAAAATCCTCACCCTGCATAGTGTGAGGATAGGGGGAAAATTATTTTCTGCTATTGCTGGGTTATCTTTCCATTTACCATAACCAGAATTTCCGTTTCTAATGCCTGTGCTTTTTCCTCAATTTCTTTTCCTTTTGCAAGAATATTGTTCACGTATTTTTTATCATCAAGGCCTGCTGCATTTATTTTTACATTCAGATAAGCGCCCATTACAGCAGAACGTGCACAGATTGCGCCTACACCTGCATCAGTTACAGAATTCGGATTGCCTGTTTCCACCATAGCCTTTATTATTTCCATAGATTCAAAAGCTTTCTGCATGGTGCGGAAAGGTACCTCAGTGGCGTATTTCGTGGCTTCCTGAATTGCCTTTGTGCGTGCAGCCTTTTCTGTATCACTGCTTTTTGGAAGTCCGAATGCATCCATAATTTTATTAAATGATACTGTATCTTCGTCAACAAGGTAAAGCAATTCATCTTTTAATGACTGTCCTTTTTCAGCCCAGTTACTGAATTCTTCCCAACGATCATCCCATCCGGATTTATGTGAAGAGAGGTTGGCAACCATAGTTCCTAATGAAACGCCCAAAGCGCCAATATATGCAGAAACAGAGCCACCACCTGGTGCCGGAGATTCAGAAGCAGTTTCGTTTGCAAAACCCTTGCATGTCATATCCACAAGGCTTCTCTTATTCGTGTCTTCGAGAAGGTACTCAATGATCTTTTCCTTTGGATTAAAGGGTTTCAGGTCATCAAGTCCTAATGATTTTATCGCTATTTTGATAATATCTTCTTCTGAAACACCCACTGAACGCTGTTGTTTGCGAAGAAAATATTTTCCGGCTTCAATCATTGCTTTTTTGGATATGAGACCCACAAGTTCAGAACCTGTAACACGCAAACCTCTTTCCTGAGCTTTTTTACAAGCTTCTTCAAAAGCAATATGCACAGGGGTTATGCTGATATTGGTAAGGTTAATGGATATTTGTGCAATACCATATTCTTCGATATACCAGCCAATAGCCTTGCATGCTTTCAACGAACCAGGTATCATTACATGGTTACCATCCTTATCTTTCACTATTTTTCCTGTTACAGAATTTCCTTCACGCTTGGGACGCCCTTTTTCGCGAATATCAAAAGCAACTGCATTTGCCCTTCTTACGGAAGTTGTATTGAGGTTTACATTATATGCTACAAGAAAATCTCTTGCCCCAACGGCTGTGGCACCTGCAGTTGCATTAAATTTAACAGGACCGAAATCAGGTTTCCATTTTGGATCGGCAAGTTTTTTTTGCAAGCCTTCATATTCGCCGGAACGGCAGTTTGCAAGATTTCTTCTTTCCGGAGTGAACGCCGCATTTTCATAACAGTAAATAGGAATATTCAGTTCCTTTCCAACGCGCTCGGCAAGTTTGCGGGCGCATACAACGGTTTCCTCCATCGTAATGTTTGCAACAGGGACAAAGGGGCAAACATCGGCAGCGCCAAAGCGAGGATGTTCTCCTTTGTGTTTGCGCATATCAATGATCTCCGAAGCTTTTTTGATAGCTCTGTATGCAGCTTCAATAACGGGCTCTGGTTCGCCAACAAATGTTACTACAGTTCTGTTAGTAGCTTTACCGGGGTCAACATCTAAAAGCTTCACACCTTTAACAGTTTCAATCTGGTCGGTGATTTGTTTGATGATATTTATGTCGTTTCCTTCGCTGAAATTGGGAACACATTCAATGATTTGTTTCATAATTTACTAAAAATATTAAATGAAAAACTCAAGCGAAATTAGAAAAAAATAATGTAATCCGAACTTTAATGCAGTTCCTTTTTATACCTTTCGCTGAAAAACAGTTGTGATTTGCTTTCATTTCGTATCTTTGATTTATTGATAACAACGAGCTTCCTGATAATGGCAAATTGTTTAAGGTTGTGATTTGCTTTCATTTCGTATCTTTGATTTATTGATAACAACATCGTTCTCCGTTGTCGTGATCTCGTTACGGTTGTGATTTGCTTTCATTTCGTATCTTTGATTTATTGATAACAACTATTATATTGTAATGAACCCACCCCCATTGGTTGTGATTTGCTTTCATTTCGTATCTTTGATTTATTGATAACAACATACAAGGCGAAAAACTCAATAAAATCAATGGCAGTAGGTTGTTTTTGCAATAAAAAAAACGATTGTTATCAGAAAAAAAGTCCGGCATAAGTCGGACTTTTTATTTTCTGTTTATAAGTATCGGTGGGGGGGGGAGGGTTAAAATAGTTCTAATTGTTGAGGCACTTCGGGTGTTTCCTGCTTCGTTACCCCATAAAATATTTCCATTTGCCCGAATTGTTTGTCGGTAATTTGCAATATACCTATATGACCTTCCTCAGGCAATAATTTTATTACCCGTTTTTTGTGCACTTCTGCATTTTCAGAGCTGGCGCTATGACGCACATACATACTGAACTGGAACATGCTGAATCCGTCCTTCATGATATCTTTGCGAAACCTCGCTGCTATTCGCCTGTGTTTTTTTGTTTCGGTTGGCAAATCATACATTACAAGTGTCCACATTACTCTGTATGCATTTAAACGATCGGTTTCCATTTTTATATTTTATAGTCATGCCGAATTTATTTCGGCATCTATCAATATAGACGATTCTTGTTTCGGAATCTTATCCAAATATCGTTTCACTTAAATCTTTCATTTCAGGGTTTAATGATTTTATAAGATTAAGCTTCCAGTCCCTGTGCCAGTTCTTTAATTGTTTTTCTTTTTTAATTGCTTGCTCAATGTCATATATTATTTCATAATAAATAAGTTCATATAATTTGTATTTAGAAGTAAATTTTGAACCACTTCCTTCTTTATGTTCAGCAACTCTTCTTTCTAAATTATTAGTTACACCTATATAAAAAGTAGTTTTGTTTTTGTTGCTCATTATATAAACATATCCTGTTTTCATTTAATTGGTTTTGGTTTATGAGATGCTGAAACAAGTTCAGCATGACATTTCGGGCAACAGCAGTTTTCTTTGTTCCCCTGCAAAACATTTAACAAGACTTACTGCTGTTCGTTGTGTTGCTACCATTAAAGGACTGGTTTCATTATCTAATATTATATCAATAACCGGAATTTTTAAAAATAATGATTTTATTTCTTTATTCAACTCTTCGCATGCACCGTATTCATCCACTATTTCGCAAACAATTTTGTCAATAAAGGGTCTGTAAGGTTCCATCAAATCGTCGGCAAGGCAATATGCATTGTACTTGTTTGCATGATGTATGCCGAGAGTAGGCAATAAGCCTGCTCCAACTATACTTCGCGCCATTGTTGCCCTCAAAATTGCATACCCATAATTAAGGTAATTGTTTGGCGATGCTTCTTCCCTGTGTCGTTTGAATTCGGGTATTTTTGGAAAAATATTCTGCCAGTAGTAAGCCGCTGCTGTAGCTTCGCAGTTATCGCTGTCGCCGCTTTTTACATTTTTATAAAGTGGGATTAAATAATTATTACTTATTCCTCTGCTTGCTAATATTGCTGCCTGATTTTTTATTTTTTGTGTAATTGTTTGCGCCCACAATTGTTTTTTTAATGGTTCGGTGGCATCTAATTGCACACGGAATCGTTCATTCTGCAAGGTGTTTACACTTAGCGGAAGCATTAAGCCAACGGGATGATGAGTGTTGTTGCAGGTTATAAGAGCAACATTATTATCAAGCAATGCTTCCATTAATGCTTGCGTAATGGTTATTTGCTTATGGTCGAGTACCACAATGCCAATATCTTCAACTGGGATAATAGCTACCGAATCTTTTTTGAATTCACTTGGAAGCAGGTCATTCTTTTCTACTTCGGGCAAACGCACGAGTAGTTGCGCATTATTTAAACTCAAATATGCTGGATTGCCGAAATATAGTGTGCGTTTAATCATTTTAATGAATTGTTATTTTTCCAAGTAAAGAAATTTCAAAATCATATCCTTTATCTTTATTCCCTTCATAAAGAAAATTCCAATTTTCTTTAGACATTTTCAATAACGGTGTTTGCCCTTCAATTTCAATACGAGATGAATGTTTTTTAAAATTACCAAGTTCATCTTTCATTTTTTTTACTTCGTCTTTACCAACAGTAGATATCAGTCTTTTAAATCTATAATCCTCAAATGATTTGAATGAATACTTATCTTTTTTGTATTTATCTTTTCTTTCTTTTTTGTTTTCTTTACTAGTATCTTCAACCACTTCTGGTATTCCATGTTTTATCTCATAATTTCGTAATAATTTATCTTTTTCATTCTTTACATAATCATCAATTTCTCCATCTTCCCGTGCTTCTAAATGGTATTGAAGATATATGCTGTTATCTACATCCGAAAACTGTTTTATAGAATATAGTCTTTTTGTTTGAAAATCTAAATCAAATCTCTTTTCAAATTCCTCATCATTTTTTAACACGATTACTTTTTGACCAACCTTCAATAATTTTTTATCGGTATAATCTTTAAACTCTGGATAATTTTTTAAAATATAATTCTTAACATCAAAGCTTCCTGATTTTTTATGCTGCTTAGCTACTTCAAAGGAAGCAATTGGGATCATCTCACGTTCAACTTTCCCATTATTACTTTTCTGTAATAATACGGCATAAGGTACTGAACCCGCTTCAGAATAGAATTTATTTTTATAATCGTGCTTAGATCGATAATTAACCCGTTGTTTCACTTCTTTTCCAGCGCTCGTTTTTATACGAACGTGGCGTATAATGTTTTCTTGATAATCTTTTACAATTGCTTTGCTCTTCTGATCTATAACCGCCTTTTTAATAACAGGATCAACAATGACGGCAATTAATTTGTCTGAGGCTTTTACTTTATCAATATTCTCTCTTTTTACAAAAATAAATTCATCCTTTCCTGTTTTGTATTTCCAATCCCCATTTTCTCGTTTTGGCTGTTCATCTTCGTATCGTTCTACATCTTTTATTTTACCTAAGTAAGTTGCAGCAAATAATTCGCTTCTTATTGTATCACCTTTTGCTTTTAAAAGGATTTTGCTTTCGTCACTATCTAATATAAAGTTACCTTTTTTATCTTTCAGGTATTGGAACCTACCTCTTTTTCGTACATTTTTAGATGTCTTTTTTAAAATTTTATCATTTTCGTAATTTACAATTAATGTATTGTTGTCAATATCCTGTATGAGTTTTTGTGAGTTAAATCCTGAATAAGGAGTTGTTGTAAATTGTTTTTTCTCGTTTTCATAAGTTTCATACATCTTATTCAAAATCTTATCTCTGTGGCTGCTGTTTGTTGGAATAAGAGTTAAAACTGCGGCATCAATGGCGTGATGAGTATGTCTGTTTCTGCTTTTAATTTTATCTTGTTCCTGAAAACTATAAATTTTTCGGAAATCGGCTGTAACACTTCCTTTTTGAACAGCGACTTTTTTGAAATATGTTTTTAAAAATTCTCTTGCATATTTACTTACCATTTGTGTATCCACTAATTGTCTTCGTGCCCAACTGTCTTTTACTTCCTCAGCAGTAAAACGACTCACTTTATCTTGCCAGTAATCATAGTGCATTTTAAAGTAGTGTTTTTCCTGTATTCTCTTATTTTTTTTGGCTTCATCTTCGTTACCCTTTGGTTTTATTCTTTCCTCATATCGTTCTTTGTAACTATCTCTAATTTGAATCCAATTATCTAATCGAGGTTCTATTCTTGTTCCCCATCCTTCTTTGTCCTCGTAATAATTATCGCAATATGTAGGTAGTCGCTTCCTCTTTTTATCCCTGTTATACCATGCATAGCAAACCGTTTGATTAGCCATTGTATTATCAGGTAACAAACTGCGTGGAATGGTATGTTCTATATCAATTTCGTTTGAAAATAGTTGCGTAATAGAAATCATTTTGCCAGTGTACATACATTGCCCTTTTTGTTCCATCCAAAGCTCGTATCTTTTTAATGCATCTTTTTCTTTGTGTATTTCACTATTATTTTTATTACTTATTTTTTCTTTCTTTTCATTCTCTGTTTTTTCAAATGTTTGTTCTGTCCATAATTCAAATGTGTTAATACTTTCATCCACATTTATAGAATGGTTTTCTTTTTCCTTAAATTCGTTTAAAAATTCACGATATTTTTCTCGTTTATTCTTTCTTTCATTTTGATACCGCTCAATTGCTGCTCTTTTATTATTGTCATTCAATTCACTTGCTACTTCAACAACTACTTCTGTATCATTATCAATAGTTCCATTAATAATTAATTCATTTATTAGCTTTCTTAAAATGCTCAATGATTTATTGAACATTGGGTTTTTAATGCTGTCAATTCTTGGTTGAGGTAAAATTTCCATGCCAGTTTTTTTATCTGTAGGTAGTTTAATTTCCCCTGTTCTATTATTAATACATCTTTTTAAGTAAATATTTTCTTTATTTGAGTGATGGTATAATTTTTCGTTTATCTCAATATTACTTTTCTTTAATTGTTCTTTAAATATATCAGTTAATAATGGTACTTCGCGATATGCTCTTTTCGTATCCTTAAAAAATATTTGATAATGTTTTTTTACTTCTTTAAAAACATCGTCTTTATCTGTCCTGTTTTCCCATGATTTTTCACCAAAATAACCAATACAAGTTTTTAATATTTCAGAATCATGCATTTTACCTAATTCATAAGTGTAATCTTTATAGGCGTATATATTATCATCAAGTCCTTTGTATTGGTCAATTAAATTGTTTGTAATTCCTATAGTAGTTTTATACCAATTGTATGTCTCATTCGACAGCCGGATGTTTTCAAATATTTTATCTTTTTCTTGTTCCCATTTTTCTCCAAGTAATTCAGGAATTTTAGCAAGTACAGCTGCTTCATTATATAAAAATCTTTTTTTCAAAAAGGGTATAATTTTTACCATTGCTTTTATACTTAGGTCTGCATATCCAGTTAGAATAGCATTTTTAAGCTTAGCAAATGGATTGTATTCTACACCTTTTTTATTTTTTTCGTTTTCAATCTTGAGTTTTTCAATGGCAAAACTTTCTAAGTGCTTTTCGTCAAATTCAAAAAGAACATGCCATAAGTCATAAAGGGAATAATTATTAATGATTTTAGGACTATTATTTATAATGTCTTTAACAATAGTTTTCTCCAAATCCTTTTTGGTTTTATCATCTATGTTTTTTTTCTTAGAAATTATTTCAATGGTTTTTCCAACTTTATTTATGATGACATTACTATCCAAAACGTTGTATTTATCAATATTGATGATAGCATCTTTAGCTTTATCACCTATTACCTTTAACAAACCATTGCAAGCAGGCATTCCAGAAACAGAAGTGTCATATTTTCCATCTTTATTAATTGGATAATTGTACTTCTTTTTTGCTTTAAATAGTTTGTCTAAAAATTCTCTAATTTTCTCAAACTTGAAGTTCTTGTCTTGCTTTAAAAAATATTCAAAAAGCAGCTTTCTAAACTCTGGGGAAATATTTTGCTTTTCGCTTTTATCATCATAATATTTTATAGTATTTATAAAACTCCACGCTCTGAAAATTTCAAATACCGGATGCGAAACAGGACATCTTGGTTTAGTTGGTTCTAAAGTACATTTACCAATATTTCCTTTCTGGCTTCTTAATGGTCTTTGCCATATAATTGCATTGTATAATTTTTTTACAAAATCATTTTTGTATTCTCCTTTTTCATTTTTTGAAATATCATACCCTTGCCCTTTACAAATTAGTTCAAGCTCATTTTGATATTCTTCTCTATATGGATATTGATTTCTTGCACGTTCACCAACATTTAAAAAAGTATTTGTTAAAGCTTCTGCAATGGTTCTATTATTAGCTATTGCATCTTTAAAGCCACTTTCACCCCTTCTTTCAATTTGTTTTTTAGTTTCTTCATCTGCTTCTCCAATATTTTTATAACCTCTTCGCTGTATTATATGATATAACGCACGTCCAAATTCATGTTTGCTTAATTTGTCATCAATTGCCTTTACTCTTAATTCATAAGGATTGTTGTATTTTATTCCACCTTCATAAGCAAAATCACAAGCAAGCCATTTTATAAATTTTTCGTTTTCAGGGAATTTTTGAATCTGTCCTTTTTTGTATTTACTCCAGTTTTCAAGCTCAGATTTATCCAATGGTACAAACTCATTCAATAGCACTTTTAACAATTCCAATTTTCTATATTTTCTTGCTTGTATTAATCTTCTTTTAGAACGAGCTGTTCTTCTATCAGCTGTAAGTGAAGTGTATCCACCTGTTGCTCCTTTTGACATTCCCGATTGAAAAGTGATAACACCTTTTTCTCCAATTTTATCATCTTCTCTTATCAACCAACCAATTGACGAACTTCCTAAATCTAAACCAAGTTTTTTCATATAATTAATTTTTGTATTGTTTTTCTTTTTACATTTGCTCCCGAAAGACAAATCACAACAAGGCTATAAGCCGTAGGATTAATTTCACTGAGCGACTGCGTACACCACGTAGTCGCTATTTTTTTATTCATGTTTCTTTCCCTAAATCACAATAAGGATTATTCCGTTGTGAAAACATTTAAGGCGGCGCAAGTCGCCTTTTTTTATTAAGCCTTCATGAACTTCCCCCACCCTAAAGTTAAATTATTTCTACTAACCGCAAATATTTTTCTTTTAACTCAGGGTAGAGGAGTCAGATGTTTTATACCCTATTTGTTTTCTCGCTTGCCGTGGAGGTTCTAAAAGATATTTCAATGCTTCATAAATATCTTTAAATTTCAAGTTCATTTCTTTTTCCAATTTTTCAATTTGCAGTTTCAGTTCTTTATAATTCATGTAATACTGCCTCATCACTACAAAGGTCTCATAATGGCAATATTCACTTGAATAGCTCTTTTGCTTCTCAAAACCGTTGATAACATTGATACTCCCTGCTCGGTAAAAGCAAACGGCATATATTTAGGATACTTTCCTTTTCCCTGTCCTTTTTCAAAGATCACAATTTGTGATGTTAGAAGTTTCCATTCATCTTTTGTGAGTTCAAACATAAAATCACTTGGGAAGCGTTAAATATTCCTTTTTACGGCTTGTTTTAAAACTCTTGTTTCTACTTCATATAGGGTTGCCAAATCAAAGTCTAACATTACTTTTTGCCCTCTTATTTCATATATTTTGCTTTGAATAATCTGTAATTCCATAACTTTATAACAACTATTTTAAAAAATTAAAATCAGGTATTTCTATTTATTGTACCACCCCATTCAAAATAACCGTTTCCACTTTATTGCTTCCATAAGAGTATGGCATAAATTCATAAGAGGGGATAGGCTTTGTAATAAATAGATTCGCTTTTTTCCCTACAGCAATACTGCCAAGTTCATCGCTCAGACCCATTGCATAGGCGCTGTTCAGTGTAACTGCATTTATAGCTTCTTCAGGAAGCATGCGGTATTTAATACATGCCAGCGATAAAATAAATTGCATATTTCCGGAAGGGGAGGAGCCGGGATTAAAATCACTCGCCATTGCAACTGGCAGCCCTGCTTCTATCATTTTTCGTACCGGCGCCAAAGGCATACCCAGAAAAAAAGCTGCCCCGGGAAGTACTGTAGGCATTGTATCAGAGTTAAGCAGTGCATTGATTTCTTCTTTCCCAACGTATTCAAGATGATCCACAGATAATGCATTGTATTTAACTCCAACCTGCACACCACCCGAATAGTCAAGCTCATTAGCATGTATCTTAGGCCGTAAGCCATATTTGAGCCCCGCCATTAATATCCTGTCAGTATCTTCAACAGTGAAAAAACCTTTGTCGCAAAAAACATCGATATAGTCAGCGAGTTCTTCATAAGCCACAGCCGGAATCATTTCATTGATTATCAAATCTACATAATTTTTTTGCCTCCCTTTATATTCAGCAGGAACAGCATGCGCTCCAAGGAAAGTAGCTTTAATGGTGAGAGGAGATAACTTTTTCAATCGCTTTATAACCCTGAGCATTTTCAGTTCGTCTTCGGTATTCAAACCATATCCGCTTTTAATTTCAACAGCGCCTGTTCCGTACCTTATGATTTCTTCAAGCCTTTTAAGCGCTTGTTCAATAAGCTCATTTTCGGTTGCATCATGCAGCTTTTTTGCGGAATTCAATATTCCTCCGCCGCGTTTTGCAATCTCTTCATAAGATAATCCTTTGATTTTATCAACGTATTCGATTTCTCTGCTGCCCGCATAAACCAGATGTGTATGCGAATCGCAGAAACTTGGGAAAACCATTCCTCCTTTTGCATCAATCTCTCTTGCTGTAAGCTTGCCCAGTTTCCCTAACTCTTTCATCAAACCAAACGAAGATATTTTGTCATCTTGTATCAGAATATATGCGTCTTTAATTGTCTTAAGTTTCGACATTTCACTGCCGCAAACTTTCTGCTTTCTGGCATTTCTGGATGTTTCAGCCTGAACGATCTCTTTTATGTTTGTGATAAGTATATTCATATTTTTAAGGCTTTTACCTTTGACTAATTTTTATGCAAATTAAAAAAACTTTTGTATCTTATTGACATTTTGATTATATTTGTCAAACAATCCGTGTCTTAATAAACCTACAATGAAAAGAAAAATATCAATAATTACTTGCTTCATCTTTATATTATTTTGTTTTAACTCCGTTTTTGCGAAAAAAGTTGAAATTAAATTAGCAGAACAAGTTGCCCTGAATTTTTATCTTGAACGTTTTAACGCGATCAATCATTCAGGCGTAAAGACAGTAAGCATATCTGAACGATATACTGTCAAAGATAATTCAGAAGATATGTATTATGTTTTCAATATTGAAAATAACGGTTTTATAATTGTATCTGCAGATGATGTGGTATATCCTATACTCGGGTATTCATTCGAAAGCGCATATAGCGAACAAAATCAGCCTCCACAGTTTATATACTGGATGAATGCCTATAAACAGCAAATATCAAATGCCATTAAATCAAAGTTATCGTCAACTCCTGAAATTGAATCAGAATGGGCTCGTTTAAAATTTAAACCAGATGAATTTTTTTCTGAAAAAAATATTAAAGCTGTTACTCCATTACTGCTTTCTACATGGAGTCAGGGGGATTGTTACAATGATCTTTGCCCTTTAGATGCAACAAGTTCCGCAGGGAATGGGAGAGTTTGGGCCGGTTGTGTTGCCACAACTATGGCACAGGTCATGTATTATTACAGATATCCTTCGCAGGGATTAGGGTCACACAGTTATTATTCTGCGTATGGTTTGTTATCAGCAAATTTTGGCGATTCAACATACGACTGGAATGCTATGACCAATTCCTGTAACGGGTCGAATATTGCAATTTCTACATTGCTTTACCATTGTGGTGTTGCGGTTGATATGAATTACGATCCTAACGGTTCTTCCGCTGATATGGAATATGCGGTAAATTCCATGGTGACTTATTTTAAATATTCTTCGACCATAGATTATAGTTACAAGCACGATTACTCGAACACTCAATGGGAAACGCTTTTAAAGACAGAACTCAACAACAAGAGACCAATAATGTATGCAGGTTACGGTTCGACTAGCGGCGGTCATGCTTTTGTTTGCGATGGTTACCAGGGAACCAATTATTTTCATTTTAACTGGGGTTGGAGTGGAAATTACGATGGCTATTTTTATCTGAATGCCCTTAATCCTGCTGGAGCTGACTTTACACAAGATCAGGAAGCTATTTACAATATTTATCCTGGTAGCGGTTATCCTTATTACTGTGTTGATACAAAAACGCTGACTTCGTTAGTTGGAAGTGTTGAAGATGGCAGCGGTCCATCAAACTACCAAAACAATTCTGACTGTAGCTGGCTTATTGCACCTCCATGCGTTGATCATATAAATTTATTTTTTGATGATTTTAGCACTGAGGCTGTTAACGATGTGATGACGATATATGACGGATCAAATGCTTCTGCTCCTGTTCTTGCTACAGTTTCGGGTACTAATTTCCCGCCATCAGTATCTTCTACCGGACCTGCAATGTTTATTAAATTTACAACAAATGGAAGTCTTGTATCTTCCGGCTGGCATGTAAATTATACGACGACGCTTCCCGTATATTGTGGAGTGACAACACTTACTACAGCAAGTGACACTTTTACTGATGGCAGCGGTACTTGTAATTATAATAACAGCGCAGTTTGCCGGTGGCAGATAGAACCAACCAATGCAGGCTCGGTAACACTTCATTTTACTGATTTTAATACAGAACCTGTAAAAGATATAGTAAGAATTGTTGATCCCGTAACCTCTACAACATTGGCTACTTATTCAGGACCAAATATTCCGGCATCAGTAACATCTAATAGTGGTAAAATGCTTATATACTTTGTAAGCAATTCATCCATAACTGCTGCCGGATGGACAGCATATTACACTTCCACCCCTTCCGGATTGGAAGATTTTAATACTGTGAAAGAATTATCTGTTTACCCCAATCCTGTTAAATACCAGTTACATATTTCATTTTCCATTCCTGATGGAAAAGATGCAACACTACAATTACTTGATATTATTGGGCAAACGGTATATACGGAAGAACTGGCAAGTAATACGGGTTCATTTAGTAAAGATATTGATGCCTCGCTTTTATCCAAGGGAATTTATAACCTCCGGATCATTACTACTTCAGGTGAAACCATCAACAAAAAAGTTGTTATTGAATAATCTTTGCCTGCCTTATTACTGGAAGTTTCTGGATATTTCGGGAACTTTTTTGTTTACCTGATAGAGTCGGCAAACTAAATTTTTGTTATTTTTGTCTTGTATGGCTGGAAACTCAATCGGACAAATATTCAAACTTACTACATTCGGCGAATCGCACGGAATTGCAATTGGCGGCGTTATTGACGGCTGCCCTCCGGGAATTTTTGTGGATGAAGAATTTATTGCAAGCGAAATGAATCGCCGCAGCCCTGGTAAAACGGGCATTTCAAGTTCACGAACAGAAGAAGATAAAGTTGAATTTTTATCGGGAATTTTCGAGGGAAAAACTACTGGTACTCCGATTGCTTTTAATATCAAAAATACAGATACCATTTCATCTGATTATAATGAACTGAAAGATGTATTGCGCCCTTCGCATGCAGATTACACCTATTTGCAGAAATATGGCTCCAGAGACCATAGAGGGGGAGGGAGGGCATCAGCACGCGAAACTGCCACCAGAGTGGTTGCCGGGGCACTTGCAAAACTGATATTGGTAAAGAATGGAATTACTATTACTGCTTTTGTTTCACGAATTGGTAATATTGCGTTAGATCAAAATTATAGTGTCATTGATACTTCTGCAATAGAACAAGATATTTTCCGATGTCCCGATAAGTCAGTTTCTTCTCGAATACAGCTATTGCTTGAACAGTTGCAGAAAGAAGGTGATTCAACAGGTGGTATCGTTTCTTGTTTTGTTCAGGGTTGCCCTTCCGGACTTGGAGAACCGGTGTTTGATAAGTTGCAGGCTGACCTTGCAAAAGCTATGCTGAGCATACCTGCTGCAAAGGGTTTTGAATATGGCAAAGGGTTTGACTCTGCTGCAATGAAAGGCTCAGAACATAATGATTCTTTTAAGAATCAGGATAACAAAATAGCCTTTGCATCTGACAATTCCGGAGGGATACAAGGGGGTATAAGCAATGGTGAAAATATATATTTTAATGTTGCATTTAAACCTGTTTCATCCATTATTAAAAAGCAAAAAACAGTTGATGTAAGAGGGAATGAAACCGAAATTTCCGTTAAAGGGAGGCACGATGTATGCCTTGTTCCAAGAGCCGTGCCTGTGGTGGAAGCCATGACAGCGCTGGTAATTACGGATCATCTGTTAAGGTTAAAGACATTAAAATAATTCAACGGGTTATGAACGACCGGAATCATCTTCACTATACATCATTCAAATTCGTACTTATTCTGTTTGCCTTGGTTTCTCTGTGTTACAATGGATATAGCCAGGATGAGGAAGATCCTTGCAGAGTAAAAAATAAACAAGCTGAAAAAGTATTCAATCAGGGAGTTAATAAAATGAAAGCAGGGGATTACCTTGCTGCAGCTAAACTTTTTAAAGAGACAATTGATATTGAACCTGAATTTGTGGATGCGTACTATGCTATGGGGAAAATTTATCTCCGGAAAAACTCCATGAATCTTGCTTCTGTGAAGAGATATTTCAGAAAAGTAGTTGAATTATGCCCTACGTATGATATTTACATATATTATTATTTAGGTAACATTTACCTTGAGGATGAAAAATACGATTCCGCCTGTTATTACATGAGTGAATTTATCAAGGATCCTGATAAGATAAAAAAAACTGAGGATTACAATCATGCTGACAGTGTGGTAACTTATACAAAAACTTTGAAACATCTGAAATCAAAGGCAGTTCCTTTTAACCCTGTTTATGTGAAAGGGATTTCGACTCCTCTTGACGAATACCTTCCTCTTATTTCACCGGATAATGAAATGGCTTTATTTGTGAGGAAAATGAAAAAGGAAAGATCGAAAAATGACGGGCCAGGAATACCATCAGACAACTATCAGGAGAAGTTCATGTACAGTGAGCGCGATGCCAATGGTGATTTTGATGCCGGAAAAGAAATGCCTTATCCCTTTAATACCACCGAAAACCAGGGAGCAGCATCGATTACCATTGATAATAAAATATTATATTTTGCTTATTGCGATTATATTAAAAGCACTGGTTATTATAACTGCGATATATGCAAATCAGAAAGGAAAAACGATTCCTGGTCTGAAATAAAAAATCTTGGTACAAAGGTCAATGGAGAAAATACATGGGAGTCGCAACCATCCATATCATCCGATGGTAAAACACTTTACTTTATCAGCGATAGGTCCGGGGGCTATGGAGGCTATGATATTTATAAAACTGAAAAAGATACAAGCGGTGAGTGGACTGTCCCTGAAAATCTAGGACCAAATATTAATTCCCCGGGAAACGAAAAAACACCATATATTCATACCGACAACCAGACACTTTATTTTTCTTCAGCAGGATGGTCAGGGCTTGGAGGCTATGACATTTTTTTTGTAAAAAAAAGACAGGACAGTAAGTTCGGAAAACCCCAAAATATTGGGTACCCTATAAACACAGAAGCTGATGATGTTGGCTTTATTGTTAGCACTGATGGACATTATGGATATTTTGCCTCAAATAAATACAGTGGGCCTGGAGGTTGGGATATATATAATTTCGACCTCTACCCCGAAGCACGTCCAGATACGGTTCTATTTATAAAAGGGAATGTAAAGGATGAACAGAATAATGAACCTGTTACAGCAAAAGTTGAATTAAAGAATGTTGAAACGAAACATGTAACTGAAATTCCTGTGGATTCTGCAACAGGGAAGTATGTAATAGCTACTTTGTTTAGGAATGACTATATACTTACGGTAAAAAAGAAAGATTATGCTTATACATCCAAATATATTTCCAAAGAAGATTCTGTCGTTAGCAAAGAACCTACAAAAGTAAAAGTCGATTTTGAAATAAAACCAATTCAGGTTGGCCAGGTATACCGTCTCAATGATATTTATTTTGCTTATGGGAAATACGATTTAACAGAGGATAGCAAACGTATAATAGATGGTTTTATTGATTTCCTTAATGATCAACCCTCCATGAAAGTGGCCATATACGGACATACCGATAATATCAGTGATGCCGATTTAAATTTGAAACTTTCAGAGAACAGGGCTAAAGAGGTTTATGATTACCTTCTTATGAAAGGAGTTGATGTTTCCCGCTTGTCGTATAAAGGATTTGGTCTCACTAAACCTATCGCATCGAACGATACCGAGCAAGGACGGGCAAAAAACAGGAGAACAGAGTTTGTAATCATTGAAAAATAATGATTAATTATTTCCAGCACATCATTCGCTGAGGCGAATAATATTTGGCTTCGGAAACCATTGAACAGTGAAACAATTAAACAATTGAATAATCTATACATAACAGCTAAACTATAACCGGATGCATAGTATAGGCTAAATCTTTTTTTACGAATAACAAATCTATTATCTTTGCCCACTTAAAATTAATGATTAATACAGATGAATAAAAATACAATTATCGGATTTTTGCTGATTGCCGGAATACTGGTTATTTTCAGCATTATTAATTCACCTTCTGAAGAACAGAAAAAGAAAATGAAGCATCAGCAGGATTCTATTGCCCAGGTGGGAAAAGAGAAGCAACAGAATAAAATACAGGATACGATTGCATTAGCCGCAAAAACTGCTGAATCAAAAAAAACAGATACTACGAAATCCATAAAGAAAGACGACGTAAAGAAAGATACCGCAAAAGCCACACAGGAATCTGCTGATTATGGTATGTTTTCCAGCTCATCCAAAGGATCAAAAAAATTCATCACTGTGGAAAACGAAGTTGCAAAATTTCGTTTTTCTAATCTTGGCGGGCGTGTTTATTATGCTCAGTTAAAAAAATATCACACATACGATAACAAGCCATTGGTGCTGATGAACGGCGATTCCACCTGGTTCAGGTTTAATTTCTATTCGCAAAACAGAATCATCATTACAAACTATTTATATTTCACGCCTGTAATGATTGATGCCAGGTTTCAGGGAAAAGACAGCATCAGCCTGAAAGGTTCGGATTCATTGCGGTTTGCCATGCGTTTGTATCCCGATTCCGTATTTAATCCACAGAAAAATAAATACATTGAGATACTGTACACTATTTATGGCAATGATTATATGATGAAGATGCGGGTCAGCTTTGTCGGCTTGCAGAATCTCCTCACTGAAAATCCTAATGGTATCGGACTTGACTGGAAGATGAACCTGATGCTACAGGAAAAATCCATAAAGAGCGAACGAATGGCTTCAACTATATATTATAAATATTTGGATGATGACGTAGATTACCTTACAGAAGGCAAAAACAATGAAAAAGATTTGAAAACCAAAGTGAATTGGATAGGATTTAAACAACAGTTCTTTACTTCGGTACTAGTTGCTGACAATGGTTTTACAAATGCCAAAGTGAGCACATTGGTTAATGATACCGCCACGAAAGAAATTGAAACATGTTTTGCGCAGATCATGGTTCCCTTTGACGAAAACACAAAACAAAGTTTCCCAATGCACATGTACTTTGGTCCTAACCATTTTAAAACATTAAAAAAATATAAACTTGACTTAGAGCATCAAATACCTTTGGGATGGAGCTCTCCTTATATTTTGGGATGGATAAACAGGATTGCGGTTATTCCGATATTTAATTTCCTTAGCAGTTTTAATTTGAATTATGGTATCATCATTCTTATTCTTACAATACTTCTAAAAATTGTTTTATTCCCAATCGCTTACAAAACCTATCTTTCGTCTGCTAAAATGCGCGTGCTGAAGCCCGAGATTGATGAGATCAATAAAAAAATTCCGAAAGAAAAAGCCATGGAAAGGCAGCAAGCCACTATGTCGCTTTATAAAAAAGCCGGTGTAAATCCGCTGGCAGGATGCGTACCAATGTTACTCCAGATGCCTATCCTTATTGCATTATACAGGTTTTTCCCGGCATCTATCGAATTAAGACAGCAAGGTTTTCTATGGGCGGATGATCTTTCCACGTATGATTCCATTCTTAACCTTGGCTTTAGTATTCCGTTCTACGGGGATCACGTAAGCCTTTTTACATTGCTTATGACTGTAAGTACTGTCATTTATACTAAGGTCAACAACCAACTTATGGGAAGCCAGCAACAGATGCCTGGTATGAAGGTTATGATGTATCTCATGCCTGTAATGTTCCTTGGATTTTTCAACAATTTCTCAGCAGGATTGAGTTATTACTACTTCCTAGCCAATATGCTAACATTCCTGCAAATGTGGATTATAAGGCGCTTTGTGGACGAAGAAGCTATCCACTTAAAAATTCAAGAATACAGAAAGAAACCGGATACAAAAAAGAAATCAGGATTTCAGAAACGCCTTGAGGAAATGGCTAAGCAGAGAGGTTATAAAATGCCTAAAAAATAATTGATTCGGGAAGTATAATTGATATTATTTGAAATTAACTGCGGCGGAAAAATAATTTTACTATTTCTCAATATCAATGAATTTCCTAATATTTTTCTTTATAAACGAAGTTTAGGGATTTTTTCCAATTTCATTTTATTGCCTTAAAACACCTATCCCACCTGATTCTGTATAAAAAGCTTTTGCTTTTATCAATCGAAACCCAAATCATCGCAGCTTTTCCAATCACATGGTCTTCCGGAACAAAACCCCAGAAACGTGAATCTGCCGAATTATGGCGGTTGTCGCCAAGGGTGAAATAATAATTCATTTTAAATGTATAGGTCTTCGCCGGTTTCCCGTTTATTTCGCAAATACTGTCGTTCTTCACAACAAGTATATTGTCTTCATACACACTGATTATTCTGTAATATAAGGGAAGTGTGATCTTGTTCAGTTTTACGGTCATTCCTTTTGCAGGAATAACAACAGGTCCGTAATTGTCCATATTCCAAGTATAATACATTGACGAAGGGAATAGATTCTCTGCATACAATCCGCTGTCTTCGCACATCACCTCTGTTTTCAGGATTATCGGCAATTTCTTAATTTTTTCAGCATTTTTCCTTGTCATAGTCAGGTTGTACGTAGAAATATCCATAACAGGGCCGCCTTCGGTGATACCAAGTTTTTCAAGCTCTTCCTGGTCAATCTGTGTGCTGTCGGTTTTTACAATATAATTAAATTCCGCATTATCAGGTTCGGTTTGCTCTTTACCGTTTATAAAAATCTTGCTGTTTATTATTTTTAATGTATCTCTTGGCACAGCTACGCAGCGTTTAACAAAAGGAGTTCGTTTATCGATGGGTTTCTCATCTTCGATAGGGTAATTAAAAACAATCACTTCATTTGCCTTAATAGAAGAATAGCCTGACAACCGGAAATACGGAAACTGCCACCAATCGTTGTAAAGCCTGTAATTGACAAAAGGAACAGAAAGCGGGGTGATGGGAGTTCTTGTGCCATAATTCATTTTGCTGACAAGGATAAAATCTCCTTCTATCAGCGTTTTTTCCATCGAGGTGGTGGGGATGGTGAAACATTCAAAAAAAAATGCCCTGATAAAAATAACCACCAGCAAAGCGAGTCCAATGGCTTTTAGCCAATCGAAGATATTTTTTTTTGAGAAATGACTTTTAATAAATATTGGCATTATTGACGTTGATATGCAAATATAGTTAAATAAGCGAAATAATATTTACCCAATAAACACTGTTGAAAAATCATTTTGTAAATTTGCCTAAAATAATTACTGCATGTTACTATCATTTACTGACTGGATTGAACGCAATATGCTTCCATGTTTTTACAAAAAATATCTTGGTATTGATTGCCCTGGATGCGGGATGCAGCGGGCGCTTATTGAATTGCTTAAAGGCAATTTCATTAATAGCCTGAAAGCATATCCTGCGCTTCTTCCAACTATCTTTTTAATAGTTTACCTGATTCTTCATCTCATATTAAAATTTGAGAAAGGCGCTTTTGTTTTAAAAATTTCTTTTATTTTTACCGTTTCAATTATCATTATCCATTATATTATTAAATTAACAATAAACTAAAAAATGTAATTATGGAAAATCAGAATTTCAACAACCCTAATCAACAGCCGCCTCAGGGAGGTTTCTATCAGCAACCTGCATTACCCAATTCAACAGGTGTTTTAGTAATGGGAATTTTGTCTATCGTTTTTTGTTGGACGTATGGACTTGTAGGTTTAATACTTGGAATTATTGCTCTTGCATTATCCAGCAAGGCAAATATTCTTTACCAGCAAAATCCTAATATGTATTCGATTGCTTCATACAAAAACATGAAAGCGGGAAGAGTATGTGCAATCATCGGAACAGTTATTTCCGGGATTTGGCTTCTTTTTGTAGTTATCATGCTTGCATTTGTCGGGACAGTCCTTACAAGTTTACCCTGGGACCAATGGGCTCGTTAAAAATTGATCACATTTTAGAAGAGGACAAATGTCCTCTTTTTTTGTCTTCATGCCCTTAAATTTCATATTTTTGATGTGTTTTCAACACTTAGTATTCCATTATGAAAATTCTTACTTCTGCCCAAATTCGTCAGGTTGATGCATACACAATAGAGCATGAGCCAATCCTATCCATTGACCTTATGGAAAGAGCTGCGGAAAAATGTTTCAAATGGATAACTATAAAAATTAAAAAAACCAGAAAAATCAAGGTTTTATGCGGGCTTGGAAACAATGGGGGCGATGGACTTGTAATTGCACGACTATTGCATAAAGCAGGGTATTCTGTGGAAGTTCTTATTCTGAGACATTCTGATAAATGCTCTGAAGATTTTAAAATAAATGAAGAACGATTCAGAAAACTGAAAAAAAAGATCATTTCTGATATTAAAGAAGCAACTGAACTCCCTGAATTTAGTGATGATGAAGTGATCATTGATGCTATTTTGGGTTCGGGATTAACAAAACCGGTAGAAGGATTTCTCGCAGAAATAATTGATAAGATCAATGTCTGCAAAGGATATGTGATTTCAATAGATATGCCTTCGGGCTTGTTTTCTGAAGATAATTCGACTCGCCCCGCTGCGAAGCTGGCAGGCAAACATAAAAGCATTGTCAATGCAGATGTTACTCTGACTTTCCAGGTTCCGAAACTTGCTTTTGTCCTTCCTGAAAATTATAAATATGTAGGAGAGTGGGTATTGCTGGATATTGGATTAGATAAAGGATTCATCGATTCGCTGGATTCTCCGTATTATTTTGTTGAAGAAAACGATGTTCGTCAGTTCCTGAAAGTACGCGGGAAATATGCACATAAAGGCAATTTTGGCCATGCCTTGCTGATTGCAGGAAGTTATGGCAAAATGGGCGCTGTTATCCTCGGTTCAAAAGCATGCCTGCGATCGGGTGCGGGGCTCATTACTGTTCATATCCCAAAGATAGGTTACCAAATCATGCAGAGATCAGTCCCCGAAGCAATGGTAAGTATTGATTCAGAGAATGAATTTATTGGTTCTTTGCCCGATATTTTAAAATATAATGCTATCGCAATAGGCCCCGGTATTGATAAAAAAGAAGAAACACAAAATGTGTTAAAACTTCTTATCCAGAGTTCATCCATCCCGTTAATATTCGATGCGGATGCATTGAATATTTTGTCGGAAAACAAAACATGGCTATCGTTTATCCCAAAACAAAGTATTTTAACTCCGCATCCCAAAGAATTTGAACGATTGGTTGGCAAAAAACCGGACAATGATTTTCACCGCTTACAATTGCAGATGGAACTTTCAGTTAAACACGGTATATATATAATCTATAAAGGAGCTTACTCCACTATAAGTGCTCCTAATGGCGGATTCTTTTTTAACCCTACCGGAAACCCAGGAATGGCAACGGGTGGCAGTGGTGATGTGCTTACAGGCATTCTTCTTGGACTGAAAGCCTGTGGCTATTCTTCGATGGAAACATGCATTATCGGCACATTTCTTCATGGACTTGCCGGTGATATTGCAAAAGAGAAAAAAGGTGAAGAATCCTTAATTGCCGGCGACTTAGTTGACAATATCAGCAAAGCTTTTGTTTCCCTGCGAACTGTCTGAGAAATTTAATGCTTGTCGCAAAAGATTAATTTGCCGCCTTTTTAAATAAATAGCGCGTAATAAAAATTCCGGTTGCACCGGTACTGCCTTTTTCTCCACCACCAGGATATACCCCGGTTGAAACAGAAACTAGTTCCCATCCGTCATTTACTATTGTATTGATTTTATCGGTGATCTGCTGGTCATTTTTCCGGACATTGCTAAAATTAATCCCCACCATGCTGAAAAAATTTTCCATTTTTTCTTCGTTGACCGTACCATCCGGATTGGAAGAAATCATTCTTGAGCGTCCTAATCCACCGGGAACAACCGATTCGATGGTTGATATCTGCAAGAAATTGTACTTAACCTTTGTGTCAGTTTTGAAACTGACCAATAAAACAATTGCACATGTTACAATGACTGCAATAGACAATAAATATTCTTTTTTCATAAACTTTTTTTTATTAGTTAATAATTAACTATTTTAAAATTCATTCTTTTATTTATAGTTCACTTTATAATCAGACTGCAGAAATAAGTATTCCAAGTTTTTTTTGTCCACCGTAATATTTCCGCCACAAGAACCTGTAAATTCACCTTGTATAGCTATATTAACAAACTGCTCTTGTTTGGTCCATTTTCTATAGATTTTTTTAGAATTACCTTTTCTCATAGCATATTCGCGATGCATTAACTTCAAACGGTTTGAAGAACGGGAGTACTTAAATTCCGCACCGTACTGATATTGGTTATCTTCATAAAGCATGAAGCTTTTTAGTACACCTTCGGTTAATACATCCGAAATGTTGCTCGTTAATTTTTTTGATTGTCCGTTTACGTTAATACTAGCCGATTTGATTTCAATAGCACATTGTTTCTGTGCTTTTGAAAAGATCGATATAGAAAAACATAACAATAATAATACGATTGAATGTTTCATAGATAATTTGGTTTTAATTAAAATTTATTTTGTTTATACTACTTGCATAAATGTTCTAAAGAAAATGCAGACAAACTTACATGAATTTTCATAAATACACAAATATATGATGAAATTTTATGGAGATTTGTTATAAACATTCATCGTTCTGTCGGTTCCAATAGTGCCAAAACTTTTGATGATCTCAATAGCTGTTTTGATTTTTGGTATTAGAATAAATTTCTCTTCATCTGCTAATTCGCCCAAAACATATTTCACCTGGAAGCCAATGGGGTAATCATTTCCAACACCGATACGTAAGCGAGCGAACTCTTTTGCACCGAGATGTTCTATAATACTTATCAATCCGTTATGACCGCCGGCGCCACCTTTTTTCCTAAGGCGTAGTGTCCCAAGCGGAAGTGCAATATCGTCAGCGATTACTAATAAATTTTCGTTTGGGATATTTTCTTTCTGCAGCCAGTAAGAGATAGCTTTACCGCTAAGGTTCACGAATGTGGTGGGCTTGATCAGAATAAATGTCCGGCCTTTAAAGTGGTATTTTGTCATCCATGCATACCTCTTCGAATCAAAAGTTAGCCCTGCTGAATCTGCAAGTTTATCAAGTACCATGAAGCCGACATTATGTCTGGTATTGACATATTCCTGTCCGATATTTCCGAGTCCTGCAATCAGGTATTTCATGGATAGTTAAATTTATTCAGTGTAAAATTACATCAAATTTTCCAAATATACCGATACGGAAATGATTTGCAAAAATTTCCTATCGGCATAACAGAATCTAAGCATATTTCGCTTCACGAATCTGCTTAGATTTTGTATAAAAACACTGACGATAGTTAGGCAAGCCAAAAAAAATAAAATGCGAAATGCTAATAGATGAATAATTAATTTAAGTAAATTTGTTTCGTCAAAATGGCTCCGTAGCATAACTGAATAGTGCATCTGACTACGGATCAGAAGGTTGGGGGTTTGAATCCCTCCGGAGTCACTTAGAAAAAATGAAACCGCCTGATAGCATTAAGCTATCAGGCGGTTTTTAATTAACGGGTACAATATAGGTACATCTTTTAAGAAATCCCTGTATTTACAAGGGTTTCATAAAAGGACTAAATTGTTGTTTTATTAATATGTATTGAATGTCAGTACATTACTAAATAATTCATTTTATTTGACAGCCTTTGCCAGTTCAGCCCCCGCTTTAAATTTGTGAACTTTCTTTTCTGTTATATGAATTGACTTATTTCCTTTGCCTGATTCAGTGATAATAGAAAGTGTTTTTCTTTCCCAGCCAAGCAACGGAACTTTGCATTCATCACGTTTGCTGATTTTATCCTTTATAATTTCAAGCAAAGCCGATGACGGCGCTTCTATACCTTTGTTGAAAAGAATGTGTGCAGGCGAAAGATAAACCACTTTTCCGGCTTCTTCGGACATGAAAGTGAGTATTACGATCAGGATGCCATCATAAGAAAATACTAAGTCGTATTTTTGACCGGGTACCAGTCCGTGACAATAAAAGTTATTTGCACTGTTTTTTCTTGCCTCACTGATGAAAGTTCCATCAGGGCTGTACACTTCGCATTTAAACTTGCTGTAATCTATTTGCTGTATTGTAGCCATAGCGTATTATTTTTAGAGATTATCTGACCTTACCGGCAAGATCATTCCCTGCCTTAAATCTTACAACTTTTTTAGCTGTTTGACAGGCTGAGTTAACAGGATGCCCTGAAGCTCCAAGAATTTCATAAACTTTCTTTTGCCACAGCATGAAAGGTTGTTTCGGCGAATTGAAAAACTTGTACTTCTCATTGATAAGATTTTCAAAAGTGCTACAAGGGTAATCAATTCCCTTATTGAAAACGAAATGAGCAGGGCTCAGATAAACCACTTTCCCTGAAGCCTGACAGTTAAATGCTGTTGACATTATAAAATATCCGTCATAAGAAAAAACTACGGAGTATATCTGCCCGGGAACCAAGCCCTGACAATAGAAATCATGCACACTATTGATGGATGCTTCTTTGATAAGCTCACCAACAGGGCTGTATATCTCGATTTTGAATTTTGTATAATCTATTGTTTCCATATAAATATAGTTTTTTAAAAATTTATACATTTTGATTAAAAATGGCTCGTAATACATAGCCCGTATTCATGACAAGATGAAAATTAACAGGAGTATCTTGTATAACAAAAGCGGCACCTGTACCTACCCAATGAGAAAAAACAAATCCTGGGTTTGGAACAACAACAAAAGAGGCAATAGTATCACGATTGAAATAATAATCATCGCCAATGTTGTGATCGTAACCTGAAATGTCATAATGTCCGTAATCATTAGGAACAC
>Ga0247841_10002925_pt1 | contig 32753 bp, 24 predicted proteins | sample LaCruzMarch2015__2_FD_192410 | JGI IMG/M metagenome (GOLD analysis project Ga0247841, IMG submission 192410) | Freshwater microbial communities from meromictic Lake La Cruz, Castile-La Mancha, Spain - LaCruzMarch2015_18m | ecosystem: Environmental > Aquatic > Freshwater > Lake | place: Spain...
ATCATACCGGTAGTAGCCCAGAGCCTGCTGCCGGAGGAGGTGAGTTTCTGGCCATAGATGCCACGATTATTCTGATCGCCATCCATTTCATTCCAAAAAACATAAACATCAGAAGAGCCGGGAGGCAATGCAAGGTAGGGATAGAAGTGGTTTCTTCCACCCATTGTCGAGGCTTCCACCCCGTTGGTCTGGAACAATACCGCACCTGCGTTGCTGATGTGCTGGACATAGGTGCTGGAAAGCATGTTGTTATCGCGGTCGTCATGCCAGGCGATATAAAATCCGTCGTTGCCGTCGTTAATAAAGGGAAATATCTGGGTCCAGGCCGATATTCCACCTGCGGTGGAGATTGCGGCGGGAGAAGACCAGACCGGGTTCCCGTTTGCATTATACCGTTGCGCATAAACATGACGGGTGGGCGAGTAGGAAGGGCCGGTATCTTCAAAATATTTCAGGATGACTTCGTCATTTCCTACCGGTAGCAGTTGAGGCCAGGAATAGGTAGGCGTGCCGCTGAGGATAACTCCGGAGCCCCACATCAGGGATCCGGAAGAACTGACTTTCTGCATGATGGTCACCTCATCGGCCTGCCAGGCAAAGACTGCATTTCCTGCAGAAGTGACCGTAACTTTAGGCGAAGCATTGAAAGATGTGCTGTTTGAAAGGGCAATGCCGTCAGGTCCCCAGATGAAACTGCCGTCCGGGGCTATGCGATAGGCAACTATGTTATTATTCCCGCCATTGCGGACATCCATGAAGGCAAGAATAGCATGATTGCTGCCATCAGCCGTCATATCCCAGTCGGTCAGCCAGGTCATCTGCGGATGGTCGCTGATCAGGATACCGTTGGTAACCCAAAGAGGATTGCCTTGAGCATCAAGTCGCTGCATCCTGACGTTATAATTCCCGTTTTCGGAGGAAAAGGAGGCAATGTAAGAGTCGCCGTTGGGACAGGTCGCAATTTTAGGAATGGCCTGTTCGCCCGTCATATTGTTAATAGGATTGTTGACGGCGGGATCGGTGCTCCACTGACTAAGAGCCATATACGGGAGCAGCATGGATAAAACGGATACAAAAAGAAGCTTTTTCATTGTCTGGTAATTTCAGGAAAGGTTAACTAATTAAATACATTGCAGTTATATTATAAATATATTCTTATCCAGGGATTAAAGCATATTGTAAAATTAGCTATTTATTCACAGTCAGAAAGAAAAAAGACAATAGTTAACTATTGAATGGCAGAAGGAGGAACACTACGATGTCCCATACGGTGTGACTCACCACATTCAGCACCATTGACTGGTATTTTTGATACAGCCAGCCCCAGAACAGGCCGCAGATTAAAGCAGCCAGGATTAGCATGATGTTTCCGGTGAAGATATGGACACCGGTATATAAGATGAGTGCAAGTAGGAGGCCAATCCATTTGCCGGTTACAGATGAAAGTTTTCGCTGAAGAAAACCTCTCCGGAATAGTTCTTCACCAGGTCCGATCACTATCAGCATCAGCAGGGCAATCCTTATTCCAGCTGCATCACCTTTAAAACTATACACGCCTTCAATACCTGAACCGGCAAAATTGAACCATTTCCGGAATAAATAATTTCCCGCAAAAAATAACAGATATAGCAGAAAGGCGGATAAAAGGCCAATCCCGATTTTTCTCCATAACCCGGTACTCAGGTCCTTTTTAAGCAGTACGAGATATTCCCTGTCTGTCAAAAAGCCTATCGCGAGGAGCACAATCAGGTTACAGCTCATCCACCACCAGAAGTCGAATGCTCCGATCTTATGCAGCACGAACATAGGACTGAAAGCCAGCACGGCCAGGGCCGAGAGAACAAGGACTTTAGTTTGAGATGACATATCGTTTTACCAGATGAACCGTATCACCGCTTGCAGGATCAGCGCCAGGGTGCATAACGATCCGAACAACAGGTTCAGTTGAGCCGTTGCCCCGTCAAGTGCAATGAAATCCAATGGCCGTGATGGATCTCTGCGGTTCAGCGCTTTTTTCCATAACTTGATCGCTAATGGCAGGGCGCCTATTGTGATCAGGAAAGTAAAGGGCATTGCGGTCAATTCGGGAAACAAAAGAAATGGCACGAGGATCAGCAGCAGGACCAGAATAAATGGCCCATAAATCAGAAGGCCGTAATAGCGCAATGAACTTTTGTCACCCAGAAGAGCAGCCACGGTGAAGATCTTTCCCGCTTTGTCCGATTGAATATCACGCCAGTTATTTGCATGCAGGATGGCAATCACCAGCATTGACATCGGGATGGCCCAAATTACTGGTATCCACGAAAGAGAAGCGGATTGCACATAATAAGCGCCCAGTGAGCCAAGGATGCCGAAATTCAGGAATACGGCCAGATCGCCCAATCCATGATATTTCATGGATACAGGAGTATCTGTGGTATAGAAGGTACCGACAAAAAGTCCTGCAAAGCCAATCACCAGCAACCAGGGACCGGTGAGCCAGGCAAGATAAATACCGATTGCAGTGCCGATGAAAAGCATACTGACAGAACCAATCCAGGCTTCCTGGATGGTGATATATCCCCTAACGATTCCTCCGCTAACCGGAGAAGGAATCTTGTCGAGGCCTTTCTGGTAATCAAAAATATCGCTCAGAATATTTGCACCGGAGTGCAGGATGACTATTCCGAAGAAAGCCATGATAAACAGAAGGGGTTTTAACTCATATCCTCCATAAACATAAGCGAGGACAGTCCCAAAAACGACCGGCATGGTTGAAGCAGGGAAAGACCATGGCCGGGCGGACATCCACCACTTTTTGAAAAATGTCATTTTAACTTGTTCTTCCATTTAAGGTATACTTGTTAAGCAATTAATTAACAAACTTAAAAGTGATTTGTTCCGGGCACAAAGTTATAAAATTTGCATTAATCATTCCGACACTGTCAGGCTTTACCTGGCGGATGGAGTCCCGCTTAACTCTAATTGTGAAGAGTGACATCCCAATCACCCGGCTCATAGATTTCGAACTCAAAATTTACGTTCAACTTTTGCGTACGAGCTTTATTCATGGTTGTATAATTGACTTTAACGGTGACCGGAAATATAATATTTTCAAACCCGGTCGATTGACCAAGACTTGTTATATTACCGCTGGAAGCAAGGATCATTAAATTTTCAACACTCAGGTTTATCATGCCATTCTGGAATAAATTAATAAGCACACGGTTTTGAACACTTCCAGATTTGTTGAAGGTATAGCGATCGACATATAGACTATTTATAATACGTGGTTTAGGTGGTTTTGGGCCAGTGTACTTATCTTTTTCCCAAAGACCGGTCAATGTTGTGTCTTTCCCATTGGATTTAAATCTGAATGTTCCTTCGCCCTGCCTGCAGCCCTGCTCCCATTCCCCGGTGTAAGAGTCGCCATTTAGCCAGGTGTAAGTTCCCATACCATTTGGCAGTCCCTTGCTGAACTGACCCGTATAGGAATCAATGCCGTCGGCCTTGCCTTTGCCATGGGCCAGCCCGTTTTTGCACTTTCCCATATATTTTCCTGCAATATCAGGATCAAGTACCTTACAATCCTGCTGTGCTGAAAGGTTATAACTCAACCAGCTAAATACCAGGAAAAAAATAATCTTTATTGGATTTTTCATAGGTATGATTGATTAAAAGATTTCAGACCACTAAAAGGAGGGTGTCTCAAATGGGATAAATATATTCAAAATGACTTCGTGGTTCTTCGTGTCTTCTTCGTGGATCTCTGTGTAACAAATACTTATAAATTACACGAAGTTTCACGAAGACTGCACGAAGTTCCACGAAGGACTTTTGAGACATTCCCGCCAAGCAACTAGAAACTTGCCCTCAAAGATAGGATAAAATTCCTTCCCGGGGCGGTTATGCCTGAACTGTATGGCCTGTAACGGATATCAGTCAGGTTTTCCACTCCTCCGCTGACGGAGAGAATATCGGTAATCTGGTACATCACTTTGAAATTCAATGTGTACCAGGAGGGACAATAAGGGTTTCCTTCATCATCTTTGGCATACATGTAATCCTTGCCTTGTTCTTCAGGGGGAAGGTTTTCATTACTGACTTCGCCGCTGTATGCAGCATAAAGATCCATCTTAAGCTTATCGGCAGAATAGGTCAGACTCGACATGCCGAACCATGGCGCTGCATGTCGCAAAGGACTGGTAGTTCCGTCATCAAGCTCTTCTTCACCTTTCTGATAATTTATCTGACTTGAAAAACCAAAGCCCGATGGGATTTTGACCTCAACTTCAGCCTGAATTCCGTATACCGTTGCAAATGCTGCATTTTGTATTGCCTGCACCCGGCTCATATCCGGACCGTACATGATGCTGTCCTGCCCGTTCAGGGTGAAATCCCTGCGGACCATGGCATCCTGGAGATAAGTATAATAGCCCACGAGGTCGATCTTCAGGTAGTCGCCGAAGACTTTGGCGATATCTATCTCTGCATTGTAGGCATATTCAGCTTTCAGATCCGGGTTCGGAACAACTACAGCGCCTGGCTCAGAATCAAATACTTTGCCAACATCATCCACATTGGGAGAGCGGAATCCGGTAGAAAAATTAGCACTTATCGTCCACTTTTCAGTAGGATTAAAAATTAATCCGAGGCTTCCGGTCAATGCACCATTATTGATTTCAGCAGTGGTAAAAGGAAATGGATAGAAGGCCGTGTCGAACTCACAATCCAGTGAATAAAAGTTATATCTTGCTCCGGCCTGGACATTGAATTTTTCAGTCATTTTATACTGGTAGGTGAGATATGCCGCATAGGAAGCCCATTTTGACTGCGGATACCGGCTCGGTCCTGTGACAATTTCCCCGGTGGTAATATCTTCGTCAGTTCCAGTTGAGGTGACTTTATTGAATATATATTCCAAACCATAGTACAGGTGATGTTTTTCACTGATCGATTTCGTGAAATCGATATTCACGGAAGAGGCATCCACCTTCTCGTACCTGTTGAATTTAGCTGGTTTATTCCGGTCGCGGTCATGCCGGCTTTCTTCGAAATACTGCCTTGCCAGGCGAATGATCATCTGGTCGTAAATTCCGGAAGCGGCTTTATTTTCGATATTTAATACATTCATCATCCAGATCTGTGGCCCGTAATACCATTCGGCACTCCGGGGCAGTCCGTTTTTTGGGCGCAACAACCTGTCATAACGAGAAACATCGGTGCTTGCAGAGTAATGGAATCCGTAGGTGAAATCCCAATTGTCATTAGGCGCAAACCTGATTTTCTGCATCAGGTTGGTCTGGGCATAACCCGTAGGTGTCTGTACCAAAGGATCAGGATTTGTGATGACGACATCGGTACTGTCCTGGCGCTGGACATAATTCGGTCGCAGGTAATCATCCGGACCGTTTGATCCCATCCGCAGATCATTGAAGTTGAAATGAGTGAAGCTTGTGTTCATTGCCCATTTCTTCCATCCCACATTCACATCGATATGGCCGGTAAGCTCCTGGTCGGCTGAAGAGAAACGCGTTACTGCATTTCCTGAAATATATGGATCTCCATTTCCAGAAAGGTGGGGTTTTAAGGTTTGGAAATTCATCACACCGCCGATAGCATCACTTCCATATATAACCGAACCCGGCCCGAAGAATATTTCAGTTTTTCCGACTGCGAACGGATCAAGCGATATCACATTTTGCAGGTTACCGCTGCGAAAAATAGCCGTATTCATGCGTACGCCATCCACCACGAGAAGCAAGCGGTTGGTAGAGAAACCGCGGATCATCGGGCTGCCCCCGCCAAGCTGGCTTTTCTGGATAAAAACATCTCCGGAAGAGCCGAGAAGATCGGCTGCAGTCTGCGGATTTTGCAAAGCCACTTCTTTTGCTGAAATAGAGGTGATCTTTGCCGGGACTTCGCGGTTAAGCTGGCTCCAGCGTGTGGCTGAAACCACCACCTGGTCAAGTGAAATAGTGGACTGGCTCAAATAAACCTGGAAACCTGCTTTTTCAAGGTCCTGGTAACTAATTGTTGCCGGAGAATAACCCAGGATTCTGATCTCAATGTTGGCTGATCCCTTAAAAGAAATTATATCAGCCTGTCCCCTGGCATTGGTGATGGCCGATACCTGCGGTGATTGGCTTGACAGGGTTACCAGTTCAAGGGGCTGGTAATTTTCTTTGTCTTTTATAGTGATAACCTGTGCGTGGCTTAAAAAGAAAGCTCCTGTAAATATCAACAGAGATAAAAATTTTTTCATTTTTATGAATTATTATTTTAGTAAAAAATGGATTTAAAATTTACCACAATTGGCACAATTGGACACAATAGAAATTCACATCAGAATGACTAGTCAAACACTTGATAAATAGCTTAAAAGCAATAATGACTATTGTGTTTTCCTATTGTATTCTATTCCCGATAAATCGGGACATGTTGTGCCTATTGTGGTTAAAAATATCTACCCTGCTTTAGGAGGCGGAGAAGGAGGAGTGATTGCAAAAGAAGAATAATGAATAATGAAAAATGAAAAATTAAAAATTGTGGCTTGAGGGGATAAAGGTTTCCATGTGAAAACATCCTGACGGTAAGCGGTTTTAAAGAAATCCACGATTTTATCGGTCTGGCTCCTCTGGCCTGGATACTGTCCCATTGCCCTGGTGACAAGCCTTTCAATTTCATTGACCAGCCTGGTTTCTTTGTGATCTTTGTAGCAATTATAGAAGATTGTATCGCCTTCCTGATGTTTTTCAACGATGTCATACATTTCGCCGTTATATTCAAATTCACCCGGATGTTTCCAGTTTAACCTGGTTTCGGTCTCTTTTCTTGTGAATTTGAGCAGAATAAGGTCCTTTTTATCAATGCCGTTAGAGATCATTCCGGCGATTTCATGCTTAACCTTATTTTTATTATATTGCAGAATGATGTAAGTCCCTGGAAAAGGAGCAATTAATGAAATTAACAGCAATATGGCGAAACTTTTCTTCACTCTTATTATAAATGATTAATCCGGAGGTAAAATTAATAAAATCTATATACTTTTCGGGACTCCATCCCATTTTCAACTTTCATTTCGCCCTCCTGAACCGCTCCTTCTGCGCGGGTGTCATTGGTTATTGGTTATTGGTTATTGGTTATTGGGTATTGGTTATTGGGTATTGGTTATTAGTTATTGGGTAGTAATCATCATTTCCAAATTAACTCATTTCCAAATTTCCAAATTAACTCATTTCCAAATTAACTCATTTTCTTCAGCATCTTCCTCCCACAAGTTTTCAACGATATCTCACCTTCTGCCGAAATGAGTTCTATCGTAGCTTTTAATTCGTGATGAAGTTCAGGCTCTTTCAGCCCCAGTTTATAGATCACCCCCATAGCATGAATCCGGATTGCCGGGGTAAGACTTGCATCGAGCAGCCATTGAAAACAGGTGTTCAGTAATGGGCCCGGATCGCTGAGTCTTTCAAGATCGATATAGCTTGCAAATATTTTCAGAAAGTTGTGCCTGACACCAGGGATTTGCGACCGGATAGTTTTTTCGATGGCCTCATCCAGATAAGGATATATAGCTTCAGGGTAACTTTCGCAATAAAGCTGAACCGCTCTTGCAGCCCGCATAGATAAAGGATACTCTTCAAGGAAACAAAGATCAAAAATATCCCGGAATGATTCGGGAACATCTTCAATGGCACTGACTGCAATGTCGGCTACAGCGCGTTCGCTGCCCATTTCGAGGATGGTTTTATAATCAGGGATCACTGGCCAAGAACTTGTAGGATTTTTCCAGACGGGATTTCAAATTGTGCACCGTTTTCAATAGTGAGTTTCCGTATCTGGCCATAACTGCCTGAATTAAGAATCGGGAACAGTCCTCCTGCAGGTGATGGTGGAATTAATACATCACAATCCTGGTCGGGTTTATGCCTGTGGCTCCAGTTCATAGGATTGTTCCAATCGGTGGAATATCCCATCCAGTTTACATGGTCCCTTGTGCTTGTTTCATTGCTGAAGTCAGAAGAACCGGCTGTATTAGCCGCCCGGATCCGGTAAAAATATTCCGTGCCCGACTGGATATTTGCATTATCTGTGTAATCAGTGGTATTTAGAACTGGATTTGCGATCTGCATCCAGTTTCCTCCCTCATTTTCCTTCCTTTCCAGGATAAAATTGTCCTCATTCGGCGAATTATCTGTCCACGAAAGTTTGATCTGGTTGGAAGCGGCAGAAGTGACCTTTAAGCATGACGGTGCCAATGGTTCAACAGGGTTGCTTTGCACCCAGACCGACCAGGAGCGTGGTGGCAATTCGATATATATCTGGTTAATGCCACTCACGACTGCATGATCCCAGGCCGAATTCCCGGCAATATCGTACAATTCACTACCCACACCCAGTCCGTTAACTATTTTGATTCCATGGTCAACCTTGAGGATTGATCCGGAAAAATTAATTGCCACAATTACCTCTTTCCCTGACGCCCCGCCACTTACCTGGAAGATCAACGCCCTGTCGGCCGATCCGCTGATATAATTACTGGTATAGGGGGTCGAAAAACGGTTCAGATAATCTACAGCAGTGGCCCCGAATATGTAATTCGAATGAATTTGAATGAGTTTGTCAATATCATCTTTCACAGGAGATAATCCTTCCGGGAAATACGGGTATTTGACCGTATCGACAAGGTAACCATAATAGTCAGGATAAAAAATACATGGCAATCCCACCTTGTTATTTGTCAGCAGGTACACATATCCCAGTACTGGTTCATGTTGTACCAGTGAGGCGAAACCGGAGTTGTCGCGAAAGTCGTGGTTATTCAGGAAGGTGACTACATGGAAACCGGAAAGTCCCGTTGCATCCACAATACTACCAACGAAAACATTTCTAACATCGAAGCTTGTATTATCACAGCTTTGGCGTAAGTTATCCCTCAGGGAGAAATCGAAAATCCGGGGTGAAATTGCAGTTTTTGTGACAGGTTGCATATAGCTGAGGACGCTATTCACCCAATCTGAAAGTTCTGCAGTATTGGTACCGTACCATTCGCCCACCACCAGTCCGGGATCTTTCCCGCGTGAATGGAGTGAATCCAGCAAGTCTCCGACAAAGTCGGGGGAGAAGTGCTTTACGGCATCCATCCTCAAACCCCGCATTCCCACATCATCCCAGTTCCATTCGGTCCAGTCGATCAGTTTTTCTTTGGTATCATCCTGAAACTGGTCATAATCATAAAAGAAATAGGGATAATCCCAATCACCCGATAACCCGGTTGGATTGTCAAGATTAGGTTTGAAATTAGTCCAGTTCATGTTGCCCTGACCACTGGGCAGGGAACTGAAATCGGTGTAAGTCTGGTAGGCAAGGTCGTTTATAATGTTCATGCTCCTGGGCCCTGACCAGATTCCGTAGATCCGCATATCAGAATAACCGCTGTTCCGCTTGCCGAAATAGATGAAAAGGGTATCACCTGCAATGTTATAATCAGAAGTTGTGAGATCAAGGTGAAATTCGTCAACGGTACATCCGGTTGCATCCACCCATGAGTTTATATTACGACCCAGGAAAATGTCATTGCTGGATTGCCCGCAGTCGCCGCCCCCGTTAGGTTCTGATTCAACCAAGTCTGGCAGTCCCTGCCATCCCACCTGTGAGGTCTGCAAATAAACATTATACTCGTAGTTATGAAAGCGTGAATGGCCCGAGGAAGAACTGATTTTAAAGTAGTAATGGCCTGCGGTGTTTCCTGAAACTCCCCCGAGCGGCAGGATGCATCGCATGCGGTCAAAAGGGAAAGGGCTGTCCCCGTTATTCGCTTTGGTCCAGTTGTAATTGCCGATATAACTCTGCAGACCAGGATTGTTTTCCGCTTTTCCGCCATCGCGGTGGTTATAGATCATATCAGCAACGAGTTCCACACCAGCATTATTCAGTGCATTCACCATGCTGTCGAGATCAGCACGGGTGCCATATCCCGCTGCACCGTCGAATTCCCCGTAGTCATAAAGGTCTTTCGGATCGTAACCATTGCTGTTTGTACCAAAGCTGGCTCGTGGCAAAGGCGGTGCCCAGAGGTAACTAAACCCGGCCTGGCCGAGTTCCGGTGCTTTTAGCCTGAGCGTGTCGGCCCAGTTAGCCCCTTCTGTGACTTTTGGATAATCCCAATACCAGCCCTGCATCATAAAATCCTGGGACCTGACCGTATATGGAAATATGGTGATAATCAGGAGGAAGAAAAGAAAAACTCTTTTTATCATATTCATTCCTTTTGTTTTATACAGAGAATGCAAAGATAAAATAAGAGTGCAATTTTTTCGATCTTACTAAACATAGTGTTCTTTGCATCGAACTTAATTCTGACATTATAATTTTGTATTTTTGAAAAAGTCATCTTGATGAACGTATCTTCAAACCAACAAAAACACAGATATAATGACAATTAAATGAACCATCTTCTGAAATTATAACCTGAGAAACAGCCATCGGATTACTCAATAACATAAAAATAAGAACCCTATGTGATGAAGACCCGGTAAGAGTCACAAACCTAAACCTTAAACCTTAAAATTAATGAACCGAATTGCTTCTCTTTTCTTCCTGATGATTTCCACTCAGCTATTTGCCAGTTACACCATCACCAGGGTGGAGCCTCCTTTCTGGTGGGCCGGAATGAAAAATAACCGGCTTGAGCTTATGGTTTATGGTCCATCAATTTCAGACCTTAAACCGGTTATTACGGATAACATGATAAGGATAAGACAGGTAACCACTGTTGCGAATAAAAATTATCTTTTTATCCATCTTGAAATTGATAAAGCCGTTACCCCCCGGCGTTTCGAAATAATTTTTGAAAAAGAAGGGAAATCAAGAGTCAGTTATACTTACCAGCTTTTAGAAAGAGAACCAGGCTCCGCAGAAAGAGAAGGTTTTAACAATGCTGATGTCATCTATCTGATCACACCAGATCGTTTTGCCAACGGAAACCCTGAAAACGACAACGTTCCCGGCTGCACGGAACAGGCTAGCAGGGCCGATAAGGACGGGCGCCACGGAGGTGATATAAAAGGGATCGCCGACCACCTGGATTATATAGCGGATATGGGTTTTACTGCCATCTGGCTCAATCCCCTTTTGGAAAACAATATGCCGCGAACCTCTTATCACGGTTATGCAACAACAGATTTCTACAAGGTCGATCCCAGGTTTGGAACAAATGAAGAATACCGGGAATTGGGAACGAAAATGAATGGGAAGAAGATGAAATTGATCATGGATATGATCGCTAACCACTGCGGTTCAGGGCATTGGTGGATGAATGACCTGCCTTCCGACGACTGGATCAATTACGGCGGGAAGTACATCATGACAAACCACCGGCGGTCAACTGTTCAGGATCCACATGTTTCTCCTTCTGATAAAAAACTCTTTAACGACGGATGGTTTGCGGAATCAATGCCTGACATGAACCAGAAGAACCCGCTGTTAGCCCGTTACCTCATCCAGAATTCAATCTGGTGGATAGAATATGCAGGGCTTTCAGGCATCCGCCAGGATACCTATTCTTATCCCGATAAAGAGTTCATGAATGAGTGGGTTTGCCGGATCATGAATGAATATCCCGACTTCAATATTGTAGGTGAGGAATGGAGCGAGAATCCGGCTACCATTGCTTACTGGCAGAAAGGGAAAGTAAATCCCGACGGCTACACATCCTGTCTGGGCAGTGTAATGGATTTCCCCCTGCAAAGCGTCCTCGTGAAAGGATTGATCGGGGATGATATCATTTATACTGATGGTCTGATAAAAATGTATGAAATGCTGGCCATGGATTTCCTGTATGCCAGCCCTGATAACATGGTCATTTTTCCCGATAACCATGACATGAACAGGTTCTTTACACAGGTTGGAGGTGATTTTGACCTTTTTAAAATAGGAATGGCTTATATACTTACCATGAGGGGCATTCCCCAGGTTTATTATGGCACAGAAATGCTGATGAAAAGTCCGGGTGAAAAAGATGATGGTATTATCCGGAGCGATTTTCCCGGAGGATGGGTGAACGACTCTGTCAATGCCTTTACCGATGATGGTTTATCGGCTCAACAACTTGAAGCAAAGCAATATTTGAAGATACTTTTAAACTGGCGAAAAACCAAAACCTGCCTGCATGACGGAAAACTGATCCATTATTCCCCCGAAAAAGGTACTTATGTATATTTCAGATACAACGATAAGGAGAAAGTCATGGTAGCGATCAATAAAAATGACCACGAAGTTACCCTGCACGGTTCAAGATTTTCTGAAGTGACCAGCCCGTCACAACAGGGAAAGGATGTGATGACTGGTAAGTTACAATCCCTGGATTTGTTATTAATCCCGGCAAGATCAGTAATAATACTTGAACTTTAAATTAATTTAGTTTGATTTATTAATTATTTGTTAATTTTATTTCAATTTTGAATCTTGTTGGGTTAATTCCCCGCCCCTTGGGGCGAAAGTATTCTAACCGACGGGTTAACCCGTCGGTTAAATAGATACCCAGCTGCTTGCAGCGGGGAGCTTTAATTTTAAGTTAATATTTTGATTATCAACATGTTAAAAAATCAATCAATTAAAAATCTAATTATGACAAAGCACTACACTAAAAAACTGATCCTGCTCCTGTCATTGCTGTTTTTTGGCTATTCGGCGGCATTTGCCCAGGTAGGCGATGTAACCGGAATAGTCACCGATGCAGCAGACGGGCAATCATTAGCAGGAGTGACGGTAATGATCAAAGGTACTGTGAGTGGCGCCATCACAGATGTGAATGGGAACTACACGATCAGCGTTAAACCTGGTGACATACTGTTATTCTCCTTCATCGGTTACCAAAACCAGGAAATCTCTGTGCAGCCCAAAACAGTGGTCAATGTAAGACTGGTTATTAAAGCAGAGTTTCTGGAGGAAATTGTTATTATCGGTTATGGTGTTCAGAAGAAAGAAGATGCCACCGGTTCTCTGGCTACCATTAGCACGAAAGATTTCAATAGAGGGAACATTACCTCTGCGCCGCAACTTGCCGTTGGGAAAATCCCGGGGGTTCAGATTACATCTGTCGGTGGTGCACCCGGTGAAGGATCTGTCATCCGCATCAGGAGGGGATCTTCCATTTCGGCAAGCAATGATCCGTTGTACGTCATCGACGGTGTTCCGGTGGATAATGATGGAATTTCCGGGACCAGGAATGCCCTGAGCACCCTCAATCCCAATGATATTGAAACCTTCACTGTGCTGAAAGATGCATCTGCCACGGCAATTTACGGTAACAGGGCATCCAACGGGGTTATCCTGATCACAACCAAGAAGGGCGTCTTGGGAAAGGATGGAAAAGGGAAGCCCATAAGCCTTGAATACAATGGTACATTTTCATTATTTACTGTTTCGAAGACAATCGATGTACTGGGCGCCGATGAATACCGTACGATCATGAACGACCGTTACGAAGGCAATGAAACCGTTCTCCGCATGATGGGCGACGCCAGCACTAACTGGCAGGATGAAATTTACCAGAAAGCTTTCGGCATGGACCATTATATTGGTATTTCAGGAGCCGTTAATATCCTTCCTTACAGGTTTTCAATAGGTTATACTGACGAGGACGGTATCCTAAAGACCGATAACATGAAACGTACAACGCTCGGCCTGGCGTTAAATCCAAGTCTTTTTGACGATCATTTAAAAATCAATTTAAATGTAAAAGGCAACTTTATCAAGAATCATTTTGCCGACCAGGGAGCTATTGGCGCAGCCATGCAGTACGATCCTACTCAGCCCGTAACTGCCGATACGCTTCATTATTATGATTCTGACACCCAAGAGCCTGTCTACTTTAAAAATCCATACGGAGGTTATTATGCCTGGATCCAGACCTATAACCAGGACCCGGTGTCACAGGGTTCCAGCAATCCGGTGGCATTGCTTAAACTCAGGGATGACAATTCCGATGTACAGCGACTGATCGGAAACCTGCAGCTTGACTATAAGCTTCATTTCTTTCCAGATCTCAGGCTCAACCTGAACCTTGGCCTGGATAATTCCTGGAGCGATGGTTCTGTATTCCTGCCGGATTATGCTCCATGGGAATATGATTCATTAAAAGGCGGTGGGATTACTTCGGTCTATGATCAGAAGAAAAAGAATGAAATACTGGAATGTTATGGAAATTATGTAAAGGAGGTCGAGTCCGCTCACAGTTCATTCAATGTGATGGCCGGATATTCATGGCAGCATTTCTGGAGAAAAGGATCCAACTATTCCACTAATTTATACAAAAACGATACCAACAGGGTTAGGGTTGTCAATGATAGTTCCGATTACGCTATGGAAAGTTATATCATCTCATTTTACGGGCGTTTCATTTATGCCTTTCATAACAGGTACCTGGCTACCTTTACTTTCCGAAACGACAATACTTCCAGGTTTTCACCCGATAACCGCGCCGGATGGTTCCCATCTGTAGCCCTGGCCTGGAAAATCAATGAAGAGCCCTGGATGTCAGGCCTGGAAAATCTGTCTCAGTTGAAACTAAGACTTGGTTGGGGAATAACCGGCCAGCAAAATATCGGTTCCGATTATCCCTATCTGCCGCGATATACCTACAGTGAATCGAATGCCTCCTACCAGTTCGGGGATAATTATTATGTTACTTTACGCCCGGAAGGTTACGACGCCGACATCAAATGGGAAGAAACCACGACCTGGAATATAGGCCTGGACTATGGTTTACTGGCTGACAGGATTTATGGTTCTCTGGATTTCTATTACCGGGAAACCAAAGATTTGCTCAATACCATCCCGGTACCTGCCGGATCCAACCTGACCAACTATATCCTTACCAATGTCGGTAATATGGATAACATGGGCGTTGAATTTGCCATCTTTACAAAACCTGTCGTTACAAAAGACTGGGTATGGGAACTCAACTTCAATGCTACTTATAGCATTAACGAGATTACTAAACTAACGGCAACCAACGACACCAATTACCTTGGCGTCCTGACCGGCGGAATATCAGGTGGGGTTGGCAGTACCGTTCAGATACAAAGCGTCGGTTATGCTTCCAATTCTTTCTTTGTTTATGAGCAGGTTTATGATGCCGATGGCAATCCGATCGAGGGGATGTTCGTGGACAGAAACGGCGATGGCGAAGTGACTGATGAAGACCGTTACCAGTACAAGGATGCCAACCCGAAATTATACTTCGGCATTTCATCCTCACTAAGTTATAAGAACTGGGACCTGTTCTTCTCGGGCCGTGCCAATTTCGGAAATTACGTGTATAACAACGTCAGTTCCGAAAATGGGGTATATGAAAGACTTTACCGCGCCGAAGGGCCTTATATAGGAAATGTGACTTCAGATGTCACCACCATCAATTTCGTAACTCCCCAGTACCTGTCGGATTACTACATCCAGGACGCAGCTTTCTTCAAGATGGATGTCATCTCACTGAGTTATTTGTTTAATGATATCATTAACAAGAAAGTTGACATCCGTCTTTCGGCGACGGTGAACAATGCTTTCACCATCACGGATTATACCGGCATCGATCCTGAAATCAGCACCGGTATCGACAACAGGATCTATCCCCGTCCGCGGGTATTTGCTCTTGGTATTAATTTTGTTTTCTAACCGATTTAATTAGCTAACCCATGAAAAAAATATTTTATATCCCATTATTGATAACAGCCCTTTCACTGATCACAGGTTCATGTATGAAGGATCTGGATACCTTACCTATCGACAAGGACGAGGTGACGTCTAATGTCGTATATGAAAACCCTGATTCTTACATACAGGTTCTTGCCAAGCTTTATGCGGGCCTGGCAGTTTCCGGGCAGACCGGAGCGGCTGGCAATCCGGATATCACCGGTATTGACGAAGGATTCGGGCAATATCTCCGCGGATTCTGGTACATGCAAGAGCTCACTACCGATGAGGCTCTTATCAGCTGGAACGACCAGACTATCAAGGACCTCCACTACCAGACCTGGGGAGCCAGCGATGTTTTTATAACGGCATTTTATTACCGGGTCTTGTACCAGGTTTCGTTGTGCAATGAGTTCATACGGGAAACGACCGACAGTAAACTCGATGGTCGTGGAATTTCCGGCGATATCAGGACCGACATCGGCTATTTCCGTGCCGAAGCAAGGTTCCTGCGGGCGCTCAGCTACTGGCATGCCCTGGACCACTTTGGCAATGTGCCGTTTGTAACTGAAAATGATCCCGTTGGCGCCTTCTTCCCCAAACAGACCAATCGGACAGACCTGTTCAACTATATTGAATCGGAATTACTGGCAATCGAAGGCTTGATGAAAGAAGCCCGGCAGAATGAATACGGACGTGCTGACAAAGCCGTTGTCTGGACGCTTCTGGCCAAGCTTTACCTGAATGCAGAAGTGTATATCGGAGCGCCGAAATATACCGAATGCCTTACCTATTGTAAGAAAGTCATCGAAGCCGGCTATGCCATTGAACCGGTGTATCAGCATCTGTTCCTGGCTGACAATTCCCACCTGAACGAAGTGATCTTTTCAGTGAATTTTGACGGAACAAACACCAGGACATGGGGCGGTACCACTTTTATCATCAGCGCTGCAGTCGGAGGTACTATGAATCCTCCTGATTTCGGCATTAAAGGCGGATGGGGCGGAACCCGCACCACCGGTGCATTTGTCGACATTTTCGGTGAAAACACCGATGACTCGCGTGCTATGTTCTATAAAGATGGACAGAATAAAGAAATCAACGATGTCGGTTCCTTTACCGATGGCTATGCCATCACTAAATGGAAGAATGTCACGAAAACGGGTAGTCCTGGCAGTCATAATGAACATTGTGATACTGACTTCCCGATGTTCAGGCTGGCCGATATTTACCTCATGTATGCCGAAGCCGTGCTTAGAGACGGAACAGGGGGAGATCCCGGAACTGCCATCGGCTATGTCAATGAGCTGAGGCAACGTGCTTATGGCGACAATTCAGGGGATGTTTCAGCGATCGACCTGGATTTAATCCTGGATGAACGTGCCCGCGAACTTTACTGGGAATGTCACCGGAGGACTGACCTGATCCGTTACGGACGCTTCACCGGCGGTGCATACCTGTGGGCATGGAAAGGAGAAGCGAAGGATGGAACCAGCACTGATAGTAAATACAACCTTTTCCCCATTCCGGCTGCTGACCTGACCGCGAACCCTAACCTGGTTCCAAATCCTGGATATTAATTAATCTCTAAAAAATAAAAAGATGAAAAACCTTATCATAATCATACTCACGTTCATCGGGATCAGCTTCCTCACTTCATGCGAAAAGGAAATGAAAGACCCCAAGCTGGACATGAGCCAGACTGTAAAACCCGCTCTCATCAACCCGGCAGGCGGCTCTTCATTTGTGTTGACTCAGGACGGGGCCGACAGTGTTTTCACCGAATTTTCATGGGCTGCTGCGGTTTATAATTTAGACTATGTTGCGTCGACCAATTATATACTGGAAATGGTCCCCGCTGACAGTAATTTTGCAGATGCCGTTGAACTTGTAAATACAACCGCAACAACATTTTCTATCACTGTCGGGAAAATGAACGAAAAATTAATAAGCATGGGTTTAATTGCAGATTCTGCACAAAACATAACGTTAAGGATATTAGCCTATATCAATACTGAATCAGATTACTCCAATATCTATTCGGATGTTATTACGCTGACCGTAACTCCTTATGAGGCCGTAGTTGGCTTTCCATGTTTATATGTTCCCGGTGATTACCAGGGATGGTCTCCTGCCACAGCCCCAAAAATCTATGACTTTGATGACGATGGGGTGTACAATGGCTATATTTATTTCCCGGAAGGGGGTACGTTTGAATTTAAATGCACCTCCGATCCTGACTGGGACCATACCAATTATGGCGCAGGCGCTGTTGCAGGGTCGCTTAGTATAGAAAATACTGCTGGAAACCTGACTGTTCCGGGAGCCGGCGGCTATGTCCTTGTTGTCGATATTAATGCACTTACCTGGTCAGCTACCCTTCAAAATTGGGGTGTCATCGGTGAATGGCTGGCCTGGTCATCCGACATAGACCTTGTATGGGATATAACCACGCAAGAATTATCTGTAACCGTTGAAAATATTCCGGCTGCTGCTAACCAAAGATTCAAATTCAGGGCCAATGATGCCTGGGATATTAACTACGGTGCAAAAGATCCGGATGATGGTACGCTGGTCCAGGGCGGAGCAGATATTCCAATTCCTGACGGTGGTACGATAACTTTCTTTTTAAGTTTTTTAACCCCTGAACCCACTTATCGGATTCAAACAAAATAATCAGGCATCCTGATTCTCACCTCATTTGAATTTTAAAATAGAGGACGTCTCATTTCCGGGAAGTCCTCTATTTTATGAAAGATTTAACCATACAAAGGGTTTTCACCAAGGCACATAAAAGAAATCAGCGGTCATCCGTAATAATCCGTGTCATCCGTGTGCTATTTTTAATGGCACACGGATTAACACAGATGCAACGGATTTTCACGGATTAATATTCATAAAAACCTATTTTCACTGAGATTTAATACTCAGTTTAGCAGAAGCGATTCCGGTTGTTACAGCCTGAACCATAATCTCGCCCGAAATATCTCCAATCCGGATCAGGGCTGTTGCTATTCCAGCTTCTGTTGACGCCTTGCTTTCCGGGTTGATGACTGAAGCATCACCAGATATGGAAAAAGTAACAACTACGTCATTCTCAGGAACCCTGTTGCCATGCTCATCTTCAATAATAGCATTAATAAAGACCGCATCATTGCAGCCGGCTTTTGGTGGCCGACCGCTATCATTACAAACCAGCTTTAAAGATGAGGGCTTACCGGGCGTTGCTACCGTGTCTTGCGCTGCTTTTTCCCCTTCAATATAACCCGTTGCTACAAGCTTACCCGGATGAAATTTATCTGTTCTGAATGTGAACGGTGGATGGGCAAGGTTATTGGAAATCCTGTCCTGATCGGGTTTTTGCCTTGCCACGATTACCCCGTTCAATAACAATTCGACTTCCTCACAATTGCTGAATACCCTGACATTTGATGAAGAATTTTCATCCCACCGGGAAGCGATATTTACCATCGGGCCGGAAGGAATTAGTGATGAATTCTCATCCGCATCCCGCTGGCTCTGGAAGAAATAATAACTGAATTTCGGAACCCGAAAGATGGTCATGATGCCCGAGGTTTCGAGATCATCCGCATAACCCCGGTTATAGTCGAACATAACCCAGTAACCGTCGGCAAAGGCCGGGGTCGAATAATTATCGTTATGTGCCTCCTGGATATTGGTGGCCTGCTGAAGGAGTTTTTTTTCACCCGCACAAAGTGGTTGACGACTTGAACGGTCACCCGGCACCAGGTCTTTCCATTGATCCTGCTTCAGCCCGGCATTCATGGCGTAATACTCCCAGTCGCCATATTCCGAAACAATATATGGTTTTCCTGGTTCTTCATAATGTTGAAGCCGGTGCTGTCGTGCCTGCAGGAAAATATCATAGCCGTAATTCATCCAGCCTGCAGTGAAACACTGGTCGCCGGGGTATTCCTCCCTGGCAGCGGCAACTGCCTCGTCGATGAAACCTTCAGGCATCCAGGATTCGTTGAGCGAAACCTCCCAGGCTAATACACAGGCATGGTTCCTGTCCCTGCGGATCAAATCCCGGCAGGTTTTTAGAACCTGCGTTTTAAATGCTTCATCTTCATTGAAAAACTGCCAGCCCGGGATCGCATCGATAACGAGAAGTCCAAGTTCATCACATGCATCCATGAATGCAGGTGAATGTGGGTAATGGGATAATCTTACATAATCAAACCCCGCTTCCTTAATCAAACGTGCATCCCTGTATTGTGCATTATTACTTAAGGCGTAGCCGATATACGGGTATTCCTGGTGCCGGTTGACCCCGCGCAGAAACATCTCCTCCCCGTTGATGGAAAAATGATCCTTGCTGATCTCAAAACGCCTGATCCCGATTCGGGTCGTGTCTGAATCGGTCAGAAGTCCATTACTGTAAATATGGGTTACCAGGGAATACAGGTTTGGTGCAGATGGAGACCATAATTCAGGGGATCGCAATTGGATGTTGGCGCTATACCGGTGTGTATTACCGTCTGTAGAGACACAAAATTTTGTGTCTCTACAGGTAACGACAATATCATTACCATTCAATAATTCATGCCGGATTTCGATATTTTCATTCCCGTTGCCTGTATTTTGGATATGTGTAATTATGCGGATCATGGCTTTTTCTTTCGATACCTCAGGGTATGTTACGAAAATCCCACCGCTGCCAGGCTTGTTTTCAAAGATGGGATCGGTAATGAAAACAGGATTTTTCATGATGAGAAAGACATCCCGGTAAAGTCCTCCGTATGTGTTGAAATCAAGCTGTTTCAAGGGCTTGGGACCTGTGACCGGGTTATCGGTATTGTCCAGCCTGACGATCATATAGTTCAATTCTCCAGTGACGGCCTCGTCCGTAAAATCGATGATAAAAGGTAAGTAACCACCGGGGTGAGTGGTTTTTTTCACACCGTTGACCCATATATCTGCAACATTCATGGCCCCTTCAAATCTCAGGAACAGGCGTTTTCCTTCTGCGTTGGCCGGAAGGGCAAAATCTTTACGGTACCAGCATTTTCCCTGCCATTGGTCATTGACGATCAAGGGCTCAATAACGGGAATATGGGGTAATCTGATTTTTTCCCACACCAGTTTACTGTCAGGGTCGAAAACAGCGTTGCTGTCGGCGGAAAGAATGAATTGCCAGTCGCTGTTGAAAAGCGTTGGAGTTATAGGTTTTGAACTATCTGTTTTGCCGCAGCTTATGATTAAAGCTAGTAAAACTATAAATGAAAAAATGGTAGTAATTATCTTTTTCATAAGTCGATATAAATTCACTTATAAATTAATAATCCGCGGTCATCCGCTAAGATTCGCGTCATCCGCGTGCCATTAATAGAACGCGGATAAACGCGGATACGGCGGATTTACGCGGATTTGTCTCAACAGAAAATCGATTACTAAAAGCGTATATATTTATCGAAAACATAAATAACTGGCAGAACATTTCCCTCTTCATCAAAAAAATCCCTTGCTCCGACATGACCCAGTCCTGCCGTGGCAGGCTCCCACCACATGATGCCGGCGCCCAGGCCATCAGGTGTGGCCATGACGATCTTCATAACATCTTCCAGGAATTCCTTTTGCCCTTTCGGGGTTTCAGGAAAAGGGCCGGGTTTGGACCGGTATTCGGTTGGTTCGCTGCAGTAGGCTACCTCTACGAGCATGATCGGTTTATGATATTCGTTTGCCATGAAAATCAGATTTTCCCTCAGGTCGAGCAGGCTGCCGTGCCACCAGGGATAATATGACTGCCCGATAACATCGAAATCAATGCCATATTCTTTTATTTTATCAAAGAAGTATCGTGTCCGGTCTTTATTGCCTCCCTGGTCGATGTGGATCATGATCGCAGGCCGGGGCATATTCCCGCATCCGGCATATACACCTGCTATGCCGGCACGGAGAAGACCGGCAAAATGATCCCAGTTATCCGGGATTTTCCCGTCAGGCCATAGCATTCCGTTGATCACTTCATTGCCCGGTTGCACCATGTCGGGGAATACCTCCTCTTCCCTGAACTTTACCAGTACTTCGCGCGTATACTCAAAGACTGCATCCACCAGCTCTTCATGAGATTTTGAGGCCCAGGCTTCCGGAATGAACTGTTTGGCCGGATCGGCCCAGGTATCGGAATAATGTAAATTCAACAACAATTTGAACCCCAGTTTTTTCGCCTCCTTTGCCAGCGCAATAGTATATTCCAGGTCATTCGGAAGTTCTGTGGGAGTATGGAATAAACGAAGGCGGATCCAGTTATAACCATGATCTTTGAAAATCTCAAGTCCAGGTTTTACTTTTCCATCCTCTTTAAATTGAAACCCGCTTTCCTCTGCGGCTTTCAGGAATGACATATCAGCCCCGATGGCGAATTCCTGTGCCGTTAAAGATTTATTGCAAAATAGAAAAACGATCAGCCAAAGGATTAGGCTGAATCGTGGAAAAGAATTGAAAATTTGTTTTTGCATGACGTATTTTTTTTAAAAGAAAGTGAATTAAAAGTACGAACATTGAGAAAATTCACTTTGCGAAACTTTGCGTCTTCTTTGCGAAACTCTGCGTAATAGCTAACTTCAAGTTTCGCAGAGTTACGCTGAGTTCACGCAGAGTTACGCTGAGAACTTATCTGAATTGGGACTCCAGCCCGCGGGCTGGAGTCCCTTTAAAAGCGTTTAATACCGGAAGCGCGTGATTATCGAAATCAAATAGTGCCTGGTTTTCCCAACTTGAACCATACCCGGCAAGTGGACCTTTAAAAGCGATCCATTCGCCGCCCCAATAGCAAAAACCTGCTCCGTTAGCCGACGATTCTATAATTTCTCTCAGCGCATATAGGAAATCCTCCTGCCCCTGCGGTGTGGCCGGATAAGCAGGGATCAGCTGTTGCTGCAAGCCAATCACATTATTTGTCATATCTTCCCATTCAAGCGTAAATGGATAGGCCGTTTCAGCAATAAAAACCGGTTTGCTGAAATCAGCAGCAAGGTGGTTAAGCGTGTTTTTTAAGGAATCAAGGCTTTTGCCATGCCATGCCGGATAGTAAGAAAGGCCGATGATATCATAATCGATGTCATTATTCCTGATCTGGTTAAAAAACCAGTCTGAACCATCCAGTCCTGCAAAATGGATGATAATCTTCGTTGTATCAGATGCCTGCCTGGTGGCCAGGGCCGCTTGTTCCAGCAATTGATAAAGGTTGGCGCCGTTATTGATCCGGCCTTGTTCCCAGAGCATGCCTCCGTTTATTTCATTTCCCAGGGAAACATATTCCGGCTTAATGACGGTTATGACTTTTTCCATATAATGATAAACACTGTCCTTCAACTGGGCTAATGCAAGCCCTTGCCAGGCAGATGGTGTTGCCTGTTGTCCCGGGTCGGCCCATGTATCGGAAAAATGAACAGTTAGATATACTTTCATCCCGGCTTCTTTGATACGGTTCGAAAAATCAACTACTTCCGAAAAGCCGGAATGAGCGCTTTGAGGCGTATGCCAGAGCCGCAGCCTGACCGTATTGCAGCCGGCTTCCCTGAGGATCGTCAGGACATCTTTTACATTCCCTGAAGCATCAAAGAACTTAAGGTTGTAAAGTTCAATTTCAGGAAGAAAAGAAAGGTCGGCGCCACGTATAAAATTATCCGCGACGGGGGGTGTGATGTTTTCTTTATTATCACATGAGATTAGAAGCAGGATAATGAAAATATAAGCAGAAAATTTCATAGAAGTTCGGGTATGTTGTTTACAAAGATATAAAATACTGATTAATAAGATTTTTTGATGCTATTTGTCGGACGCTGACAGCGTCGAAGACCTGTCAGCAGCTGAAACTCATTCAATCGGGTTTCGTCAGCATTTGAAACTTAATTATCTTTGAGTTTATCAAATCCAAAAATCCAAAAACCATGAAAAAATTTGCAGTCATACTTTCCGGTTGCGGTGTTTTCGACGGAGCCGAGATCCATGAAGCCACCCTGACGCTCCTGGCCATCGCGCAACAGGGAGCATCTTATGAAATATTTGCCCCGGATATTGAACAGTTCCACGTGATCAATCACCTTACTCATAAAGAGATGCCTGAAAAGCGCAATGTCCTGGTCGAATCAGCACGTATTGCCCGTGGAAAGATTAAACCGCTCAGCCGGTTTCGGGCACCTGATTTCGATGCCATCATTTTCCCCGGCGGTTTCGGGGCGGCCAAAAACCTGTCGACCGTGGCTTTTGACGGCCCGAACGCTAAAGTAAACCCTGAGGTCGAAGCAGCGGTAAGGACTATGCATAAGACGGGCAAACCGATTGGCGCTCTTTGTATTGCTCCGGCTGTTATTGCCCGTATCCTCGGAAATATCGAAGTAACTATTGGCAACGATCCCGGAACTGCCGCCGCCATTGAGAAAATGGGCGGAAAACACATCACGGCCATCCACGGTGCAGTAGTAGTGGACAAGAAGAACAAAGTCTTCACCACGCCCTGCTATATGCTGGATGCGACGATCGTGCAAATATATGAAGGAGCGACAAATGTGGTTCGAGAGATACTTAAGAGTTTTGAGGTTTAAGGTTTAAGGGTTTAGTGAGGGACTCTTTTAATTGTCTTAATTGAAAAATATTCCCGAACTTAACCCTAAACACTTAAACCTTAACACTAATAATAAAGTCCCCAACTTAAACCTAAACACTCAAACCTAAACACTAATAATAAAGTCCCCAACTTAAACCTAAACACTCAAACCTTAACACTATGAATCGAATAGCTTCGCTCTTTCAAATACACTACCCGATAGTGCAGGCCGGCATGATCTGGTGCTCCGGCTGGGAGCTTGCATCAGCTGTTAGTAATGCCGGCGGGCTTGGCCTGATCGGTTCCGGGTCTATGTATCCCGAAATTCTCCGGCTACATATCCGAAAATGTAAGGCGGCAACGAACAAACCCTTTGGCGTTAATCTCCCGTTGATCTATCCCCAGGTCGATGATCATGTCCAGGTTATTATTGATGAAGGAGTGAAGATCGTCTTTACTTCGGCAGGCAATCCTGCAAAATATACATCTTTCTTCAAGGAGAAAGGCATAACGGTTGTCCATGTGATCGCCAACACAAAATTTGCCCGGAAATGCGAAGAAGCCGGCGTGGATGCCATTGTAGCCGAAGGTTTCGAGGCAGGCGGGCATAACGGGATCGAAGAGACAACGACGATGACACTGATCCCGATGGTACGCCGGGTGACCGGCCTTCCCCTTATCGCTGCCGGCGGCATCGGCACAGGAAGTGCCATGCTGGCGGCTTTTGCATTAGGAGCCGAAGGCGTACAGATCGGCAGCCGGTTCGTGGCTTCGGTAGAATCGTCAGCCCATCCGGATTTTAAAAGAAAAGTCCTGGAAGCAAAAGACGGGGATACTTCGCTTACGCTGAAAAAGATCATACCGGTACGCCTGATCAGAAACAAATTCTTTCAGGAAGTCAAAGCCCTTGAAGATAAAGGTGCCAGCCGGGAAGAGATTTATGATCTGCTTGGCCACGGCCGGGCGAAAAAAGGCATGTTCGAAGGCGACCTCGACGAAGGCGAACTGGAGATCGGCCAGGTTTCAGGACTGATCCATGAACTCATGCCGGCGGGGAGGATCGTGGAGGAAATAATTGCTGAGTTTGAGACTGCACGGCAGGAATTAAGCAATTTGGAAATTTGGAAATGAGGCAATTTGGAAATTTGGAAATGAGGCAATTTGGAAATTTGGAAATGAGGCAATTTGGAAATTTGGAAATGAGGTAATTTGGAAATTTGGAAATGAGACAATTTGGAATTTAATGGAGAAGAGGTTTCTGATAATCGGTTTATTGCTTCAATTAATTGTTGCTTTCCCGTCTGCAGGACAGAAGAATAATTATTACCGAAAAACATTTACTATCCGTGATGGGTTGCCGAATGATAATGTAAAGTGGATTACACAGGATCAATCAGGCTTTTTATGGATTGGAACATGGGATGGGCTTGTCAGATATGATGGTTCTGAATTTAAAGTTTACCGCCATGATCCGAATGATTCAACCAGCCTTGGGTATTTCGAGGTTTCTAAGATTTGTGTTGATGCTAACAACCAGGTGTGGACCTGTTCCACGAATAAATTATGCCGGTATGAACGAGCTGATGATCATTTTGTAACTTATAATATGTTTGATTTTCCCGGATCAGATCCTTCATATTCGCTTCTGGTTTTTGACATCTTCCTTGATCCGGAAGGACAATTATACATAAGATTTAAAAATGGCTTGTATAAATATAATCAAAATGAAGATAAATTCCTGGAAATATACTATAAAAACACTGGAATTGATCTTGATCTTATTTATAACATTTATTTTGAAAATAAAGGAATCTTATGGATTTTTCAAATTCTACCCGGGAAAGAATATGGATGGGTTTATCAATGCTCCATCGATGGAAATGATACTCTATCCATTAAACATACCTATCCCGTTGAAAAAAAGTTTTTCGAGGAATATCTTCAAAGCGTTACCTTGCATTTGAGGGTATCCAGAACCACTAACGGAAATACCTGGATGGCATCAGGTCGTGGCCTTTACAGACTTTCAAGGGATACAATAAGGGAATTTCAGGGAAAAATTCCCCCCGGTGAATTTTCAGGATATAATATGGTGCTCTGGACTCAACCAGGAAAGGGATTGATGGTGTATTATCCGGGAGATTGCAAACAGGACACCATATTTAAATGTAATGAAGTGGAAAATGTAGTTGCATATTATTCTGATAAACAAAATAATATATGGTTTACCAACTTCAATTCCACATCAAAGAAAAGCGGTTTGGGGATGACATACCGGACGGGAAATCATTTTAAGCATTATCTGAATGAGAAAAACGAAGCAATCCCGTCTACCGTATATGGTTTGATTAAAGATAAGTCAGGTAACATCTGGGCGGGAGGCCGGCCAAATGACCATATCGTAAAAATCACTCCCGAAGGCGAAGTCAGTAAAATTAATATTCCGATAGATTCAATAAACTTTTACAATTATCCACGCGACATGACATTGGATACGGAAGGTAATATCTGGATAGCTTTTTATAATGACTATCTGTATAGATTAAATCCGAAAAACCTTGAATTCATCGATTATTCCAATAAAGGTATTTTGGGTGGAAATTCTTATCAGAACCCTCGATTCAGACTTGTAAAGACCTTAAGGGATGGCAGATTAATTACCGGTGGCAGGGGAAGAATATTTATCCTGAATAAAGAAAAATTTGATGGAATTTATATAGATAATCCTTTTTTAACGGATTCATATTCAATTCATGAAGATCCATATGGTTATCTCTGGATAGGATTAAACGGGCAAATGATAAAATCCGATCTGAATCTTTCAAAACGAGAGATAATAATCCTTGAAGACAATTATTTGAACATAGAAGATATTTGTCCGGGGGATTCTTCCGATCTATGGCTGGCTCTGCTTGGAGGTGGTATTGGTCACTACTTGCCGGAGAAAAGAAAGACTACCTTTTTGACTACCTATAACGGGCTGGCTCATAATACAGTTTACAGTATTAAGAAGGACAGATCAGGAAATATATGGGCAAGTCATGACCTGGGAATTTCCATGCTCAACCCGCAAACTAAAAGCATTGTCAATTTCAATGAAAAGGATGGTTTGCATATCCGGGAATTCGATTCGGAAGCTGCTTTTCAAACAGAAGACGGAGAAATGCTCTTTGGAGGCATCGGTGGCATCGTGAGTTTTTATCCTGACAGTGTGAAAATGAACAGGCAGGAAGCTTCCTCACCGTTGCTGATCATGGAATTCAAGGTCTCCAATAAGATGGTCGGTTTTAACCTGCCTTTAAGTGAACACGAATCATTGCAATTGCCAAAAGGCACAGATAATTTTCAACTGGAACTGGCTAAACCTGATCTCAGGAACGGTGAAGAAATCAGGTACAGATACAAGTTGAATGGTATCAATGAGGATTGGATCATAACGGACAGCCGTCATAGAAGAGTCAATTATACGAGTCTCAGACCGGGGAATTATAAATTTCTGGCAGAGGCTACTGATCTTAACGGAGATTGGAAGTACGAGACCAGTCTTATAATCGACATTCCACCCTACTTCTATCAGACTCTCTTTTTTAAGATTTTAATGGTTCTGCTTTCGCTGAGTATTATCTTGCTTTTCTTCATTATGAAACTAAAGCAAACCCGCCTTAATGAAAAGAAAAAGCAGGAGCAACTCAAGCTGGAAACATTACGCGGCCAGATGAATCCGCATTTTATTTACAACTCTTTGAACTCGATCAATTATTTCATCTCTATGAATGACCGGTTGAATGCCAACCAGTATATCAGCGATTTTTCAAGACTTATGCGGGCGATCATGTCAAACTCCTCCCAGGATTTCATTTCACTGGAGTCTGAAATAAAAACTTTAGAAGATTATCTTGCCTTAGAGCATTTGCGGTTTAGTGATAAATTTGATTTTGAGATAATTATAGGTGATGAGATTGATCAGGTAACCACCGAAGTTATTCCATCGCTCGTTCAGCCTTTTATTGAAAACGCCATCTGGCATGGATTGCGGTATCTGGAAGGAAGAAAAGGATTTTTATCAGTTAGGTTTGCGTTGGAAAATGAATCTTCCCTTGTGTGTTATGTTGAAGATGATGGAATAGGACGGAAATTATCGGTAAAACTTAAAACCGGGGAGCAGAAGAAACGGCGGTCGCGAGGTATTGCGATCGTGGAAGAACGTCTGGGTATAATAAATTCTTTTCAAAAGACGAAATACTCGGTTCAGATATCTGATTTGTACGCTGACAGGGATGAAACGGGGACAAAGGTCAGGATTGAAGTGCCATGCGGGAAAAATATTAAAGACATATAAATGGAATATTCCAGCACAAGCAGCAGTTTATCTGATTTAAAAGGGTGTCTCAAAAGCGATAAATATATTCAAAATGACTTCGTGGTTCTTCGTGTCTTCTTCGTGGACCTCTGTGTAACAAATACCTATTAATTACACGAAGTTTCACGAAGACTGCACGAAGTTCCACGAAGGACTTATGAGACATCGTCTTATTACATTTTCGAACCGAAAGGCTGGGAATTAACATAACAAGATTAAAACTAGGATATGATAAAATGTATTATTGTTGATGACGAACTCCCGGCAAGAGCATGTATTCAGAATTACCTGAAGGATTATTGCCAGGATGTGGAGGTGGTCGCCCAGGCAGATTCAGCACGCACTGCCCAGGCCGCTATTATGAAATATCATCCGGACCTGGTCTTTCTGGATGTGGAAATGCCCAACGGTAGTGGGTTTGATCTGCTGCGGCAGCTCAACAGGATTGATTTCAATGTCATTTTTGTGACAGCTTTTGAAGAATATGCCGTTATGGCTTTCCGGTTTTCTGCAACGGATTTCCTTTTAAAACCCATCAATATTAAAGAACTTATGGAAGCGGTGGATAGGGTTAGAAAGGAGATGAGCCGGAAAATAGACTCCACCAATATTAAAGCGCTTTTGCAGATGACCAAATCAGGGTTAAGCCGGTTCAGGACGCTGGTAGTAGCGAATAACGAAGGATTCAGGGTTTTAAACGTGGATGATATCATAACTTGTGAAGCCGATGGATATTGTACGATTTTTCACCTAAAAGACGGCCAAAAGCAGGTGACTTCCAGGAACCTGAAATATTATGATGATTTTTTATCCGGCCAGGGTTTTCAACGGGTACACAATTCTTTTCTCATCAACCTGCATCATGTAATATCCTATTCGAGTGAAGGGGTAATTACTCTGGCAGAAGGTCAGCTTGCTCCGCTGGGGAATACTTTTAAGAAGAGGTTCCTTGAGTTTTTTGAGAAGAGTAAATGAAATCTTATTGTATAAAAACATAATACTATTGGATAATTCAGGCAATCTATAAGCTTTTCCTTCTTTAACCAGATTCACCATTTAGCTTTACTTAAAAATTCATCTACTCTAAATCCAGGCTAAAAGGTGAACCTCATTTGTCCTAACTGCGGCCAATCAGGCGATGGGAAGATGTTCCCTAAAATTGGCAACAAGAAGTTGTTATGTAACAACTGCAAAGCCATTCTCCAGTTGGCTTTAAAATGCCCTGCTTGCGACGGGATCGTGGCCATTCCGTTTATTTCCATGATACAAATCAGCAGGATTAAAAAAATTCTGAGAATGAGTATTTTATCAAATTCAAATGATGGAAAAATCCGGTGCCCTGTTTGTGATTATGAGGCTGGAGCGGAGCAGTTTGACAGGGTGGTGGTATTTAAGGAGGAGTATTCGGTGATTGTCAGCTAGATATAAATAATCATAATGAAAATCTTAAAAACATGCTTTATGAAAAAGAAAGGAAAATCAATTTCAGCAAAAGATTCAATTATAGGAAAATGTTTTTCATTCTTTAGATTACTACCTCTTATTGGGTTGCTGGTAATTTTGTGTCAATGTAAAACTATCCAGGTACCAGAAAAAGAAAATCCTCCAAAAGGAATTGGTTGGACAACCTATAATCAAACCTATAATTACACTTTGGCAGATATGACTGCTGGTTCCTATGGTACAAGTAGTGAATTCTATTCAGAAGTAAAGCCTAATGAGGGTAGTTCATTAGTCCCTCCTGAAGGGCCACAAACCCAGGGAAGTCCTCAAATTCAAAAATGTAATTATCTATTCACAAAGGCGAAAGGAGAAAACAAATGAAAAAATTTATATTAATTTCTGTCATGTGCATAATTTTCGCTATTTTAAGTGGTTGCAGTGCAAAAATGGTTCTTCCTACTCACTCACCAAAAGCATTATTAAAACTACAAGCAGATTCTGTTTTTTCATTGCCATCCTTCAGTGGAAAAGAAATAATTCTACAGATAGAAGCAGATTTAACGGTTTGTCCTACAGGAACATATTTGCAGAAATTTGATAATAAGATCAACCCGGTCATGCAAACTTATCTTACAGTGAAACCCGGATATGTTCTCTTTGAAAAGATTGCTGAAGTATTCGAGCAGCAGAATATGCATATTTACAGGGTCTATACTCCAGATAAAGTAATCCCTGCAAACCTTAATAACCTGATGATCCTGAAATTAAGTTTTGATGATCTTGAAATGCATCTTTTACGAACAAAAAATGAAGGAGATTATTTTCTTGGAAGGTCAGATATAACATTTTCAGTCATTAATCAGCAAAACAGCAAAGGACCTCAACAAATTCAGGTCAGAGTAAAAACTTCTGTGAATAAAGATATTTTCACTGAAATGGCACGTCAATTTATTTCAAAAGTTAGCAATGAATTATAAAAACAAGGTTATGAAACAGATAATTTCTTTAAATACCTTAATGCTCGTTCTTCTGCTTTTCCTGATCGGTGGGTGCTCTCCGGGATTCATTGGAGATATTAAAAAGTCATCCTTCCCGGAAACAAGAAATACCTTTAAAACATTGCGAAATGTTCAGATCGTATTTGATAGTATAATTGATAAAAGGCCGACCTATGAAATCAAAGGCAAAAGCTTTGCGGGGTTGTACTACTTAATACCCTTGATAATCTTTGATTCATGGTCTTCATCTAATTCATCTTATACTTCTGGCGAAAATTATGACATCTCGCTAATACCAAGTTTGACGGAGTTAATGCAAAATGTACTTCTAAAAAGTAATGTTTATTCGACAAACAATGCCCCCAAAAAATACTTTTTAAAGACGGAACTATTGCATTATTATGCCTTTCATTATACAAAAAGCAGTACCTGGTGCATCTGGATTATTTATCCGGTGTCAACTACTAATAATGATTATTATTTTTTCCCAACTGGTTTTGTTTCTATGAAACTGACACTGACAGATAGTGAAACAATGAAACCTGTTTCGACACGATATATTTCCAATGGTTTCATGTTCAATCCAAATGCAGAAGGGCTTTCCAACGATAATACCGCATACGGAATCAGCCAGGATAAAACCGAACAGTGTGTCCAGGTCGCTTCTCTGGCTTTAAAGGATCTGATGGTTTCATTACCGGATGTAATTGATGAAATGCTTGCTGAACAAGGTAATTTAACTTCAAATTTGGAAATTAATACATTTAAACTTATTCGTTTAACTAACGATTATAATTTTCAAGAGGAAGTATTGGTTGAGTATGAAACCGGTAATATTTTAAAAAGCGAGGTTGTTAAAAGAAAAACCCCGATCCTGTCTAAGCCAGATGAATGGATTGTTGCTCCTGTTAATGATGATGGCCGATATTTGAGCAATGCACAATATAATGACTTGATTATCACATTACAACAGAAATATGATGTAAGTTTTGGAAGCAATCTTTCTGCGGCAAACTTCTACGGTTCGAAATAAACTTTTAAATACATGATTATGAACTATACCGAGTCGGAACAGGTTTGCGAATTTATTGCCGCTATTCCTCTCGGCATATCTGAAACTAAAAGGAAAATGCTTCGCATTTGCCTTAAGTTTCAGTATAAATAAAGCTTTCCAAAGCGAATAAAAGGAATTTATCAGTTATACAATTTTTTGCTTTCTGATACAGATTTTTTATCCTAAAGGGCTATTAAAAAAGTACTTCTATGAAAGTTGAATTTAAACAATTTGGATTAAAGGGTTGCATCTATGCGTTTCTCTTTTTCTTTCTTTTTTCCGGAACTCAAATTTATGGCCAAAAATTATTGAAGGCTTTTAACAAAAGAGATTATGAAAAATTTGTTTCATTAATCAAATCCAAACCCAGCCTTGTTTATGAAAAGGATTATTATGGAAATAATATTGTTACTAACCTGTGCATCGATGAAGATTCAAGTGCATATCATTATCTAAATGCGATTTTGGATAATTGCCCTTCTTATAATCTTGATGTCGTTGATGATAAGGAATTGACCCCACTCGTCTGCTCAATATTTGGCCATATTAACAATTTCAGAACTCCTGACCTCGTATAACAAAAATAAGTATTTCCCGGCACATTACAGCAAACAGGAAAAGCGGTAATTTTGCTTCATGCAACTATTA
>Ga0247841_10002927_pt1 | contig 32748 bp, 10 predicted proteins | sample LaCruzMarch2015__2_FD_192410 | JGI IMG/M metagenome (GOLD analysis project Ga0247841, IMG submission 192410) | Freshwater microbial communities from meromictic Lake La Cruz, Castile-La Mancha, Spain - LaCruzMarch2015_18m | ecosystem: Environmental > Aquatic > Freshwater > Lake | place: Spain...
CCCCGACCAGGTCAGGGTGGTGACCATGGACATGCACGACCCCTTCCGCCAGGCCGTGCAACTCTGCCTGCCCTACGCCCGCGTCGTGGTGGACAAGTTCCATTTCCTGAGGATGGCGCACCATGCCCTGGGCCGGGTGCGGGTGACGCTTCAGCAAGAGGGGGCATCTGCAGAAGCGATGCGTCTCTTCCGCGGCCGTCACCTGCTGCTGGTGGCGCAGGAGCGTCTTCGTCCCGCTGATTGGGTCAAGCTGCGGGCCTTGTTTCGTCTGGCCCCGGATCTCCAGACAGCCTGGGAACTGAAGGAAGAGTTGCGCCGGTGGTATCGAAGCGGAAGCTGGGAGCAAGCCCGTCAGAAGATCCGGCTGTGGGCTGCCAAGGTTCGCCTGTGTGGTCTGGAGCCCTTCCAGCCCCTCCTTTCCACCCTCCGCGAGTGGGGCGAGGAGATCCTCAACTACTTTCACTGCCCCTTCACCAATGGATCCCTGGAAGGGAAGAACAACCGCATCAAGGTGATCAAACGCATGGCCTATGGCTACCGCAACCCGGACAACCTGCGGATGCGCATCTTACTCACCAACAAAACGACAAGGGCAACGGCATGAGCTACAGAGAAGAATCACAGTTATTGACGGAGAACCAAAATAAAGATATGATTTATAACGGGAATAATGGAGATATAATGGACTCCACTTATTTGAACGATCTTTGGTGCTTTGATCTAACCAACCGCTCCTGGACCAATTTGACTCCAGTCGGAGAAAACCCTGAGGCAAGAAGTTACTCCTCGATGGCATATGATCCAACAATGCAACAAGTCGTTATGTTTGGGGGGTGGCATTGGCGCTGGGGACCCAAGAGTGATACTTGGATCTATGATTGGCATTCCAATGGTTGGATTCCTACATCACCAACAAATTTCCCGTCAAGGCGGTGCGAATCTAGTATGGCCTATGATCCGACCGGTGAAAAGGTCATTCTCTTTGGAGGGGAGTATAATCCAGAGATTTATGGAGACGTATGGGCATTTGACAGCCTAAATCAAACGTGGAGCCCCCTTACGTTTGCCGAACCGATTCAGGGACGGGCTCTGGCTGGTTTGGTCTATGATCCAGATCAGAGAAAAATGCTTCTGTATGGCGGCTTTTATGGTTTCTATTTTCCAGGCGGCATATACTACTCGAACGCTGTATATTCACTGGATATGGATCAGCTATCTTGGGCAAATCCGGATCCCACTGATCGTCCTCCCCCCAGCGGCCCGGGGTGCTACAGCTTCCATTCTTCCTCAAATCGTGCGCTGGCTGTGTTTCCTAGTAACAATTATGATTCCCTATGGATGTACAATTCCTATTCGAATTCCTGGACCTCTTCACACGTTGAGAATTCTCCATCGAGTCGCGCTGCCGCTGCTTTCGCTTATGATCCTTTCACAGATCAAGCGATATTATTCGGTGGCACCCGTGAGTCTGCTTTTCTGAGGGATACCTGGCTGCTAACCTCCACCTGCACCACCGGACTCGATGGCCAGGTTGTTTGGATTTATTCCGAGAATTCGGGTGGCCAGGATTCCATCACAGCTCGTGCTGGGAATGGCGTGGATTCGAACCCGATTGCCCATGATTGGCTTACGTCCGAACTTTCCCCTTCCTTTTCCCTTCAAGGCGCCGTTCCCTCTTCTACCGCCACCTTCACGGTGGGGCTGTATCCCCCCGGAACCAGCACCCCCTCCTTCACCTACACCACAACCACATTAGCGGGTGCGGGCAGTTTCAACCTTCTCGATCTCGCGCCGAGCAATTACGATATCAAGATCAAGGAGAGCCGGGCCCTCAGCACCTTGCGAGCAGGCGTGGAATTGAGCACAGGGACGACAACGATTGACTTCGGGGAGCTCCGTGTTGGGGATGCCAACGGCGATGATGTGGTGAACATCTTGGATTTCGCCATCCTGAAAGGCGCTATCTTCACCTGGGGTGGCCAACCGAACTTCGACCGTCGCCCCGATTTCAACGGCGATGGGGTAGTCAATATCATGGATTTCGCCCTGATGAAGTCGAACTTCGGCCGATGGGGGCCGATCTAACTTTAGCGCAGGAGGAAATAGGATGGCCGGCACACTAGAAAAAGGAACCACTTGGCGCCTTGTTCTCGGTTATTTGAAACAGGGAAACCGGGGTATCTCTACGCTCATTGCACGAGTATTCCTTATTCTGCTGGGTGTCAGCCTCTTCTTGGTCCTTTCCAACTCGACCCAACCGGCAGTTGCCAACTCTGCGGGCCTAGTCAATCCTGGAAATTGGACGTTCACGATTTCTTGGGGTGAAAAAGTAACGCGCAGCGGGTATGGCCGCTTGACGGACGAAAATGGCGACGGGCTGCATCAGGGCATCCTCTCTATCGGGGCGCCCTGGCTCTCCCTTGATTCACGCGGCTTCCAGCCTAGGAGACCGTACTATTATACCGGCAGCTATAATGCGAGCGGACCGTACTTCGATATATGGATCGACGGATCTCAACTGACTCCTGGCAACACCTACCGCGGACCAGTATCCTTGTTGAGCGAGGTCACCAGTGGTGGTTCTTTTGGGATTCGGATTAGCATAACCAGCTTCATCGAAGTTTTCGTGGACTACCGTCGAATTGAAGATCTAGCCCTTCATTTCGAGCAAGGCGATAGCGGACGGATTGCTCTTGGGTGGACCCCCCCAGAGATTCAGGAGCCCTTTGAGCTGTTAATTGTGCGACATCCTTTCAAGGCCGTCACTCTGGAGACATGGCGAGAAGGGACGGTCCTCGCGCGTCTAACTTCTACCGCGACTTCGTTTGTGGACGAGAATGGGCTGCGCGATAAGAATGCCTCGTACGGATTGATCGGCCTCAACCAACGCGGGGAAGTTGTCTTGTACTCCAACAGTTCTGCCAGCGACACAGCAAGTCTGAGTCAGGTTCCATGGTCCAGGGTGGGCGGACAATGGTTGGTGCAGGCGTACTACAGCCCGATGATGGTCTTGGACCGCAATCGTCACTATGCCTGGTATCCCTATTCCTTACAAAACTCCATGGTGTTCTTCGACTTCCAGACCAACAGCTTTGGAGTCATTCCCTGCGCTTCCCATGCGATGGGCTCCATGACTTTTGCCACCCAACAAGATCTTCTCTATCTCTTCGATGGTTCCAGCACCTGGTCCTATGATCCGAAGACTAATACCTGGGCCGACCTTTCGCCCCTATCCAGCCCACCCTGCTCCGGTCAGATGACCTACGACCCCACTAGCGAGCGAGTCTTGTTCCTGGCTTGGCCGGGAAACGGAGCCACAAGTCAGACATGGGCCTATACCCCTTCTACCAACAGTTGGGCGAATCTGTCCCCTGGAAACAGCCCTATCAGCAGTTCAGCTTATGCACCTTCCACGCTCGACTGGAACTATCAGGACAACAAAGCCTACGCCTATATCGGCCAGAATGTCTGGCGCTACGACCCCCAGATGAACCAATGGGAGGAGCTGCCCAATCATTCAGGCAGGCTTCCTCCCGGTGGTTCCGGAAGCAGTTTCTCCTACAACGAGCAAGAAGGCCTTTTCTTCTTTATCAACAACAGCTGCTTATCTGGTCCGAGCCCGAACCACTGGAATATCTGGCTGTTCGATCCGATCAGCGGCGAATGGATTGGGACCATCGCTGCAGAAAGCTTCCCAGGGATCGTTGGGCCAAGCTTGCTTTGTGCAGACAACGGGAAAGTGTTGTGTTCTGTTCCAAACAGCGGGCCTCGCACGGATCGGCAATGGCTAGTGAGTTCACTCTTCCCGGCGCCCCATCTGCAGCAGCCGAGCGATGGCCTGGTGTTGACCGGCTTGGCGCCCACCTTCTCATGGCAACCAGTCCCTGGAGCTGTTTCCTACACCCTTCGTTATGCCGTAAGTCCTTCCCTGCAGAATGCCACGGAAGTACCTGGGATCACAGATTGTACATGGACCCCCCCGCTTCCTCTTGCCGATGCAACAGATTACTATTGGCAAATCGCGGCATTCACTGCCGATGGCACACAGACCTCCGCCATCCAGCGCTTTGGCATCGATACCGCGAACATGCCGCCGGAAATTCCCTCACTCTCATCTCCAACGGATGGAGCCACTACGAACACTGTCCCGGACCTGTCTTGGCAGGAAGAAGCGCATCCCGGGCAATCGCTCTGTTGCTGGGTGGAGTTGTCGGATGATGAATCATTCACCTCGCTTCTGGCCACCTCCCCGACGCTATCCGCCCCAGCATGGTTGATGTCCGAAACGATCACTCTCCCTGCCGGCATCCCCATATGGTGGCGAGTTCAGGTGCGAAATTCCTTCGGAGCGACGGCAACGTCTTCTCCTTGGTCATTCACTATCCTCCCCCATGAATCTCCTGCTTCTTTCTCCCTGCTGCAACCTGCCGGCAATTCCACTAGAGAAGATTGTTACGAGGCCTCCCGCCAACCCACGCTATCCTGGGAACCCAGTTCGACTCCCTCAGGCACTCTTCATTATCTGCTCCGCATCAGTACATTTCCTACTTTGAACGAGGTTGTTCCAATAGTGGTAACCGCAACCTCCTATGCCATCCCGGCGCCTCTTCTGGATCACGCCACCTACTTTTGGGACGTTTGGGCTCAAGACGACCTGGGAAAAACCACCAAGAGCAGCGGGCAGCAATACATCTTCTACACCAACGCGGCAAACGAAGCGCCCAATGTCCCTGCCACCCCAACTCCGGCTGACGGGGGGACGGTCAGCGAGCAAAAGCCCTTGTTCACCTGGACGGCGACCGATCCGGACCCCTTCGACTGGGTCTTCTACAATCTTTATGGTTCCTTCGATCCGACTTTCAGTACGACTCCCTTTTATTATCGATGCGACCGCAGCCAATTCACCTGGGAGGACTACTACGCTCCCGGTTCCAACCTCTATTGGAAAGTTCAGGCTTACGATCTTCGAGACGGACCGATGGGGGGAGAATCCTGGTCGCCGGTGTGGAGTTTCATAAACTCGGTTGCTCCGATCACAGCTCTACCTTTCCCCTACCAGAGCGATTTGGAGAGCGATCCGGGGGGGTGGAGTTCCTGGGGGCATTCTTCCGACTGGCAATGGGGCAGCCCTCTCTCGGTGGGACCAAGCGCAACGCATTCCGGAACCCAGTGCTGGGGCACCAACCTGAGGGGCAATTATCGAGACCAGGCCGATGGGTATCTTCTCGCTCGCTTCACCGGGACCTCCTCTCCTTGTATCCTTTCTTACTGGCAATGGTTTGCTATGGAAGCCAACTATGACTTCGGTTTCCTGGAAGCATCACCTGATGCCATGAATTGGGTTGCGATCACTTCTCCGATTACAGGAACCTCCTCCGGCTGGGAACGATCTATCGTCGATTTGAGCCCCTTCCTTCAACCGGGCTCGGATCTCTACCTGCGTTTCCGTCTGAATTCCGACCAACTGGTCAACGGAGCGGGGTGGTACTTGGACGACATCAGCATGATGCCCGGGGCGGTGGGCAGCGTCAGCCTTACACCCTCCACCGCTACGATTGTGGTGGGAGAACAATGCCACATAATGGCCAAGGTGCTGGACCTTCAGCAGAGCCCAATCGAAGGAGCGCTTGTTGCTTTCCGCGCTTCCGGCACTCACACCGCGTCCGGAACAGCGCTCACCGACCAGACCGGCACGGCAACCTGGAGCTACACGGTGGCCGCAACGGGGGAAGACAATGTGGTGGGTTACGCTGGGGGCTGCACTTCCGATCCCGTGACTAATGAGTGGGTGTTGGGAGGGTACAGCCAAGTCCGCTTGACCCCTGAGCATAGCCAGGGAAGGGTAGGCACTGAGCATTCCGTAACTGCCAGATTGTATGATCAGTTTGGCAACCCGATCTCACGCGGAGAGATCCCTGTCACCTTCACCGTAACTGGCGCTCACAACCGGACGGGAATGGCTCTCACTGATCTGACTGGCACGGCTGCCTGGAGCTACATCGAGGTTACACCGGGTGAGGATTCTATCGTGGCCAATACCGAAATAACGTCCTCGCCGACAGTAACGAGGCAGTGGTTTCTGGAAGCTATCTGGACCAACCTCAATCCAGCCAATTCACCTGGTGGCAGATTTGCCTACTCCATGTCATACGACGAGGAGAATAGCAGAGCGGTTCTATTTGGAGGAGCATGGGGAAGAAACGACACCTGGTCCTATAGCCCTTCTACCAATGCCTGGAGCCAAATCCAGACCCCGATCGCCCCCTCCGCTCGCTACAATTCTGCTATGGCCTATGACTCCGTCCATCAACAGATGATTCTTTTCGGTGGACCCTATACCCCCACCGATACCTGGAGCTTCAACTGCATCACCAACAACTGGCAGCAAGTCCTCACCAGCACTGCGCCAGAGAGCCGGGAGGCGCCGGTGATGGCCTACGACCCCCAAGCGGAAAAGATGATTCTCTTTGGCGGTCGCACTTCCGTGCCAGGCTCGTGGTTGGCGCAAAACGACACCTGGGCTTTTGACCTGCAAACCAATCAATGGATCAAACTGAGCCCCTCAGGGCAACTGCCTCCAGCTCGTCACAGCCACGGGATGGTCTATGATTCACAACTGCAGAAGATTCTCCTTTTTGGGGGATCGACAGATTTAGCGCTCTGCAATGATATCTGGACCTATGATTCCCAAACCAACACATGGGAGGAATTACATCCGAACAGTCCAATTCCTCAACCCCGATGCGGCTTTGGCATGAGCTATGACAGTGTTCATCAACGCGTCGCTGTGTTTGGGGGTGAAGCCCAACCTGGAGATACTTGGGTCTTCGACAGCCAAACCAGCCAATGGACGCAGCTATTCCCTGAAAACTCCCCTTCTCCACGCGGAACTGCCATGGTTTTCGATCCTATGACAAAACGTTCGCTTCTATTTAGTGGGTATGGCGGTGGGGACGACACTTGGTCGCTTGATCTTGGTGCTGTTGCTCCTCTTCAGCTCCTCTCTCCCAACGATGGAGAATCCTGGCCTATTTCCTCCATCCAGACGATTACCTGGACCCCAACCAAGCTGGAGGGGAATCTTGCTGTTGAACTCTCGCGGGATAGTGGAAACACTTGGACGGAGACGATCGCTTCTTCCGTCTCCGCCGCAACAGGAAGCTTTACCTGGACGGTCACAACTCCATTTTCAACATACTGCCGGGTACGAGTTCAAAGCATAGGCAATCCTGAAATTTCCGATCAATCAAATGGCGACTTCAGCATCATCCCCCCAGGAAGCCTGACCGGGTCCTTTTCTCAGCAGGGGGCAACCACCTCCTGCACGGCTACTTTCCTTGTCTCTTTCTATGAGACCGGCGGCACAAGCCTTCTCTTCTCACGGATTGTCACCATTCCTGCGCAGGCCGGCTCCTTCAATTTGGTGGGAATCATGGCAGGCGCCTACGACATCAAGATCAAGGAGAGCCGCGCCTTAAGCACTTTGAAGACAGGCGTAGTATTGGGTACGGGCACGGTGACGGTGAACTTTGGGGAATTGCGCGTCGGGGACGCCAACAACGATGATGTGATCAACATCGTAGATTTCGCCATCCTGAAAGGCGCCATCTTCACCTGGGAGGGACAGCCGGACTTCGACCCTCGCCCTGACTTCAACGGCGAAGGGGTGGTCAATATCATGGACTTCGCCCTGATGAAATCAAACTTCGGCCGATGGGGGCCGCTCGGAACGTAGACTGGAGCTAGATCGGGGTCAGGGTTAGGGTATCATCCATAGGAGGCACTCTACCCAAGATCGAACCCAGTACCCGTAGCCGGGGTGAAACCAGCCGGAGACGAAATGGACGTCTTCGTAGCTGCTTCCGGTCCAACGATAGATGTGGCTGGACAAGAGCCCGGCTGCTGCCGCCTGGTCAAGCGTGAATGTCTCCTCCTGGTATAAAACGCGGGGACTTGACCAGGTGACCGGATCCATGGAAGGCAGCCCGACCATGTTCCACCCTGGGTGGAGGGGAATGGTCAGAGGCTGTTTATTCAACGTGCCGGTAATCGTCAAGACTCCATTCTGGGGTGTCTTCAGCCAATAGCCCTCGCCTGTCTTCACTGCCTCCATTTGGGAAGAACTCAAGTATTTGCCCTGAACAGCATCCCAGGCGTAGAGATGCCAACCGTGGCCCAAGCCTGGAAACACTTCGCTTGGCGTTGGCGAGGTGACCAAGGGCAGTGAAATCAAGTTCCAGCCGGCCTGATGGGTCAGGTCAAAGGTGCTGGCGGCTGGATTGACCCAGGTCACCGCTACGGCATTGGAATCGATTCCCTCGGCTGAAGCAACAATCAAATCGGCGCCCGGCGAGCTTGCTGTGTAACCCCAAGCGGCTCGGCCCTGCGGATTGGTTGTGGCAGTGGCGCTTTGGGGGTGAGCTCCGCTGACCGTGAACTGGATCGGAACCCCTCCCAGCGGTTCTCCAGCGCCCCCCAGAACCGTCGCGGTGCAGCTCAGCAGTTGGTTGATCGTCGGGCTGGATGAGCTGACAGCCAGCTCGATATTGGAGACCCCGGCGCGAACCGTCACCTGACCCTCGAGCGCGTTTCCCAGGACCGATGGCGGATCGTTCCCCGAGTAGAGGAGATCTGTTTCCCGGGGGAGCGATCGGTGGAAAGCGAGGGTCGTAGTGCCGGCGCGATCCAATGCCTTGAAGCGCAATCCGCACACCTTGAAGTCACCGCTAGTCCCCGCTCCCAGTGTGGCAACCACGTAGTCGATCGTGCCAAGGCTATTGTCTACGGCATTGGCGAAAGTAAACCAGCCGGCTTGCCCCCCTAGTCCTGGAATCACCTGTGAAGCGGGATTTCCGAACTCATCGACGATCTGCAGGAAAGTAGGGTCGAAGTCCAGATAGACACCCACCACATCTACCACCTGGCTTCCCGTAGAGGCGCGGATTTCGACCATGAAGAGATCGCCCCGATAAGGGGTTGAGGAAGCCGGCGAGACAAAGACCGTCGCCGTCCCGGCTGCCTCAACCCGAGGGTTCTCCCCAGCTCCGAACGGGAGAATGAGGAGGGCTACAACCATCATCGTCGCAAGTGTAAGCCGAATCGTCCGAATCATTTTTCCATCCTTGTTCTCTCGTATTTTCACAGCGGTCCCCACCTCCCAAAGTTGCTCTTCATCAAAGCAAAGTCCGAGGCATTGATGGTCCCGTCGCCGTTGAAATCAGCCCTGGGGTCGAAGCCCGCCTGCCCCGTCGTTTTCCCGAAGGAAGCCTTCAAAAGGGCGAAGTCCAGGATATTCACTACGTCGTCCCCATTGGCGTCTCCCACCTGTTGCTCTCCGAAGTCGGCAGTGGTTGTTGAGGAGGAGAGGATTTGCACCCCTTGCCGCAGGGTACTCAAAGCGTTCTCCTCTTTTAACTTGAGGTCATAGATCCCAATAGGCAGATCGGGGCAGATGATCGGATTCCCATCTGCCAATCCGGTCAGGGTCTGGCTGAAAAGGACCGAACCGCCCCCAGGAGTGCAGAAGGAAAGCGCCAGGGTGATGGTGTGAGTGGGAGACATCCCCTGGAGATAGAAGTGAACCTCCAATCCTCCCGCTGGAAGAAACCAATGGCAAGCGGACTGGAGGGAAACAAGCAAACCTCCCGAAACCGAAGCGACAATAAAATCGCTGCCGCTCTGAGTTCCAGTGTAGGAGAGGATGGCCACTCCAACCTCGTTAGTAGTGAGGGTAGTGGTGAAAGGATGAATCCCCGTCACCGTGAAGGTGACTGGAATCCCTGCCATGGGCATAGCACGCTGGTCTTTCAAGAAGGCTGTTACGGTGTGCGTCTGGCCAACCAAGATTGTAGCGGAAGCCGGCTCGAGGAGAAGGCTGCTGGTCACAGGAGTGTAAGGAACGATGGTCAGGTTGGTGGAGTCGCTGAGAGCCAGATAGGCGGCATTGATGGTGTAGACGCCGACCACCTTGGCGGTGGCGTTGGGGGGGACAGTGATGGTGGAACTGCTGGTGACATCCCAAGTATTGCCGGCACTGTCACAAGCGGTGATCACCCAGGTAGGCAGGCTCTGGTCAGCAGTGATGGTCTGGTTCTTGGGAGTGAGGGAGATGGAGACGGCTGCGCCGTGGTTGACAGTAAAGATGTTGCTGTTGTTGAGGATCGAGGCGGAGGTGATAGTCAGGAAACCGCTCATCGCCTTGGTGATGGTGAGAGTCGGGTTGGCGACGCCGTTGGTGAAAGGAATGGAAGTGGGGTTGACGGAGTTGGCGAAGCCGGAGAGGGTGGTGGGGCCGCTGTAGTCGGTCTTGATGTTGTTGAAAGAGTCATAGGCGGTGAGGGTGACGGGGAAAGAGGCACCGGCTGTTTGAGGAGAAGGGATGGTGGCGAAGGTGAAGTGATGGGGGGCGCCAGGCGTCACCTGCAAGAGGGCGGTGGCACTCTTGGTGGCGTAGCTTCCGGTGATGGTGTGGGGGCCAGCCAGGGAGACGGAGGCAATGTTGCCGGAAAAGGAACCATTGGGAGAGATGCTGAAGGCGGTCAGGGCGGTGATGTCCCAACTGTTGCCATAGGCGTCATAGGCGGTGGATGTGTAGGTCTGGGTGGTCCCGGCGACGATGGTGGCGGTGGCGGGGGCAAGGGAGAGGTGGTCGACGGAAGCGGAGTGGGTGACAGTGAAGGTGTTGCTGTCATTGGAGATCGAGGCAGAAGTGATAGTCAGGACACCGGTCATGGCTTTGGTGATGGTGAGGGTCGGGTTGGCGACGCCATTGGTGAAGGGGATGGAAGTGGGGTTGACGGAGTTGGCGAAGCCGGAGAGGGTGGCGGGACCGGTGAAGTCAGTCTTGACGTTGTTGAAGGAATCATAGGCGGTCAGGGAGAGCGGGAAAGGGACGCCGGCTGTCTGGGGGGAGGAGATGGTGGCGAAAGTGAAGTGGTCAAGGACGGCGGGGTTGACCTGGATAGAGGCGGTGGCGGACTTGCCCCCATAGCTGACACTCACCACGTGGGAACCAGTATGAGTGGCAGTAATAATGTTGGCGAGGGTTGAACCGTCCGGGGAGACGGCATAGGAAGCGAGGGCCGTGACATCCCAACTGTTGCCGTAAGTATCGTAGGCGAAAACGGTGTAGGGCTGAGTGGTTCCAGCAACAATGGTAGCAGTGGCGGGGGAAAGGGAGAGGTAGTCGAGAGCGAGCGGATTGTTCAAGAAGAGCGCCCAAGTGTCGCCCAATCGCTGGGTACCGTCATTGTTCCAACCGCCGAAAAGGATGGCCCTTTTGGCGGTGAGATCATAGACCAGACCGCTCCGGCTTCTTCCGAGCGGCGGGTTGGAAGGATTTAGATTGGTCCAACGATTGGTTGAATAGCTGTAGACCCAGGTTTCCTGAAGGTCATACCCGTTCCAACCGCTAAACAGGATAGTCTGGTCGGTGATGGGGTCGTAGGTTAGTTCACCGCAGACGGGAGGCGAATTGGAAGACAGCAAATTGTTCCAGGTGTTCCCACCATAGTCATAGGCCCAGGTATTCGCTCCATCGAAGAGGATCACTCGCTTGGCATGGGCGTCATAGATCATCTTATGACCCGACTCTGCTCCTGGGGAGAAGGAAGGAGCCATATCCGTCCAAGTATTGCTGGTGTAGTCATAGGCCCAAGTATCACTTAAGAGCGTCGCATTCCCGTTGCCCCCATAGAGAATGGTCTTGTCATGCTCAGCGTCATAAGCCATGGCGAGCCAATTGCGAGCAGGCGGAGAAACAGCGGGCGTGCGGTTCTCCCAAGCATTGGAAGAAAAATCATACGCCCAGGTCTCATTCATCCTCCCGGTGGGTTCCCCCCCATATCCTCCAAAGAGGATGGCTTTGCGATGGGCGGTGTCATAGACCATGGCCGGCGTGCTGCGTCCTGGAGGAGGACTTGACGGGTTCAGGTTCGACCAAGTGTTCGTGCTGGAGTTGTACGCCCAGGTCTCCCCCAATGGGATCAGGTTCCCTTCCGAGCCACCGAAGAGCAAGGTGCGCTGGCCGTCCGGGTCATAGCACATTGCCATCATTTCCCGCACACTCGGTGCTCCCCCTGGGTTCAGGTTCAGCCAGGCGTTCCCGGTTGGGGAGATGGTGAAGTTGGCGTCCGAGCTGTCGCTGATTGAAGGGTTGTCCGTGCTGGAGACCTTCACCCGGCAGGTCGCTGAGACCGACCCAGTGACGGTCCAGAGGTAAGAACCTACTGTCGTAGAAAGTGTGGCCAGGGTCTGGGTGGTGGTCAGACCACCATCGCGAGACAGGGTGATGGCAACGTTCCCCTCAAGGTTGCTGGAAGTCCAAGTGATCGTCTGGGTAGAGGAGATGGGCCACGATTCCACGCCATTGGGGGACAAGAGAGTAATAGAAGGGGTGCGGGGAGTATATTTCCAAACCCCGCCGCCACTGGTGCCGGCGAAGAGGGTCTGGGGAGTGAAGGGGTCGGTAGCCAGGGAATATACAAAGCTGTTCTTCATCTCGCTAGAGAAAGAACTCCAGCTTGCTCCGCCGTTGCTGCTCTTGAAGACCCCGCCGCCGTAGGTGCCGGCGTAGAGGATCAGGGAGCTCTTAGGGTCGATGGCCAGGGACCGCACATCGCTGTTCGTCAGCCCAGCGGAGGAAGAACTCCAACTCGTCCCGCCGTTCGTGCTCTTGAAGACCCCGCCACCAGTACCGGCGTAGAGGATCTGGGAATTGGAAGGATGGAGGGCCAGGGATTGCACGTTGCTGTTCGTCAGCCCACTGGAGTAAGAACTCCAAATATTCCCGCCGTTGCCGCTCTTGAAGACCCCGCCGCCATTGGTGCCAGCGTAGAGAATCTGGGAGTTGTTGGGGTCGATTGCCAGGGACTGCACATTTTTATTCGTCAATCCGCCGGAGGAGGAGTTCCAGATGTTTCCGCCGTTGTAGCTTACGAAGACCCCCCCGCCGTAGGTGCCGGCGTAGAGGGTCTGGGAGTTGTTAGGATTGACGACCAGGGAATATACAATGCTGTTCGTCAGCCCAGTGGAGGAAGCGGTCCAGCTCACTCCGCCATTTGTGCTCTTGAAAACGCCGCCCCAGGTGCCAGCGTAGAAGGTCCAGAAGTTGGAGGGATCAATAGCCAGGGACAGCGCAGCAGTGTTCGTCAGCCCAGTGGAGGAAGCGGCCCAGTTGGCACCGCCGCTGGTGCTCTTGAAAACCCCAACCCAGGTGCCGGAGTAGAGGGTCTGAGGGTTGGAAGGGTCGATGGCCAGGGACAGCACATCGATGTCCGTCAGCCCGGTGGAGGAAGAGCTCCAGCTTCCCCCACCGTTACTGCTCTTAAAAACCCCGCTGCCTCCAGTGCCGGCGTAGAGGATCTGGGGATTGCTGGGGGTGATGGCCAGGCACTGCACATAGCTGCTCATCAGCCAGCTGGAGCTCCAGCTCACCCCGCCGTTGCTGCTCTTGAAGATCCTACCGCTATTGGTGCCGGTGTAGAGGGTCTGGGGGTTGTTAGGGTCGATGGCCAGGCTCTGCACATTGATGTCCGTCAGCCCGCTTGAGGAAGCGGCCCAGCTCGTCCCGCCATTGCTGCTCTTGAAGACCCCGCCGCCTCCAGTGCCGGCGTAGAGGATCTGGGGATTGCTGGGGGTGATGGCCAGGTACTTCACGTTGCTATTCGTCAGCCCGGTGGATGAAGCGGTCCAGCTCACCCCGCCATTGCCGCTCTTGAAGACCCCGCCGCCTCCAGTGCCGGCGTAGAGGGTCTGGGGATTGCTGGGGGTGATGGCCAGGCACTGCACATAGCTATTCGTCAGCCCGCTGGAGTAAGCGCTCCAACTCGTCCCGCCGTTCGTGCTCTTGAAGACCCCGCCATCGGTGCCGGCATAGAGGGTCTGGGGATTGCTGGGGGTGATGGCCAGGCACTGCACATAGCTATTCGTCAGCCCGCTGGAGGAAAAGCTCCAACTCGTCCCGCCGTTCGTGCTCTTGAAGACCCCGCCGCCTCCAGTGCCGGCGTAGAGAGTCTGGGGATTACTGGGGGTCACTGCCAAGCATAGAATGCTTCCTCCATAAAGTGGTAGCTGGGTCCATTGCGCCTCCGTTATCACTATGATGGAGAAATTAGCGTCTGAAGTGTCGAAGAGGGTAAGGTCGGCTAGGCTGGTTACCTTCACCCGGCAGGCGGTGGAGGCGGGCCAAGTGACGGCCCAGTTGCAGGTTCCTGCGCTCACAGGCGACGAGGCAGCAAGGGTCTGAGTGTAGGTCAAACCACCATCGCGAGATAGTTCAACAGCCACATTTCCCTTGAGGTTGGTAGAAGTCCAGGTGATCATCTGGGTGGAAGAGATGGGCCAAGACTCCCCGCCGTTGGGGGAGGTAAGGGTAAGAGAGGGGGGAGGAGGAATGTATTTCCAAACCCCGCCGCCACTGGCGCCGGCGTAGAGGATCAGGGGGTTATCGGGATCGATGGCCAGGGATTGCACATAGCTGTTCGTCAGCCCGGTTGAGAAAGAGCTCCAGTTCTCCCCGCCATTGCTGCTCTTGAAGACCCCGCCGCCATATGTGCCAGCGTAGAGGATTTGGGGATTATCTGGGTCGATGGCCAGGGAATACACATAGCTGTTGGTCAGCCCGCCAGAGGAAGAGCTCCACCATGTTCCGCCATTGCTGCTCTTGAAGACCCCGCCGCCGTATGTGCCGGCGTAGAGGATCTGGGGGTTGGAGGGGTCGATGACCAGGGAAAAGACATAGCTGTTCGTCAGTCCGCTCGTGGAACCGCTCCAATCGAGCCCGCCGTTGGTGCTCTTGAAGGCCACGCCGCCATTGGTGCCGGCGTAGAGGATCTGGGGGTTGGAGGGGTCGATGGCCAAGCACCGTACAGCGCTACCCCACAGCCCGTAGGAGGAACTCCAGCTTTGCCCGCCGTTGCTGCTTTTGAAGATATCTCCGCCTGAGGTGCCAGCATAGAGGATTTGGGGATTGACGGGGTCAATGGCAAGGGCCCGTACATCGATGTTTATCAACGAGCCGGGGAAAGAACTCCAGCAGTGCCAGTTCCCCCCGCCATTCGTGCTCTTAAAGACCCCGTCGCGGTATGTGCCGGCATAGAGGATCTGAGGGTTCTTGGGGTCGATGGCTAGAGACCGCGTATCGATGTTTATCAGACCACTATTGACAAGCCCAGTGGAGGAAGCGGTCCAGTTGGCTCCGCCGTTGCTGCTTTTGAATATCCCGCCACCGTATGTGCCGCCGTAGAGGGTTTGGGGGTTGACGGGGTCGATGGTCAGGGATTGCACCTCGCCGTTCGTCAGCCCGTCGTAGGAAGGAGACCAGCTTGCTCCGCCATTGCTGCTCTTCCAGACCCCGCCCCCGCTATAGGTGCCGGCGTAGAGGGTCTGGGGGGCGTTGGGGTCGATGGCCAGGGATAGCACAGCGCTGTTCGTAAACCCACTGGAGGAAGAACTCCAGCTTTGCCCGCCGTTCGTGCTCTTGAATACCCCATCCCTGGTGCCGGCGTAGAGGGTCTCGGAATTGCTGGGGGTGATGACCAGGCATTGAACGCGGCTGTCCGTCGGCCGCTCGATAGAAGGGCTCCAACTTGCCCCGCCGTCGCTACTCTTGAAGACCTCGCCGCTATAGGTCCCGGCGTAGAGGATCTGGGGGTTGTCGGGGTCGATGGCTAGTGAATACACATCGCCGGGTGGTCCGGAGGTCTGTTCCCAATATCCATCTGTGTTTAGTTCCCCAGCCGTCAGCAAAGGCGAAATGAAACCATCCGACAAGGGCGGCACTGTTGTTACCTTTGTCGGCTCGCCCTCCTGTTGTTGACCGATCACGCCGACTGGCTGCAGCGACATCAAAACCAAACAACAGATGAGTATGACCGCTACTTTCATCCGAACCCTGTTTTCACTTCTCCGCATGGAAAACATTTCCTTTCCAATCTAAGTTCTTCAGTAGCGGCAACCATCAAAGAGAATTGCCGTGTTCTTAGCCGTCTATCCATAGTAGGAGACAAGACCCTCTATATGCCTCACAGCGGTCCCCACCTCCCGAAGTTGCTCTTCATCAAGACAAAGTCGGTGATGTTGACCACCCCATTGCCATCGAATTCCGCCCGTCTATCATAACCTGCCTGCCCGGTGGACTTGCCGAAGGAGGCCTTCAGCAGGGAGAAGTCGGTGATGTTGACCACGTTGTCGTTGTTTGCGTCACCGACACGCTGCTCACTGAAGTCGACCGTAGTCGTCCCCGTGACAAGCACTACTCCTGTCCGCAAGGTGCTCAGGGCCCGGCTTTCCTTGATCTTGATGTCGTAGGTACCCGGCGTAACCCCCGCCAAAGTGAAGGAGCCGGCCAGAGCAGGGATGGTGACGGTCTGGGAGAAGAGAGGGCTTGTCCCGCCGGGATTATAGAAGGCGACAGCAAAGGTAGCCGTGTAGGAGGTGGCAGCGCCCTGCAGGGAGAAAGTAATGCTCAAGTCCCCACTAGGCGAAGACCAAATGTAGTCGTTGTTGCTCTGGTTGCCCGCCAGAGCGGGGTAGCTGCGGGAGACTGGGTAAAAGGCGCCGCCGTTGGTTGAGGTGGGCGTAACTGTACCGCTCCAGCCGTAAGGCACCTGTTTCACATAGTAGCCTCCCCCGGAGGTGAGGAGGCTGCCTCCACCGTTGGAGAAGTTGACGGTCACCTCGTCCATGCCCTGCCCATCGCTTTGTCTCGCCACCCTGCCGAAGATGACAGGAGAAGCCGCCGGCACGAAGTGCGCGGTAGCCTGGCCATCCGCACTAAGGATAATGGTGGTTGGGGTGGTAGAACCGGACGCGGATCCATCCCAATGATCAAAAAGGTAGCCATAAGAAGGGCTAGCGGTCAGGGCGACTGTGGCTCCATCAACGTACTTGCCGTCAGCTTCAGGGGTAGGATTGCAGTTGACCGCGCCGCCATTGGGCGGGTCTGCCGTCACAGAGAGAGAATAGCGGGCGGGAGGGTAGTCGGTGGTGTATTTGTAGACACCGCCACCGAGTGTTGCGGCATAAAGGGTATTCGGATCATTCGAGTCGATCGCCAGGGAATAGACACTGAGGTTATTCAACCCCGCGTTGATCGCTTGCCAACTATTGCCGCCATCGGAGGAGCGGAACACCCCTACGCCAGTGGCCGCGTAAAGAATGCTGGGTTCCCAAGGATCCAAGGCAATGGCGGCAATCCGTGCTGAAGATGGGATCGGCAAGGTAGCGGTCTTGGTCCAACTAGCGCCACTGTTTGTGGAGCGGAAAACTTTCCCAGACTCGGTTCCAAGATAAACAATAGACCCATCGGAGGGGTCAACAGCCAAACACCATCCCCTTTCCACCCCGACCCCAGTGTTGCAGCAGCTCCAATTAGCGCCGCCATCAAGCGACCGAAAGACGCCTCCGATGGGAGGGTTAGCATCTGGCATATCACCCGCGGCAGCATACACGATGCTAGGGTTTTGTGGGTTCACTACCAAATCGGTGGCACTATTATATCCAAAACCGAAAGGATAATTCGCTCCAAAACCCGTTCCACTGAGATTCCAGTTCATCCCCCCATCAGTACTCTTCACAATTCTCTGGTTACCACCGGTGCTTGTGGGTAAGAATCCGTAGGCATAGAGATTGTTGGTATTTTGCTTGTCCACTGCCACGGTCCAGGTACCTTTTAGACCAGAAGTACTGGAATTCCAACCTCCCCCGCTGTTGGTGGATTTGTAAAAATTGCCGCCTGTCGCGGCATAGATCGTATCCGGAAACTGGGGATCCAGATGGATATCATTTATACTTTGGCTATTAAATCCTTGGCTGATGAAGCTCCAACTGCTGCAACTGTTGGTGGTTTTAAAGATACCCCCGCCGTAAGTGCCGACAAAAAGGGTAGCTGGGTTATTGGGGTTAATGACCAGCGTGAGCGCCATCGGCGCCGACAAGCCGATGCTGCTCGCTAGCCACTGCCCCCCGCTGTACGTGGACTTGTAGACGCCGCCTGCGGTCCCGGCATAAAGAGTGGAGGAACTCAGCGGATCGATAACCAATGACATCACCCAAGGGGTGGTGAGACCACTGATCCGGGAGCTCCAGCGCTCGCCAGAGTCGGTAGACTTGAACACACCGCTTCCATCCAAACCCTCAGAGTTTAAGCTGATGCAAGTTCTTCCGGCGTAGAGAGTGGTTGGATTATTAGGATCAACGGTGAGCGCATAGGTCGTGCCCCAACCATCCCATAATAGCCCGCTACCTTTTGACGCCCAGTTTGCTCCGCCATCCGTTGATTTGTAGATTGCGCCATTTCCAAAACCATAGGATCCAGCGAACATAATGCTAGGTGTCTGTGGCAGAATGAGTAGGGAGTTTAATTGAATGGAACTACCAGTCATCCCTGAGCTGGAGGTTGTCCAGCTTTGTCCTCCGTTGTCTGATCTGAACAAGCCCTTACCCCTGCTTCCAGCGAAGACAATCGAGGGAGTAGCTGGGTTAATGGCTAAGGCATTGATTGCCGGGCAATCAGCTACCACGGTGCTGGTCAGCGTCCAATCGGCGCCGCTATTGATCGAGCGGAAAACCTTTCCGCTGGCAGCGCCGGCGTAAAGGATCGAGGGAGTGCTGGGGTGAATGGACAGAGAGAGGAAGGATTCCCCAGTCAGCGTGGCGATCCAAACCTCGCCGCCGTCGGTCGATTGGTAGATGCCCCCCTCCGTTGCGGCGTAGAGCCGGTTCAGTTGCTGCGGATGCAGAACCAAGGCTCGAACGGTCAAGTTAGCCAGGCCAGCGCTCTTGGAAGTCCAATTGTTAGCGAAGTCGGTAGACTTGAAGACGCCGTTGTTGGTGGCGGCAAAGATCACGTTGTTCTGCAGGGAATCCACGGCCAGAGCATTGACATCGCCGCTCCACAGGCCATTGTTCACCGGCATCCAGCGCCGCTGCGGGGGAGGAGCCGACCAGGTGAAGTTATAGCTTCCATCTTGCGGGTATTGATGCTGCATGGGGCTGAAAGATCCTCCCAGTGGAGAGGAAGGGGTCAGCGTCCCTGTCCATCCGCTAGCGACCTCCTTGGCGAAATAACCACCCTCAACGGAGACTTGGTTGGCCCCATCGGAGAAAGAGAGGTTCACCCCAGCCACCCCAGCGCCATTGTCTGACCGCAACACGCGACCGGAGATCACTGGGTTAGTCGGCGGGATCCAAACGAAGTCGTAGTTGGCATCCTGCGGGTATTGGTGCTGGGATGGGCTGAAGGCGCCTCCGCCAGAATAGGAAGGGGCAATCGTACCGCTCCAGCCACTACCCAATTGCTGGCTGTAGTAGCCGCCACCAGCCGTCACCCGACTGGCCCCGCTGGAAAAGGTCACCCGTACGCCATCCAATCCGTTGCTATCCCCCGCCCGGCTGACGCGGCCGGAGACGAGTGGTGTTTGGATGCTCACCATCACCTGGCAGAACTTAAGGATCTCGACGCCATTGCTGGCATAGGTCAGTTTGATCAAGGTGCTCCCGCCGGTCTCCGCTCGAGCCAACCCCTGGTTGGTGACAGAGACAATCCCAGTGTTTTCTGAAGACCAGTTGGAGACATTGGTGACATCGGCTGAGGTTCCATCCGTGTAGTGTGCGGTTGCCAGCAGTTGCGTCGTCTCTCCCGCGGCGGTGAAGGCGATGCTGAGGGGTGAGAGATCCAGGGATTGAAGAGTCTTGGCGAGGACCACGCTCACTTGGCAGAAAGCGTTGCATGTGTTGCCACTGCTGTCGGTAAGGGATGCCTGGATTGATGTGCTTCCGTTGGACACACCCCAGGCTTGAGCTTGGGTGTTGACATTAGCCACAGCGGGGTTGTTGGAAATGTAGGTGGCTTGGCTGGTGACTTCTCGTGAGCTGCCGTCGCTAAAGTGAGCAGTCACATGGAGCTGGAGAGGGACACCTCCAGAGGTATTGAAAACCCAGCTAGAAGGAATCATCTCGAGGGAAGTGAGGGTCTGGCTCCCTCCCACGGTAACAATGGCAGAGTCGCTTTTGCTCATCCCGTTGAAGGTGTAGCTGGCCGTGATGTTGGCGCTCCCGCCGGCCACCGACGTGACCAACCCATTTGCGGATACAGTGGCTGAACTGTTGTTGGAGGAAACCCAGGTGCATCCAGGATCGTTGGTGATGGTTTGGCTGCTGCCATCCGAGAAGAAGGCGGTGGCTTGGAACTGCTGAGTAGCGCCAACCGCAGTGAAGGACCAGTTTGAAGGCTGCACGTCAAGAAAGGAAAAGGTTTTCGCCGAATCACTGACCTGGATAGTCCAGTCGAAGGTGGGATAACCCTGCTGATCTGAACTTCCGGAGGAGGGAAAGCCGAAGTAGTTAAGGAAGCCATTGGTGGTCAGCCAACCGCGAGCCTGTACGTGGTAGATACCAGCTATCTTGGGAGTGAAAGTGATGTTCAAGAACTTAGTCACCTGGTTGCCCCAACTGCCATAGTCGCCTTCTACCAAGAGGTGTTGGGCGGCAATCTTTGTTGAGCCGGGAGGGTAAGGGCTGATCAGTTTACCGTGGTCATAGAGCTGCACATTCAGCCCATCGGGAGAGCTAGCCGAGACATCCCCTTTGTTGCTGGTGTAGGGTTGCATGCTGGCTGAGGAGACAGCGTCCAACTCTGGGAAAGAGATCGAAATGCCGCCATGCTCGGCGGTGCCGCCGACGTTGCCTAGATCAAACGTCATCGTGATCGGTTGGTTGACCACGGCGATTTGGGGGAAATAGGCCTCCAAGCCGGGGCTGGGGTTGTTTGCGCCGGCTGTGGTGAAGTTCCAGGGCGAGCCGCTCGTTACCGCGCCGCGCGAATCCTTGGCCACAACCTTCCAATAATAGGTCGTGGCGTAGTTCAGGTCCCCGGGCGGGTCATAGCTGGTTCCGGACTGGCTGGTTGATACTTTCGTTGTGGGGGGGTTGCCAGTGCCGAAGTAGACATCGTAGGTGACAGCATCCCCATCCGGGTCTCCACCAGGCGTCCAATTGAGGGTCTGGTTGACCGGGCGGTTGCCGGCCCCGTTGGCTGGCACCGAGGTGGTTGGGGGATTGGGGGGATTGTTGCCAGAATTTACTTTCACGAAAATCGGGTTGGTCCAAACCTGCCTCTTCCTACCAATGAAGTCAGTAAATTCGAAAAACACAGTGTAAAAAGTGTTGGAAGCAGGAGTCAAAAGCCATTCGTTAATCGTAGTAGAGCTTGGGTTAGGAATTTCCTTTATAAAATTGTTGAGAATTGGCTCATAGTCTTTATCTACGATGAATATACCAGTACACGTCGAATCCAATGGCTTTTGTGTGATTGCGAAGGTAAGTGTGTCCCCTGCATTACTTTCGATCACACTGCCCTGTGGCATTTCGTCGATGGTGAAAAATCCCAAATCTCCTTTTGCAGAGGCACTAACACAACCTTTGCGAATCTGATTCCAGACCGTGCTATTGTCTGGCAATCCAGAAGGGCTGTAGATATATGTGCAAGCCTCTCCTAGGTGTTGCCACACCTCACCATGAAAATCAGAACCGCCAATTCCTACAACGAATTTGTTGAGATTTCCTGAATTTAAGGTAGTTTCCAATCCCGAATTCAATAAAAGGAACCAACTTGATAATGTTTCTTCTGGCGGTTTATCCTCGCCACCATTCATTAATTGCCAACCCTCAATGCCCTTAACATCTAGGGCTGGCCATGGATAAAAAAAGTTATTCGGGTGTGCAACTATTGCAAATGAATTAGGCGGATTATGATTTCTGATTTTATCTACCAATGCCTGAGGGGTATATGTATTGTCAAGCGGAATAGAATCTGCAGAAGTACTCAAGTTGTAAGCCAGGCAATGCCCATTTGGACTACTTACTGCGTATTCCGCTCCAGGCAATATGCGGAATTGCGGATTGGAGTTAGCTGTGCACTGACTAACATAGTTACCCCAAGAAGGAGGGTATAGTGTTTTGCCTAGGGACATTGTTTCAACGTGGTCCGTCATCACAACAAAATTGAATCCATTGTCCTTCGCGTAATTCGCCAGATATGTAGTCGTATCGATACCGTCACTAAAAAGTGAATGAACATGCGTATCGCCAACATACCAACCTGAACTCTGGGGAAAAGCCAGTGGAGTATACTTAATGACCGACTCAATTGGATTTGCTCCTTCACAAACGACGCGAACCTTGAGAGGAACTGTCTCGCCCTCTGCTATTTGGATATTTTGTAAGGGGATTTTGATAATATATGGAAATCCTATTTTTCCCATTTCGGGTTCTGCATCAGAAGATAGGATTTGGAGCAGCGATTCCCTGTTGAGGCCAGACGAACTCAATGCTACATCCAATGAATTTGTGCAAACGACCTTTCCTTTGAGTTCGGCTGAAAGGGAAATGAGATGCACAGACTCTTTCGTTGCAACAAGTAAAACAGAAACCCAAACTTCACTCGGAGGCATGCTATAGGTATGCACTTCCTTCGGAGCTACCAAGAAAAGAGCTTCTTCTGAAGAGTCAACAACCTGAAGATCGAGATTCTGGGTACTTGCTCTATCCGAGTCAAACTGCTCTGAGTTCAAAATGCCTCCCACCCCGTCTTGTATAGTCAAGGGGGGATCAGAAATGACACTGGCATCGGGCGTGATCTCTCCCGCCCCCGTGTTTCTTAGGATGCTTTCTTCAATTACCCCACTGGCTTGCTGTACTGCTACAGTTTCAGCAAGAGCACCGCCTATTCCTGCAGGAATAACGAACAGTAGAGATAAGAAGACCGCCAGAATGAATCTGAATGCTTTTCCTCCCATGATTAATCTCCTCTCTGCTTTACTTAAGCCTCCCCAATGGCAACAACAGCTTTGAATTCCCGTGCAAATTCCTTGCAATGCCATTGCTTTAAATACTGTGTTTCGGATTTTCCCAATGTTTGCTGCCAGGTGGTCATATACAATGGCTCCATTTCCTGCTGTGGGTGTTCATTGGCTCAGCGGCTACCCAAAGCTCCCGTCCGCTGGTTCGTTGTCTTGCAGAATCAGAGTAGTTTCGGTATGCGTGGCGACGTTTGGCTTTCATTCGATGAAATAGCGTAGAAACAACTTGATCTCAAGTCTTCCATTCCGTGCACTCTCCCTTCAGCCTCCGTTCACAATCCACTCTAATCCTCCAGATTGATCTTGACCGGTGATGGAGTTCCTGTCAAAAAGGAGATCTACAGAGAAAAAACACCAACTTTTGCCAATCCCTGCATTCCGGACTGCCACCTCGAGATCAGGTTCACTTCGACGCTGACCATCGGATCGTCTTATTGATCCAGCACCATGATGTTGAGAGGAACGCTACCGGTACTGGGGTTTCAAAAAACCACTGTCTGTGAGGGCGGAACCCGGTTGATATTGGCATCTCACAACGGTCCCCACCTCCCGAAGTTGCTCTTCATCAAGACAAAATCGGTGGCATTGACGGTTCCGTCCCCGTTAAAATCCGCCCTCGGGTCATAGCCCGGCTGCCCCGTCGACTTCCCGAAAGAAGCCTTCAAGAGCGCGAAGTCCAGGATGTTCACCACATCGTCGCCGTTGGCATCCCCCACCCGCTGCTCCCCGAAGTTCACCGTGGTCGTCCCCGTGTCCAGGACCACGCTCGTTCGCAAGGCGCTCAGGGCCCGGCCCTCTTTGATCTTGATGTCATAGGTTCCCGCCGTGACTCCCGCAAAGGTGAAGGAGCCAGCCTGTGCAGGTGTGGTGAGGGTCTGGGAGAAGAGAGGGCTTGTCCCCCCGGGCTCAAAGAAGGAGACAGCGAAGGTTGCCGTATAGGAGGTGGCAGCGCCTTGAAGGGAGAAAGAGATGGTGAGAGAAGAAGGCACAATCGGCAGCAGGGTCAGGGTGGCGGTGGCGGTCTGGCCGTTGTAGTGGGCGGTGACCGCATAGTCACCGGCAAGAGAGGCGGTAACCTGGTTGCCGGTGATGGTAACGCCGGTGGTGGGGACAGTGGTGAAGGTGGCAGTGACAGTGCCGATCGGGTTGCCGTAGATGTCGAAAGCGTTGACTGTGTAGGTCTCAGCGACGCCGGCGACCTTGGTGGAGTTGGTGGGAGAGATGGTGATCGAGCTAAGGCCGTCAAAGACCACGTCGAAGGGGTTGCTAGTCCCAGTGGGGCTGCCGGTTGCGGTGATGATGACCCCGGTCTGGGCTTTGGTGATGGTCACGTCGGGGTTCCCCACGCCGTTAGTAAAAGTGAATAGCAAGGGCTGAATAGTGCCGGTGGTATCAGAGAGGAAAGCAGGGTTGTTGTAGCCGGCTGCCGTGTGATTGAAAGCATCCTGGGCAGTGATGTTGATGGGGAAAGCCACTCCTGCCATTTGCGGAGAAGAGACGGTAGCGAAGGACAAGTGGTGGATATCGCCCCAGGGGGTCGCCGAGGCCTCGTTCGAATTGCCGCTCTCGTGGGCGTAGGGGGTGTTGTCGAAAGAGGTCACTACATAGTAGTAACTGCCGGCAAAGGCTACCGCTGTGGAATCAGTGTAGCCAGCGCTGGTGGTCATGCCGAGGTAAGTGTAGGATCCGCTGGAGACCATGCTGCGGTAGACCTTGTAGCCTCCCTGGTAGGGGTTGGTGACGGCGTTCCAGGTCAAAGAAACCTGGTTGTGGCCGGCCGTGGTGTGTAGGTTGGTAGGGATTGGGGGGATCGGCGCCACCGTGAAGGGAGTTGTGACAGTCCTTGATATGCTCTCCATTTCGTAGACAGCTCGCCCCCAGTAGATGCCGGGCTCCCAATCCAAACCGATCAGGAAGGTGTCGGAGAAGCTGGAGTCTATCGTTTGGGTGGTCAAGACGTACTTGATTTCACCGCCTGGCCTCACGATAGCCAGGGACTTGGCAGGACCAAACGGGAAACCAGTTCCGGCAAGCGCTCCTGTCGCTCCGACTAAGTAATAGAGTAGATCGGTGGTCAGAGTTCCAGCCGATGCTATGGCAAAGGTAGCGCTGGCGGTGGTTCCGACCCGAAGGGTGTAGTTGCCATAGCCCCACGCAGCGAGGATTCCGGTTGCAAAGGCCCCAGTCTGATCAGTATTCACTTGGTTTGTATAGACTAACGTTGTCCCGTCCTTCAGGATGGTAAGGGGTAATTGTGTCCATGCGGTGAACCCGCTGCCGGTAACGTGGATCGTCTCGCCCGGCTCGTAGCCGGCTTTATCAGTTGAGACGATTTCCCCAGTCGCTGAGGCTCTTGGCACGGGGGCCAGAGGAAGCAGCAACAATGCCACCAACAACCAGATGAACGCTCTTTTGGTCATCGAATAGTTTCCGCCTTCCGTCTGTCCAGTCTCTTGGATCGTTCCTGCACCCTCATGGGGTCACCGTTATGGCAAAGGGAAATGGCAAGGCGATGGGTGTCCCACCGATGTTGACCCAACAATAGGAATAGCCGGAGAAGGTTCCCGCCGCCAAGCCGGAATGGTACATCACGATGCTGCAGCGTTGGCCGGGGATAAGCCCCTCCACAGCTCCCGCCCCGATGTATCTGCTGTCAACCATCATCGGCATGAACGTGCTGGCGAGCGTGCCGTTGTACACATTCAGGAAAGTGACTCTCAGGAAAAACGGCTGGCCGGCAAGAGGGTTGACGATGGGCGTGAAATTGGCAGCGAGGAAGGCAATGGATTCTATATTGATCTTGAAGTTGTACATGGAAAAGTATGCTGTGGCCGTATCCGTGGAATCTCCATTGGTCAGGCTCAGCACTACATAGTACCCGCTGCCAGTGAAGCTCTGGTATTCCAGGGGAGCCCAGGTGGCGGAATAGGTAAGGCCGCTACCATCTGGAAGTGAACCGATCTGGCTCCCGGAGGGATGGTACACTTTGCCGCTCCAGGTCCCTTGGGCCGCGCTGGAGGCGCTGAGAGTGATCGGGTTCCAGTTGGAGATGTTCTGGGTTGGGGAAGCGGTGAGCCCGGTGATTGCATTGGTCACATCGAAGTCGCCATCTGATTGATCCGAAATCGCAGGATTAGCTAGGCTAAGAACTCGTACCCGGCATTGCGTGGAGGTTGGAGCAGTGACCGTCCACGTGCAGCTTCCAGTCACTGCGGAGACGGATGAAGCGATGGTTTCGGTGTAGGTCAGACCGCCATCCCTCGAGAGTTCAATGGCTATATTTCCCGTAAGGTTGGTAGTGGTCCAAGTGATTACCTGAGTGGAGGAGATGGGCCAGGACTCCCCACCGTTAGGAGAGAGAAGGGTGAGGGATGGGGAGCCGGGGGTATATTTCCAAACGCCGCCACGATCGGTGCCAGCATAGAAAGTATGGGGATTGTCGGGATCGATAGCCAGGGATAGCACATAGCTGTTCGTCAACCCGGTGGAGGAAGAGAACCAACTCGCCCCGCCATTGCTGCTCTTGAAAACCCCGCTGCCCCAGGGGCCGGTGTAGAGGGTCAGGGGGTTGGTGGGGTCGATGGCCAGGGACCACACATCACTACTCGTCAGCCCAGTGGAGGAAGAGGTCCAACTCGCCCCGCCAGTGCTGCTCTTGCAGATCCCGCCGCCAAGGGTGCCTGCGTAGAGGATCTGGGGATTTGAGGGGTCGAAGGTAAAGCAATATACAAGGTTGTTTGTCAAACCGGTGGAGGAAGCAGCCCAGCTCCCCCCACCATCACTGCTCTTCCAGACCCCGCCCTGGGTGCCTGCGTAGAGGTTCTGCGAGTTGCTAGGGGTGATAACCAGGCATTGTATATTGCTATTTGTCAATCCGGTGGAGGAGCTGGTCCAGCTCACCCCGCCGTCGTTGCTCTTGTTGACCCCGCCCTGGGTGCCGGCGTAGAGGATCTGAGCATTGCTCGGGTCGATGGTCAGGGCACACACAATGCTGTTGGTCAGCCCAGTGGAGGAAGAGGTCCAGCTCGCCCCGCCAGTGTTGCTCTTGCAGACCCCGCCGCCAAGGGTGCCTGCGTAGAGAGTCTGGGAGTTGGAGGGGTCGATGGCCAGGGACCACACTTTGTTGTATGTCAGCCCAGTGGAGGAAGAGCTCCAGCTCGCCCCGCTGTCGCTGCTCTTGAAGACTCCGCCATCGGTGCCAGCATAGAGAACCTGGGAGTTACTGGGGGAGATGGCCAGGCAATAGACCGTTCCTCCATTAAGTGGCAGCTGGGTCCATTGCCCTTCTGTAATAAATATGGAGAAGTTAGTGTCTGAAGTTTCGAAGAGGGTGGGGAGAGCCAGGCTGGTGACTTTTACCCGGCAAGTTTTGGAAGCCGGCCAAGTGACAGTCCAGTTGAAGATGCCTGCGCTCACAGGCACCGAGGCAGCAAGGGTCTGGGTGTATGTCAAACCACCGTCGTGAGACAAGGTAATGGCCACATTCCCCGTCAGGTTGCTGGAGGTCCAGGTGATCGTCTGGGTGGAGGAGATGGGCCAGGACTCCCCGCCATTGGGGGGGGTGAGATTAAGAGTAGGGGGGGGAGGAATGTACTTAAAGATCCCTCCGCCCTCAGTGCCGGCGTAGAGTACCTGGGAATTGCTGAGGTCGATGGCCAGACACCGCACTGAGAGGGTCGTAAGTCCGCTGGAGAAAGAAACCCAATTCGTCCCACCGTTGGTGCTTTTGAATACCCCGCTTCCGGTGCCGGCGTAGAGGGTTTGGGGGGTATATATGTCGATGGCCAGACGCCGCACCGAGAGGGTCGTAAGTCCACTAGAGGAAGAGGTCCAACTCGCACCGCCGCTGGTACTCTTGAAAACACCGCCGGTAACAGCATCGTCAGTACCGACATAGAGAGTCTGGGAGTTAGAAGGGTCGATGACCAGGGCATCGACGAACGTTGCGGGAAAATCACTGGAGGAAGAGGTCCAACTCGCACCGCCGCTGGTGCTCTTGAAGAGCCCACCCACAGTGCCGGCGTAGAGAGTCTGGTGGTTGACGGGGTCAATGGCAACGGACTCCACATTCATATTCTTCGTCAGCCCACTGGAGGAAGAGGTCCAGTTCGCACCGCCATCGCTGCTCTTGAAGACTCCCCCTCCATTGGTGCCGGTGTAGAGAGTCTGGGGATTTCTAGTATCAATGACCAGGGATCGCACATCGTTACTAGGCAACCCATTGGAGGAAGATGTCCAAGCGATCCCGCTGTCGCTACTCTTGAACACACCACCGCCATGTGTGCCAACGTAAATAGCCTGAGAGTTGTTGCATTCGATAGCCAGTGACCGCACTTCGCTGTTTACTAGCCCGGTGAAGGTCCAGTTGGCTCCGCCGTCGCCACTTTTGCACATCCCACCGCCCTCGGTGCCAGCGTAGAGCACCTGAGAGTTACTAGGGTCGATGGCTAGGGACCAGACAGTGGTGTCCGTCAGTCCGCTGGAGGAAGCGGTCCAGTTAGCCCCTGCGTCGTTGCTCTTCCAGACTCCGCTGCCACTGGTACCGGCATAGAGTACTTGCGGGTCACTAGAGGTAATGGCCAGGCACCCCACATTGCTGTCCGTCAGTCCGCTGGAGGAAGCGGTCCAGTTAGCCCCGCCGTCGCTGCTCTTGAAGACCCCGCCGCCCTCGGTGCCGATGTAGAGCACTTGGGAGTCGATAGGGTCGTTGGCCAGGCACAATACCCAACTATTCGTCAACCCGGTGGACGAAGTGCTCCAGTTGGCCCCCCCGTCGTTACTTCTGAAGACCCCGCCGAAGGTACCGGCGTAGAGAGTCTGGGAGTCACTAGGGGTGATCACTAATGAACGCACATAGCTGCTCGTTAGCCCGGTAGAGTTCCAGCTCCCCCCGCCATCGCTGCTCTTGCATACCCCACCACCCCAGGTACCGACATAGAGAGTCTGGGAGTTGCCGGGGTCTATAGCCAGGGACCACACAGTGCTATTCGTCAGCCCAGTGGAGGAACCATTCCAGCTCATCCCGCCGTCGCTGCTCTTGAAAACCCCATCGCCGTTGGTACCGGCGTAAAGGGTCTGGGTATCCAGGGGGACAATTGCCAAAGAATAGATGATTCCTCCATAAAGCGGTAACTGCGTCCATTGTCTCCATCCAGAGGAGATCGAGCCTCCCGAAATGCCCGTGGCAGGAAACACTTGGTTATTCTCCGCTGGTAGGCTCTCTTCCGTTGCAGCTCCGGGGATTGCCCGGCTGTCGAGCGGGGAGTAGTCCGTCAGGGCTTGGGGCGCTCCGATAAAAGTTCCCGCTGTCACCGGGGGAACAGAAGGTAATAATATGAGCAACATGCAAAGCAGATAGCCGCCATACCATCGTACAGAGTTCCGTCTCATCTCTTCACCTCCGACACTCCATTGATTTCATAAATCAGGGGTGTAAACCCCGGAATTAGCATTTTCACAGCGGCCCCCATTTCCCGAAGTTGGTCTTCAGCAAGACAAAATCCGTGGCGTTGACGATCCTGTTCCCATTGAAGTCAGCCCTCGGGTCGAAACCTGCCTGCCCCGTCGTTTTACTAAAGGAAGCCTTCAAGAGCGCGAAGTCCAGGATGTTCACCACATCGTCGCCGTTGGCATCTCCCACTCGCTGCTCGTTGAAATCGACCGTGGTCGTTCCTGTGACCACCACCACTCCCGTTTGCAAGGCGCTCAGAGCCCGGTCTTCCTTCAACTGCAAGTCGTAGAGCCCTGTGGCCGCACTTGTAAGCGAGAAAGAGCCCGCCAAGGAAGTGGGGCTATGCGAGTAGCAGGTTATCGTGGTGGTGGCGAACGCGGAAGAAGTTCCTGAAGCGAAGAAAGTGAGGAGAAATGAGGCAGTGTAATTGATGGGCAGGCTTGCACCTTGCATCTGGAAAGTCACAACTAGGATCCCTGGGGAAAGAGGGGCCAGAGCAAAAGTCGTCTCGGCTGAACCCATTTGGCTATTTGCCCGAAGCGAGTAAAGTCCTGTCGAAAGTTCCTGGCTGAGCGAGAAAGAGGAGTCAAAAGTGCCAGTCTCATTCGCCTCAATCTGAGCTATAGGAGAGATAAACGACTCTCCCATCCATAGGCCGACGGCAACGCTGACCCACGGTGCGAAATCTCGTCCGTGGAAACTCACCTGTTCGCCTGGGAAATAAGTGGAGCTGTCAGTATAGATGTATGCTCCCTGTATTTCTGCCTGAGCCTCTACGAATAATGGTGGGGTGAAAGAACCATCCAAGATGAAGAGGAAAACGAGAAGCCAGGCAATCCTCTGTAGAGATGTTTTCATTTCTCCTCTTCTTTTCCCTTTCTGGGATGCCTTGAAAGACCCAAGCCCTTCCGTGGGCTTTTCACGGAAGGGCTTGGGGGCTATGCTTGCTGTTTTTAAAACAATTGGCTTACGCTTCTCTCTTCCGGGTTCTCCGAAGGAAGAGAATGCCTGTTCCCGCAAGGGCGGCGATCAACGCCGCGATACCCCAATCGCTTACAGAAGGTAACGCAGAAGGGTCGCGAATCCATTGCACAGTTGCGTCTTGGGTGGGGGTAATCACCAGCGAAGGAACTGAAGCGGTGATCTTATCGAGACCGTGCGAGAAGGGGCTCACCGTATACTGGAAGGTGGCAGTTCCTGTTGAATCCGTCGTGGCTGTCTTGGTTGTTCCTGACCCTGGGCCGCTAAGCACCGAGAAATTGACCCCCACACCAGCCATTCCTGTAGGAGAAGTGGGTTCTTTGACCAAAGCGGTGATCGTTTGGGTCTTACCTGCCGTATTGGTGGAGGTCAATGGAGCCAAAGTGATCTGGTAGCCATACTTCCAGGTTTTTGAGAGGGTGTTTGAGGTAGTCGTCCCTACGTTGGCGATGATGGCGTCTACCCCTGCGGTGCTTATTCCTGGAAGTGGGGGAGGCGGGTACACCCAGTTCGCGGTTCCGGTGGTCGCAGTAGAGGTCGTGTTAGTCGCTCCGGTCCCGGTGTAGGTGTGCCCCCCCGATACAGCAAAATTTACCTCGCTGGGGAATGGATACCCATCATAGATAGCCGCAGTGACCATGTGGGTCGGTGTAGCAGGCAAGGTATTGGTTGTCGTACTCTGAGATAAGACGATGCTGGATGGGGGACCGTAGATGGGGAATTCCGCATTTGTCGGCGTGGGAACGAGTTCAATCTCTTGGAAGTCTTCAGAATCGATGAACTGGGTCTTGGTTACAGTTCCGGTATTGAGTACAAAATTGATGAAAGCCGAGGGGGTGCCTGCAATTGCTTTGAAGTAAAGAGAAAAAACGGTGACTGTTCCAGAAATTGGATCACCAGTATCCATATATAAGGAGTAAGCGATAGTCCCCAAATTATTGTCAACTGGAGGGTATATGGAAAAACCAGTATCCCAGTTATTGTCTTTCCATCCAGACTGCAAATAGGATACAACGTGCAATGTAGGGGTCCCTGAGGAATCGACGACTTGCAGACAGCGGGTAGGGCTAAAAGTGAGCCATACTTCTCCAACGACGAAGGGGGTATTTGTGTTTAGCATATAGTCTACCCGGAAAATGGTTGGACTGGTAACACTGGCTGGAACCCCAGTCATATAAAGATAAGCCTGACCTTGAGCAAGGACAAAAGACCCCGTGGGGAGCAACAACCCGGCACTAACCAAAACCACACCAATCATAAATAATACCCCAAACTTCAACCATCGAATCGTTAGTTGCATGCTATTTCACTGCCCTCCTCGCAAGTTTCGTCGTGCCAATATTAAAGAATTGCTCTCCGTGATTGTCATGAGTGTATAGCTCCTTAGAGATTCGATCAAGGAATCTCTAAGGAGCACTTCTCGGACTATTTCGTGGTTATGGAATCGTAGCATGACACATTGATCTAGACTGGAGAAGGGAGCGGGCCATAGGTTTGGGGTTTACGGTAATTGGAGATCCACATGGCCAAATCCTGGCTGTTGATGACTCCGTTCCCGTTTAGGTCAGCAGGAGCGACGTATTCGGGTTGGCCAGCGACTTTGCCAAATGTTCGCTTGAGCACCACAAAATCATTCAGATTGATATTGTCGTCGTTGTTGATATCCCCAACCCTTTGTTCACCGAAGTTCAACGTGAGCGTACCCGTATCCGGGACAGTAACCGTGAGCGTGAAATATACGCTTAAGGCGCGATCAGATTTGATGGTTACGAGGTATTGACCTGGCCTGACATCCAGAACAATGAAAGAGCCCGCTAGAGCGGTTGATGTGATCGGGCCGCGAATAAAGAGTTTTTCAGCAGAACCTCCGACGAGTGGTGCTCGGAGGTCGGAGATTAGCGTTGTGGGCGTGTAGAACCGCACCGTGAATGTCGTGGTATACGAGCTCGCTTTCCATTGCATAGCGAATTGAATCTGCAAATCAGCCGATGTCCAGGTCACTTTTACCTGGTTGGATGTCACAGTGCCCACCGTCGCCTGAAGTGTGTCAACACCGCGCGTATCTGTGGCGGTAAAACTCCATGCAGCATAGCCACTTCCGTTGGTGGTAGCAGTGCCGGTTCGAATATGTGTACCGGATACCGCGAATTGCACTGATACAGCGGGGACTGTATTGAAATAGCGATCGCGCACCCATGCTGTCACGGAAACAGTCTTTCCGATGCCAACCGCCAGCGATGTAGGGCTGGCAGAAAGTTCGATGTTCCAGGCACTTCCCGGATTTACTGTAAAGGTGTTGCTGTCGTCGGCGCTAGGGGTGGTGATGACCACGGAACCAGAGATGCTCAGCTTGCCGGTCATCGCTTTGGTGATGGTGACAGTGGGGTTAGCCACGCCGCCGGTGAAGGGGATGGAAGTGGGCGAGACCGTGCCACCGAAGCCGGATAGGGTGCCGGG
>Ga0247841_10002930_pt1 | contig 32735 bp, 19 predicted proteins | sample LaCruzMarch2015__2_FD_192410 | JGI IMG/M metagenome (GOLD analysis project Ga0247841, IMG submission 192410) | Freshwater microbial communities from meromictic Lake La Cruz, Castile-La Mancha, Spain - LaCruzMarch2015_18m | ecosystem: Environmental > Aquatic > Freshwater > Lake | place: Spain...
AACAGATTCTGAAGTAAAAAGAAACTGATTGTTTTTTTCCATTTCTCTCTCCCATTTTCCTTAGTAAACGATTCTATCCAATTTCAAATAATAAAGTTATACCCGAATTCGTTCGAATTAATCAAAAGCGCATAAATTTCGTCTGGATGGGAAAAAATAAAGTTTGCGCCGGATTGAATCAACTCTTCCTTGTCTCGAAATCCCCATAATACACCACCTGCCATTATGTTTGCATTGAGAGCTGTATTCATATCAATCCCGCTGTCACCAATCATAAGAAAATCATTTGGTGAAAGACCTGAATTGGTTATAATTTTCTCCACACCTGCTGGATCTGGTTTTCTTGGCATATCATCTGTTGCCCCCAGAACGGAATCAAAAGGGATTTTTGGAAAGAAATAAGCAACAGTTTCTTTTGTAAAATGCTCTGGCTTATTAGATAGTACATACAGATGGAAGCCCACATTGGACAACAAATTTAAAACTTCTATAATCTTTGGATAGGGCTTTGTTGTGTGGTGCCAGTTCTTTTTATAGGTTTCGTTCATTTGGAGAAACATAAGATTTATGAGTTCTAGGTCATTTGTATAAGGAGTTGCAGCTTTTAATACTAATTTATACATCCCTTCTCCAACCAATAACCGATATTGATCAACAAGATATATTGGAAAACCATGAATCTCAAGGACATGGTTCATTGAATTTGCTAAGTCATCGAGGGTGTTTAAGAGGGTTCCGTCCAGATCAAAGATGATTGCTTTAAAAGAGTAGTTCATCAAAGTGACAGAAGATTGATCCCAATTTCTTGGTCAAAGCAGCGATCCAAAGACCCATCAATCGTATCGATGATGATTTCACAGGTGGCGCTAATATTGGCTTTATCCAGGTGTCCGCCAATCACTTCAAATTTTTGGTTGGATAGGTTAATGTGCAAATGGATATATATCTCGTTATCCTTGGTTGTTATGTTTCCTGTTAATGATGTAATTTCCATATTTTCAGAGAATTCTTTTGAATAATATTCTTTTTTCCCCACATCAAACAATCCAATCTTTGCATAATTACAAGCACCGATTCCCGATACAGAACCCAAGCGAATTTCATGTTCAAAGCAAAAAGACTTCAAAGCAGATACTAATTCTTCGTTTTTTTTGACTCGGACAATCCATTTTTGATTAAATTTCTTTCCGATCAATCCAGCCTCCATTGTATGTTATTTTTTTGTGTAAGTGATGTAAATCTCTTTTGCATCTGCTTTCCAGTCCACTTCTGCACCAAAACCATCCGCAATAAAACGCAAGGGAACCAAAGTTCGTCCTTGAATAATTTGGGGAGGGACATCTAAAACGATTGTTTGTTTTTGTTCATTGGTCGCAAATCGATTTCCAATCTGCATTTTAATCTTATGGGTATCGAGTTGGATTGTGATCTCTTTTGTATCTGCTTTCCAGTCCACTTCTGCACCAAAACCATCCGCTATAAAACGCAAGGGAACCAAAGTTCGTCCTTGAATAATTTGGGGAGGGACATCGAGTGAAATAAGTTTATTGTTCACTTTGGCAGATTTTAAGCCGATTTTTAATACCAAAGTGGTGATACTTTTATATAGACGAAATATCAAATTGATTTGTGATTGATTTCCAGCGGGGTCAATGGCTTTAATCTCAAGCAAGTTATTTCCTGACTTTAGGGGAAAAATCAATTCATACAGGTCATTACTTTTTGGTACGATCCGATTTCCGTTAATTGAGACGTAGGATACTTCATTAACCAAAAAACGGATTAAGCCTGAAGCATCGGTTGTTTTAATATCTTGTTCATTAGGATCCATGAGTGTGATTTTTGGTGGAATCGTATCTAGAAAGATAGTAAAGACTTGCTTTAATTCATTGCCTGAAAAATCTTTTACAAGAAAAGAAAGTAAATTTTTGCCTTCTTTAAGAGAATAGAAACTGCTGAAAGTGCCATTTTTTTCAACAATTACGAGTTTTTCATTAATTGTAAGTTCCGTGCCGATGGAAATGGATCCTTTAATCGGAAACCTAGTCTGATTTGTTAGTGTATCCCCTTTCAAGTTTACATTAAGGAATAGCTGTCTATAAACTATTTCCTGCCAGTTTGACCAGGAAGCTTCCAGTCTACCATTTGTAGAAAAAATTGAGTAAACATACTTTTGATTTTCTTTGACATTTCTGTCTAGAAACTCAGCATCAGAGATCATCATGTCGGAAATGAAGTGAATGTATTCTTTTGTCTTAGCCTTATTCACAAAGAAATGCTGGTCGTATCCATTTTTTTCAACCGTTAGGAGAATCCCTTCTTTTTTGCTTAGAGCCGAAATCTTTGGAGAGATCCATGTTTCTTTAGCAATAACCTCTAGTTGGACCGAAATAATCAATTCTTGCTTATCGTCAAGGGTCAGGTTGAATTGGTATTGTGTTTTTCCTGGGATTTTTGATGAATACTGAAGGATCACAGATTGCTCTTTGCGTATAAGGTTAAAACCTTCTGGAAGAGTCTCGTGGAAAAGCGAAATCGATTTTTTTGAAAAAAAGAATTCAAATGTATCCTCTGAGTTTTCATATATTACAGGATTCCATTCCGGATCGAGTAAAGAATTTAATCGATCCGTAATCGTTACAACCAGTGAAATGTGTAGTGTGATTTGATCATTTTTTAGCTGAACTAAAAATAAATAATTCCCTGGCTCGATCGTTGGGGAGGTTTTGAATTTGATAAGACTGCTGTTGCCGGGAACTACCTTTTCAGGTTCAAAAGAAGCAGTCAATGATGGATTTTCAGATTCAGCTGACAAACTAAAGTTTTTTTTGTAAGTACCAAATGAATACAAATCAAAAGGGATATCTTTTTCGATTCCATTCTCCAAAACGAGATGAATAGGATCCATTTCACCATATATCTTATCCGTTGGACCTTTTTTTATACCAATCGTTTTGGTCGATAGGTCCGAAGATAGTGTTATAGAGGAATTCTCATTAACCTGTTCTGCAAGCAAACTATCATAGGAAAAACGATAGATATAACCAGGAAACAAATCTAAAATTATTGATTCAAATTGATTTGAGTCCGAATCTAGAGTGAGTTGAAAATGACTGGTAGAGCCGTTTTTACTAATAAAATCAAACGAAAAATCGTTAAAGTCCTCCGCGATGGATACTTCGTTTTGTAAAGCAAAGAAATCCCCTGTTTTCATCAACAATGTAATATCCTGTTCATTTGTAAATTCGGATAAAGGGATTTTCTGATCTATGAATTTGTCTTTGTGGATTTCTAAAAAGTCTGATTTTGATTTTAAGGAGAAATAGCCCCATTCGTTTGTTTTTGAATCAAAAATAGAAACATCACAAAGAGGATTCTTATATATATCGATTATCCTTCCCCAAATTCCTTCCTGAAAATCTTCAACGGAGATTCTGTGTGAAAAAATGTTTTTATATTCTAGATCCCGAACCAAAATGAAAGAGTTTCCCGGTGGAATATCTTCTGGTATGGTGATATTCTCCAGATATACTCTGTCTCCAGTAGTTCTTTTTCTGGCTATGATCATTCTTTCGATTCCTTTATGTTTGATGCTGACTGAAATGAAAGTATCTTTGTAGGATTTGTAAAATAAAGGAAAAAAAGAGCCTCTTTTCCAAGTTGATTGGGTATTTCCTGTCCAACTTAAGAAGGATCTATCTTTTTGTACGAAAAGAGGAATTCTTTTTAAATCAACACTTTCTTGTTGAATCTCAATCGGATCCAATACAGTTTTTAAATTTTCTTTTTCAATCAACAATCGGTAAAGACCTTCCAACAGTCCATTCATCTGGAAAATTCCGTCTCTATCAGACTCAACTATACTTTGGGTGGATCCTTCCCAGATAGATATTTTGGCAAAGGGAAGAGGTTCGTCAGTATAAGTATTCCATAAGATTCCTTTTATAGAGTATTTACCCGGTTTGCTTTTTTTTATTTTTATCATTTTTTCGATGGTAGTATTCAATCCACTATCACTGGTAAATGTGGCTGTCAGTATTGAATCTTCTGGAAAATCAGGAATAAGGTAGGAAAGTTGATTTGCCTGGTTGCTTCCAATTTGTTTCTGTTCGAGTACAGCTTCAAAATATTTAGATTTCAAGCTCATAGAAAGTATTCCGCTAAATGAAGAAGAAAAATCACTTTTTAAAACTTCACCAACAAAATACGTAGCTTTTTCCCCTTTATCAATTGATAACTGACAATAAAGGGTGTCTCTCGATAAAACTGGAATCTCGGCTGTATTGGATTTTTTACTGATTGTACCATCATTTTTAACAGCTTTCACTGCATACCAATAGGTTTTACCGATTTTAAAATCCTCATCTTCATAGAATCGATTGGCCACAAGACTATTATTGATTGGAAAAGAGGAATCCAGAGAAGGATAATGAAGACTTTTATAAACATTGTAACCGATAATACTATCTTCATCTTTTGCAGGCGGCCCCCATGTTAAAACTATCTTATGATTTTCTTCTATGTATTTTGCTCTTACATTGGTTGGAATGTTTGGATCAGACTTCATGACATGGATCCTGCCGGCGAATTTCTTAAAACCTTCATTTCTCTCACCATAGGTAAAGCTTATCGAGTATTCATATCCCCCTGGCTGCATGAAATCATTCGGTTCAAAGGCAAGGTTGCAAAACACTTTCTTTTCACCAACATTTCCAAAGGATCGATTTTCTAGTTTTAAGAAGGATGGTCCAAAGTCCAAATTGACACGGACATTCTGACTAATACCTTTTGGAGAATAAATCGCAATCGGAATTAATGCACTTTTCCCTGGTTCTAAAATTGGATCCCATCCTTTTTCAGGAATCGTGACTAATGATCCCCCTGCTTTGATGACTTCCAATGTGCTGCTAAATACCATTTTCTGATTATCACCAGAAACTTCTAGATTGATTGGATATTCTCCAATTGGTGTGCTTAAACCTATTTCAATCACAAAATGGTATGTAAAGGGGGGAGGGTTTGGCTCTTCAATATACTTAATTTCACAATAAGGCGGAAGAATTGCAATTTTGTAAGATAGTGGTTGATTGAAATTTGTAAATTTATCGGTATGAAGGGTAAAATTAGCTTTATAACCTTGTGGCAATGTAACTCTGCGAGGAAGAACATGACCATCAAAAGTACCAAAGGATAGTCCTGCAACGGTAACCGTTCCAATTAAATCAAATTCAGCATTCGCACATTGGATTTTATATCTGATTTGGTATGTATCTGGAATCAACTTTTCCGATAAAGTCAAATAAAGAATTTCGGTTTCTTGCAAAAGAGAAGGTATATGTTTCGAGGACATAAACATGCCATCTGGGATGTCAAATGGTGTTATGACAATATCTTTTGCATACCCTTTGTTTAGCTTGAATTCAATAGGAGTTATTTTTTCTCGTCTTTCATGGGAAGAGACATAAAGGGGAGATGGATTAATTTTGAACTCTGTTTCATTCGGAATTAAATCAAAGGGGGTTGTTTTTGTGATTTGTCCCTGGGACACTTCAACTCCTCGCATGTCTTGTTGTTCAAACCCATCCATCTGACATCGTAACACATGGAATCCAGGAGAAACATTTTTAATTTCAAAATATCCAAAATCATCTGTAAAAACATGATCGTTAAATTGTAAGGGGAGATATACCTCAGCATTCTGAATCGGTTTTTCGTCGACTGTTACCCGTCCTCTAATAGTTCCTTTTTTTAATTCACCTGTCAAAAAGATTTGATATTTAGCACTACCGCAAAAACCTGTTTCTTTTGGTTTTAATTGAATTGATTTTTTCCCCAGGAATGAATCTGAAGGTACAATCCAATAAAAATCAGTTATTTCGTTTTCTTTTAATTGTAAATCCAAAAATAATGGATTTTTTGTAATTTCGTCCGAAATCCACAAATCTATTTTTGTGTTTATCGTAGAACGTAAATGAAATGTAACGGTTTCACCAATTTCAAACGAACTTCCAGAAGGTTTGTTTAACCACAGATCGATATCAGGAATTCCGTATGTACTCATGCAAACTGATACCATAGGGGTATATTCATTAACAATCACAATCTTTTCAACATATCCTGATGAACACTCATGTCGAATGCCTAGCTTATAGTTTCCAGATGGGACGTCTTCCAGCGTAAAGTATCCGTCATCCTCTGTAAATGTACTGCCGACAGTTGGACCAGAAATAATTTCAACTTTAGCATCTTCTAAACCAATTTGCTGATCTTTGGAGCATACAAACACTCTGCCTTTTATCTTTTCAATTCCTTTTATTCTTTTTCGAAGAAGAAAGCGTTTTGAAAAAGTACTTTTAGACAATCCATCATGATCTTCAGCGATGAGTTTGATTTCAAAGTCATTGATTAATGGATATTTAACAGGAATCCTAACTGACTTTTCGACTCCTTCTGTTAAATCAAAATTTTTTTCAATTTGAATCGTCCTATTATTGATAATGGCATAAATATTTACAAAAGCATTTAAATTTGCGAAACAAAACAAGTTCAGGTATGAGTCACTAATAACAAGATTCTCAGGATCTGTTCTAACGTGAAAAGACAAGTCCTTGCTGTGGGAAATTGGAATATAACTTAAGTAGGTTGCAAGGGATAAAAATAAGACTACGAAACAAGCCACAACCCTTTTCATTGCCACACTCCTTCTACTTCCTATAGACCCTGCTTTGGTCCATATTTTAAAAGAAGCTTGTAAGTCAAAAAGGAAGTACAATACATGATTCCTAAGCACAGTATCGATATAATAATAAGAGAAAAATCACGCAAAAGTACTGTTTGGGCAAAATATCCAGGCGAGGTAAAATTAATTTTAAATCCTTGGAAATTGATAATAAAGGTGATTTCACAGAGCAGAAAAAGCCCAAACGTTGCTATGATTCCATTCATGTCCTTCAGGATCTCGTCTAGTTTAATATCAAATAAATATCCACCCATAATTGTTAACAGGATAGAAACAAAAATTCCAGCAAGTAAGAATGGGATTCCAAAGTGGAAGAAAAACCACCGGATTGACATTAATTCGATTTGAGGCAAGGACATTGGTATTCGAAAAACAAAATATTGAAAAATAAAATAAATCCCGATCATTAAAAACCCAAACAAGAAGCTTCTATAGTATTTTAGCAGCAAGATAAGCCAAGTGAAGAAAAGCAAAACGGATAAAACTAGAAACAAGAGGCTGAGGAGTAAATTATTTCTTTGTCGTGTTTCCGTCACATAACTGTTAAATTCCTGAAAAATAGAAGAAAAACGTGTGTCCACTTCTTCTATTGTAGTTGCTTTTGTTAAAAGGATCCGATCGTTTGATTCAATTAGGTAGCCTGCAATGATGGACTCATTCATGTGAAAACTATACAACAAGCGAACAGAATTCATGATGTAATTTTCAATCGAATAAGTAGACCTACTTATTTTTTCCTCTAGAGGAATCGAGAAAAATGAATGGACCGGATACCCAAGACAATCCGATGGCAAAGATAAGCCTGTCGAATAAGCCAGCGTTGCAGTCAAGTCCTCAATTTTAATCGTGATTGGTTTTTCAAAAGTAAGTACAGATTTACCAAAAAAATAAAATGGCGATAGATAAAGCTTTGTCATAGAAGAAAAAGAATTTGAAGCATTTTCGGGTACCAAAGAACAAATCATGAATTGATCGTTATCAGTACATTTCTTAAGAATTGGTTGAAGATAATCTTCCGATAAATCTTTAAAACCTGTTTGATTGCTAAAATCAAAAAACAACAAATCATATTGAGCCCATGAATTTAAAACCAGTTTGAAATTTTCTTTCGAGTTGCTATCAGGATTATTTTCTTCAAAATAAATTGTTTTTCTTTTGTTGTCCGAAGCAACCTTCAATAAATCATCGAGTGGTATCCCATTTACAGAATTGTTTTTTTTGATCAAATACCCGCTATATTCAGGTTTAAAACCTGAAAGTAATTGCGAGAGGGCTAATTTTGAATCATTGATAGGTTCGCTTAAAGCAATTCCCCGAATCCCTTTTTTATGTAACAACGGAAAGTTGTTTTCAAGTAAAGAATTAAATGATTTAATATCAAATCCATTACAGACGAATACAACTGTTTTATTATTGATTGGCTTCAATGGTTTTGTTCGATTCATGGAAGCTGATTTGTAATTGGTGCTGATTATAGGAGAGCCAAATTTAATTTGATTGATCTGATCCTTACAGATTTGATGAGCAAACAAAGAGCAAGCAACAATAAACAAAGGCAATACCCAAAACAATAACTTCTTCACCGAAAGCTCCTTATGCGCACACTACTATTTACGAACATTATACACGAAAAACACTTTTATCCGGATTAAATACAAGAATAAAAAAACTCGGGGAATATACTATATAATAGTAGGGAGTTAAGTTTTGGAGGTAAATGAAATTGAATGTAAAGAACCTGCTCGAAGCGAAAAAGTTTGCGCAGAAACTTCTCAGGGACGAGTTAAGCGATAAGCATATCAGTTCAATCAATGTTGGCTCTGATTGTGCCTATCTTAGATCAGATAAGGCTTTTTGTCTGGTAAAATTTCTTAGACGAATCGAAAATGATTTTGATGTAATTTTTCCTGATACATTGTCAAAAATTGGTTGGAAAAAATATGTAACACTAGAAAAGAATACTTTTGATCAATATATGAAGAAACTAGATATGCTTCGGAAGGAATGCCCAGTAAAGGGTTCAGTTATGTTTATTGTACAGTCTGGAGAAATATACTTAATCTCCCCCCTTGCCTTGAGAGATCTTGTAGATGATTATGATTTTAAAATTGACAAAGATTCAAAAACTATGTTATGTTTTCTAACTTTGTTTCTTAACACCCCACAAGGGGTACAAAGAAGCAAGGACGAGCTTCAAGCTCAGAAAAAGGCTTCTATTATTTATCAGATAAATGGTTTAGGCTCACCTGATTTTGATGATGATGAATTTGAAAATGATGAATCAGGCGAAATGGAGAATGATTTTTATAACTACTTATTTCCAGATAGGGATTCAAAGATTGGTTTGGTTGAAAAAAATCCTAAATATTCAGAAATTTATGATGATGATGTTGGTCCATTGACAATCAATTTGCTATACGAGATTTCAAAAAATATAAAAACTGTTTCGAAAGACCTAAGAGCTTTAAAAAAGTACCTGAGTGAAAAATAGTGTTTGCCGCCATTGGTTTAGGGAATCCGGGTAAAGAATTCTCTAACTCAAGACATAATACAGGTTTTCGGGTTATTGATGCCGTTGCGTCTTGCTTACGAGTTTCTCTGAATCAGTATGCATGTAGATCATTGTATGCGCTAGCTAAGAGAAAAACAGAAGAAGAAGTTTTATTGATAAAACCACAAACATTCATGAACTTGTCAGGAGAAGCTGTTACGGAAATTATAAAAAAGTTTTCAATTGATTTATGTAAAATGATAATCATCCACGATGATATTGACTTAGAATTTCAACATATCCGGCTAAAAAAAGGTGGCGGAAGCGGGGGACATAACGGAATCAAGTCTATCATACAGAAAATAGGTTCAGAGAATTTTTACCGTCTGCGAATTGGTATTGGAAGACCAGCAGAAAGCCATCAAGTAATCGATTATGTTCTTGATCCCTTTACTTGCTCCGAAAATAAGGAACTGGTATTAATAACTGAACAAGCTACGATAGCAATCCTAGATTTTATTGACGATGGATTTGATTTTGCAGCAAACAAACATAACCAATAATATTTTTTTTCGAAATTTATTCGCTGATCTGGATCTCGTAAAAAAGTGGAAGAAAATCAGTGAAAAAAACAAGATAACCAAAATCTATAACGTATTTGGTTCTGCTGCATCCATTTTAATTTCTTCATTACTAGAACCGAACAAGATGACGCTAATCGTTGTAAAAGGGGAAGGCGAACTGCAAAAACTATATGCTAATTTGTGGGACCTTCTTGATCCTCAATTAAGGCAGTCTATGATCATATATCCTGATTCTTCCATAGTTCCATATGAGAAAATATCTTCTTCTCGGGATGTTCTTGGTGAACAAGTTAACGTCTTATTTGAACTTATCCAAAATCCGAAAATTGTTATTGCGACCGTAAGGGCTTTGTTTAATCCAGTCATCGACAGAGAGACTTTACTAGAAAACTGTTTAAAACTAAAGATTGATGACGTCGTGAATGTAGAGCGTCTCATGAGCCAGATTGGGAATATGGGATATCACTCGGAACAGACAGTCGAACAAGTTGGAGAACTTAGACTTAAAGGCGGTTTGTTAGACATTTTTAGCCCAACGAATCAAAATCCAGTTCGAATTGAGTTTTTTGGTAATCAAGTCTCAAGTATTCGCTTTTTTGATCCAATAACTCAATTGAGTGTTGAAAAAGCTCAGGTATGCTATATCGTACCATTCTCCCAGATTATTTTATCGAGTGTAAGAAAACAGGATATCGTAGAAAAAGTAGAAAAGTTCCTGACTAAACATAACATTGAACCTTCGGAATCAATAAAAAGTGATCTCGAAAAAATCAGGGATGGTATATTCTTTTCCGGTATTGAACATTATCTTCCCTTTTCAAGAAATTCGGAAGTTACCATCATTGATTACTTCGATTCCTACTCAACGTTATTCCAGATAAATTCTCCAGACTTGAATGATGCTATAAAATCTTACAAAATAGAGTCTTTTGAAATCTATGCGATTGAGAAAGAGAAGAGAGAAATTATCAATCTGCCCTTTTCTACTTTTTTTGAAGATTTTCATAAGAAAATAAATGCATTTGCTAAAACTGTTTGTTTGGAATCTTCCCCTGTTTCCACCGATCTATCCGATAAATTCACATTGCCGATTCGGTCGGTTGAATCTCCAGTCACGGGGGATTTTAAGACAATTTTTAATCAATATCTCGCACACGATGGAAACATCTGTATTGCTACGAAACAAAAACAAAGAGTGACAGAAATTATAACTAATTTAGGGTTTGAAGCGCATGGAGAAAAAATTCTGGTCTTTGATTCATATTTATCCGAGGGGTTTTACTTTCCAAGTCAAAAAATTGCATTAATGACAGATCGGGAATTGTTTGGCTGGAAAAGACCACACAAGCATTTTAGGAGATTCAGGGAAGGGATACCAATTCAATCCATCGAAGATCTGAAACTAGGAGACGTTTTAGTCCATTACTCCTATGGAATTGGAATTTATAGAGGGCTAGCGGTTGTTAAAGATCAGGAAGGAAAAGAAAAAGAATTCTTAGTCATGGAATATGCCAGGGAAGACAAACTGTATGTTCCTCCTGAGAGAATCAATATGGTTAATAAGTATATCGGGGATGCTCAAAACATTACCTTAAGCTCTTTAGGAACTGCTGAATGGGAGAAAATCAGAGAAAGAGCTCGTAAGGGTGCCGAAGAAATGGCTAAAGAGCTTCTTCGGTTGTATGCGAAACGGGAAACCTCGAAAGGTTTAGCTTTTTCGATCGATTCAACATGGCAAAAGGAAATGGAATCTGCTTTTCCTTACGAAGAGACTCCAGATCAAATGGCAGCAATTCATGAAGTAAAACTGGATATGGAATCAAACAAAATCATGGACAGGATAGTTACGGGAGACGTTGGATACGGGAAAACAGAAGTAGCCATTCGAGCTGCTTTTAAGGCAATAACCGATGGATATCAAGTTGCACTATTAGTACCTACGACAATATTAGCCAATCAACATTTTGAAACTTTCAAGGAGCGTTTTGCTCCCTTTCCGATCGAAATAGCTCATTTATCAAGAATGGTTTCGCCAAATAAACAAAAACAGTATATTAAACAAATAAAAGAAGGAAAAGTTGAACTAGTCATTGGTACCCATAGAGTTCTTTCGCAAGATATCCAATTTAAAAATCTAGGTTTATTGATTATCGACGAGGAGCATAAATTTGGAGTTCGACATAAAGAACTGATTTGTAAGTTAAAGGAAAATGTTGACTTACTAACATTATCAGCAACGCCGATCCCTCGAACCCTTTCCATGGCTATCTCTGGCATTAAAGAGATTTCGAGAATCGACACCTCTCCTGAGGGGAGAAAACCAGTTAAGACCTACGTAATGCCTTATGAAGACGAAGCAATCGTGAATGCTGTTAAGTTTGAGCTGGCTAGAGGAGGGCAAATTTATTATGTACACAATAAAATTAAGGACATCCATCATGTAAAAGACCACTTACTGGCTTTATGTCCGGAATTAAAAATTGGTATAGCTCATGGACAAATGAATGGTGATGAGATCGATCAAGTCATTACTGAATTCTTGGAAGGGGAGATACAGCTTCTTCTTTGTACAACTATTATTGAATCTGGCATTGATATCCCTACAGTTAATACAATCATCATCGATGATTCCGATCGATTAGGTTTGGCTCAAATGTACCAATTGAGAGGGAGGGTAGGTAGGTCAACCAGAAGGGCATATGCTTACTTTTTCTACCCTGTCCAAAAGGGAATTACGAAAACAGCATTGTTTCGTCTTGATGCTATCAGAGAGTTTGTTGAACTCGGATCTGGTTTAAAAATTGCACTGAGAGATCTTGAAATTAGAGGAGCTGGTAATTTTCTTGGTTCTGAGCAATCAGGACATCTAAAATCAGTAGGATACCATTTGTATGTTCAATTGTTAAAAGAAGCGATCGAAGATGCTAAATTTGAAAAAGATCGTACACAAGAACCTGTAATTTTTCCAGAATTTCCCATTACAGGATTTATTCCATCCCATTTTATCAAGGATGAAGGAGAAAGACTATCAATTTATCAACAGTTAGTATCTGCAAAATCAAAGAAGGAATTGTTGCAATTGGAAGATGAATTTGTAGATAAATATGGACACCCCCCAAAAGAGTTGCAAGAATTTTATCGCAATCTGGATCTTCGGATTTTAGCGTATGAAAAAGGATTATCTTCTGTTAAAGTGGAAGAAAACCTTGTTAATTTTAATTTTAAAAGTCAATCCAACCGCTTTAATATAAGCGTCGATCATATTTCAAATCTGGTTCGGGAATTTGGAAAAAGGATCCGTTTCAAACCAGATTCTATCATAATTCGGAAAGAAACTCTCGAACTTGACGATATTATACGAGGTGTAATGGAATGTTTATAGATGCAATTTGGATTGATCCTTCAAAGCTTGCCATTGGGCAAGTTCCAGATTTAGAAACCTTAAAAGAGCTTGAGAAAAGACAATTTAAGGTTATTTTGAATTTGTGTGAAGAAAAAAAAAATCTTGATTTTATTGCGAATCATTTTGTTGATTTTTTACATATTCCAATCCAGGACATGGCATATCCAACAAAAAATGATTTGCTGACATTTATTCGCCATATAAATTTTTACTCTCGGTGCTCATTACCAGTTTTTATGCATTGTTATGCTGGGTATGGTCGGTCAGGTACTTTTGCAGCGATTTACTGGATTATAAATGGGTTCAAGGCAGAAGCTGCGATAAATAAAGTAAGGGCATGCAGACCCGGAGCCATTGAAACTACTGATCAAGAAATGTTTATTTATGAATCTGAAAAATGGATACCATTGCTTAATCAGCCAAATGATACCTCTTTCTTTAATGCGAAAAAGATTGTGGAGATTTTAAGGAGGAAATGTCCATGGGATAGGGAACAAAGCCATGAATCTCTTGTTGATTCTTTATTGGACGAAACCTTTGAAGTTGTTGAAGCCATTCGTGAAAAAAACGTAATTCATCTAAAAGAAGAGCTGGGAGATTTACTTTTACAACCATTAATCCTTTCTCAAGTCTCTGAGGATGAAAAAGAATTTACGATTTTTGATTCCATAGAAGTCCTAATTCAAAAATTGATCACCCGTCATCCTCATGTGTTTGCAACCAGTACATCCCTCACATCGGATGGAGTCATAAATCAATGGACTAAGATTAAAAAAACGGAACAAAATAAGAAATTTTCTCCCGTAGACGAAATGATTCAAATATCTCAGGAAGCAGCAGAATATGGCTTTGATTGGGAAAATCCCTTTGACATTTTGCGAAAGGTGGAGGAAGAAGTAAAGGAAGTTGAAATTGCTATCCAATCCTCGCATTCCAGAAAAATTGAGCAAGAGATAGGAGATTTATTGCTAGCTGTAATCAATGTGGCGCGGTTTTTGAAAATTGATTCGATAAAAGCTCTTGAAAAAGGAAGAAGAAAATTCGAACAACGGTTTCGTTATATGCAAAAGTTGATTCAAAAAGACAATAAAGATCCAAAAACAATGACATCTGCTGAGTTTGATATGTATTGGAACCAAGTGAAAGCAGTGTTGTCTTCCTAGATCTGATCTTAGTATCCTTCTGTTAAATTTGCCTGGTGAACCGGCTTGCCATAAGTAATATAGCTTCGAATGTTTTCAATCGTCTCCAACATCATTTCATGATGACCATCATAACAAAAACCACCGACATGGGGAGAAAGAACAACATTTTGAAGATTTTGAAATGGATACTTTGACGGGAATACAGTTTTATTATCTTTTGTTGGATATTGATACCAGACATCCATGGCCAATCCTTTTAAAAAATTATTTTGTACGGATTCAAATAAATCTTTTTCAGCAATTAAATCGCCTCTGCCCATATTGATTAAGAACTTTCCCTTCATTTTTTGTAGTCTCTTCAGATTGATAATTGAACGGGTTTCATCGGTAAGAGGTAAAAGAAGAAATAGGATTTCTGATTTTTCAATGATCTCATCGATTGACTTTGCATATAAAACAGGCGATGATTTCTTTCCAACTTGAATATTTTTTTTGAGAGCAATTATTTTACAGTGAAATGGTGTCAATAATTCTGCAATCCTTTGACCAATCACTCCAAAACCAACAATTCCAACCGTTTTATCCTGTAAGGAAGTCCATTTGTCGTTTTCGGGCGAATTAACAGAAAACCCATGCCATGTTCCATTCCGTAAATCATGATCGTAAGTTGGTATTTTTCCAAGCAAGGATAAGCATAGACTGAAGGCTCTTTCAGCAACGGCATTTGCATTACCATGCGTATTGGCTACAATACATTTTTTTTCGTGCAATCGTTTTAGTGGCAATCGATCCAATCCCGTCCAGGGGACAAACAAAATCTTTAGATTTTCTGCATTTGCAAGGTGTCCTAGTTCTAATGCCCCGATAACAATCCCATCTGCTGTTTTAACAAAAGTTCTTCCCTCTTCACTATCATTATGCATTACAAAATCATGATCGGGAAACTCAGATCTGAGTTTCCCGATCTCATTCTCCCAATAAGGATCGATACGATTCGCAAACAAAAAAATCATACTATCTTAGCTATTGAGCCATTAAAAAAGCTTCAAACTCTTTTGCAATCCCGGGGGAAACTTCGGACAGAACACCCTTCATGACACGGTCAAGAACGCCTGGTAGTATTTTTGGCATCATTTCCTTCATGGAATCTGGCATATCAGGAATACCTTTCTCCATTGCTGCACCAACTGTGGGTACTAATTTTGGCAACATACCAGGAAGGAGCAAAGGCATTAGAGTCGGCAACATAGCCCGGAACATTTTAGCCATTGGTTTTCGAAGCGTTTTTGGCATTTTGATTACCATCTGGATCATTTTAGTAAAAACAGAAGGCATAGCCTGGATCATTTCGGGGAACATGCCCTTCATCATCTCGACTATACCTTCGGGCGTCATCATTTGGATAGCTTTTAAAAATACGCCCCACATATAATGAACGGATGGATTAGGATCTGGAGAATCCTTGTAGCCCATGGCTTTTGTTAAATAGGTTGCAATATCAATAATTTCTGTATCATTACCAATGCTTTTTCCTGCAACCCTGAGCTGAAATTCACAACAGGGACAATTGGTTATTATCTTGGTTGCACCTACATCTGTTGCTTCTTGAAGTCTAAAACCAGCTATTTTGTCAGAAACTGCTGGTTCGCTAATTCTGGTGAGAACACTACCGCAACATAATCCATCTTTCCTGTTATGTTCCATTTCAACATAGTTATCTCCTGCAATGGCTTTCAAGATTTCTCTTGGTTGCTCGTATATTCCTCCATGTCTACCAATATGACACGGATCATGATAGGTAATTCTTTCTGCTAAAGGTTCAACTTTGATTTTACCTTCTTGTAACAGTTGAGCAGCTATTTGTGTGATATGAATAACTTCAATCTCATAAGGAAGACCCATTTTCTTTGTCCAATCACGGTAATAATGATTTAAGGCTACCCAACAACCAGGGCACGAGGTAATAACTTGTTTAATCCCTTTTTCTTGAAACTTTTTAACATTGTACTGGACAACTTTTTCAAATAAATCCCACTTACCAGCCATTGCAAAAGGTATCCCACAACAAGATTCATCTTTACCCAGAAAATTAAAATTGATACCACCCTCTTGTAAAATTCTGACAGAATTAAGACCAATATCAGTTTCGACAAAGGATGCTGTGCAACCAGCCCAGTAGTTGAGTGTTTGTGTTGTATCTATTTTGATATCTTTTGTTACCCAATCACCTCGTTCAGCCTTCCGTCCTGTCCAAATATTGATTTCTTGTTCATAACTTCCTCCCATCATCTCAAAGGCAGGAAAAGTGGGCATTCCCTTTTCTTGAATTAGAAAACCTCTCATATCATCCCATTTTTCTTGAATGGGAATATTTACTTGACATACATTGTTGCAACGTTTACAAGTGGTACACAACAAAAATTCATCTTTTAAGTAGTTACTAAACTTACTATTTCCTCTGATATACTCACGAAGAAAGTAAAATTTACCTCTTGGAGCTGAACTTTCCCATCCTTTTCCCATAAATTCAGAGCAAACGACTTTACAATACCCACACTGCGCGCAAACAAAGGCTTCATTTACCAAATCTTCTGCTATTTTTTTGCTGACTCCAGGATTCTTGCTCAAAAATCCGGAAACCAGTAAAGCAACAGATTTGCCAGAGTTGGCTGCTTTCATAGCAAGTTTAATAAAACTAGGGACAGCTTTTGATGGAAATAGTTTTCCAGGATTCAACAAATTTTTTGGATCAACTTCTTTTTTGTATTCCCGGAGACGATTCATGGTGTCTTTCCCTCTTATTGAATCTGCTTTGTCAGTAAAGAAAACACCAACTTGATAAAGCCTTCCCCCCGCTTTTTCAATGATATCCATAAGTACGAGGGATTTGACATAATCGACAGAAAAAGCAAAAGACCGTTCATCATGCAAAACAAATCCTAATAAAACCATTTCATTGTGGTTGACCATTGTGCCTTCGAAGGAGAAGTCATGGATTTGTTTTTTTGCATCTCTTAAAACCTTTGGCAACAAATCGATTGAAACGATAGCTTCACTTGGGATCAAGGAAGGACCCAACCTTTTTTCACGCATGGGATAGAATCTCTCATCCCATAAAAACTTAGCCAGAGTATCATCTTCTGTGGTTCCCTGCTCTTCAGTGACTAACGTTAAAAATTCATTAGGTGGCGTTTTGCCTTCAAAAGTAACCAGAAGATATATGCCATCTTCTTTGCATATGATTGAATCAAGTTGGATTTTTTCCGAATTGAGCGGGTCGTGGTATATTGAGTAGAAAGTGCCTTTGCTCTTTTTTAGTGCTTTTATTCTTCTTTCCAGACCTTCTCCCCAAAAACTTTGGATGGAAAAAATGGAGAAATCAGACGGGTTGATTTTGTTTAATAGGTTTACTTGTTTTTCGATAGAAGGAAAGTGAAGCAGGAGAGATTTCATCTCTGTTTTTGGTTTAAGCTTCATGGTAACTTTTGTAATGAGTCCTATGGTTCCTTGTGTGGCATATATTAGCTCAAGGTCTGAACCTGAAAAGGTTTTCTCCGTTCCATCCATCATGACAGCATCGACCGATACAATGTTATCTTTAAAAAAGCCATATCGATAACTGCCAATGCCTGAACCTCCCTCAGACACCCAACCAGCAACTGTTGCTCCAGGAGCGCTCGAAGGGTAAACCCGAAGGGAAAGATCTTTTTTGTTTAGCTCTTTTTCCAGTAACCAAAAAACGACTCCCGGTTCAACGCTGACAGTCAGATTTTCGGAATCAATACTGATTATTTTTCTCATTGACATAAAATCTACTGAAATACCTTTACCAAAAGGCATAGAATCCCCGTACCCCGAAGTTGCATTGCCCCTGGGGGTTAGAGGAACATTATTTTGATTTGCGAAGTTGACAAGAAACTTTAAATCCTCACTATCTCTTACCCTAACAACCGCTTGGGGTATCGTATCTATCATTTTATCTACAATTTGAGGAAGACTTCCCATATCATGGGAATAAATGATTCTTTCAGCTTCCTCAAAGTTTACATATTCTTTATCACCAAATCTTTTAACAAGCTCATTCCTAGATTCTTTCGATAACATTTTCATTCCGTCACTCCTTAGAGACTTTTACATCTTACTCAAAAAAATAAGCAAAAACATTAACGGCAAATAAAACCACTCTGGAAAAAAAAAATTCAGAATAAAATTATAGAACAATAATGATTGTTGTTACAGGAAAAAAAAGTTTATAATTGACTTAATTCTTCTTGTAAGGGGGCAGAATGGAAGATTTTGTTTTTGAGAATCCGACAAAAATTTTTTTTGGAAAAGGCACAATCAAAAAATTGGGCAGTGAAGTATCACAAAGAGCAAGAAGAGTTTTGTTAATCAGCGGAAAAGGAAGCATTAGACAAAATGGGGTTTATGACCAAGTTGTTTCTACTTTACGAGAAAACAAGATTTATTTTATGGAGTTTTTCGGAATCAAACCAAACCCAACGCTTGAAGATGTTGAAAAAGCAGTTTGTATTTGCCGGCAGAATGATCTAGATGCCTTGATTGCAGTCGGCGGAGGATCGGTTATTGATACAGCAAAAGCAGTTGCTGCTGGAGTTAAGTTTCAAGGAGACATATGGGATTGTTTTGGGAAAAATCCAAAATTTAAAATTGTGGAAGCATTGCCTGTTTATTGTGTTCTAACCATATCAGCCTCTGGTTCTGAAATGAATAGTACTTCTGTAATCACGAATGAAAAAACAAAATCCAAGTTTTCCCTTTACTCTCATGCTCTGTACCCGGTCGCTTCTTTTTTAGACCCCGATGTTCAAAAAAGTTTGCCCCCCCTTCAAACTATTTATGGAGCGATTGATATTGTTTGTCATGTTATGGAGGTTTATTTTAACGGAAAACATTACACGGAAATGCAGGATTACCTATCCGAAGGAATCATGAAGGTTATTTTTGAGAAAACACGGTTATTGCTAGATGATCCGGATGATTATGAAGCAAGAGCCCAGTTTGTCTGGGCTGGAACCTTAGCATTAAATGGATTGAACGCAGCGGGAAGGGGTCAGGGAGATTGGTCGACTCATCGTATCGGTCATGCATTATCCGCTCTTTATGATCTTCCCCATGGATTAACCTTAGCTATCGTTTTACCTGCTTGGCTCAGATATTGTTACAAAGAAGATATGGATAAATTTTCTCGCTTCGGAAAAGAAGTGTACAGCCTGGTGGGGGGCAAGAGTAGAATTGCCTCAGATAGCATTTTTCGATTTCAGCAATGGATCCATGGTTTAGGGGTTAAAACATCTTTAGTGGAACAAGGAATACGCATTGATGAGATCCCATGCATTGCAAACAATCCAAGCATTCCTTATCCTTTAGGTGTTTTACGAAATCTTGAGCCGTCCGATGTTGAAAATGTTTTACATTTGACCAATTACTAATAAAATAATGAACCTGATTTGTAACTATTTATATTTAATAGCAGTATAATATACGAGGTGTTTTTTATAAGGAGATATAATATGAAAATATCTAGGTCGAGAGTTTTTAGTATATTGGTTGTTTTTGTTCTGTTTCTATCCTCTTTTTCCTTCAAAGCAATAAACAACGCGAAAGCAGTTTCGTTTTCTGATGTGCCATCGACTCATTGGGCTTATGAAGCCATTATGGAAATGGTGAATCGGGGGATTATGGGGGGATATCCGGATGGTAAGTTTAGACCGGACAACCCTATACAGAGAGCAGAAACGGCAGTTATCCTGGTAAAACTTTTCAACCTTCAACCCGTAAAATCAGTAAAATCTTCATTTGCAGATGTATTGAAATCCCATTGGGCTTTTTCTTTTATCGAGGTTATCAACCGGACGAAATTAATGAATGAATCCATCACAAATGGTCAATTTGCTCCTGATAAAAATCTAACCCGCATCGCTTTTGTTCCGATTCAGGTACGAGCCCTGGGTATGAAATTCTTTGCAGAAAATGTTAGCGAACAGGAGAAATCCGAAACTCTCCAGCAATTTATGGATCAATCCCAAGTTCCCAGTTGGGCCAGAGGTTTTCTGACCATTTCGGCAAAAGCAAAATGCATGTCAGGATACCCGGATAAAACATTTAAGCCAAGAAAAGAGATTACACGGGCTGAGATGGCTGTTCTGATTTATGAAATGGTCCGGCCGATTAGAGAAGGCGAGAGTGATGGTTTTTCAATTGTTTCCATCATTTCAGTTTCTGGAGCTCCCTTTAGGGCTACTTTATCAAAAAAACTCTACGGATCTCTATTTGATTTTAAAGGACAATCTTTCCCAAACGGATCCATAGAAGTTACTTTGAACGATATACCTTTTAAAGCTATTACGATAGAGCCGACAGGCATATATGATGTTAAAATACCGATTGGATTCATCAGTGTCGGTGAAATCAATTTGGAGGCAAAATACTATGAAGCCGGCAGCAAAAAAGTAAACAAAACTTTCAAAGCCTATTCAGCCATTCCATTTGATCTTTTTCCAAATCAATATAGGATTTATGGTTTTTCCTATAACCCAGGAAGCCGAGTGATGTCTTTCATGAGCAAATCTGGATCACCAGTCAATCTCGAAGTGATTAACCGGACAACAGGAAATCGGCAGGAAAAAAAGATAGAGCCAAATAAGGATTACGAAATTGTATCCAATTTAGCGAACGGAACGAATAATGTGAACTTAATCATCCAGCAGGCTGATCTTGCCTGGCGTTTGACATATGGGTTAATCTTTACGGTAAATTAATAAAATTTAGTTATACTTATCAGTAACAAATAATCGAAGTTTCTTATTTGTTACTGATTTTTTTATGCAGAAGTAAGGTGGATAAATCATGGTAAAGAATAAGGCTGTTGTTGAGGAAATCGTTGTAGAAGAACAAACACAACCGTTTCAGACTTTTATTATGCAAAAACCGAACTCAACTTTTGCTGAATCGTTCAAAATATTACGAACCAATGTCCAATTCACAATAAAACTAAATGAGCCCAGAGCATTACTAATCACTTCTTCAACAGCGGGAGAAGGGAAAACAACGATTTCAGCCAATTTGGCTATCAGTTTTGCCAGTGCAGGCTACAAAACGATAGCGATTGATTCTGATATGAGAATTCCTGCCCTAAACAAAGAGTTTAACCTGGACAATCAGGTTGGACTGTCAAATTATTTGAACGAAGAACTTTCGATAGAAGACATTATAAAGCCTGTACCGTTTGAAAATTTATCAGTCATTCCATCTGGACCCATTCCTCCAAATTCTGCTGAACTTTTATCTTCAAAAAGAATGGCAGACTTAATGGAGTTTTTAAAAAAGCAATATCAATTACTTATTATTGATTCTGCCCCTATTAATATCGTTGCTGACACACAAATTATTTCCCCCCTTGTTGATGGAACTTTACTTGTGATCAGCGCTGGCAATACAAGAAGAGGCGATTTACGAAAAGCAATCGAATCGATGCAGTATACAAATGTGTTAGGTTTTGTATTGAATGTTATGTCCAAACGAACTGATCGGTACTATTACCATTACAACTATTACAAATCAAATAATTACAATAAGTATTACTACAAAAGCGAACCGGGCATAAAAAAGCAGTAATAGAGCAAAGATAGGACTAAGTCATTTTTTGGTCAATTGATGCAATTCATCTAATCGGTTTTTAAATGTTTGATTCTCCGGTTCGAAGCGTAAACATTTTTCTATATCTGATTTTGCTTTTTCAATCTTACCTTCTTCTTTGTACGATAAACCTCGGTAATAATAACTCCATACATGATCCGCCTGTAAAGTTAATGCTATCGTAAATTGAGTGACGGCGCGAGAGAAGTCTTTATGGTTAAACAGGTACATACCCCATTCGTACCTTGGCCCAGCGTCAATTGGATTGATTTGTAAGGCATCAATATATTCTTTTTCGGCTAAATTTTGCTTATCTAGTTTTTGGTAGGCATTGGCTAAAGAGTAGTATATGTAGGGAATTTTGTGATCAATACTTTTTGCTTTTTGAAAATAGGCAAGTGATTCAATGATTTTATTTTCCTGAAGCAAGGAATATCCAATGTCTATTAATGTCCAAACATTCGATTTGTCGAGTCTTCTAACAATTTCCTGGTAAGACCTTCGTAAATTTATATTTCCTTTATTGGCCGCGACAGAGGATAAACTAGCATAATAACTGGGTGTTCTTGGATTGTTTTGGACAGCTTGCATTAACAAATGTTCTCCTTTTTGGTAAGAACCGTACTTGAAACACAAAACCGATCCAAGAAAATTCGACATTTGTGAATCGTGGAGGATCTTTCTTGAAAAACTCAAATAGTAAAGACCTTTCTTTGCCAGATAAGGGTCGCCATCATAAGCAAGCTTCATTCCTCTTCTTGCCAAATATCGTGCAAATGGCACACTATAAAAAAACTGATTCGAGGAAACCCAATCCCCTTTTACGATTGTTTCATCGGCAAAGAGAAAAATGTAGCCAACATTTGTCGGATTTAAGAAAAATGCTTTTTCTAAATCAGAAGATTGATGATCAAGCATATATTGGTGATAGTACTGCCCTGAATTGATGTACCCATTTTTTTTTGCATCTGTTGATTGTTGGTAGGAAGACTCTAGATTGCCTTTTAAGACATTTAGAACGGAAATATTTGTTAAAAATAAGGAATGAATTGTTCCTTGAAAACAAGTGGAGAAGACAAGAAGCGAGACACAAAAAAAAGATAGGACAATAAAGTTAGTTGAAAGGCGGAACTTTTTCCGCATATCAAATCACAAATTCATCTTTATCCTGGTCGAATTCATTGAAAAAATCATTGTCGAATGTAAATCCGATGGAAACAGAATGTGTCCCGAACCTGCACATCGAAGAAAGGGACATTTCGTCAATCGATTTTATCTCGATATCAAATTTTGTCTTCAGAATTTCTGATAGATTCAAGGCTAAATCTTTGTCCAACGCATACAATATCCGCGCATATACCCGGTTCTCTTTTACGATAGACTCCATTACTTTCAGCAGTCGGTCAATCATTACGGATTGCTGTGTTTTATCGACTAAAAAGAGATTCCCGCCTGAAGCAGAAAAAAGAAACCTTGTTTTTGCATCGGGAAAGGAAAAAAGATTCTTTCTGCCCTGGAAATTTGTATTGGTTCGAACAAAGTTCATATTGTCGGAAATAATGAAAGTAAAAAAATGGGAAGAGCTGGAATTTACAGCATTGAGAGCTATATGAAACGGGACATTGTTTTGTGCCATGGCAGCAATTTTTAAAACGAGAGGTTTCAATCCTACTTCTGTTTGAAAACTGTCTGAAACATTTATTTTTGCATCATACAAAAGGGATTGGGCATTTTTAGCCTCAGAAATGATACTGCAGATTCCGGAAGATAGATGAATCGAAATAATATTGTTGTATTTTGGATACACCAGTGAATATGTTTTAAAGAACTCATCAACAGAAGGACTGATCACTTTTGGAGTAATTTTTTCTGAATCAATTTTGTAAGCTATAGTGGTCATGTCATAACTAAAATTTTCTTTAATGGTTTCCTTCCCAAGAGTAATCCTTAAAGGAATAACCATGATGCCGTATTTTTCGATCTCATCTATTGTCAAATTACAAGTACTGTCCGTAACAATCTTTAAATTTTTATTCATGCAATAATCCTCTTGTATTTTTCAGGTTTATCTTCCAAAAATTGTATCACAGTTTTTTAATTTTCTTATATTTAAAAATATGTTTTACGATATCCTTGTACATTTGTAATCGATTCTGAAAACCAGATTCACGACCTGTTTTTTCTTCTTTCATTACATGGGTAACATTTTCTAGGTACACTTTAACTACTTTCTTGTTTTGCTTTGACAAATACCGAGTTATTGCGACCTCTATGCCGTATCTAGCATTCTTAAATTCTTCCAGCTGAAGAAGGAAATCTTTTTTTAAACACCTTTGTCCAGATAGATGAGGGGTTATAGCATGTGCTAAATCTGTTTTAAGTCTTCCTCCTGTGAATAATCCAAGTGTTGAATCTGCAATACCGTCCAAAACTGGATTGATTAGGTTTTCAACATGTTCTACCGATAGCCCTACTAAGTCAGCATCCAATAAAAGCAAAGTATCTTCTTTTGCTTGTTGAGCACCGTACAAAAGTGCAAACGCTTTTCCTTGGTTCGTCCCGTACTCAAGCACTAGAGCTCCGGCATCTGAAGCAAATTTAGAGGTATTGTCTGTTGAGCCATCATCGATAACAATTACCTCAGTAACCTGATTGCTTTTTTTACAGGCTTCAATAACAAAAGATATTGTTGGCTCCTCATTGTAAGCCGGAATAAGTACTGATACGCGGCTCATCTCATTTTTATACAAAAAAGTTTCCACCCAGATCCAATTCTCCTAACTCACTTAAAGTAACTTCGACACTGTTTTCTGATAAAGTTTTACCATACTCAATCCGAATAGGAAAATCAAGTGAAATCAAATCTGCCTACTAAGGCATTAATCCAGTACATAAACATCAATGGCCCACCCTTTCCAATTCTCGTCGGGGAGCCTTCTCCAAAAAAATAAATCAATTCGCATCCCCTTAATCAATCCTCCCGTATCCGCTGCAATCGCAAATCCATACCCAGAGACCCAAAGACGGGATCCAAGTTTGATCGTGGTTGGGTCCACAGCAACAACGCCAAACCTCACTCTTACCCCGGTTGCAGTTGTAAATGGATTTTCCCCACACTGCTCCACCGTTGGATTGTAAGAGGATGCATACATGCGGAGTTTTGTTTTATAGGGACCTGTAAATTCACCAGATCCGTAGGCAATGACCTCTTTGATCGGATTCTTGATACATTTTTTTGATAGGATTGTTCTCTGTTTTAGTATTCCATCTTCAAATTTGTCCTTGACCTTATGCCTATAAAGTCCATCCTCACCTGGTATCCAGACAACTTTGATCCCTTTCGCCACTAAAGCATTTTTCTCAAAAACGGTTTCATATGGGATTGGTTCATCAAAATCATAGAAAGCATAGTTAATCCGTTTTATGGTGACATGATCATCTTCGCGAATTACTGCTTGCAAGGAGTGACTCACTAAATCAAACTGACTGAGGATAACCTTTTCGCTCTTTAAAAAATCTTGAAAGGTTTTCGATCGTGTTAAAAGAGTTTTTATTTTTCCATCACAGGTAAATGTTATTTTTTTCCCTTTTTCATAAAATATGGTTCTTGTTTCAGGATTTGCGTGAGTAGAAAAGCTGTTTAATAAAATAAGATTCGAGGGTCTCACTTTTATGGCAACAGAAGTTCCTGGGATAACTTTTTCCCCAAATATATGCACAACGGGAAAGGATGAGGAAAAGAAAAGAGAAATGGTAGCAAGCAGTAATAATCCTTTAATAAATTCAGACAATTCACATCTCATAAAGCAAAGGATATGCGTATTCTATTTTGTTGTCAATTGAACGAATATGTATAACAAGGAATGGGTAAAGATTCTTCAATCTTCATCTGCCGTCTGATTGCTCTCTTTACTGTAAGAATTTTTTCTATACAATGAAAAAATGAACAAGAAATGGTTTCAGAATCCCATTCTGGTTTTATTTTCGTGTATAGTTGTTTTTCCGATAGGGTTGGTTTTGCTGGGGGCAAACTCTTCGATCAGATGGGGTTCAAAACTCCTGATATCTCTTACATACATTGTGTTGATTCTTGTTTTTTTTATTTATTATCAACCGGTGTTAAAAACACCAAAAAGTTCTTCGATATCTGCCTCAATGGAAAAGATTGAATATAAAATCGGTCAATGTTATTCTCAGGATTCCTTACAAAATGGCTTATCAGTCAATACAATGCCTTCTGGAGAAGAGTCTTTTTTTTGCGTGGATCTTGAAGTAATCAATCTGGGCCAAACCAAGGTATTTTATGTAAGCTTAATTGATGATCCCAAATTGATAACGGAAAAGGCTGAATATTCACCAGATTTATCTTTATCGCAGGAGCCATTTGGTGAAATGATACCGAATCAACCTTACAGGGGATACCTAGCTTTCCGAATTCCGAAAGGCGAGAAGGTACTGCGATTTAGAATTGGGAAGAGTGCAAAAAATATATCCCCTTGATTTTGAATTGGATACTTAGATTCTTTAAATTTTGCCAATCAGGCAATTTGCAATTGGAGAGATCTACATAATACTCATAGAGATTTGATAAATCATCCAAATTCTGGATTGTAGTCATAATTCGTAAATTTTTATGCTTGTATTCATGAAAGTCAAAAAAACTCGACTCAACGAGGATTAATTCTCGATTTAAAGGTATGCCTAAACTATCAGCTTTACTGGTACATAGATAACTTAACTCATCTGGTAAAATCAAACGTTCCTTGCTTTCTTCAATCAACAGAAAAATACTTTCAGAATCTTTTGAGGAATAAACTTCCTTCTTACTCAAAACTTTAATCGATCTACCCAACAAATGGAATTTACTATTTTGCTTGTAGAAGGAAGTATCCAGATAGGAATCCAATGTGGTGATGATTTCGTCTGTATCCGTAACAAATAGATCGAGAGGGGATATATCAAATAAATTTCCATACAATGTGGTTGGAATTTCACGATTTAGATTAATACAATGAACCTTATTTTCTACTGCATCGTACAAAACAGTTATTTTAAAAAGCTCACACAATTCTTTCAAGGGAAGAAGGTTTCCACTTATGAAAAGATAATCCTTTGGTAAAGAGCATTTTTTTTCCCCTAAGGAAAAAGAACTTGTCCTCTTATTCTTGTCTATTGATAAAGTAGTGTTCCCGTTATTTATAAAAACAGTATCTTGTTCAACCATTAAAACAAAATCAAACAGAAAAGGTAAATGATTCACATCAATCCAACATTTGTTTTGTAAATACTGGATAAAACCTTCTTTTTGAAGAACTTGATTGTAATGAGATTCCCTCTTGATAAGATCGTATGTTAGTTGATTGGTAGAGAAAAAACGAAAATTGTATGTTGGAAAATCATTTGTTGCACTACTCAAAACAACGAATGGAGAAAAATAGTGATTGAGTTTACCCAGGTCAAAATCAATTTTAAAATTTAGTATTACGTTAGAGCCGAATTGTATCGGATCAGCAGTAACTAATTTTATCGAATTTATATCGGTTGTATGTAGTTTCCAATTTTTTTGCAAATCGGAGAAATGAATGCAATTTCCTGTTTGCATCAATGTCAAGCCTTTTATAGGAGATCCTTCCAAGCAATTATTGATTGTCAACTGTAGTAACGTATGATTCTTGTCGATCGGAGAAAGATCCAATCCGTTAAAGCTAAAAGTTCCAATTCGAAATAAAACAAAGCCTAAATTACTTTTTTTCACAGCATAAATTGCTTCCATCATTTTTTGCGTTGAGGTTAAGTAGGCTTGCAGACCGATCGCAATTTTGCAGGCAGGATTAATCTTTTCTAGTGCTCCATGACAAACCTCTGTAACAAACCGATTGATGTCCATTATATCTCCATGATACGCCATTGGTGTCGCAAAGGTAGTGATAGAAGACATTTTTTCCCATGATTGTCCAAAATGGATGGCTGTGTATGCCTTTGAAGACGCTCCTGAAGAAACCAATGTGGTGCCACATTCTTTGTTCTTTTTCTTAACATCAGAAGAAATTGAAGCCAGAAATTGATATACAATATCTTCTCGGAGCTTTGCCCAGGCCAAAACATCTGGATCGCTTTCTTCGTACCGGGTCAGAATTGTTTTCCAATCACCGGGGTTAACAAATGTTTTGTAGGTCAAATCAATGATTTTTTGTATTGGAATACCTCTTGAAGAGGCTTCTTTAATTTCATCTGCAGAAAAGCCATAATAACCATTGCTATATCTTATGTAGTCAAGCTGTATTCCCTGTATCGGATATAGGGTTAATGCTTCATCAATTACTTTTTTGATATATAGTTGATAGCCTTTATCTGTAGATTAACAAGTTTATGAGTTGGTTCCGGAATAAGTGTTTTACTTTTTTTTGTTCCACATTGATAGGCAACGGAGCCTGGATTTTTTTTTAGCCAGCAGGGATCCGTGTTAATTGGGAAATAAAAATATGTTTTGATATGGTTTGCATTCAATACTGTAACTAAAAACCTCATCGTATCTTCCTTATAGCATTTTAACCCAACTTTGGATGGATAGGTTAAAGTGCCATCAATATTTTTTCCTAAAATAAAAATATTGTTTATGTTGCTAGTTTTCAGCATCTCTGCAAAAGATTGAATTTGTTGATTTGTTTTGTTAAAAAAAGTATCAACATGCATCCAAGCGCCATTTCCCATTGAAATCGGCTTTTTTTCTTCGAATGAGTCACTCATAGCTAAGTAACATTCGGGAACCAAAACCAAAAAAAATACTAAAAATATCAGAATGGTTTGAAAAAAATTATTTCTCTTCATGGATTCATTATATTGAATTTATGTGAGGAAAAATAATAGCTGAAAATTAAAATTTGCCTTTATAATTTTTCTCAGAAGCTTGATTCATTAAAAAATTGTTTTATGATTGAAGCGAAAATAAGCGTGCAAGGTTATCAAAATTAGATATGGGAAGTGGGAATTGATTGAAAGTTAATTGGTTCACTTTGGTTTATTTTATTAGATTGCATTCTTGCATTAATGAAATTTTTTTGTATAAATTGCCTCAAAGAGGTAATTATTGGTTCGATTTTAGTTTGATGAATACTAGCTTAGTTTATTAGTAGGAGGGTACTTTAATGAAAAAACTGTTATCCTACGTTATTGTTTTTTCAATGCTTGTTTCTTCTTTCACTTTTTTGCTACCTTCAGCCAAAGTTGTCAAAGCAGCCCCGAAAAACACACCTGCCACCTTCATTGCCAATCGATTTATCAAAGTCGGTTTTGACCGGGATGGTTTACCCCTGTATCCCAAACGTATGTTCCCTTGGCAGAAAACCGCCAAGATACAAGTATGGGGAAATGATCGATTCCCGATGGCGAACGCCAAATCACCACACGCTTTTGTAGAGGTTTTGAACCCTTGCACGGGAAGATATGAAAAAATCAACATCGCAGGCATTGTCGGCCAAACCGACGTAGTCCCGGTGTTGTGGTGCGAGTTCTACTTAACCATCACTCCGGATGGCGGGAAGTCGCAGGAATCCAATAGACGCTTCGTCGTACTGGATTCTGCCAATCAGCTTTGGATCGATCCCGATGGCACGTTCAACGATCCCCGGTACAACCCGTACGCCGATCCGAAAAGCTGTTTCTACGATGGCATCGGATGCCGTACTGCCAGTGCCAAGGTAAACGGAACCACCGTTTATGCCGTTGACCCTGCTTCGGATAACAATACGCAGGGACCCTACTACCTTACCAATAATGGCCAGATGACCGTCGATCTCGATGGCCGTCAATTCCAACTGGGGTTTGTGGATATGGTGGATTACCCCCCGGAACGCCTTGTCACCTTGGATGGCGGCGTAACCTACGATACCTACACCCGCCTGTTTACAAATCCTGGATACTCCAATAAACCCAACGACGAAGGCGGCGTCGCCTTCCAGCCGACAGAAGTTCTTCCTTACCAGTGGGATCTAGGTCTTCCTCTGGTGAACTTCCGAACTCTGTGGGCTACAGACACTAACACCAGCCCCATTGACTGGCAAGTTTCCCAAGATGATGAAATGTTCCACGAATACCATGCCCGAAAACGGAACAGCCCCTACTGGAGCACAGGCGGCGTATTTAATTTTGATTATACCGCCCGTACCGTAACCGGGTACGGTGTTTATGACCCCTACGAATACATCTATCGCAAAGGACCCGGCAACCTGGATCCCCAAACCGCCGCCTCCGCCACCCCGACATGGTTCAACGCTCCTCAGCCAATCGTCCAGGTCGGGGATAGACGCCTGTGCGACATGTCCTTCCGAACCTGGGACGGCTCCACCGTAAAGAACTATATGGCGAACTCGATCGTCAAACCCTGGGATGCTGATGCGCCCCAAGATTATGACCACAACAACCTCCTCGAAGGGGACGAAGTCCGCTACATCTTTTTCTTCCCCCGGTATGTGAAACACACCGAAACGATTGTGGATGGACGAGACTTTTCCAATCCCCTCAACATCTCCAACATCTATTACGACGTGAAAAATGATCCCAACCTCGGGTATACCGTATCCGAATGGATCTATGCGGATGCTGATTTTACCAGCAGTACGAACACCCTGGGTGATGGCATTGTCACCACCAGAAATCCAACCAACACAGCCATTACACCTGACTACCGCTATTCCCCTGTCAACACGAAACTCGACATCCAGCGTCCCTTTGCCCCCTGTATCCTGAACGGGACCGAACCGTACACCGCCGGAGACTTTAACCGCACCTTGTTGGAGCCAACCCCCTGGAATTTCATCGCCCAGCCCGACCGCTATGGCCTGGGTTTGGTCGGGTTTGATGCGATCACCCGTACCCAGGGCGATCTTCTTGTCCTCGCGGAGATCCTCCGGGGCGGCTGTGAATCCCCCGCCTACGACATTTCGGTGGAAACCGACGTCTGGATGGGAACCGATGCCCGTATCGGCGGAGGCGACAAGAACCTCATGCCCTCCGTGACCGCGGCCCGGCTTCGCTCCCCCAATGGCGATATCGAACTGAATGCCCAGCGCATCCAGAAGAACACGGTACTGGGACCCAACGGCACCGCTTTCTTTATTCCCGCCACGACCTTCCAGAATGTTCGCCTGGGCTACCGGGAATACCTGGGAGTCGAAATCTTTAAAGATAACGGCATTGACAACCACATTGGTATCAATTTGCCCCAAGATAAAGTATTTGAACAAAACTTGACCGACGACTATATGGACGAACGGACCGGGGAAGAATTCCTGGGTGCCACGAACGGCGTAAATGCCAAAGACTTTGGCTATTACTTAACCCCGTTCCCCTTTGAGCACGATATTTCTGAAAAAGGCATGCATCCCCTTCTCCAGCATGCGCTCGATCCAACGACGATGACCTGGCAGCTGTTTGACGATACCGACATCCTCTATTACGACACCAACCCCCAGACGGTTGTCGGCGCGGATCCTCTCTATACCTACGGTTGTGGAGAACCGATCTACCAGAACCGCAACACCAAGCTATCCGATTTCGACAATCTTCCTCTCGGTACCTACAACGCTACCAACAACTACCACATCGTGAACATTGGCGATGTTCGTGTGACCGAAGTGATTGTTAATATCAGCGGGAACGAAGTTCGTTACGCCCCTGGCACCATGGTGTCCCTGGGCGATGTCGACGTCGGCTTCCGCTTGAATTATTTCAATCCCGCAAAAGACAATCCTACCGCTGGAATTGTTGAAGTCAGTTTCCGCTATGCTTTCACCGACCAGGACAACCCCAAGGCAAACATCCAGAAGAATTATATTTTTGATCTCGGTGAAGGCATCTATGATTCCCTTCTTCCGATGGTTGGGGGGTACAAAATGTATTCCCTGGGATGGCCCCTCAACTCCTTGACCCCGACCGTCGTCTCCGGTTTAGTCCGGCTGACCCCGGTTACCATCAACGGTACTACCTATACCTGCGGCTCTACGGTTTCTACCGGAGACTACTGGTTCTACCAGAACCCGATCCATATGCTGAGTACCGGGAAGAATTGCGATTTCCGGTTCTTCGACGGCGTCGTAAAACCAGGACCTCTCTCCCTGCTGGTCAAGATGGACCAGCCCCTCAAAGTCGAACAAACCTCCCAGGTCGACATTACCATCGCCAACCCCTTAAAACCGGGCGAAGTTGTCTACTTGCTGGTACAGGATGTCTGGGCTGGGATTGACGGCTGGAAGAATCCCTCCGTGAACCCCGATCTGATTTTCCAAAAACTCGATTACAGCAAACAATCCGCTACTCTCCAGATTACCCCCTACCGGGGTTCCTGCGGAGAAAGGGATACGAATTATCCCTTGCGTGTCTTTGCCTTCAAGGATGTGGGCGGCGTTTCCGATATCGTCCCCGGTAATAGTACCGTGGATCCTTTCTTTGCGCCTCTCCTGCAAAAGAATGAACTGGGTATGTACCGCACCGATGCCCCCATTCCTCCCTCTCCCCCGGTTCCGATCGAAATCGTCTCTTCCTATGACTGCTACGCGCAGTTGGATTACAACGTTCTGCCGGAAGACCTAAAGATCGGTTCGGCGCAGAAATGTATCGGTACCCTTGACCAGCGATTCCCCAACATGACCCTCCGTCTCTATGACGGTGACAACCCCAATGATGTGAATGACCCAGCCAACATGAGAATATCCATACC
>Ga0247841_10002932_pt1 | contig 32717 bp, 26 predicted proteins | sample LaCruzMarch2015__2_FD_192410 | JGI IMG/M metagenome (GOLD analysis project Ga0247841, IMG submission 192410) | Freshwater microbial communities from meromictic Lake La Cruz, Castile-La Mancha, Spain - LaCruzMarch2015_18m | ecosystem: Environmental > Aquatic > Freshwater > Lake | place: Spain...
TCCCTGCCCACCGAAGCCGCCGGCGTCTCCGGCGGCACCACTGGCGGCACCACTGGCGGCACCACTGGCGGCACCACTGGCGGCACCACTGGCGGCACCACTGGCGGCACCTGCCCCAGCCGACACCATATGCGCGCCGGGCGATGCCCCTCCCTGCCCACCGAAGCCGCCGGCGTCCCCGAACTCGGCCAGGTACTCGGCGAGCGCGCGCTCCGCGGCCGCCTCGTCCCCGTCGCGCAGGCAGGCGGCCAGCCGCTCGAGCGCGGCGTTACGTCGCAGGCTGAGCATGGGCGTGGCGGTGAGCAGGTCGGTGAACTCGTAGGGGTCCTCGGGGCGCAGCACGTCGTTGTAAGCGCTACCAAACAAGCGGGCGCCGTGGGCAAAGGGGATGAAGTCGGCGATGTACACGTCGACGCCGTGGTCGTGCGCGGCCTTGCGCTCCTGCAGGGCCGCGCACAGGCCGGCGTCGTCCAGACTCTCGAGCGGTGTGCCCGCCAGGCGGTCGGCCGCGGCAACGAGCGCCGGGACGTCCTCCTCCTCGATCCGCCGCCGCAGACCCTGAAGGCTGTCGAAGCTGCGCGTCAGGCTCAGATAGGCGGCGCGCCCGTCGCCGGCCGCGCCGGTCAGCGTGGTGATCGGGCGCGACTGCAGCGCGAAGAGCTCGTCGCGGCGCAGCGTCCACTCCACGTCCTGCGGCGCCTCGAAGTGCCCCTCGGCGCGGCGCGCCAGGCCGTACACCAGCGGCACCTCATCGGCGGCCAGCGGGGCCGCGTCGCGGCGGTTGCCGGGCAGGGGGATCAGGCGCACGCCGTCCGCCGCCGCCGACATCATCTCGAGACGCTCCGCCTGGTGGTGCTCGAGCAGAGCGCCGTCGCGGCGGTCGAGCGTCCAGCGGTCGGGTTCGACGACCCCGTCCACAAGGCCCTGGTTGAGGCCGTGCACGGCCTCGACCAGGGCCCGCCGGTCGTCGTCGGGGTGACAGCTGAAGGCAACGCCCGAACGCTCGCCGGCGACGATCTCCTGCACCACCACGGCCATGACGCTGCGCCTGGGGTCGAGACCCAGCTCCCGCCGGTAGAGCAGGGCCGCGTCGGACCAGAGCGAAGCCCATACGAGCTTGACGTGCTCGAGGATGGCGTCGACGCCACGCACGTTCACATATGACTCGTGCAGACCGGCGAACGAGGCGCCCGCGGAGTCCTCACCGGGGGCCGACGAGCGCACCACGGTGGCCACCTCGGAGAAGCGCGCGGCGAGCGGCCGCGCCAGCGCTGCGCGCAGCTCCTCCGGCAGCACCTTGGTGAGAAACAGGTTGCGGATGCGCAGCGCCGCGTCCCACAGCTCCTCCCAGCGCATCTCGGCGAAGTCCTTGCGCTCGAGCTCGAAGAGGATACGGACGCGCAAGCCCGTCGCCTCGAGGTACGCCTCGTAGGCGTCGGTGGTGACGGCCACGAACGGCGGTACGGCGATGCCCGCCCGCGACATGCGCGCCAAGGCGAGCGCCTTGCCGCCGACGCGCGCCGCCACGCGCTGGTCGATCTCTGCTTCCGCGATGACGTAGGCCGGGACCGTCTCCGCCCTACCTCATGTGCAGTTCTGTGACGTTCTGGAAGCGGCTCACGACGAAGTACGTGTCGACCTCGAGCTCGACCAGCGCGCTCGTGGGCGCGCTCGCGAAGGGGCTCAGGTGCGGGTGGCGCGTGAGAAAGGCCTCGAGCTGCGCGGCGCGCTCGTCGCCGGCCAGCTCGCGCGCCGTGCCGACCGCCGTGGCGGCTACGGCGCGGTGGAAGTCGAGGTCGTCGTCGGAGCGGCTGTCGACAAGCATCGCCACCTGTGGCTCCGCGCTCAGGAACTGAAACTTGCGCGTCGCCCGCGTGGTGCTGAAGTAGAGGTGGCGCAGGTCGTCGTCGGCGCGCACGGCCACGAGGCTGGCGTACGGGTACTCAGGTCCGTGTGTGGCCAGCACCCCGAGGCGCTGGCGCGAGAACAGCTCGCGCAGCAGCTCGAAGGGTTCGGTGGAGGCGTCCATGCCTGCGGTCTTCCCCAGCACGCCGGGCGGCGAACCTCGCGGCTGCAGGCGGTCACGGACGAGGCGGCGCGCGTTAGGATGTGCGCCGAGGAGACTTGACCATGACGACCACCGCGAGGTGCCCCGTGCCAAACCGACTTATCGGCGAGACCAGCCCCTATCTGCTGCAGCACGCGGAGAACCCTGTCGCCTGGTTTCCCTGGGGACCGGAGGCATTCGAGAAGGCTCGTGCCGAGGACAAGCCGGTCTTCCTGAGCGTGGGCTACTCGGCCTGCCACTGGTGTCACGTCATGGAGCGCGAGAGCTTTGAGGATGACACGACGGCCGCCCTGATGAACCGCTGGTACGTCTCGATCAAGGTCGACCGCGAGGAGCGTCCCGACATCGATGCCATCTACATGGACGCTGTGCAGGCGTTGACGCAGCAGGGCGGGTGGCCGATGAGCGTCTTCCTCACGCCAGACGGAGTGCCGTTCTACGGCGGCACCTATTTCCCCGACAAAGCCCGCTACGGGATGCCGTCGTTCTCCGAGGTGCTCAGCCAGATCGCTGGGCTCTGGGAGACCAGGCGTAGCGAGATTATCGAGGCGGGCGCCGGTCTGACGGCCACGCTGAGGCAGGAGCACGCGTCCGGCATGAGCCCAGGGCGCGTGACGGCCGCGGCCGGCACGCTCGACGCGGCCACGCGCAGCTTGCTTCGATCGTTCGATGCTGTGCATGGCGGCTGGGGCGGCGCGCCCAAGTTCCCGCAGCCCACGGTCCTCGAGCTCGTCCTGAGGCGCTACCAGGCGACGGGCGACGAGCGCCTGCTGGCGCTGGTCACGACGACTCTGGACGCGATGGCTCGAGGCGGGATCTACGACCAGTTGGGCGGCGGATTCCACCGCTACGCCACCGATGCCGTATGGCTCGTTCCGCATTTCGAGAAGATGCTCTATGACAACGCGCAGCTCGCCAGCCTCTATTTGCACGCCTGGCAGGTCACCGGGGATGAGTCCTACCGGCGCATCGTGACCGAGACGCTCGACTACGTCGCCCGCGAGATGCTCGACGCCGGCGGCGGGTTCTACTCGGCGCAGGATGCGGACTCCGAGGGCGAGGAAGGCGCCTTCTTCGTCTGGACGCCTGCCGAGATCCGGGCCGTCGCCGACCGAGTCTGTGACGATCCGGTCGGCGACACCGAGCTGTTCACGGCGGCGTTCGGGGTCACGCCCGGGGGCAACTTCGAAGGCAAGTCCATCCTGTTCGTCGCGCAGCCTCAGGCCGAGCTCGCACGGCTCAGCGGAATGGCCCTTGCGGAAGTGGAGTCTCGTCTGGAGAACCTGCGCACGGCGCTCTTCGCGCAGCGCGAGCAGCGCGTGAAGCCGGGCCTCGACGACAAGGTGCTCGCCGGCTGGAACGGCCTCATGCTCACGGCGTTCGCCGCTGCCGCTCGAGTCCTGGATCGCGACGATTATCTGTCCATCGCCAGGCGCAACGCCGAGCTCGTGCTGTCGCAGATGCGCGATCGCGGCGGCCGCATGCTGCGCACGTGGAAAGGCGGCCGCGCCAAGCTCAACGGCTACCTCGAGGACTACGCGCACTACGCGGCCGGACTGCTGGAGCTCTACCAGGCGACCTTCGAGCCCCGCTGGTTCCACGCCGCTCGGGCCCTCGGCGATGCCATCCTCGAGCACTTTGTGGATCCCGCCGGAGGCTTCTTCGATACCAGCGACGACCACGAGAAGTTGCTCCTGCGGCCGAAGGGGATCCAGGACGGCGCCGTGCCTTCCGGCGGGGCGATGGCGGCAACCGTGCTGCTGCGACTCGCCGAGTACACCGGCGAGGGCAGGTATGCCGACGCGGCCGAAGGAGCGCTGGCGCCGCTGCAGGCGGCGATGGCCCGAGCGCCTCTGGCCCTCGCCCACTGGCTCGCCGCCCTCGACTTCATGTTCGCCCCGCCGCAGGGCCTCGCCATCGTCGGCGCCGACCCGGGGCCCCTGCTTGACGTGGCGCGGGCGCGCTACAGGCCAAACCTGGTGGTGGCCGCAGGGCCGTCCGCCGAGGATCACGCGATCGCGTTGCTTGAACACAGGGAAGCCCTTGGCGGCAGAGCTACGGCCTACCTGTGCCGGCGGTTCTCATGCGAACGACCGGTCTCATCCCCTGAGGACCTCGCGGCATTGCTCGACCAGTAGGAGCGTGGCCGTCGGAGGACGTGGTGCGTAGCGTCCACACGGGGGTTACCATAGGCACTGTGGACTGGTTCAAAGCAGATAGAGCGAAGTACGCGAATCTCTCGACGGCGTGGGTCACGCCGGAGCCGCGACGTTGCGTGCAGTGCGGCATGTGCTCGTTCAACTGCCCCATGAGCATCGACGTGCGGCGGCACGTGTGGCGCAGCGAGCCCGTGAGCGTCGGCCGTTGCCTGACCTGCGGCGAATGCGTCAAGCGCTGTCCGCGCGGACTGCTCCGCTTCGAGCCGATCACCGCCGCGACGCCCTCGCGCCGCGTCAAACAAGCCCGCTGACATGGCCCGACGCCACCTCCTCATCGGCGGCGGGCCGGGCTCCATGACGGCGGCCGAGGCGATCCGCGAGGCCGATGCCGACGCCGAGATCGTGATCGTCGGCGCCGACCGCCACGGCTACTATTCGCGCCCCGGTCTCGCCTACTACCTGACGAGAGAGATGCCGGAGCAGCGGCTCTTCCCCTTCGCGCCCCAAGACCTCGTCCGCCTGGACGTCACGGTACTCACCGGGCGCGCCGTCGGCGTCGACCCCGCCGCCCACCGGGTGACCATGGAGAGCGGCCCGGACATCGTGTACGACCGCCTGCTGATCGCCACCGGCTCTCGGGCGATCCCCACAAGCGTGCCGGGCGCCGAGCTGGATGGGGTCGTCAAGCTGGACGACATGGACGACGCCCGCGACATCGTGCGCAGGTGCCGCAAGGCGAAAGCGGCGGTGGTCGTCGGAGGAGGCATCACCGCCTTGGAGATCGTCGAGGGACTCCGCGCCCGGCGGGTGCATGTCCACTACTTCATGCGCAGGGACCGCTTCTGGAGCAATGTCCTTTCGGAGTCGGAGTCGCGCATCGTCGAGCAGGGGTTACTGCGTGAGGGCGTGGAGATCCACCCGTACACCGACCTCGCCGGCATCGACGGCAAGGGCGGCCGCGTCGTGGCTGTCGAGACCGGCGCCGGCTCACGCATCCCCTGCGACCTCGTGGCCGTGGCGATCGGCGTGCGCCCCCAGATCGAGCTGGCGCACGCCTCAGGGGTCGCCTGCGAGCGCGGGATCCTCGTCGACCAGTACCTCCGCTCGAGCGACGAGCACATCTACGCGGCCGGCGACGTCGCCGAGGTGTACGACGCCCGCACCGGTCACCGCACCCTGGACATTCTGTGGAACACGGCGGTGGCCAAGGGCCGCGTCGCCGGTCGCAACATGGCCGCCGAGCCGGGGGACACGTTCGAAGAGGGCACGCCACTCAATGTCACCAGGCTCGGCGGTCTGCACGCCACGATCATCGGCACCGTGGGCAGCGGCGAGGATGCCGACCTCGAAGGTATCGCACGCGGCGACAGCCAGATCTGGTCGGAGCTCTGCGACGCGGCGATCGTGGAGGCGCAGAGGGGCGACGCCCACATCCGCATCGCCTTGGGGGAGGGCACCATCGTGGGCGCCGTCGTCATCGGCGACCAGGCCCTCTCCTTCCCCCTTCAGGAGCTCATCGAGGCGCACGTCGACGTGGGCGGCATCGAGGCCGAGCTCGAGGCGCCGGAGGCGCCGATCGTCGAGCTCGTCAACGATGCCTGGCGGGGCTGGAAGGAGCAGCGTGCCTAGGCGCGCCCGGGAGCTGTGGTACGCGCTCGCCGCGGGCGTCGTGGTCACGGCGCTCTACGTGGTCGCGTATCTGCAGGCCGGCGCCTTCCCCACGGCGTCCAGCCTCGTGGGCCACGGGATCGGGATCCTCGGTTCCATCCTCATGCTGATGACCGCGACCCTGTACTCCGTGCGCAAGCTGCTGACCGATGCGCGCTGGGGGAGCGTGGCGGCCTGGCTGAGGTTCCACATGGTCACGGGCCTCGTGGGGCCGTACATGGTGCTGCTGCACACGGCCATGAAGTTCGAGGGGCTGGCCGGGTTGACGATGCTACTCACCGTGATCGTGGTCGCCAGCGGCCTGGTCGGCCGCTACATCTACACCGCCGTGCCGCGCACGATCGCCGGCGTAGAGGCAGCGGCCGGGGGGCCGGCCGCGGATCGGCGCCGCGACAAGCTCGCGGCGCGGCGCCGGGCGGCGGCCACCTGGCACATCGTCCATGTGCCCCTCACGTGGGCGCTCTTCGCCGCCGCCTTCGTCCACATCGTGGCGGCGCTCTACTACGCGACGCTGCAGAGATAGCGTGAGGCGGGCAATGCGGGAGACGCAATCATGAGCAGGCGACCGGGCTTCGTCTCCGCCACCGGCGTCGTGGTCGCCGTCATCCTTCTTCTGGCCGTGCTGGGGTGGACCTTGGCCAAAGGCCCCGTCCTGTTCAGCTCCGGACCTTTGAACGCGGACGCCAAAGGCCCGGCCCTGGGCGGCGTCACCAGCCACGCCGAGCTGGCCGGCGACTGCGGCGCCTGTCACCCCGCGCCGTGGAGCTCCCGGACCATGGCGGATGCCTGCCTCGCCTGCCACAAGGGGGTCGGCGCTCAGATCAAGGCCCAGAAGGGGGTCCACGGCGGCCTGGCCGGAATGCGCTCGTCGCCCACCTGCCGCGGCTGCCACCCGGAGCACGACGGGGCAGACGGCGCGCTCACCGTCATCGACCCGACCACCTTCCCCCACGACCTGACCGGTTACTCGCTGCGCGGTCACTCGCGAACGGCGAAGGGAGCCAGGTTCACCTGCGCCGACTGCCACCCCAAGGACCTGATGTCGTTCGACCAGGCGATCTGCGCCGACTGCCACGCCGGCATTGACGCCGGGTTCATGAAGCAGCACGAGGCCACCTACGGCAAGGACTGCCTGCCGTGCCACGATGGCAGTGGCCGCGCCACCGTCGACCACAGCAAGTTCCAGTTCAAGCTGACCGGCAAGCACGCCAAAGTGGCCTGCGACAAGTGCCACCCCAGCGCCCGCACACTCCAGGACTTCCAGAAGACGCCCCAGGACTGTTACTCCTGTCACGCCAAGGACGACGAGCACCAGGGCTCGTTCGGGCGGCAATGCGGCGAGTGTCACACCACCGAGAACTGGACCGACGCGACCTTCGACCACGCCGTCTTCCCGGTGGACCATGGCGGCGACGAGGAGAAGGCCACCTGCGAGACGTGCCACCCGACCGACGTGAGGACTTACACGTGCTACGGGTGCCACGCGCACACCGAGGGCAACGTCCGCGACCAGCACGAGGGGCAGAGCCTCGCCGAGCTGGCGGACTGCATCCGCTGCCACCCAGGCGGGCGGCAGGCCGAAGGCGACTGAGGCGCAGAGGGGCGGGGCGACTGCACGGGCGGCGGGGCGACTGCACGGGCGGCGGGGCGGCGGAGCGGCGGCGCGGGCGGCGAAGCCGCCCGCGGGTCAGTTCCGCAGCTGCCCTCGCACCTTCACGTCGGCGAGGATCACCAGCCTGTGCAGCGCGCGCGTGCAGCCCACGTAGAGCAGCGAGCGCTGGGCCGGCGTGTCGAGGGCGTGGACGTCGGTGATCACCACGGCCGGCGCCTCGAGACCCTTGAAGCGGTAGATGGAGGAGTACTTGATGCGGCCCGAGCGCAGGTCGACGGCGTCGAGGTCGCTGGGGATGCAGGCGGCCAGCCAGTCGCCGACCTCCTCTTCCTCCCCACCGTCGTCGCCCGGCTCCCTGACGAGCGGGGTGAGGCGGTCGCACCAGGGCGGCTCGGTGAGCTGGGCGGCGGCGCATCTCTCGTTGCCGTAGGGGCTCAGGACGACGACATGGGGGCCGCCGAAGCCGTCGTCGCGCAGCTCGGTGAGGACGGCCCGGAGCAGCTCGAACTGCTCACCGGCGTCCTCGTAGAACAGCACCCGCGGTTCCACGTTGTCGTCCGGCCGGCGCACGCGCTTGTAGCCGGGGGTCACGTGGCCGCAGGCCACGGCCAGCCCGGCCACGCGCGGCGTGTTGCGGCAGTTGATGCGCAGGGCGCAGCGCATCGCCGAGATCGGCGCGGCGCCGGCGGCGCGCGCCTCCGCCGGCGGGTCGAGGAGCTCATCCACGCTCAGCGCCGCCGCATCGTAGATGCGCTGCCAGATGAAATCGCCGAAGAGGCGCCAGTGGCCGCCACTGAGCCCATCCTTCAGGCTCAGGTCGAGCACGTCGAGGTAGCTGCGGCGCAGCACATCCTGGGCCTCGTCGAGGACGATCTCGTCGTAGAGGTTGCGCTTGCCCTCGCGCTCGAGGAGCGCCTCGAGGGCCATCCCCGGAAGCTCCTCCTGCCAGAACTCCTGGCGGCAGCGCTGGGCGCGCGTGGGCACGATGCCGGCGAGCACGCGCAGGTGCTCGTGCAGGGTGCGCGCCGTGATGCCGCGCCCCAAGCCGGCGGTCTCCTCCTGGAGCCACCTGCCCAGCGGCCGGTTGAAGCAGAGCAGCAGCACGCGGCGCCCGCGTGAGACGGCGCGCCGCGCCGCCTCGATGGCCAGCAGCGTCTTGCCGGCGCCGGCCGGTCCGTCAAAGACGAGGCGCGGGTTCGCGTCGATCGCCTCGAGCGCCTCGAACTGCTCCTCGGTGTAGTGGCGCACCTCCTCGTCGAGACGCAATTGGCGCGACTTGGGACTCTCGAAGAACTCGAAATCGGGGCGCAGAACGTTGACCAGCGACTCACACTGGACGAGCGTGGGCTCTCCCTTTTCTGGGTGATACCAGCCGGCCTGGTGCTCGACCAGTCGTTTGCCTGCCTGATCGAGCACCCCCTCGATGAGCCGCGCGATCGGCTGCGCCTGCAGCGCGCGACGGTCGATGATCTGCCAGGAGCTCCACTCCGGCGAGGTCTCGGCGAAGTCGATGAACGGGAAGCAGACCGCCGACCAGAAGGGGATGCCGTTGAGCTCCGGATGCAGCTTGGCCAGCCGCCGGCGCAGGCTGTGCATGGCGTCGGAGGCCTGGCGGAAGGGCCCGCGGTGGTCGGGCTCGGGGCTGCGTCCGTAGTACCAGTCGCCGCCGTGGCGGCGCAGCTCGTGGCAGCCCTTGACCTCGACGACCAGCACGCCCTTGCCCGGCACCAAGCAGAGGAAGTCGATCTCGCCGGCGAGCCGCCGCCGGTGATCGGCGATGTCGAAGGAGTGGAGGACGGTCCAGCCGGCGGTGTCGGGGCCTGCGGCCGCACCGCCGGCGCCGGCCGGGCGCGCGCCGGACGCGGCGGCGAGAGCGTCGAAGACGACTCGCTCGCCGCCGCTCTGCGTGCTCTCGGCGATGGTGGGTGGGATCAGGCGCATGCGCCTTGGTGTTCGGCGGCGCGGCCGCGACATCCTGTGCCGGACGCTGAGTCGCGCGGCGGCAGGACGGCGCGCCGGCGCTCCGCGACGAAGGCCGCTGGGCCGCCGGGCGGGGTAGTGTAAATCGGTAAGATAAGGAAAGGGCCATTCCTTATCTTACCGATTCGCGACATGCCGCCCGGGCGCCGGCCACCCGGATCCACGCCGCGCCCGTGGACTTCGCGCGCCGCGCCCGCCGCGGCCGCCGGGGTCGTCGCCGGAGTCGCCGGAGTCGCCCGCACGGGCGCCCCGCCGCCCGGGCGCACGGGCGCCCCGCCGTCCAACCACCCGGCGGCTCACTCCTCCGAGAAGGCGAGCTCCGTGTCGCGGAAGACGCGCAGACAGGACTCGACCACGCGCGGGTCGTAGAGGCTGCCGGAGCCCCGCTCGATCTCGGCGAGCGCCACGCCTTGCCCGAGCGCCGGCCGATAGGGGCGGTGCGACATCATAGCCTCGACCACGTCGGCCACCATGAGCACCTTGCTCTCGGGCAGCAGCTCGTCGCCCCCGAGGCCGCGCGGGTAGCCCGAGCCGTCGCAGCGCTCGTGGTGCTCGTAGACGATCTCGGCGGTCGGCCCCTCCATGTCGGCCGCGGCGATGATCCGGTGGCCGGCCTCGGAGTGGCCCTTGATGAGCTCGAACTCGATGGGCGAGAGGGCGCCCGGCCTGCTGAGGATCTCGGCCGGCACCGACATCTTGCCGATGTCGTGGAGGAGCGCCGCGATGCGGATCTCCTCGATCTGCACGGCGGACATGCGCATGTCCTCTGAGATGCGCACCGCGAGCTCCGAGACGCGGCGCTGATGGCCCGCGGTGTACGGATCCCGCGTCTCCGCGACCTGGCTCACGATCTGAATGATCGACGAGAGCGACCTGCTGAGCCTCTCCACACTGCGCTCCTGCTCCTCGGCCAGCTCCCGCTCGATCCGTTTGCGCTCGGTGATGTCGGTGGCGCTGGTGAGGTTCATGATCACTGTGCCTGCTTCATCCCTGATGGGGTTCGCTCTCGCGATGAAATGCAGCGTCTGGTCCGGCAGAGGCACGGTGACCTCCACCGCCTGGACCTCGCCGGTCTCGAACAAGCGCTTGTTGGCTGCTTGCCGGAAATCCGCATGCTCGTCGGGGTAGACATCCCAGAACGTCTTGCCGATGAAGAACGCGGGCGTCTCGCCGAAGGTCGATGCGAAGACCTGGTTGACGAACTGGTAGGCGCCCTTTTCGTCCACACAGAAGACGACATCGCTCGTATTCTCAACCAGCGAACGGTATTTCAATTCGCTGGCGCGCAGCGCCTCATCAGCCATCTCGCGCTCGGTGATGTCCCAAATGACGCCGTTGATCCTGGCGGGCCGGCCATCGACGGTGTACACCAAACTGCCTCGAGCGGTGATCCAATGAACGCTGCCGTCCGGCCAGACCGCCCGGTACTCCGGTTCGTACAGCACGCCCTGTTCGACGGTCCGTGTCAGTGAGGCCTTGACCTGCTCCACGTCGTCCGCGTGCAACGCTCCAAAGAACTCTTCCGCGGACCCGACGAACGTGGCGGGATCGATCCCCAGCAGACGGCAGACCTGCTCATCGAACACGCGTCTGTTCGCGATGATGTCGAAGTGCCACACGCCCATGCCGGCAGAGCGAAGCGCAAGATCGAGGCGCGCCTCGTTCTCGAGCCGCGCGTCGTCCGCCCGCTTGCGCTCGGTGATGTCCGAGCCTACAGTGGCCAACTGCCCCGGCTGGGGGGAGTAGGCTGTGACCTCGAAGTACCTTTCGAGGTCGCCTGAGTACTCCTCGAAGCGAGTCGCGACACCTGTCGTCACAACGGCCCTGTAATGTTCGAGCCAGGACGACTCGACGCCCGGCAGGACCTCGAGCAGGGTGCGCCCGATGATGTCTTCGGCCTTGAGACCTGTGGCAGCCTCGTAGGCCGGGTTGACGCTCAGGTAGCGGTAGTCGCACGGCGTGCCGCTCTCGTCGAGGACGATCTCGTGGAGCGCGAGCCCCTCGGCCATGTTGCGCAGCAGCAGCCTGTTGTTCTCGGCGCTCTCGGCGAGCTCGCGAGCCTTGGCGATGCCGGCCAGCGCCGAGAAGCAGTGATGGGCGAACGATTCGATGATGTGAGTCGGCAAGACGACATCCGGCGTTCTGGCGAGTATGTGGACGCTGCCCAGCGCACTTTCCCCATCAGCAATCCCGATGGTGAACACGTCGGTGATCCCGAACATCCTGGAGCAGGCCTCCGCGAGCCTGCGGGGAATCGCCGTGGATGCGAGCCCGGCAAGCCCACCGGGAATCCACGAGAGCGTGCCGCCGAGCATCTCGTTGCGGTAGGCCGGGACGACGGCCCACCGCCTGCCGACGATCTTGATCCCAAAGAGGTCGGCAGCCTTCGAGAGCATCGACCCATCCGCCCCACCGACCTTGCGCGTGGTGAGCCACTCCAGGTCGGGGGAGGTCTCGTTGACGACGACCACGGCGCCTGGGGCGAGCAGGAGCATGAAGTCGGCGATCACCTCATAGACGTCGTCTGCGCTCCGGCCGTCGAGAAGAGCCATCGCGGCATCGGCCAGCAGCGCGCTCTCCGATGCCGTCACGCGGGCGTCATCAGAAGCCCGCGCGGCCTCCCGCGCATCGCGCCTATCGGGGTGCTCATCGGCCACTCCGTCCCCTCACTTCTCGCCCAGGGAGTACCACATCGCGGCCGCGGAGTGGATCTCCGTCGTGTCGAAGGTCGGCACGTACGTGTCCGCGTCCTTCATCAGCAGCGGGATCTCGGTGCACCCCAGGATGACTCCTTCCGCACCTTCCTCTTTCACCAGACGGTCGATGATCCGCGTGAAGTGATCTCTGGATCTCTTCTTGAACACCCCGGCGCACAGCTCGTCGAAGATCACGCTGTTGATGTAGTCCTGCTCGGCCGCGTTGGGAGTCACCACCTTGAGACCGTAGTCGCGTTCCAGGCGGCCCTTGTAGAAGTCCTCCTCCATCGTGTACCTGGTGCCCAGCAGCGCGACGGTCTTGAGCCCGCGGTCGTTCACCGCCGCACCGACCGCGTCGATGATGTTGAGCACAGGGATATCGACGTTCTCCTCGATCAGATCGGCCGTCGAGCTCATCGTGTTGGAGGCGATGACGATGAAGTCCGCGCCTCCCCGCTCGAGGCTCTTGGCGGCGTCCACCATGGTCTGTCGCAGGGGCCTCCAGTCGCCTTTCGAGGCCAGGCGCTCCTGCTTGGAGAACTCCCCGAAGGGGATGGAGTACAGCAGGATGGGGGCGGAGTAGAGCGGGCCGAGCTGGTACTGGACCATCTGGTTGATCTTGCGGTAGTACTCGAGCGTCGAGACCCAGCTGATGCCGCCGATGATACCGATGGTCTTCATCGGCGGATTTGTCAAGGCAGCCGGGTCGGCAGCCGTGGGCGATGGGGACGGCGCGGTGCTGGTGACCGCGACCGACGCCGAAGAAGTGGCACATCCGCCGAGCGCGCCGACGGCGATGAGCGCGAGGCACACGAACAGAAGACTCGTGCGTCCAAGCCCCGTCCCTCGCTTCACTGATCCGCCCGCCTCTCATGCCGTCCCCTCGCGCGCGTCGCGGGGAGCATCGTCCTGCTGAGGAGCCTATCGGTCGCGACCTGCCGGGACTTGACGCATCTCGAGGGTCGTCAAGGGCGGGCGCGGGGCCCGGCGCGAGTCCACGTCCGCCGGCGCCCCGCCGGCGAGACTGGTGAGCGTGCAGACGACCGCGGTGGACGCCCTCTCTCCCAGCTCAGTCCGCCGTGGCGAGAATGGCAGCACCCGCGCCGACCGCCCACCCCCGGTCGGCATCGACGAAGTCGACGCCCTCGAGATCCCCCACCGTCGGCGAGTCTTGCAGCTCCCAGTCAGCGCCCCCGTCGGAGGTCGTCACGATGGCTCCGTCGGTACCCACGGCCCAGCCGCGACGGACGTCGATGAAGTCGACGTCCGTGAGGTCCGCCTGCGTGCCGGACTGCTGGGTCCTCCACGTGGCCCCGCCGTCCGTCGTCGCGATGATCGCGCCTTCCACGCCGACCGCCCAGCCGTTCTGGGCATCGACGAACGAGACGCGAGCAAGACCCTTACCCGTCCAGGAGCTCTGCGCACGCCAGGACTTGCCGCCGTCCGCAGTCGCGATCACCGCTCCGGCCGTCCCCACGATCCAGCCCTGGCGCGCATTCACGAAGGCGACGCCGCGCAGCGACTCTCTGGTCGCAGGCGTCTGGTCGGTCCAGGAGACTCCGCCGTCGCCGGTGGTGCGGATCTGGCCACCGCTCACCGCCCAGCCTCGCTTCGTGCTCACGAAGGTCAGGTCGCCGACGCCGGTCTGCCAGTCCCCCGATTTCGCGTAGTAGCTCCACGTCGCCCCGCCGTCGGAGCTCCTCCAGAGGATGCCGATGCCGGGGCGGTAGTGCGCGGCCCAGCAGTGTTTGGCGTCCACGCAGGCAAGTGCCTGAAACGGGCGGATGTAGTCGCCGTGCAGGCTGGTCCGCCACGTCGTGCCCCCGTCGACGGTGGCGACGATGTCGACGGACCTGGTCAGCTCGTTGTAGCCGGCCGCCCAGCCGTGCTTGCGGTCGGCGAACGTCACCGCCGTGAAACGCGTGAACGTGTCGGCGCCGCGGCAGTTCCACGTGGCGCCGCCGTCCGTCGTGACGAGAAGCCCCACTCCCAGCTGACGCCAGTCGGATTCCAGCGCCCACACGTGACGGTCGTCCACAGCACACACGGCCACCGCATCCCCCTGCCTGAGGTAGCGGACCTCGGGCGGACGGGTCTGCTTCTGCCACGTCTCCCCACCGTCGACCGTGGCGAGGACCGTCGTGGCGTCCCCCACGGCCCATCCGTGCTCGCGATCGCCGAAGGCAACGCCGTTCAGCCCCGCGCCCCAGGCGTTCGCCGCCGGCTTTGCGGAGTAGGCCTGACGCCAGGTGACACCCCCATCGGTGGTCACGATGATGACCTGCAGGCCGGCCCGATAGTCGGTGCCCACGGCGCACCCGTGCAGGGCATCGGTGAAGGCGATGCCCGACAGGGAGATGGCGTCCTCCCGGTACTGAGTCTCCCAGGTCGCGCCACCATCCGAGGTAGCGTGGATCTGGTCACCGACATCCAGTACCCAGCCGTGCGATGCATCGACGAAACACACGGAGGTGTATCCCCATCCATGGGCACCCGTCTGCTCGCTCCACGTAGTGCCGCCATCCGCGGTCGCGAGGATCACGCCGGATGTGTCGTACTGCTGAGTGTCCGGGTTCCACGTCGAGCTGAACCCGACCGCCCACCCCCGAAGCGCGTCCGCGAAGCTCACGCTGCGCAGGTCGATGCTTGTGCCGGACGCTTGCGCGGACCAGGTCTGCCCGCCGTCCGCGGTGATGAGGATGGTGCCGTCGTCACCGACCGCCCAGCCGCGGGACGCATCCAGGAAGGTCACGCCGTTCAGATCGTTGCCGGTACCGGACCGCTGCGCACGCCAGCTCTCACCGCCGTCGGCGGTGACGACGATGGCGCCCTTGGCGCCCACCGCCCAGCCGTGCGTGGCATCCGCGAACTTCACGCTCGCGAGGGGGTTCCCTTGCGGGCGCGGGTTCTGCCACGCCCAGCCGCCCGCGCCCGAGCCGTGGTAGGCCGCGGCCGCGGCCGGCAGGGCCGCGGCCAGGATGAGGAGGAGCAGGCCGAAGCCGAGACAGGCTCGCAGGCGTCGCCTCGCGCTGTGCCCGCCGGTGGATATCGCGGTCCGCCCCATGCGTGGTCCCCCCAGCTTTGGGCGCGACGCTCGCGTCGCGCCGTTCGGTGTGCCCTCTGCTGCCTTCGCGCCCGTCGAGCGTCACCCGCCGCGCGGTGACGCCCGCAGCCGGAGTATAGAAGAGGCGCTCGGCGCTGTGAAAGCGCCGAGCGGAGCGACGTCACGGCTCGCCGCTGGTGGTTGGCCCCGGTAAGTCCGGGTCGCTGCCGCCTTCAGGGGATGCTGATCCCATTGACGAGGATCGCCTTCGGCATCGAGAAGCGCATGGCCCCCGGAGCGCAGACGGCGTTCCCGGGGCGCGCGTCGCCGACCAGGCCGGCCAGGTTGTAGGCCTCCGCCCTGGGCATTGCGAGCTTGCGCTCCAGAAAGTCGACCATGTCGCGCATGGCGCAACTCGTCGCCGCTTCCATCGTCATGCCCCAGCCACAGGTCATGATCTCGCTGGGGCTCTCGATCATGGGGCGAGGCAGTGGCTGCCCTTTCAGCAGCCTGACACGCAGCGTCACCAGCGACTCGACCTCGAGCCCGGCGGCAGCCGTCTCGCCGTCCCCGATGATCGCGTGAGCGTCGCCCAGCGCCAGCAGAGCGCCGGGCACGAAGACCGGCAGGTACACCGTGTTGCCGACGCAGACGTCCTTGTGGTCCATGTTGGCGCCGTGGTCGCCCATGTAGAGGTTGGACACGGGCTCCCCAGCCGGCGCCACGCCCAGCGTGCCGAGCATCGGCTTTACCGGGATGCGCACATCGTCGCGATAGCGGATCACGCCGTTCTCCACCGGCGCGATCTTGGTGAACGCGCCTATCGGGTCGTCCTTCAGGAAGCCGAACTCACCCGGATAGAGCGGCGCTGAGCCCTTCGCCCCGATCTCGATGTGCAGCAGATCCACGGCGAGCACGTCGCCGGCCTCCGCGCCCTCGACGTAAATGGGTCCGGTCGCCGGATTGAGAAGAGCGTGATCGAGGTCCGCCGGATCGTCCTGAGCCGTCTGGATGAGCCCACCGAAACAGTCGTGGCAGTCGGCCAGCACGAGATCGCCGGGCAGCACCCGCAGTGCCGGCGCGTGCGCCCTGTCCATGGTGTAGACGACGTGGTCCCGCCCGATGGTGTGCACTCCGGCCTCCATTGACTCGTCCATGTCACGTGTCCTTGAGCGCATCGCCGAGGAACACGTCGATGACTGTTGGATCGTGGCGGACCTCCTCCGGCGTGCCCTCCGCCAGCGTCCTCCCCTCGGCGAGGACGTGGATGCGTTCGCACAACCGCATGATGAGACGGAGGTCGTGGTCGACGATCAGGATGCCACAACCGAACTCGGCACGGACGCCCATGATCGTCTCGAGAAGCGTGTCCGACTCCGTTTCGTTCATGCCGGCCGCTGGCTCGTCGAGCAACAGGAAGTAGGGACGGCCGGCGAGAGCGCGAGCGATCTCGACGCGGCGCTGAGCCCCGTAGGGCAGGTTCAGCGCCTGCACGTCCGCGCTCGCCGCCAGGCCGAACCGGCCGAGAAGCCGGTCCACGTCGGCGCGGTGGTCGACGCCCTTGCTCGCATGCCCGCTGACCGAACCGACCTCGACGTTCTGACGCACCGTGAGGTGACCGAACAGGCGAATGTTCTGGAAGGTGCGTCCCACGCCCATATGGGCGATGCGGTTCGGCCTGAACCCCTCGACCTGTCTCCCGTCGCAGCGGACCTTGCCGGACGTCGGCGCGTAGACCCCAGAGAGGACGTTCAGGAGGGTCGTCTTGCCCGAGCCGTTGGGGCCGATGAGGCCCACGATCTCACCGGCGGCGACCTGCAGTGAGACGCCGTCCAGAGCGTGGACGCCGCGGAAGTGCTTGCTGACGGCGAGGGCCTCCATGAGGTGAGAGGTCCTCGCCGGCGTCGGCGCCGTGGCCGTCGCGCCCGTGTCGTCGTGCCCGGCGGCCATCTCAGCCTCCTTCCTTGTCGCCGCTCACCGGTCGCCCGCCGCGCGGGCGGCCGCCGGGGAAGAACCGCTCCTTGCCTTTGCGCACCCATTCGTCGAGCTCCCACCAGCTGAGGATGCCGTTGCGCCGGTAGATGAGGATGAGCAGCGTGACGATCGCGAGGATCATCTGCTGCAGACCGCTGATGCGCGGCACGGTGATGCCGAAGAGGCTGCCGGCCTCGATGTCGTAGAGGATCTGCGAGAGCACTGTGACGACGCCCGCGCCGATGATGGCTCCGGACATCGTCGCCATCCCCCCGATGACCAGCATCGAAAGCACCGCGAACACCTGGGTGTAGTAGAACTGGGACGGGTCGAACGCGAGGTTGAACTGCGCCCACACCGAGCCGCACAGAGCGGCGAGCGCCGCCGAGGCGACCCAGGCGATGTAACGGGAACGGACGACGCTGACCCCGGTCGCCTCGGCGGCGAGCGGGTCCTCGCGGCTGGCCTGCAGCCGCAGACCCACCCGCGAGTCGCGGAACATGACGCCGACGATCACGGCGAGCGAGGCGAAACCGAAGGCGCCCCAGAGAGTTGTGTTCTGGGGCAGCCCGTACACGCCCTGGGCGCCGCGGGTCATCCCGAACCAGTTCGCGTACACACCATGCGCGATCACCAGGAGCGCGAGCGTGCTCATGGCCATCGCGGTCTCCTTCATGCGGCAGAGGACGATGCCGATGAGCGCGGCCACGAGGGTGCCCGCGAGCGTCGCCACGACGATCGTCGGGATGAAGCTCCACTGGGCGTCGATCAGCCACGACGGCATGGCGCGAAACACGTCGCTCTTGATCACGGCGGGCACAGTCAGCCACGCAGTCACGTAGGCGCCGATACCGACGAACGCGGCGTGACCCCACGAGACGACGCCGGAGTTGCCCGTGAACATCTGCAAAGCGATGACGATGATCACGGTGATGAAGAAGTTCGGGATGATCAGCGTGAGACTGCTGCCCGTCCCCGCGCTGAGGGCGCCGATGACGGCGACGATGGCGAGGATGCCGATGAGCAGCCCCGACGTGCTCGCCACGTTGCGAACGTACAGAGAGTGAAGGAACCGGTTCATCAGGCACGCTCCGCGACAGGAGCCAGCAGGCCGTTGGGCTTGAAGTAGAGGATCACGATCACCAGGAGCAGCGCGAAGGGATCACTGAACGGCGCCACGCTTGTCGGCAGAACAGCGATGAAGAAGACCTCGGCGGCGGCCAGGATGAAGCCGCCGAGCACGGCGCCCGGAAGGCTGCCCAGCCCTCCGATCACCGTGGCGATGAACGCCTTGAGGATGGGGGTGAACCCCATCCCCGGATCCACGGAGCCGCTGCGCGACACCCAGAGCACTCCGGCGACGCCGGCGAGCAGACCGCTGATCACGAAGGCAAGGGCGATGACCCGGTTCGCCTTGACGCCCATGAGGCGCGCCACGGAGAAGTTCTCCGCCGCGGCGCGCATCCCGATACCGGCGATGGAGGTGCGCATGAACAGCGTCAGCGCCAGCAGGCACGTCACGCCGACGGCGATGGTGATGATGCTCAGCCAGCTGATCGAGAGCGGGCCGATGTGGACCGCCTTGATGAACAGCGACGGGCCGACGATCCCCTTGGTCCGAGGAGAGACCGCTGCCCGGAAGACGTTCTGGATGATCACCGAGAGGGCGAAGGAGCTGAAGAGCAGCGTCAGGAAGCTGGCGTTGCGGAGCGGCCGAAACGCGAACCGCTCCATGAGCAGAGACGCGATCGTCGCAAAGGCGATGCCGGCGATGACCGATATCCACCAAGCGACACCGTTGACGGTGAGCAGGTACATCGTGTAGCCCGTGATAGTGACCAGTTCGCCGTAGGCGAAGTTGACGAGGCCCATGACGCCGAACACGAGCGCCAGGCCCAGGGCCAGCAGCGCGTAGGTGCTGCCCAGGCTCAGGGCGTTGATGATCTGTTGGCCGATCTCGGCAGCACTCATGCGACATCCGCTCCCAGGTAGACCTTTTCGAGATCGACGGCGCTGAGGAGCTCCTCCGCCGACCCCGCCAGCTGCAGCTCACCGGTCGCGAGCACGTACCCGCGAGACGCGACGTCGAGGGCGAGGCGCACGTTCTGCTCGACCAGCAACACCGTGACACCGCGGGACGGCAACTGCCGGAGCAGCTCGAAGATCTGAGCCACGATGCGCGGCGCAAGGCCCAGCGACGGCTCGTCGAGCAGCATCAACCGCGGCTTGCTCATCAGCGAGCGCGCCAGCGCGAGCATCTGTTGCTCGCCTCCAGACAGCGTGCCGGCGAGCTGCCGATAGCGCTCCCGCAGGATCGGGAAGAGCTCGAACATCTCCTCCATGGTCTCCGCGACCCCCGCCTTGTCCTTGCGAACGGCGGCACCGATGCGCAGGTTCTCAGTGACCGTGAGGTGGGCGAAGATCCCGCGACCCTCAGGAGTGAGCGCGAGGCCTTGCCGCACGACGTCCTCCGCCTTGAGGTGCACGATGTCCGCACCGTCCAGCTCGATGGTGCCGGCCGACGGACGCACGAGTCCGGCGATCGTCAGCAGCGTCGTGCTCTTGCCGGCGCCATTGGCGCCGAGCAGCGTGACGACCTCACCGGGATACACCTCGATCGAGAGGTCGCGAACGGCAACGATCGGCCCGTAGCCGGACGTGACCTTGTCGAGCTTCAGCAGTGGTCGGTCCTGTTCCACCAGTCTCAGACTCCTCTCTTACCAGCCTGCATAGGGGACGATCTTGGAATCGTCGAAGCGGCCTGCCTCACAGTCGGCCAGAGCGTGGTCGATGATCGCCAGTGCCCTGTCGGCGTCGGCGTTCGTGAGGGTCAGCGCCGGCGTCATCTCGATGACGTTGGCAAGGAGGCCGCAGTAGATGACCATGAGTCCCAGCTCGAAGCAGCGGTAGACGAGGCGCGCTGCCAGCCGTGACGCGGGCACCTTGCTCGCGCGGTCCTCGACGAGCTCGAAGCCGAGCATCAGGCCCATGCCGCGCACGTCGCCGATCGACGGATGCGTGCGGGCGAGCTCCCGAAGGCCGGCGCGCAGATGCTCGCCGACGGCGCCGGCGTTGGCCATCAGCCCCTCGTCGCGGATGACGTCGAGTGTGGCGAGTCCGGCGGCGCAAGGGACGGGCGCGCCGCCGAGCGTATAGAGGTTGTAGATGTCGGCGTCGAGCAGCTCCCGCCGCGCGACCACCGCCGACAGCGGCAGGCCGCCGCCGAGGGGCTTGCCGGCGGCGAGTGCGTCGGCGCTCACGCCGCTCTGCTCGAAGGCCCACATCGTGCCGCTGCGGCCGAGGCCCACCTTGACCTCGTCGAAGACGAGCCAGATGCCATGGCGGTCGCACAGCTCGCGCAGGGCGCGCACGCAGCGCGGCGGCGCGGGCACGTCGCCGCCGTCGGACTGCATCGCCTCGAGCAGGATCGCCGCCGTGTCCTCCGCCGGCGAGACGTTGGTGAGCACGAAATCTTCGAGGAACGAGAGACACTGAAGTGCACAATCGTCCGGCCCGGCGCAGCCCCAGAGACACCGGTAGCAGTATGGGTACGGCACCTTGGTGATGTTGCCAGTGCCGATCGTCCGCGCCTGGGTCGAGTGGCCCGAAAGCGCGGCGGAGCCCGCGGTCTGGCCGTGATAGGCGCCGACGAAGCTCACGAGCCGCCGGCGCCCCGTCGCCACCGGCAGCAGCTTGCCGAGACAGTCGTTGGCGTCCGAGCCGCTGGTCCCGAACCAGGCCGCTCGGGGAGCATCGCCGGGGAACGACTCGCAGAGGCGTTCCGCCAGCGCGATCGTCGGCGGCGCCGGGTAGGTGCAGAGCATCGTGGACCACGAGCGGTCCAGCTCCTCGCGGATAGCCCGGCGCACGAGAGGGTGACCGCTCCCCGTCTGCAACGCCCCGCCCGCGGCGATGAGATCGAGGTACTCGTTGCCGTCGACGTCCCAGACGCGCACGCCATCGCTCCGCTCGAGCACGAACGGATAGAAGCGGATCTTGTGCACGCCGCCCATGGCTACGGCCTCGCGGCCCAGCCAGGCGTGCGTCTCGGTCAACGGACGATCGTCCACCGTGCGGTCCCTCCCTCTTCGTTAGACGTTCGGACGGCGTACCCGCCGCCCGTGGTACCGGCGGGGCGTCTGTTGCCCCGCCGGTACCACGGATCAGATGCTGAGTGCCGTGCCGGCTGCGCTCAGAGCGCTGCGGGCACGTAGGACGGATACGGCAGGTACTTCACGAAGGTGAACGTATCACCGTCCATCTTCAGCAGGCACACCTCGCGCTTCGCCTGTCGGGTGGTCGGGTCCATGATGAAGTCGGCGGTCGTGCTCAGTTTGACGCCGCTGAGGTTGGCGATCGCGTCGCGCAGCGCTGTGCCGCCCTCGCCGCCGCTCTTCTCGAGCCCCGCCTTGAGGACCTGGATGAGGTCGTAGCCGTTGGCCACGATCACCGTGTCGGGCTCCGCGCCGGTCTTGGCCTTGTAGCTGGCGTAGAAGGCGGCCAGGTCGGAGCCCGGCTCCGGATACGCGAACGTGGTCAGGATCATGCCGTCGAGGGCCTCGGGGCCGGCGCTGAGGATATCCGGCGTGTCGTTGCCGTCCGAGGTCACCACCGGGATGTCGACGCCGGCGGCCTTGAGCTGCTTGAGGAACACCGGGGTGTCGGGCATGAACATCGGCGTGTAGATCATGTCCGGCTTGGGGTCGGCGTTCTGGATCTTGGTGACCTGCGCGGAGAAGTCGCCGGCGCCGAGCTTGTAGTCGGCGGTGCCGACGATGCTGCCGCCGAGCTTCCCGAACACGTCGGCGAAGTAGGTCGGCAGATTGGCCGAGTAGGCCACATCCAGGGAGCGCAGCAGATACGCGGACCGGTAGCCCAGGTCCGTATAGCAGTAGTTGGCCATCGCTGCGCCCTGCAGGTTGTCACTCATGATGTACTGGAACGAGTAGTCGCCGTTGTCGCGGGGCAGGTTGGGTGCCGTGCCGTCGCCGGTGTCGGACGGGATCTGCTTGGCGGTGGCCAGCCGGTTGATGGCGGTGACGTTGTCCGACGTGGTACCGACCATGTACTGGGCGCCACCGTTGATGAGCTCCTGAGCCGTCTGGATCGAGAGCGCCTTGTCGTTCTTGTTGTCCTTGTACTCGAGCTCCAGAGTCATGCCGTTGACGCCGCCGGCGGCGTTGATCTCCTCGATCGCGTACTCGACGCCCTTGAGGATCGGGGTGTCGTACGAGGAGTAGCCGTCGCTGAGATCGGCGGAGTAGCCGATCTTGAAGACCTTGCCGGTGCCGGCGCTGCTGCCGTCGCTGGTGGTATCGCTGCCGCCGCAGCCGACGAGCGTCAGCGCGGCGATCGCGGCCAGCAGCAGCCCTACGATCAGATACGGTCTCTTCACTTCTTCCCCCTTGTTCCGGGCGGTCCTCCGCGCGGGAGGCCGCCGCTGTCTACCTCTTGCTGGAAACTCCGTCTGTCTGCGGAAGCGCCTGATCGGCTGCTTCTTCGTCCCTGTCGTCACCCCCCCGTGAAGATGCCGGGCTGAGCAGCCCGCTGCCGACGGCCGTGCAGAGGCCCGCGACGATGCCGCACCGAGGCGGCACCGAATCGAGCAGGATGTACTCTGATGGGGAGTGGTCGAGTCCGCCCACGGGACCGAGTCCGTCGAGCGTGGGCACTCCCGCGGCGGCGGTCCAGCAACCGTCCGACATGCCGCCGCTCAACTGCCCCCCGGCGTCCAGTCCCAGCTCGTGCGCCAGGTGGACTGCCTCCGCGAGCAGAAGCTCACCGGCGGGGGTGGACTCGATGCCGGGCCAAGTACCGTCATTCTGGACCGAGACGGTCAGCCCATCGTACTCACCGCAGTGGGAGATCTCCCGGAGAGCCCAGTCGAAGTCCTCGCGCGTCAGAGCGCGGACGTCGACCACCGTCTCCGCGTGTTGCGGAACCACATTCGCGATGGTGCCGCCGGCGATCGTGCCGGCAATGACGGTGAGGCCCGGGCGCGTGCCGTCGAGGGCAGAGAGGCGCAGCACCTCGTGGCAGAGCCCAAGCACAGCACTGCGTCCCAGCCCCGGCTCGGTGCCTGCGTGGGCGGGGGCGCCCTCGACGGCCAGACGCAGCCAGGCGCCCGTCTTGCGCCCACTGACGAAATCGCCGTTCTCACGGCCACACTCCATGACGAGCACCGCATCGGCGTCGGTCAGGGCGCCCAGGGTCGCGAAGGGGACCACCCTCACTTCCTCGTCGGGGACGCTGTGCAGCTCCACAAAGGCGAAGGGTCGCGGGCCGTGCGCGAGCGCCTCCATGGCGGTGAGAGCGACGAGCAGGCCCCCTTTCATGTCGGCGACACCCGGACCGTGGGCGGCGCCATCCTTCACAGTCAGTGGCCGCGACGTCGCCGTGCCCGCCGGGAAAACCGTGTCGTGGTGGCCGAGCAGCACGATCTTGCCCGAGCCGCTGCCGGCGAGACGGCAGACGAGGTGCCCGCCGGCGGGCTGCGCCACCATCGCTGTCTCGCAGCCGAACGCGGCGGCCCAGCCGGCGAGGATGGCAGCCACGTCGTCGCGGCCCTCCGGCGAATCCGCGCCGCTGTCGACGGCGACAAGCGTCGCCAGCCGCCCCCTGAAGGCCGCCACGTGGGCGTCGGCCCACGCGGCGGCCTCGGCGGCGGCTCGCGACGCGGCTCGCCGGATCTCAGGATTCGCGTCAGGCGAGGCCATGGAGTCTCGCCGTGTTGCCGGCCAGCACGCCGCGCCCGATCTCCTCGGCTTGGGCGACGGTCAGATAGTCCCGCTCCACCGCGCGCCTCAGCACGCGCTCGAGGGCCTCGCGCGCCATGCGTGCGGAGAGCCAGAACACCTCAGGCTCGGATGCCTCGTCCGAGCCGTAGAGGATCTTGCCGGCCGGCACGACGCCGAGCAGCATCTCGAGCTCGCGGTCGATGCCGAGCGTGGCCCACGGCAGAAGCTCCGAGAGGTCGATGTACACGAAGGGGAGGATGCTGGCGATGTACGCCGCCTCCGCCATCCAGGGGTAGCCGCCGTGGATGAGGATGATGGGCTGGTCCATGTGGTCGTGCAGAAGGCCGAACACGTCCTGCGGGCGCACGTGGGCGAGGACGATGTCCGGGTCGCCGCCGCCGCAGTGCAGATGCATCACAAGGTCGTGCCGTTGGGCGGCGCGAAGGGCGGCGCGCAGACAGTAGTCCCGCACCACCTTGCCCCTTCCGCGATCCTTGGGCCAGCCGGAAGCCCGCCACTGCTCGTAGGCAGCTCCGGCCTCGGCAGCCGACGGCGACTCGACGTCCAAGCCGGTTCGATAGGCGATGATCGACTTGAAGCCGACCGTGTGCGCGTCGCCTGCGGCCTCATCGAGGCGCGCCTCGAAGCCGGCTTCAAAATCCGGCCACGCCAGCTCGCCGGCCTGCAGGTCGACGATCATCGGCTCGATGCGCGCCACCCGATGAACGGGCACGCCGAGGCTGCTCTCGAAATCGGCCCTGAGAACCGCCGGCTGCGGATAGCCCTCATCGGCGATCACGGCCGCGATGTGCTGATCGGCCATGAGTGCGGCGCAGTAGCCGGCTGGGTCGGCGCCGATTGCCGCCGCACGCGCGGCGGCCAGGGCCCGTGCCTCCGGCTCCACGCCGAGCCGTTCCGCCAGCCAGCGCCGCGCCGTCAGTGCGAACACCGTGCCGTCGCGCAGCCCCTGCACCTGAGCGGCCAGCGCGGGATCCGTCTGCCCCGACGAGAGGAAGCACATGCCCATCATCGTGAGCCTGTCCTCCCAGCCGAGCGGGTCGAGCCCCACGAGGTCCGCGGCGCGGAACCCATGACAGTGATCGTCGATGACGGGTGCCCCCGTCAGGTCCACGAGCTTCGCGATCGCGCTCACTTCAGCATCCTCCCAGAAAGGTGTCCGACCTTAGAAACGCCACAGCTGCTCCCGCACGAGATCGTCGATCGGACGTCCCTCGTCCGCCTCCGCCTCCGCTCTGCGTACCGCGATCATGCAATCGTGCAGGAGATCGCCCATGGCGGTTCGCAGAACCCCAGAGCCGGCCAGCGCGTCAGTCGCCTCGCTGAGGCTGGAGGGCAGCTGCTCGTAGCCGGCGGCTGCCCGCTCCGCCTCCGTGAGCGACCCGGGGTCGACCCAGCAGGGCTCGGGCAGCGTCATGCCCTGATCGATCCCGTTCAGGCCGGCGGCGATGATGGCGCCGGGCAGAAGGTAGGGGTGCCCGGCGCAGTCCGCCGCCTTGAACTCCATGTTCGCGGTGTCCCGCCGGCCGCCGGCCATGCCCGTGATGAAGCGCAGCGCCGCTTCGCGGTTCTCGTGGCCCCAGACACGGTAGGCGCCTGCCCAGTGTTTGGGCTGCAGGCGCTCATACGAGGGCACCGTGGGGCAGGCGAGCGCCAGGATCGCGCTCAGCTCCGCGAGCACTCCCGCAAGGAAAGACTCGCCGGTCGCTGTGAGGTCGATCACCCGGTCGCCGCCGCAGAAGAGGTTCTCGCCCGCCAGGTCGTAGAGGCTGAAATGGAGGTGGCACCCGTTCCCGAGACCGGGCACCGTGACCGGCGAGAACGACGACTTGTAGCCGTACTGCTCGCTGATCGTACGCACGGTGTGGCGGAGCAGTACGTGCCAGTCGGCGGCCACAAGCGGATCGGCGACGCCGAGCGAGACCTCCATCTGACCGTCCGAGTACTCCGGGTGGAGCTGGGCGACCCGCACGCCCTGAGCCGCGAGCGCCTCGAGCAGGTCGGCCGAGAAATCGTGCGTCAGCGCCCAGGCGTTGGCACTGTACCCGGGGCCGCGATGCACGGGCTCGACGCGGCCGTCGTCGAGAATCGAGGCCAGGAACCATTCGAGCTCGAACGCCATGCGCACGGAGTAGCCGCGAGCCGTCGCCTCGGCGCTCATCCGCTTCAGAAAGCCCCGGGGACAGAGGGAGAGCGGCACGCCCTCCTGATCGTAGAGGTCCATCGGCGTCCAAGCCCACTTGGGCGTGGTAGCGAGCTGCACCACGACGCTGGGATCAGGAAGCATGCGCATGTCGCCGACCGGCCCCCTGATGGCGTCGGTGGTCGTGAAGTGGTCGTTGCTCAGCACGAGCGCCCACAGGATGGAGAAGCCCGAGCCCCACCGCGCGAATGACGCCAGATCGTCAAGGCTGAAACACTTCACCCGGGTGATGCTGCCGCTGTCGACCATGGTGGCGACCACGTGCCGCACACCGGCCTCACGCAGCTCGCCCACCAGCCGCTCCAAGCGCTTCTCGTCATCTGCCGTCACAACGCCTCCCGCGTTCATTCCGTTTCCATGACCAGCTCGCCCCACGTGGTGCCGGCGCGTAGCCGTTCGAGCTCCGCGATGCGCGGCTTGGCCTGAGCCCCGAGCTTTACCGAGAGGCCGGCCACGACCGCCTCGATCACAGCCAGCCCGGGGACCATCGTGTCGAACGGCGATGGTCCCTGGACCGTCGACGTGAGCACGTAGCGAGCGACCTCGGCCACGGGGCTGAGCCAGGGATCGGTGAACAGCACGATCTGACAGCCCATCTCCGCGGCGCGCCGCGCGAACTCGATGGTCGAGCTCTGATAGCGGCGGTAGTCGAACACGACCATGACCGTGCGCTTGTCGACGTCGATGAGCTCATCCCAGCCCGGCGTCGGCGCAGCCACGATGTGTCGGCACTTCGGACGCATCATGTTGAGATGAGCAAAGAGGAAGAAGGCGAAGATCTGGCTGAAGCGCCCACCCGTACAGCACACCGAGTAGCGCCGGTCGGCGAGCAGGTCGACGACCGCGTCGAACTCTGCCTCCGGCAAGCCGGCGAAGCTCTTCTCGATCTCGGCGTTGAAGACCTGAAGGCTCATCTGGATGGTGCCGCCGGCGGCCGGCGCCTCGGCGTCCGGGTACTGTGCCAGCGACGATGTGAGCTTCTCCTGGACCTCGTGGCGCAGCGCCTCCTGGAACTCCGGGTAGCCGTCGAAGCCCAGCTTGCTCACGAAGCGCATCACCGTAGGTCCACTGACCTTGGCGCGATGCGCGAGCTGCGCCACGTTCTCGAGACCCGCGATCGGATAGGAGGCCAAGAAGACCCGCGCGACTTTGCGTTCAGCCCCGGTGAGCTGCTGCATACGCTCATGGACCAGGTTCGCCAACCCCTGCGGACCGCGAACCCTGCTTCCTGTACCCATCTGTGCTCCCGAACCTGCGATCAAGAATGGAAGGGAGATTACAGACAGGGCACCAAAGCGTCAAGTGGGAATGTACGTTCCGGCCTGCGGCGTCCTTGAAACGCGCCCCGGACCCCGCGGCCGGAGAAGCGGACTCGCGTGCGGTGCGGGCACGCGGAGCGTGCCGGCCAGAGTGACGATGACCTCGCGGCGTGTGCGATGATCGGTGACGTGACCCGACGTGCGCCCGCGCGGATGAGGCTGGGAAGCTCAGGACCGGTGCCGGCGAGGCGCTCCTCGGCGTCGGCGGCGGCGCACTGGACGGGGCGATCTGCGTCGCCCCGATGTCCACCGCGCATCCTTGGAGGACCTCAGCTCGCGGCTTTGAGGGGCTCCACCGGTCTGGCCGGCCGGGTGCGCGCCAGGTCGTGGGCCGCCTGCAGTCTGAGCCAGTACTCCGGGGTGGTGTCGAGCGCCTGGGCCAGGAGCCAGGCAGTCTCAGGCGTCACCCCGCGCTTGCCGCGAACCAACTCGTTGACCCTTTGCACCGGCACCCCAAGATGCGCGGCCAGCGCCACTTGAGAGATGTGCAGTGGGGCGAGAAACTCCTGGCTCAGGATCACGCCCGGATGCGTGGGAACGCGGTTCTCGGGGATCATGGCGAGCCTCCTGTCAGTGACAGTCCATCAGTCGCACCTCGTGGGCGCCATTGCCCTCCCAGCGGAAGACGAGCCGCCATTGGTCGTTGACGCAGATCGAGTGCCGTCCGCCGAGGACCCCCCTGAGCGCTTCAAGCCGATTGCCGGGCGGCGCGCAGGTCACGCATCGAGGCGGCGCCGTTCAGCGAGTCCATCTTGACGAGGGCCGCGTCCGCCGCTTCACGGGAGAAGCGCCGCACGTGGCTTGCCGGCCTGCCGTGATAGAGGTCTTCTGTCGCGCGGTTCCCGAAGGATGCGATCATCTTGAAGAAACTACTGGTTTCACGGTTACCGTGCAAGCATGTCTGTGAGCGGACACACGCTGACTGTGGTCCGCAGCCCCGGCAGCTCGGAGTCGCTGCCGGCGGGTCGGGCTGCCGGAGGAGATCGCGGCGCGGGCAGGCAGGCTCATCCGGCACCTCGCGCATGGGATCCGGAGGGCGTTGCGGTAGAGTCGCAGCGCGTGAGACTGACCACAGGGGATGTGGTATCCACGGGAGATGGCGTCCATAGGCATGACCGCGCCCGCAGGCGGCGGCCGCCCGAACGCGCCGGCGGCGGCCGAGCGGATGCGCGCGCGGCGGCCGAGGAAGTCCCGACCCCAGCCGCTCCCCACTGTGAAGCGACGCAGAGGCGATCCCAAGGGCACCCCGAGTGGTCGTGAAGCGGATGGATCCGTTGGAGGTCATCGTCATCGGCGCCGGCCTCGCCGGCCTGGCGGCCGCCTGCGAGCTCGGCCGGCGGCGCCGCGTCCTGGTGCTGGAGGCCGGCACGCGAGCGGGCGGCAAGGTCGAGACCATCCGCCGGGACGACGGGGTCCACGAACGCGGCGCGCTGTTCGCCTTCGACCCCGCGTGGGTCCCCTTCCCAGTCCAGACGGGTGAGCGCGAGCGCGAGGATCGCCCCATCGGCCTGTGGCTCGACGGCCGCCTGATCCGCGACGACACGGTGGCCGCCTGTCTGGGCGCTACCGGCGCAGACATCCTCGAGTCGCTGTCGGTGCGCTACTACCTGGACAGCCCGTCGCCGCAGGCGCCGATGATCGGCGCCGCCCTCTCCCGCGCCCTGAACGCCTTCTTCCGGGTGATCCACCCCGGCGACCTCGCCGAGTACGTGCCCGCCCGCCGGCGCGACGCCCTGCTGCGCCACGACGTCGCCCACTTCCGGCACGGCAACGGAGCTCTCGTGCAGGCGTTTCTGGACCGTCTCGGCGCGGAGGTCCGCACGGGGTGCCGGGTGACGCGCCTGTCGGTCGAGACGGACGGCGTCATCGTGGAGTGGCGCGGCGCGTACGGCGACGAGCAGGCGCGCGCGGAGCGCGTCGTCGTGGCGACACCCGCTCGCGAGGCCCTGGAGCTGCTGAGCGAGCGCGACTGTCCGGCGACCGAATTCCTGCGCAGCGTGCGCTACGGCCGGGGCATCGCCGTCATCCTCGGTCTCGGAGACGCAGAGCTGGAGCCGCTTGCGTACGTGGTCTCTGCCGACGGGACGGTGAACACGTTCGTGTTCCAGCGCGATGCCCGAACGCCGGGCCGAACGGTGCTGACGGCGTACATCGTGGCGGAGCAGGCCGCCGGCGTCTGGGAGCGCGGCGACGACGAGATCGTCGCGCTCGTGCGCGAGCAGCTGAACGCGCTCGGCATCGGCGCCGTGCCCGCCGCCAAGGTGCGCTGGAGCGACGTGCGCCGCTGGCCGGAGGTGGGGCCGATCGTCTCGAAGGCCGCCTACGGGGACTTCTCGCCGGCGTGCCTGCATCCGGCGCCGCGCGTCGTGCTGGCCGGCGACTACACCTGGTGGGACGGCGCGCGGATGCCGTACGGCATGCAGGCCGCCATCCTCTCGGGGCGGCGCGCCGCGGCGCTCGTCGGCGAGGGGGCCGGCGCCTTGCCAACGCCCGGCTCTCGCCTCGCGCCGCTGGCCGTCAGCCTCGTGACGAGGCTCACCGACGGCGGTCCGCTGGTGAAGGACAGCGGCCCCGACGGCACGATCGCCTTCTACGGTCTGCTGCTGTCCGCGGAGCCGGACCCTGAGATCGAGCAGTATCTGCTCGGCGAAGCCGAGGACGGCCTCTGGGCCTACCAGCAGGGCTACGGCGTGACGGCGCTCGACAGCGCCCTGGTCATGGAGGGGCTGCTGGCGAGCGGGCGTCACGCGGCCCTGCTCGAGACGAGCGCCGCCCGCCTGGTGGAGGAGTTCTTCGACGCCGGCGAGGGCGGCTTTCGCACGCTGCCCCACGGGCGCACCGGCCGCGCCCCGTACTGGGAGGGCGCCGATTGCCCGGCCACCGCTTTCTGCGCCTGGCTCCTCTCGCGCATCGCCCCCACGCGCTACGCCGCCGAGTGCGCCGCCGCCGCCGCCTACCTGCGGCGGCGCCAGGCACTCAGCGGGGAGTGGCCCGGCAAGTGGTTCCCGTCGCGGACGATCCCGGCCTTCTACGCCGTGCGTCTGCTGGCGACGAGCGGCGCGGAGTCGGCGGCCGCCTGCCGCCGCGCCGGCCTGTGGCTGCGCAGCCGGCAGGACGAGGACGGCTCGTGGACGGGCGCGGTGATCGAGACCTCCGCCGCGCTCCTCGCCCTCGCGGCGCTCGGCGACCACGACGACGGCGTCGCCCGGGGCCGCGAGTGGCTCGCGGAGCGGCGCACCGCCGCGGGCTGGCCCGGCGAGCCGATCCTGCACTACTGGTTCGAGGAGGCGGGCGGGCGCACGTACTACCACACGGCCGACACGGGGCGGATCACGTCGGCCTGGGCGACCCGGGCTCTGCGGGAGGCGCCGCGCCCGGCGTGACCGCGGGCGGCGCCGCGCCCGGCGTGACCGCGGGCGGCGCCGCGCTCGGCGTGACCGCGGCAGGCGCCGCGCTCGGCGTGACCGCGGGCGGCGTCATCAGCGCCAGCACGTCCGGGTCGACCTCGTGCCAGTGGTGACTGACGGAGAGGTAGCCCTTGGCCTCGGGAGGACAGTCCGGGCGGCTCACGAGCTTGACGTGAAAGAGCTTTCGCACCCACATGCTGATCACCCCCGGCCCCCGCGCGGCGGCCGCGGCCGCCAGGGTGGGCGGGAAGGCGAGCCCGCTCGCCGCCGACGTCTCGTAGCCGGCGTAGGCCAGCATGCCCGCACGCTTCCCGGGCGTGCAGAGGCCGTCCGCGACCAGCCCGTCAAGCAGGACGGCCCAGCGCGGCTCGCGGCGCGGCTCGCGGCGCGCCTGGAAGACGATCTCGAGGCCGAGGACCGGAGCCACCGCCGCGCCCACGTCGAGGTGCAGGGCGACCGTGTCCGCCACGGCGAACGCGGTCTGCGCGAGGTCGCGAGCGGCGGCCGCGTCCCCCGGCCAGCCACAGGCGGAGAGGGTCTCGAGCAGGTCCTCCGCCGAGGGCACGGTGGCCACCAGCCGCACGCCGCCGGCCTCCCGGGCGAGCATGAAGCCGACCTGGAACAGGTGGCGGCGCAGAGGCGCGACCGCGAGCACGCGGTCGAGGCACGCCGCCACGGCGGGCGCCAAGGGCCGCCCGGCGGCGGCGCGGTGCGCCGCCGCGAGGCGGGCGGCCAGGACGTCGGCGGGCAGACCGGCGCCCTGCCCACGCGCATCCCGCTGAGGGTCGAAGAAGAGGCTCGGCGCCGGGAGGCCCTCGGGGCGCTCGCGCAGGTCGAGCTCCAGCCAGACGTCGTCGAGCGCCGTCAGGAGGCCGTCCGGCGCCGCCCAGGCGGCGCCGAAGGCTCGCAGGTCCCGCCAGTGCCGGTCGGCGAGCAGGGCCGGGTCCCAGCCCGATCCGGGTCCGGCGTCGGCCAGCCGCGCCGGCCCGTCCAGCTCGCGGCACAGGCTCACGAGGAAGTCGGCCTCGGCCGCCGGCCGGCCCAGCGGGACCTCGAATCCGTAAGTGCCGAACGCCAGGGCGCCGGGGAGGTGCGCGGCGGCGTGCCTGATGGCCGTCAGCGCCGCCGCGCCGATGAGCTCCACCGGCAGGCGCGGGGCGACGAAATCAAGGTAACGGTCGAAGGTGTCCATGGCCCTATCTTCTCTCAAAGTCGGCCGGTCACGAAAGTACGCTGGGCCATCCGCCGGGGTGGCCGCGGCCGCCCGCGCGCCCGCCGGGAGCGCCATTCGCGGCTCACCGGCGCCTGAGCGACGGGGATGGTCACGCCGCGACGATCAGCGCCATCCGCGCATCGACGTCCTCCTCCGCCATCACCCTGGCGCGGAAGGCCTCGTCGCTCTTCATCTTCTCGACGAACGCCTGGGCTTGTTCGGCTGACATCACGGTCTCTTCGCGGTCAGGCGCTCGGCGTCCTCAGACCTGCTCGGCCACCGGGCTCATGACGGCCGCCGCGTCGCGCTCGTCCTTCCGCGGCTGCGGCTGCACCATGCGGTAGCCGGTCTCGTCCTTCGCGGCGGCCCCCGGGGCCAGCACCGCGGCGCAGATCTCGCGGCTGAGGAAGGCGTCGTAGTACTCCTCGAGGTAGGCCGTGAGGTGCTCCTTGTAGGGCGAGCAGAGGAGCAGGCCCTCCTCGTTGAAATGCTTGGCGCGCAGGCGCTTGTTGGCGCAGCCGCCGCCGCAGATGGGGAGCACGGTGCAGGCCAGGCACTCGGGGTCTGTGTAAGGGTCCGTGCCGAGCGCGTAGAGGGCGCGCAGCTCGGGGTCGGTGATC